>Ga0247838_1004351_pt1 | contig 15197 bp, 14 predicted proteins | sample LaCruzMarch2015__5_FD_189097 | JGI IMG/M metagenome (GOLD analysis project Ga0247838, IMG submission 189097) | Freshwater microbial communities from meromictic Lake La Cruz, Castile-La Mancha, Spain - LaCruzMarch2015_15m | ecosystem: Environmental > Aquatic > Freshwater > Lake | place: Spain... | reverse complement strand
AGGCCCGCGGCGACGCACCCACCGAGCGTGACGGCGACCGCGCCCGTCCGCGGCCACATTGGCGGCGGGCGCACTGGCACACCTTCTGGACTGGGCCGCGCGAAGGTGAGCGCAACGTCCGGGTGAAATGGCTCCCGCCGATGCCGGTGGGCCTGGACGGCCAGAGCCCGCCCGCCGGGGTCCCGCCGGTCGGGTCCTGATGCATTAACGCGCGTGGCGTGCTGAGCGCGGGCTCGGCGAGAACCGCTGATGGAAGGCTGTTATGGGAGCGACGATGGGTCAGTTTGAAGCAGGCAACGGCCGGGACAATGCAGCAGCGTCACCGCGGCGCACATTCCGCTTCACCAAGCTCCACCTCAACCGTTACCGATGCTTTGCGGCGCTCGACCTCGCCCTCGAATCCGACCTGACGGTACTGTTCACCGCGCATGGCGGCGACAACACCGCGGTAGTGACGGCGCTTGCGATCGGCCTAACCCCCTTCCAAGCAGGCACGCCGCGCGGCCTCAAGCTTGATCGGCAGCGGGACGTGCACCCGGGCACGTCAGCCGGGCCTTGCACCCTGGCATGGACCGCGGCGGTTGGGGCGCAGGCGGACGTTCGTTGGGCCAGCACGGTGCACCCGGCCTCGCGCCGCACATCCACCGACCACCGGCCGGTGCTCGCTGCGATCGAGCAGCTGCGGGTGCCCGGCGCACGCTGGCCGCTGTTCGCGTTCTACGGGGTCGACCGCATGGGCCGGGGCACGGCGTCCACCATCCCCATCGCGAGCCGACCCGACCGCTGGGAGGGCTACCAGAACAGCTTGAACGCCGCGCAGGACGACTCGGCCCTGCTGACCTGGCTGCTGGAAGAGTTCCTCGCCGACGTGGTGCGCCGCCAAGTGGGGGAGGCGCCGCGCTTTCTTGCCGAAACGGTGATGAACACCATCGCCAAGGCCACACCTGAGGTGTTGCACGTCTGGTATGACCCGCGCGAGCGCAGCCCGGTCGTGCGCTTCGTGACCGGCGCGGTCGTCCCTTGGCGGGCGTTGTCCGACGGCGTCCACGCGCACCTTGCCCTCCTCGGCGACATCGCCCGCCGAGCGCTCGAGCTCAACGAACCGGATGGCCGTCACGCCCCGGCGCTGGTAGATGGGGTCGTGCTGATCGACGCGATTGACCTGCACCTGAGCCCGCACCGGCAATCGATGGTCCTGGACGGGCTCAAGGATGCCTTCCCCCGACTTCAGTTCGTCGTGACAACGTGCTCGCCACAGGTGCTAAGGAGTGCGGAAACGCGCCACGTCCGACATCTGGTCGGCGGCACGCTCCAAGCGCATGAACGGCGCGTACCGATTCGCCCCGCGCCAGCCGGCGCCGCGCCTTGACCCTTGCGATCATCAAGGGTCGCGGCGCTACGGCGCCTGGGGTGTGATCTGGCGGACCCGTTCACGCCGCTCATCACCGCGCCACCCGACCAACCCCGGCCGGGTTTGCTTCCGGTGGCCGCGACCCAGTCCGCGGTCGCGCACGGATCATCGTCCCCGCCGTCCATGCTCCAGGAGCCCGGCAAGGCTCCGTCCTGATTCCCACGAAACCAACGGCCGCGCGATGACGCACGCCACGCCCCGGCGGAAGCCGCGCCTGCTTGACCGGGAGCGGATCAGCACGACCGGGAGTGGCTGGGCATTCGTTACCTGGACCAAGGGGAAGCAGGGAAATAGCAGCAGGCGATGTGCTGTCCTGCTCGCCGCACCATCGCAATAGCGGCCCGGCGCCCGCGGCGTCAAGTACGGGACTGCTCCGCTGGCCGGCCCTCCCGCGCGCTGTCCGTCTTGCTGATACCTGACAGGATGCGCGCACCCAAGTGCATCCCTGCATCGCCACCCCAGACACCACGCATCCATTGGTACGCCGACGCGACTCTCCCATACGCCTCTATAACGGAACACCGTATTCGCTGGCGTCCATCACGGACCCATAACAGGATGCCGATCCGCTATCGACGAATAACCGCTCAGGTGCGCGCTCATCACGACCATGTCACATCACAATACTGTTAATACATCCATTTATTTCTGTCATCACGCGACCGTCAGCAGAGAGGTGGAATCGCTGCGTGCTCATGCGGACAACGATTCCTGGCGCACGCCGGGTGATCGGCGAGCACTCCCGGCATGACCAACACCCGCGCTCACTTACGCCGAATCGTATTCGCAAACACCTGTTGCTATCGGCTATTGCGTGTGTAACACTTTCGCCCATGCACCATTCTTCACTCACATTCCAGAAACGCAATAATACACTCTGACGCAGCGAAATCGCTGGCCAGTAAGGAATTCGAACGCTGGCAACACCGCGACCCACAGCGTGCGGGCTGGCGTTTCTCATGGAACACCCGTCAACGTGCGTTCGGGCTCTGCGGGTACGCGATCAAGGCCATTGAGCTATCGCTGCGTCGGCGGCCTGGATCAAATCGCTACCAGTCAGGTACGTGAAGAACCGCCCAAGACCAAGGGCACCTGACAACTCAAACGGGTCTGTTGACCTCTGGAGACCGACGATGCTGGCCAACGCAACCCGAACGCCCCCGCGCCCTGCCCCTGAAGATGAGCAACTCGACTGGCTCCCTGTCGCGGCCATTGAGTCGCGCCAGGGGCACAACCCGCGCCGTCATTTCGAAGACGCCCAGATGCGGGAGTTGGTGGCGTCAGTGCGCCTCCAAGGCGTGATCCAGCCCATCGTGGTGCGCCCCCTGGAGGGCGGGCGCTATCAGATCATTGCCGGCGAACGGCGTTGGCGGGCGGCCAAGGCGGTTGGCCTGGAGCAAATCCCCGCCGTCATCCGTCTGGTGGATGCGCTCCAGGCCATCGAGATCGCCATGGTCGAGAACACCCACCGCGTCGACCTCCTACCCAGCGAGGAAGCGCAGCAGGCACGTGACCTCCTGACCCTGTGCAACGGGGACCGCGACGAGACACGGCGGCGCCTGGGTTGGAATGAGACCAGGCTCAAGAGCCGGTTGGCCTTGTTGAACTGCACCCCGACGGTCCTGGCGGCGCTGGACGCGCGTACGCTAAACCTGGGCCACGGGGAGTTGCTCGCCACCCTGCCCGCCGAGACCCAGGACGCCACCCTGCCCCGGATCATCGAGCAACGCATTTCGGTCGCCGCGCTCTTGGAGCGCATCGGCCAGGTCGCCCGTCCACTGGCGCCAGCGATCTTCGACAAGACTGGCTGCTTGGACTGCCAACACAACTCCGCCGTCCAGCGTGAACTGTTCGAGACCTACATTGACAGCGGGAAGTGCTCCAACCTGACGTGCTACGCAGAACAGACGCAAGCGGCCCTGACCGGCAAGCAGCGATCCCTGGCCGAGCAGTACCCGTCGGTCTGGCTCGATACCGAGCGTGCCCCGGACACCTTCGCCATCGTGGAGGCGACCGGTCCCCAGGGCGTGGGTCCGCAGCAGTTCGCGCAGGGGTGCCGGGGGTGCGCCAACTTCGGGGTCGTGCTCGCCACGGCCCCAGGACGCGAGGGAACGGTGACGGCGGACCTGTGCTTCGACCTGCCTTGCCACGGCGCGAAGCAGAAGACCTACCGACGTTTGCGACAGACCCCGATGGCCGCGCCGGTGAAACACTTGAAGGCCGTGCCGAACCCAGAGCAGGCAGGTGCAGCCAGGGCAGGCACCGCGACCATGTTGCCGGATCAGCCCAAAGAACAGCCGCGCACGGAGGCCACGCCGAAAAAGGTCGAGGAAACCACCGACGCGGCACTCGGGAGCATCGCGGCAGACCTTGCCGGGGAGGATATGCGGGTCGCCCGCGCGGTGCGGCTCTATGCCCTTTGGCGCGATGCCGGATTCCCGGATACCGCGACACTGCGGGTTGCTGCGCTGCCACTCGGACGCGCAGCCGCCCTGGCGGCCCTCACGACGCTGGAGGAGGCGGACTGCGCGACCCTGGATGCGGCCCTGATCCGCGTCATCCTGACCCGTCCGGGCGGCGACGCGTGGGTCCAGGCGGCGGCAGCCGTCATCGCCACGACCAACACCGATCTCAAGGAGCGCTTCCGGGTCGATGCGCCATTCCTGCGCGCCCACCGCAAGGCGGGCATGGATGCCCTGCTGCGCGAGGCCGGGTTCAACACCTGGTTCGACCGCAAACACGGCACGGCCAAGTACGCGGGGCTACTCACCAAGCGGGTCGACGCGATCGTTGCCGCCGCGACCGCCACGGATGGGTTCGACTGGTCGGGGTTCGTCCCCAGCACCGTCGCGGCCCGATTCACGTTGCTGGGGAAGCGGCGGTAACAGACGACACGTGTCGCGTTGAAGGATACCCGGCAGTGCCCGGCCCCGTTTGGCACGGGCAGCCCCAGGAAGCCGTGACACACTGCCCCGCGTGCCGGGTATCCGCCTTTTTCATCGACCAGGAAACCGCGCAATGGGTCTGGTCGAACCACTGGCTGGCGTGCTCGGCGACGGCGAGCGCCTACGCTTTGAACGCGCCCGTCATGGCGACGACGACTTGATTGTCGTAGCGACCGGCGAAACAGCAACGGCCCCACCCCGGCTACATCGCAGCCGACCATCCCGACCGATCCCCACTGCCTATTCCGAGGGCCAGCCGTTGTTCGTCCTTCCTCACCACTGGGTCTCACAGACCATTCGCGTGGTCCTGGCCGGAGCCGGGGGAGCAGCAGCGAGATGCGCGACGGGCTCACCCGCATTGACCGGGCCATCCGTGCCCTCGGCCACCCGGGGTTGCGCGTGTCGGTCTCCGCCAGCGCTGTCCCGCCGCGCCTGAAGAACCCGATGAAGGCGATTGGCGACTGGAGACGCTGCTTATGATCGACCCTGGCGTACCCTGGTTCGCGTCCGCCACCGACGCACTGCTCGACCAGGTGGCGCAGGCCGCTGCGTCCATGCGGGACTTCTACCCCTGGGAGCCGGGGTGCGCCCGCGCGATCCTCGACGCCCTGGAGCATCTGGCCGCTGCCATGGCCCTGATCCGCTCCGCTCCGACATCCGAGAACGCCACCCATGGGATTCGTTGAAGACCACGAACCGGCCGCCATCACCGGGCAACACCCCACCGGTGTGCGCGTCTTTCCTGCGCACCACGCGCTTCTTGGCCAAGGCACGATCACCGCTCATCCGATCGACACCGACGCCGATGACACCCGCATCTTCGCCGGTCGGCCGATGACCGCCGTCGCTGCGCGCGGGCTGCTGCACGCCCTGCTGGGGGAGCGGACGGGTGAGTTACACTGACCATCGGAGAACCTCCTGGCCATGGGTGTTGGGTCTCTCGCCTGATCTGTGCCGGGCTGGGTCCGGCCGATGCGCTTGCGGTTCCGTCATGGGAATTTTCGGGGGAACCTGGCCGATCGGCAGAACCGGGGCGAGACCAGTGACCGCGCGTCTGTGCGGTTCTGGCGCGCCCCGGCGCGGGCCAAGGCGACCCGGTGTCCCCATGCGACCCTGGTGTCCAGGGCAGGTCGGCTCGCGCTGTGCTCGGGGTTGGAGCCGAGCCGCTCAATGGCTGCGGTACCCTGACATCAACCGAATCTGCGTGGCCAACCGATGCTTCGCCCCCGTCAGATCCTGGAAACCTTCGGCCAACGCCACCCCGGGGCCTGGCGCGCCCTGGACAACCTGCGCGCGGAGCGCGTCGGCACCTGGCCGGTCTATGTCTATGCGCCGCTCGACCTGGCTGGGGTGGCGCTGGCGACCGCACAGCGCACGGCGGGACGACCGCTGCTGTCGCACACGTGGGAGATCATCGCGCCGGCCCAGCAACTCGCGGGGCTGGCCGCGTGGCGGGTGACGCAGCAGGTGTTCCGTTTCGACCCCGACCTTTACCAGGCGCTGCTGGAGACGCCGATCGCCGGGATTCTCCCCGGCGCGCATTTTCGCCGGTTGCCGGCCTGGGGTATCTACGTGGAGACGCCGGGGCTCTGCGCCCCCCTGGTCGGGGGCGGTGAGACGCCGGTGCATGGGACCTTCGCCTGGCTCGACTGGCGCGCGGACCGCCGCGAGGACATCCTGACCCTGGGTCTGGACACCGACCTGCAACTGGCCGTCGGGTATGTCCCGTTGGTCGGGAGCCTGGATGAAGGCCTGGCGCAGGTCGAAGCCGACTGGCGCGAAGGGCTCGCCGCCGGGGTGGCCGACAGCGCTGTGCCGGACGGCTTTGCCGCGGCGGCCCGCTCGGTCTATGGGCGGCTCCTGTCGCTGCTCCTGTACCTGTGCGCGGACGATGCCGACTACCAGCGCCCACCCTGGCCAGCGCCGCGGCGGACCAAAAAGGGCCTGCGCCTGTTCCCGCCGGATCAGCCGTCGATCTGGACCGTCGGGGAGCGCATCGGGGCCGTGTTGCGGCACGCCACGGACCCGCGGGAACCGGGGACAGCGGCGGCGGACGGTCACCGGTCCTCGCCGCGCGCCCATGTGCGCGCCGCCCACTGGCATTCCTTCTGGCGCGGCGCCCGCGATGGCGAGCGCGTGGTCCGCTGGTTGCCGCCGATCCTGGTCGGGGCGGACGGGGTCACGGGACTGCCGGTGACGGTGCGACCGGTGCGGGCGCACTGAGCGCACACCCGTCGCGATACCGACGCATCACCGCGCGCCATCACGCACACCGGCGGCCATCGCCTCACCGACGCTTTGGCCGGTTCGGGCACGACCCACATGCCGTTTGATTGCTGCTGTTGACCGCCGTGCCTTGACCGCTGGGACGGCCGCGTGGCGGAGGTCCGCCATCCGGACCCAAGACCGCCGGTGCCTGATTCATGCAGTGAGGGTCGTCGGGCGGATACGCATCTCGTCACCACAAGGGAGATGGTTCGCGCCCGGGAGCGACAGTGCGAGAACGGATGGAGGCCCCTTACGATATCACGGGCTGACTCGGACGTCACGAGACCTCAGCAGGTCGATGTCCGTCGGCAACCGACCCAAACCTGACAGATAGAATTCATCACTGGGCGTCCGCTTCGTCCCGATAACGAACAGGACCGGTTGCGCGCTGTTTTTCTCAATCATTCGTCGAATATTTTGGCGGCACCCACATAGCAACCTCAGTCATAACAGTTGTTGCCGGCAAATGAAGCATAAAACATCTTATGTGCATTTTCATGACTGTACGGCGCTAAAGTCTCGGCCACCGATCGTTATGAAGTCGAAAACCAGTGCAAAGACCGCCAGGCGAAGTCATCACCAAATTCTTCATTTGGTGCGCGCATACCTGGCGGCAATCGGCATTTGGCGACCTCCGCCGAACGAACGCGCATGCACCTTAATGATCGGCGGTGCCTGTCGTCGCTTAAACTCAGCCCTCGCCAGCATGTCTTCAATCCGCTCATGCAGCACCAAATCCGCTTCAGGGTCGGCTGGTGGTTCCCCTTCAAGAATCTGCCGTAGCAGCGGATCAAGAATCTCATAGGACGGAAGGCTATCGCTGTCACGCTGCCCTGGTGCTAGCTCTGCCGACGGGGCCTTGTCGATGATGGCCTCCGGGATGAGTGATTCGAATTTTTCGTTGATCCACTGGGCGAGCCGATAGACCTCCGTCTTGTAAAGGTCGCCGATAAGCCCGATGCCGCCGTTGGTGTCTCCGTAAAGGGTGCAGTAGCCGACGCTCATTTCACTCTTGTTGCCAGTCGATACGAGCAGCGCGCCCAAGTCGTTCGAGTACTCCATCAGGATCGTACCACGGACGCGGGCTTGGAGGTTTTCTGCGGCCAGACCGGAGAGATTTTTGTGCATGGCGCGGTTGTAACCGCGGTGGAAAGTCTGAACGATGTTTTCGATGGGGTGCGTTCGCAGTTCAACTCCCAGCCGTTGGCAAAGGTCGGCCGAGTCGGAACTGCTTCCCTCACTGGAGTACTTTGATGGCATGGTGATGGCGACAACGTTTTCCGGGCCGAGGGCCAAGGCGGTGAGTGCGATCACCAGGGCGGAGTCGATGCCGCCGGAGGACCCCACGACCACGGAGCGAAAGCCCGTCTTGGCCATGTAGTCACGCAAGCCAACGGTGAGTGCGCCGAACACCGCCTCCTCGGTCGAGCACGGTAAGGGCGCTTCTCCGGTGAATTGCCCCTGGTCGAAGTCAGCCACAACGAGGTCCGGCCGGAATCCCGGCCCGTGCGTGCGAATGGTTCCGCCGTCGGCAAAGAACGAGTTGCCGTCGAAGACCAGTTCGTCGTTTCCGCCGACTTGGTTCACGTAGGCCAAGGGCAACCCTGCCTTGAGGAGAGTGCCCGCCCGGATTGCAGGCTTGCCAACGTAAAAAGGGCTGGCGTTAATCGAAACGGCCAAGTTGGCACCGGCCTTGGCCAGATCGCCGAGAGGATCCACGGCATAGTCACGCCCCTGGTAGTTCCAGCCATCCTCGCAGACAAGCAATCCGATCCGGTATCCGGCCACGTCGAGAATCGCCGGATCACGCGGGCCCGGCTCGAAGTAGCGCCGCTCGTCAAAGACATCGTAGGTCGGCAGGAGTTGCTTGTGGTAGCGCTGCACGATCCGTCCCTGATCAAGGACTAACAAGGAATTGAACAGGGGCTTGCCCAAGCCTGGATTGGGCGTGACCGCGCCCAGTACTAACGTGATCGGCAACCGGCGGGCGTACTCGGCCAGACGGGCAATGGCGGCGTCCTGAGCGGACAGTAGTCGCGGGTCGAAGAGGAGATCGCGCGGCGGGTAGCCGATCAGCGCAAGCTCTGGGCAGGCCAGCAGCCGGATTTCGCGGGCGGTCGCCTGATCCACCGCAGCAAGCACTTGCTCCAGGTTGCTGGCGATGTCTCCGACAGTCGGGTTGGTTTGGGCGAGTCCGATGCGGATCATGGGAACAGGCTCCGCAAGTAGGCGACGTAGGTCGCGTTGGCGCACAAGGTCTTGCCCGGCGCGTCGGAGAGCTTGGCGACCGGTTGGCCATTGGCCTCGACCAGCTTCATGACAATATTTAGGGGCTTCAGACCTAAGTCATTACCCAGGTTCGTGCCGATACCGAAACCGGTCTGGATGCGGTCAGCGAAATGGTCATAGATTGCGATGGCCCGGGGGAAGTTGAGGCTGTCGGAAAAGACGAGCCGCTTACCGACGGTGGGAACCCGCAGCTTCGCATAGTGGGCCAGCGCCTTTTCTCCCCACACGATGGGATCGCCCGAGTCGTGCCGCAGGCCGTCGAAGAGCTTGGCGAAGAAGAGGTCGAAGTCCCGCAGGAACGCATCCATGGAGATGACATCCGTGAGCGCAATACCCAGGGCACCGCGATAGGTCTCGACCCAGACCCCGAGAGCACGCTTCTGGAAGTCAGGAAGGGTGCCGCCCACGGCCTGGAAGATCTGCAAGAATTCGTGGGCCATGGTGCCAATGGGAACAAGGCCCAGTCGACGGGCGAGGTCCACGTTGCTGGTGCCCTTGAACCAATTGCCGCTCCGGACCTTCAGGGTGGTAACGACCTCTTCCTGCCAGGTACGCGACGCCCGACGCCGGGCACTGAAGTCGAAGACCTCAAAGGGCGTTGCGCGCGGCCGTACCGCGTTGGCCAGGGCGATCTTGGCTTGGAGGCGTGCGCGCCCGACGCTCAGGACCGCGTCGCGGTCGTTGCCGACCAGGCACCGGACATAGAGTTCGCTGACGATTGCCAGTAGATAGATTTCGAACATCGTCACCTGGGTAATCGGGCCACGTGCCTCAATGACGAGATCGCCGCCCGCGGTGTCGATAACCAAGTGGCGATCGAGAAGCCGGAAGTTCTCCAGGTAGTCGATGAACCAGGGCGACATGAAGTAGAGGCCACCCAAATAGTCCAGTTCCGCCCCGGTAAAACGAAGGGAACTCAGGGCCTCAACCTCCCGGCGCACGTCGCCGACCAGTTCCGCCAGGGGGAACTCCGGGTTGTTGCGACATTTGAAGCGATAGACAGCCGGGACTTCCGGCACGGCCTTTACCATCGCCTGGAGCATCGTGAGTTTGTAGAGGTCAGTATCGAGAAGGGACTGGATAATCATGACGGCATCCTTCGTTTCATAACGCCACTAACGAGCAGTTGGCGGCTGCTGGCCCGGCCAGGCTCAATTCAGATCGTGCGGTCGAAAATGGTCATCTCCTTGGCGCGATAGAGCTGCGCCGGGCGGTTCTGGCCCCCCTTGAAAGCGCCCGGCACCTCCTCGACGAAGCCCAGTTCCCGCACCTTGCGGCGGAAGGAACTCTTGTCGAGGGGGGTTCCTAGCAGCCGTCCATACAGGTCTTGCAGTTCCGACAGGGTGAAGGTGTCGGGCAGCAAGAAAACCGGCAGCGCCGAGTAGGAGGCTTTGTTCCTGAGCCGTTCGACGGCGGCACCGATGAGGGTGGCATGGTCAAACGCCAGGGGCGGCAGGGCATCGACCCGAGCGAGCAGGTCGGCCGGCCATCGCTTCATGGTGTCCCGATCCTCCAGGGCCACGTAGCAGACGCTGACGGACCACCCGCGGGGATCGCGGCGTGGGCCAGAGAAGGTGGCCAGTTGCTCCAGGTAGCGGACTTCCTTACCCGCCTTGGCCTTGAGTACACGGCGGGCGGCAGCAGCAGTGCTGTCGTCCTCCTCGGCGTGAACATACCCCCCAGGCAGCGCCAAGGCTCCCTTGTAGGGCTCAGCGTCGCGGCGTATCAGGCCAACGCGCAAGCCGTCCGACAGGCTACTTTCAAGGTCGACGGTGAGCAGGGCTACATCGACCGTGACGAGGATTTTGGAGTACACGGTAAGGTCCGATTTCAGGTTCATAACGACATCCTAGCAACGTTAGTTGTATTGAACAACTAAAATTAGTTGCGCGTTACCACTAACTATGCTTTACTTTCCTTAGTGGTGTGTTGCCACTAACAAGCCAAGGAGACCGCTATGAACAAGAAGACCCACCTGGTCGTGATCGACCCACAGAACGACTTCTGCGGCATGCCGGGCGCGGCCCTTCCCGTCGCCGGCGCCAGCGGGGACATGCAGCGGCTGGCTGCCTTCATCGACGCCAACGCGCCGCGCCTCGACGACATCCACATCACCCTGGATTCCCACAACCCGGTGGACATCGCGCACCCCGCTTGGTGGGTGAACGCCAATGGCGCCGCCCCGGCCGCGTTCACGGTGATCGGCGAGGACGACGTGGTGGCCGGCCGCTGGCGGGCCCGGCTGCCCGAACTCCAGGTCCGAAGCCGGGAGTACGTACAGCAACTCGTCCGCGCCGGACGCTACGCCCTGGTGATCTGGCCCGAGCACTGCCTGATCGGGACCTGGGGCCACAACGTCCAGGCCGAGGTGATGGCGGCCCTGAACCATTGGGCACGCTCCCGTATGGAGGTGGTGGACTTCGTGACCAAAGGTTCCAACCCTTTCACCGAGCACTACAGCGCGGTCCAGGCAGAAGTCCCCGATCCGGCGGACCCGTCGACCCTGGTGAACACCCGGTTCATCGAGACCCTTGCTCAGGCCGATGAGATTCTGATCGCCGGCGAGGCGCTGTCGCACTGCGTCGCCAACACGGTCCGGGACATCGCCGCCAACTTCGGGGACGAGAACATCAAGAAGCTCGTGCTCTTGGAGGATTGCTCCAGCTCGGTCGCGGGTTTCGAGGGCCTTGGTCAGCAGTTCGTCGCCGAGATGACGGCGCGCGGCATGCGCGTCGCCACGTCCGTCGCTTATTGAAAGGAAGACGCCATGAAACTGAACGACATGCAATCCGGCAAGGCCGCGGGATTCAACTTCTCGGGGGTTCGCCCCGAGAAGTTGGGTGCGACCGAATACACCTTGGTGAGCGTCGTCACCGACAAGACGGGCAGCGTCACGTCGTTCGCCGCCGAGCTCCTGGCGATGAAGCGGGCGGTGGTGGACGCTTGCCGAAAGAGTCCCAGGTCAGCCTACCTGCTCCTGCGACAGGTGGAGTTCAACACGGTGGTGGACGAGGTCCACGGCTTCCTGGGACTGGCCGACATCGATCCGGCCAGCTACCAGGAGCCGGCCACCGGCGGCATGACGGCACTCTACGACGCGACGTTTGCCGCGGTAACCGCCACTCGGGCTTACGGCAAAACGCTCACGGACGCCGAATTCGGAGTCAATGCGATCATTTTCGTCATCACCGACGGCGACGACAACGCATCCCGTACCGGGACCGCCAAGGCCATCGCCCGCGAGGTGGCTGAAAGCGTCAAGAGCGAGGCCTTGGAGTCGATCCGGGTGGTGTTGATTGGCGTCAACGCCGGCCAGTATCGGGCGACGCTTAAGTCCTTTGCCGCGGCGGCGGGGATCGACCAGTACGTGGACGCGGGGGAGGCGACGCCCGGCCGGCTGGCAACGCTGGCCCAGTTCGTTGCCACATCCATCGCGTCACAGTCCCAGAGCCTGGGCACTGGCGGACCCAGCCAAGCACTGGTCTTTTAAGGACCCGACGATGACCACCGACAGCTACTTCGTGATCGGCTCGAACCACCAGTCGACGGGGATGCCATGCCAGGACTACGCCCTTCACGGGACCCGGTTCGGCATCGTCGCCGACGGTTGCAGCACCTCGCCTGGCCACCCGGACATCGGGGCGCGCCTGGTGGCTCTCGGCCTTGCCCGCGCATTCTCGCTGGACCCGGCGGGTAGCCGTTCCCCCGAACCAGCCCTGCTTGCCGGTCTGCGCGACGCCTTGGACTCCGGCTGGGTGGACCGGGACGACTTGCTGACCACGGTCGGCGGCTTTCTGGTTGGCGCGGACGGTCTGCAGGCCTGGCTATGGGGCGACGGGGTCATGTCCGCTGTCTTCACCGACGGAACCACCGAAATCCGCGTGGTGACCGCAGACGACAACGCACCCTGCTACCCGATCTACCTGCTCCAGCCGCACGGCCCGCGCCCGCCGGCCGTGGTGAACGCGCAGCCGCTGGCCGGGGCGACCTGCGTCCACTGGGACCTGCGCGGCGATCCCCGTCCCCTGGCGACTTTCATCATTGCCACGGACGGGCTCGCGCAGCTCCAGGGCCTGGACACCGGGCCGGCCGCCGCCGAGATGGCAGCGTTTCGGACCACGGCCGGCGCCTTCCTGAAGCGCCGGGCGCTACGCGTCCTGCGGGCAACCCCTCCCATCGATGACATTGGACTGGCGGCCTACCATGAAGATCCTCGCTGAAAACAAAGGCTGGGTGTCCCTCGAATCCCGCCATGTCATTGCTGCTGGCGGCGAAGGGACGGTCTATGGTCGGGACGGTGATGCCTTCAAGATCTATCACCAGCCCCGCGACCTGGCAGATAAGATCAGGCTACTGAAAGGACTGGACCACCCCGGCATCATTGCCCCCAGAGGCATTCTGGAGGACGAGCGCCGCCAGTGCGTTGGCTACTGGATGCGTCGGGAGGCCGGGGCGGCGCTGCCCAACTTGTTCGCCAACGCCTGGCGGCACACCAACGCCTTTGGAGCGGCGGAAACGCAGGCAACGGCGGCAGCAATGCGCGAGGTGGTGGAATTCGCCCACAGTCGTGGGGCATTGCTGGTGGACGCCAACGAGTTCAATTGGCTGGTCGCGGGCTTACGCACCAAGAAACCTGCGCCCAGGCCGGTCGCCATCGACGTGGACTCCTGGCAGATCGGCCGCTACCCCGGTACTGCGCTGATGCCTTCCATCAAAGACTGGCAGGCCAGCGGATTCTCGGAGAACACGGATTGGTTCGCCTGGGGCGTGGTGACCTTTCAACTCTTTACTGGCATCCACCCCTACAAGGGCACCCATCCAAAGTATGGCCGCGGCGCCCTGGAAGCGCGGATGCGGGCGAACGCCTCAATCTTCGACCCCAGCGTACGCCTGAACGCGGCCGTGCGCGATCCGTCTGCTATTCCGGCTGGACTGCTCGCCTGGTACAGGGCCGTCTTCCGCGACGGGGTGCGTTGTCCACCGCCGACGCAGTTCGGCAGCATTGCGGCCCCTACGACGAAGATCGCCCCCATCTCCGGTCAGGACGCCGTGGTGACGATCAGCCGGTTGCAGCGCGCCCGCCCTGCCCCGCCGGTGCCGCCGCTCCAGGCAAACAGGATTGCCCAGGACCGGGTGGTGAGGCTCGGTGGCCGTTGGTTCGCCGTGGTGAATGACTCGGACCGCGGCCTGGTTGAACTGGACGACTCCGGCTTCGTGAAGGCCCAGTGGCCGGTGATCGCCAATACCACTCGGTTCTACCCCACCGGTGCCCTGTCCTGGTATCTCGGGCAGCCGTATCTCCTCGCCGTGGGTGAAACAGTGAGCATCTTTCCGGCGCCATTCCTCAAGTCGGCAGGACGGGTGCTGGATGTGTTCACCGATAGTGGGACCTTCGCCCTCGTCCTGACATTCGATGAGCGTACCGGACAAGCGCGCCGACGGACGGCCTGGCTTCAGTCCGGCGCCTGGCAGGAAGCGGACGTGGCCGACACGGAGGAGACCTTCATCAATGCCGCGGGCACCGGCTCCGGCGTGGTCGCTCACATCCCCGACAACGGCGAACTGCGGGTGTATTCGGTTCGATCACCGAACTCCCGATCGATCCAATCGACGTTGATTCGCCCCGATATGACGCTGGAGGCATGGGACGGCGCCATCGTGTTTTTTGACGGCGGCGAGGGCTTCCGGCTCCAACTCAGCACGTCACGTTAGATGCATTCGTGATCGATGTACGCCTGCCCAGGACGAAGACCGGATAGCATTCTGAATCTCGGGCGCAGCGACCGGCGCTGGGTCGCGTGACCCGCCACCGGAAGCCGCGGTGAAACACGGCGATCCGTCCGACCCGGACACCCGACCGCTCGTCACTCACTCGGCCAGCCGCAACGAAATCCCTTTGTTCAGGATGATCTCGATGCCCCGCCCCGCGTCCACCTCCAGCACCGGGAAGGTGTTCTCGGCCATCGTCATGTAGTAGTCGGCGAGCTTCTCCATCGCCCCGCCCACGCCGCCGGCAATCCCGGCCTGGGCCGACTGGGGGGTGAGCATGGATTGGAACTGCACCTGGCTCCCGCTGGTGCTGATCGGGATGCTCGGCACCTGGGTAAAGACTTTCGAGAAAGACTGCAGGAACCCCGCCTGCATGGCGCGGGCGAGCATGGCGCCTTGCTTGGACACCAGTCGGCCGCGGACCCCGACCTTGCCGTCCTCACCCACCGCATAGCCATCGATGGGGACCTCGATCACACCCCCATCGGTGCGCACGCAGGTCAGGGTATCGGAGC
>Ga0247838_1004350_pt1 | contig 15199 bp, 16 predicted proteins | sample LaCruzMarch2015__5_FD_189097 | JGI IMG/M metagenome (GOLD analysis project Ga0247838, IMG submission 189097) | Freshwater microbial communities from meromictic Lake La Cruz, Castile-La Mancha, Spain - LaCruzMarch2015_15m | ecosystem: Environmental > Aquatic > Freshwater > Lake | place: Spain... | reverse complement strand
AGCGCGTGGTTTTACGCAAATAGAAGCGATGTCCAAGATAAATTATTGCAAATAAAATTACCGATGAGTACAACATAATAAAATCAAAAAAGCCGTAATGTTCACCCAAAGTAATAAATTGAGCAACTACAATAAAAGCAATTACCAGCATCGAAGTTATTTGTGCCCATGGATAAAATTTAGCTTTATATTTTAAAATCCCAACACCACCTAAAGCAGGCAAAACATTCCGTCTAAATTTATAATGGCTTAATGCAATTCCAAACCACGCAATAAAGCCACATAATGAAGAAATTTGCACGATAATTCCAAAAAAGGTTCCATTGCCAATAATTGAGGAAATAAACACCAATGAACCAACCAAGGCTGTGGCTAGTAAGGCTGGAATCGGTACGCCATGCTTATTGAATTTTTTAAATACACTTGGCGTTTGCCCATGCTGTCCCATATACCACAGGATTCGACTCGATGAATACATGCTCGCATTTGCTGCTGAAATTAAAGCAATCAAAATAATAAAATTCATCGCATCTGCCGCATACATTCCAGCAAATTTTTCAAAAATTAACGTATATGGGCTGGTGGTAACACTATTTTGCTGGGCTAATTGTGGATCATTAAATGGTAATAGCAGGCTGATAATACCGATTGAAAGCACATAAAATAAGGTCAATCGCCAAAATACCAGTTTGATTGATTTAGGAATACTCTTTTCAGGATCTTTGGTTTCACCAGATGCAACTCCAATTAATTCAGTACCTTGGAAAGAAAATCCTGCAAATAAGAATACTGCGATAAACCCGTACCAACCATTATGAAATGGTGCATCCGCAATATGCCAATTATGCGTACCAAACTGCGGCTGTTGCATGACCGTAAAAAAACCTAACACAATAAAAACAATAATCACACCAACTTTGATGAACGATAGCCAATACTCAATTTCGCCATAAACTTTAACTGAAAAAATATTCGCAATAAAAATCATGACAAAAAAAGCTAGCGAAAAATAGACTGGATTAACCTCAGGAAACCAATAACTCATCACTAATGCAGCAGCAGATAACTCAGCGGCGATGGTAATAGCCCAATTTAGCCAGTAGTTATAACTCATCGCAAAACCAAAAGATTTCCCTACGTATTGTGTAGAATAATCACAGAACGAGCCAGAACTAGGCTTATAGGTACTCATTTCACCCAAGCTAGTCATTAAGAAATAGACAATAATCGCCATTAAGGCATATGCAAACATTGCGCCACCTGGTCCGCCGATAAATATTGAATAGCCGCTGGCTAAGAAAATACCTGTACCGATTGATCCACCAATGGCGATCATATTAATATGACGTGATTCTAATTTTTTTTCTAATTGAGACATGTTACAACCCTTTAAAAATAAACAAATAAGCGCTCTAAAATAATTAAACTAAAATAAATTTTGAGAAACTCAATAATTTTATTCCAACGTACAAGAGTTATTTGCGCGGCTTATATAATTCAGGGTGTTTTCGACATTCAAATGAACTAAGATGTTCAGATATGCCAGAAGTTGCCAATTGGAAGCAATTCCAACGACGACTAGTCGATAAAATATCTAATTTAGATCTGAGAGTGCGTATCTGGTTAAATATAACCGTAATGAGGCAGTATGAGAAAGGAAAATTTAATTGCATCGTAAATCCTTTAATAGTTCCAAATTTGAGACATAAATACGCCTTTTAGCGCACCATATTTGCGCGATAAGCAAACTAAGTTCATGGTATATTTCCTTAAATTATTATTCCTGATCATGTTTTTTCTCAATGTTCACAACATAATTAAAAACATTAACCAGTCTTAAAAACAATGGGGTTTATTTTAACACATTTTATCATTTTAGGCGCCTTGAATTTAATTTGTTTGGCAAAATACACCGTTGCTTTCTTTAAGAGGTCTAGCTCCATTTTAAGTTGAGTATTTTCTTTCTTCAGTTTGGCTAACTCAAAACTCTGATCACCAGGCTTTGACTGCTTTTTATTCACACTTATCCATTGATAAAGTAGACGTTCTGCTACCTGATAACTTCGGGCACATTCCTCCTCGGTTTCCCTACGCCTCCACTATTATATATTTTAACCAGCTGATCTTTAAATTCTTTAGTATAGGGCTGTTGAGGTATTGCTACTTTGACTGTAGATTTAGTTTCCATTTCTAGACATCCTTGTAAATCGATGTAAATAGTCATTACCGTATTGTAACTGACAACACTACATTCTTATTTCAGGCTCTGAAGATAATTAATGAAGCCGTCGATAAAGTCAGACGTGAAGAAGTAAAAAACAACCCGATACTGTCAGGTAAATGCTACATATTTTTAAAAAATGAAATTAACTTAACAGTAAAGCAACGTCAAAAAAAACAAGAGCTTATGTTGCATGAAATAAATCTTATACCAATTATAATATAAATCACGGTGTTGACATAAGCGATAAATCCAATAAATATAGTATTCACAGAGATTTTTTAACACCGTAAATTATGCTGCAATTGGTATTAAATCTATGGATGCATTAAATATGCGTGAAACATTTCAGCAAATTTATCATGTACAGAGTTGATCTTAAGGTTGGTGGATTATTAACCAAGTGGCACGATTGGGTTTCAAATAGTGCGCTGGATCCAATGAAGAAAGCTGCAGAAATGGTTAGAAATCACTGGGATGGGATTCTCAAGTGGAAAAAGTCCCAAATTAACAATGGGATTCTTGAAGGCTTAAACTCAGTAATTCAGGCTGCTAAGAGAAAAGCGCGAGGTTACAAAATGAAGCATTTAAAAACAATTGCTTATTTGGTAACCTCGAATCTTAATTTTGGAAAACTCAATTATGCATGTCAATCCACTAAAAAAGCATAAGAGCTTTATTTAAATTTGTCAAGGTTTACTGGTATCGTGCAATTTGCATATGTTCGGCAACCAATTCAACTACGTCCATAAAACTCGGCACACCTAACTTTAAAGCTAAATCAATTTTCTTAACCCCAGCAGGAATTGGCAAACCACAATCTTACCAGCATATCGGTATGCCCCAAATCGGCTAGAATCTTCGCAATTTCGCTATTTAAAATCCCGTGTTTATTCATGATTTAATAACCTCTCAACCGCAGCACGTTCAGGCATCCCACCTTGCGCACCCAATTTAGTTACTGATAATGCCGCCGCAGCATTGGCAAAACGCATGCTGTGTTCAATACCTTGCCCCTCTGCCATCGCTACTGCAAAAGCCGCATTGAAGGTATCACCAGCACCCGTAGTATCGAGTGCATCGACACTAAACGTCGCCACGCGTTTAATTTGCGTTCCATCACAAAATAATGCGCCAAGTTTACCCTCGGTAACGATTAATTTATTGGGGTACGCTCGTAAGGCTTGCTCTAGTTCCAAATCTGGAAATAATTCTGCCACTTCATGTTCATTTGGCGTAAGAAAACTAGCTTTGGCTAAAGTCTCTGGATGAGGTGTAAGAATTGGTGCAGGATTTAATAACACTGGAATGTTTAACTCGTGGCATAAATTAACCACATAGTTAACCGTTGCTGCAGGAATTTCTTGCTGCAGCATAACTAAATTCGCGGCTTTAATTACTTCTATGGCTCGATCAACAATCGCTGGCACCACGTGATCATTCGCGCCTTTAATTACAATAATACTATTATCACCCTCGGCTAAGGTAATATGCGCGCTACCCGTTGACTGGTCGGCTAATTTTACAACATAATCACAATTTACCGAATTTACCGCAAAATTATGCATTAATTCAGCGCCATAGGTATCTTCACCCAAACACGCCACCAAATGAACCTCCGCTCCCAAGCGCGCTGCTGCCACCACTTGATTCGCTCCCTTACCACCTGGTGCCAAAATTAATCGCTCACCGAAAATAGTTTCTCCTGCATTTGGACGGCGCTTCGCCAATACCGTTAAATCCATTGAGGCACTACCAATTACAACTATTTTAACCATAATAACTCCATTCAATTAAGTAATATTAAAACTATACACTTCAGAGATTTAGACTAGCTGTTCTAGCTAACTTTATTTGACAAGCTACGTCCAATTAACAGCAAACGCAGACTTTCTTCAATGCGTTGCTCGAGTAATTTTGCGGCAACTTCAGCTTGCATAACTTGTTCCAATTGTGCTGGATAATCTTGAATTGATGTAATAAAGTCAATACCATGTTGATGCAATTGATAAGCTTCAGGTCTAAGTGCTCCAGAAATTAACAACACTGGTTTATTATATAATTTCGCACGGATAGCCACACCTAGCGCAACTTTACCCTGTGCGGTTTGCGCATCACTTTGCCCCTCACCAGTTAAAACCAGATCTGCAACCTGAATTGCGCTATCGATCTGCAGCGAATTTAATAAATATTCAACCCCAGAGACTAATTTAGTATTTAAAAACTGTAAGAACGCATAACCTAAACCACCAGCCGCACCAGCACCAGCCAAATTCGCCGCATTAAATCCCACAAAATCGGCACTAACTTGACTAAAATTGAACAAGCCATGATCAAATTCAGCCACTTGCTCACCTCGCACACCTTTTTGCGGACCATAAACAGAGCTAGCACCATTTATGCCACACAATGGATTAGTTACATCACTTAGGATGGTAAATTGAGTTTCACTCAAACGTGGATCAACTTTATGCGCATCAATTTGCACAATCTGAGCAATATTTTTAAGTAGCCCTGCAACTGGCTTCCCCTCTGAATCAAAAAAACGATAGCCAAATTCTTCGAGCATGCCTAAACCAGCATCATTGGTACCGCTACCACCTAAACCAATTACAAATTTCCGATAACCCAAATCCAGCGCAAATTTAATTTGTTCCGCCAAGCCACGGCTAGTTTTTAACTCAACTTGTTCCCGCGTAGATTGTGCCAAACCCAATGTTTGCGCACACTCCAAAATACACAGTTCAGAACTAAAGCCAAGTTTAGCAGGCTGAGATAAGCCTTCCAAATTATGAAACGCTTCACAAATAATCTTCCCCTGCCAAGCTGCAACTAGCGCATCAATTGTACCCTCTCCACCATCGGCAATAATAAATCCACAGATTGTCGCCTGTGGAATAATTTTTTTAATTGCAGTGCTTGCAATTTGGATAATTTCTCGAGAAGATAAACAACCTTTAAATGAATCAAAAGCTAAGACTATTTTCATATTAAAAACCCTCGTACCAGCTCAAATCAAGCAAGCGCCCAAACAAGTTAAATCAAATAATATCAAGAAATTGCCGCAACCATTTGCGCCAGTTGGCGGCTATCACGTGGCAACATTTGCTCCAAAGTGTATCCTGCTAACACCGCACTAAAACCTACACTTGCCTGATCTAAAACAGATTTCAAACGACACATTCCAGCAATTGGACAATGTAAATGCCGACAATCAATTACTTGCTCAACATTTTCAAATTTAGCGACAATTTCGGCTAAATTAATCTGCAACGTTGCAGGAACTAATTCCATGCCGCCATTTGTTCCACGATAAGTTTTAATCATCCCGAGTTTATTTAATTTAGCAATGATTTTAGTTAGGTGATTACGCGGAATATGAAAACGCTCAACAATGTCATCAATATTCGCTAAACCTTGCGTTTGTTTGAGCGCCAAATACATCAATACCCGTAAAGCATAATCCGTTTGTTTATTTAATTGCATTTTTATGCCTTCTTTATGAATTAAGCATACCAACACTTTGGCTCTGAAAAATTCGTAAGCCAAAATCGGGTAAAGTTAAGAAAAGATGTTCAAAAATTTGCGACTGAGTTTCTTCAAATTCGGCAAGATAAACTTCCAGACTAAATGCATAAATTTGTAGAGGAACTCCAGTTGGAGTTGGCGCTAAGTACCGCGCTAAATTGGGGTGATCATGATTTAACAATGGATTATTTTGCAAATAATCATTTAAATACATCCGATACAGCGCTAAATTAGCCGTTGGAACTGACTCATCCATGCCATTGGTTAATTTGGCAACATAGGGGTATTTTAGTGTTAAACTAGCCAACAGCAGAGAATCACAAGCTTGAATGGAGCTAATGTCAATATACACCGCACGAAAAATTCTCCGTGCCTTACTCTCGACCATTTTTTGCCAATTATGAATTGCATCACTAGTTAAGCTAAACGTAGGAATTGAAGTTACAATATTATCCCAATTGCGAACTTTTACCGAGCTAATTGAAATATAAATAACTTCACCATCGATATTATATTTGGGAATATTCACCCAATCACCGAGCTTAACAATATGATTCGCTGTCGCTTGAATGCTGGAGACCAAGCCTAAAAAAGTATCTTTAAAAATCAACAGAAAAATCGCCGAGACCGCACCAATACCAGTTAAGGTAGTCAGTGGTGATTTATTCATGATATAAGACAGGTATAACACAATTCCAACGCACCAAATGCTAAATTGAAGCATCTTAATATAACCATAAATTGGATACTCGCCTGAGCCATCAAATTTACGCTCATAATAATGATTAATCCCGCTAATAATTCGCACTAAAATCAATGTAGTAACAAAGAAGTAGCCAAAATAGGCCGCGTGCACCATAAAACTGGCAAAACCTTGCGTAAAAGCATCATCGCCTTTAAAACTCACAAAAGCACTACCCACGTCAAACACAATCGGGAAACTAATTAACGAAATTACATCAAAGATTTTAGTTGCAGCTAACGCAGTTAAGAAATCATTTTTACTCAGGAGCATTAATTTATTGATTAAACGCACCATGATCGTACGCAATACACGATCAAAAACGATCGAGAAAATAAAAAAAACCAACGCAATAATTACTAAGCTCATGATAACTTTAACCTTCTGATCGGTAACATCCGATAAGATGGTTTCATTTAATAATTGATGAATACTAATTTGCATAATTTTTGGTTTAGATCCCTAACAACATGATTTGATAATTCAATCAACAGATTAACGCTATAGGCGTAATTATAACATTTATTTAGCAATTGTTTCATCACGGCTAAATTCAAATAGAACAGTAAAAACAACTCTAATTTTATTCTTGGCTAAACTAAGTAGAGACACACGAATTCCCGATTCAAATTATAGCTAGCATCAAGGTTATAATGGGTTAAATTCATTAGTTAAATTTATTCCAAAAAGCGAACTGTTGTATCCGTAGTTTAAGTTAGAATATAAAACTAAAATTTATTGGAAGCAAGAGATGAAAAACTCAACCGATAATTTAATGGCTAACACGAATGGCAATGATGGTCTGCATAAAAAGAAGCTACGTACAACACTGAATTTAAAACTAGAGTCCAAACCCAATTGGTATATTTGGGCATAATAGTCAGCCAATAAAATCATTAGCAAGCTAAGCCCTTGCTAGGTGTAGTGAAGGTGCAAGATGTTTTCGATAATGATCACGTTGTATCGATTCAGCTTCTTGTGCCGCTTGCGTAAGTTAGCTGCTGACTGAGTCATAACAGCTCGGCGACTAAATTCGCAGCATTCGTGTAATAAACCCGATTTCCGCCAATACACCATTTATTAGCTAAGCCACTACACAGATAGGTTTTACCAGATCCAGTTCCACCAAAGATGAGCAAATTCTCGGACTTAGCAATAAAACTTCCTTGAGCTAATTCGTGGAGCTTAGTTGGCAGTAAACTTGGCACTTCCACCAAATCAAACTCACTTAACAGTTTATTGGTGTGTAACCCAGCATTCTTAATAATTTGAGCCACTTTATTTTGCGCACTGCTTTCTACTTGTAAGCGTACCAACTCTTCTAAATAGTCGATGCTGCTTAAGTTTCTGTCACCTGAGAGCATTATCTTTATTTCAGGATGCGCTTTTTTACATCCGCGATAACCGTGCTGCGGTATTTCTTAGTCTCGGATCTGTGCGCTGGTAAGTTTGACGAAACTTAACTCCACAAGATAAACCAAGTTCTACAACTTGTTCTAAAGCTTTACAAAGTAATTTACCATCAGTCAGATAAGTGGTATTCTTCTCCTGTGCTGTGGTGTCTGCAATTACTTCACTAAGCTCCTTTGGGCTAATCACTTCCTCCGCTAAACCTAAAACTATTGTTTCAACTAAAAGTAAGGATTCTCTATAAACTTAGCGCAGACTTCTTCATCAGATAAATCATTCATCCGTTTGAGTAGCAATAAGCCAACTACCATTCTGCTCGGCAATGCAGTTCGCCAGTTATCTTTGCAAAAATTTGTACTGAACAGCTCATCGATTTTAGTCCAGTTAAACTTGTCTGCTAGTTGAACCAAGCTATGCCTCATATCCACTAAATGTATCAAAGCACTTGTGAGCACCATTTAGTTGCAATCAAAGGTAGTGACATCATTGCATACCAACCACAAAACCACATCGTGGGATTAAAAAAAATAAATCAAAACCTCCACTTTTTTGCAGAACGCCCACAATTGCAGGAGCGCTTAACCCGTCAAGTTTTTATAGTACTTCAACACTTACTCCAGAGCGAAAATATCGCACTCATAATCAAAGCACAACATGACTGTATCAATAATCTAAATGTAACCAATGATGCAACTTGGCATTTCAGCTCTCAATTTGGCGGAATTTTCAATAGCGATAAAAAACTTAAAGCAGCATATTCTCCAACGAATCTAAGTTACTACGCACGCAAATTTAATCTAGACTCTTACTCACAATTAGCGTGCCACAAGTATTGCCAAAAATATTCACCATGGTGCGTACCCGATCAACAATCCGATCCAGAGGCATTAAAATCGCAATTGCCGAGAGTGGAATACCAGCCATGCCAAACACCGTCACAAAACTCACCATTGAAGTTTCAGGAATCCCACCCACTGCAATCCCAGTTAAAATACACGCCAGCGCTAATAAAATTTGCTGCGTAATATCGGGGTGGATACCTAAGATATGCATAAAGAATAAGCATGCTGCCATTTCATACATCATACCTGAGGCAAAATTCATCGAGGCACAAATTGGTAACATAAAGTTAACCACTTTCTTTTTACCACCCAACTCAAGTGCTTTTTCAAGCGCCAATGGCAACGTAGCCAGTGAACTAGATGAAATAAATGCAGTCGTAAAAATTGGTAAACATTCACGTAAAATTCGCCGTACACCCAAATGGCGATACAACGCAGTTACCAACAAAATTTGCCAGAGAAAATGGATAAACAACGCCACAAAAAACAAACCAACAAATTTAAGTAAACCGACTAAATTCGCCCCAAGTGCCCCACTCATGTAACTGTCTGATACCGATGTGCCAATTAAGACAAAAATCGCCAAAGGAGCTAAATACATCACTCCATTTAACAGCACTAAAAACATCTCACGGGTGCTCGTCATAACTTGTAAAATTGGACGGGCTTTTTCTTGATGCAAGGCACAGCTAATCCCAAACATAATTGAGAATGCCACCACAGGCAAAACATCAAAATTTACCAGCGATTGAAAGATATTGGCGGAAAATATATAATTGAAAATGTGACTTGGATCAATGGCGGTTGAGGTAGATTGACTATAATGTGCGCCACTCAACAAACTAATGGCATTAATATTGCCGCTAATATCGACTAAATTAAACACTACTAAACCAATAGTTACCGCGGCTATTTCGGTTAAAACAATATAAATCACCGAGTTACGCGCAACTTTCTTTAACTCATGCAACTGCTGCAAACCACCGATGGTTACAATTAGTGAAGTTAGAACAATTGGTAGCGCACATAATTTAAGCAAATTAATAAAGGAGCTACTGATAAACTCCAGTGGTTTAAAGAGATGCGGAAAGCCAATTCCAAGCGCAAAAGCCAATACCAGCGCGGCAAGAATAATTTTACCTTGATGATTTCGATATAACTTTAACATAGCGATCCTGCTAAAAATAGTTTATAAATTACATGAGTTATTATAAACTAGCTTACGAATTAACGCAAAAGTCTTTCAATTCCATCTCTCGCCAATAAAACCACAGCGTGTAATTTAATGCAAAGTTACATCATTGGCAACGGCAGAATCAACTTGCTCAACACTCTCAAAAGCCATCATATTATTGACAAACATTGCCATTAATAATGAATTGGCAATTTTAACTGGACCATCTAACAAATACTCGGTGTAGTCGGCATCAAATTTTTGCGGAAAATTTAATAAATATTCAACAACTAAATTAAACTCATTATTGCTATAATTCGGCTGAAATTTTTTCACTAATTGCTGCGCTAATAAATGTTGCGCATGTAACGAATCAACATAAAAATCCAAAACATCTTGCCCCTCAATCATCAAATCACTGTGTTTCAAATGGTTTTGAATTAACGCATGATCCCAATAAACATGATAAACCCAAAAGTAACCCACATACCAATCCAATAAATTACGCTGCTGCTCATCATTTAACTGGTCAAATTCAAAATATTTACCTCGAAATTTATCCATTTCAACCATTGGAATAATATTATCGTATTTTTGAACCGCCGCATAACATTTACTATACATTCCCTCAATCAAAAGTGAACCCATGCGCCTAAATTCGACTTCATCACTAAATGTATTTTGTGTCTTAAATTTAGTCGCAGGATCAAAGAACAACTGAATTGGATTAACTTCCGTCGCGGCAGACAAACAACTATACAGCATACCTTGCAATAAAAACACATTCAATTCTGTACCATAACACTTTTGTACTAAACCGCTTAACTCATTTATTTCTGCTTTAGCAAATTTCATTTTGACTACCTTTCGATTAACATAACATTTTGTTTCAATACTAAAGATTAGCTGAGATGTCCTGCGTCACCTAGCAAATTAACTATCTTCCATAAGTATTTTTATAACCCAACAGTTTATTGATTAACTCACCCGCCCACTCCGCTGATAATTGAACGTAAGGCAAATTATTACCGTTGACAACCATATATTGTAAACTAAAATAGGCTGAACTATTTCCATAGTAAATAATTTTTAATTAAAATGAATTTTATTGTGGTTATGCAAGAGGTCTAATGAAATATATTCCATCATGTGGCAACTTTGATGGGCGACCACTTCGTGCCGCATCAAATAAAGCTGATAGTTCTAGTTTATCCCAAAGGTTTAACCACATAGAAACCGCGTCACGCTGAACTGAAAAAATATTACTTATTTCTTTTATCGAATAACCTTTATTACCTAACAGTATCTCATGTGCACGAGTTCGTGGTCGGCAGTTAGCGTGGTTTAATAAACACGAAGTTAACGTTTCGACTTCAAGCGGGCTTAATTGGTTTACGAATTTCAATTGTTGGTATCTTATTTTAAAATTAACATCCATAAGTTTAACATTAAATCACAGTGAAATTTATGTACTGGTACTTACCTGCGCTTCTTCTGGGCTTTTTTCTTGAAGACATACAGCATTGACAACACAAACAACCAGAGCGGTGTAACAATTACACTCATGCGCATATCATCAATCCATAACATAATAAACATCACCATCACCAAAAAGCACATCGCAAAAATATTGCTAAATGGGAATAGAATTAATTTATAGTCAATTTTTTCAATTGGTGTATGTTTGCGAAAGTAAATTTGGGTTAACAGAATTAAAAACCACACCGTTAAAATCGCGCACGTGGCGATAGTTAATAAGTACATAATAGCTTGTTCGGGAAAAATATAATTAACAATTACACTAATTAAAATACATACACTAGTAAATAACAGCGCATTGCGGGGGATATTCACGTTATTGGTTAAGGCAAATTTACTTGGTGCTGAACCTTGTTTAGCTAAGCTAAATAACATTCGTGAACCAGCATATAAGCAGCTATTAAATGCCGATAAAGCCGCTGTAATTGCTACCGCATTCATTACATCAGCCGCTTGATTTATCCCAATTTGTTTAAACACATCGACAAATGGGCTAACATGCGCATTTAGTTTATTAAATGGATATAAGCAAATAATTGCAATCATGGTTAAAACATAAAATAGGATAATCCGTAAGATCACACCACTAATGGCGCGTGGAATGCTTTTACGTGGATTTTCTGCTTCACCTGCGGCAATCGAGACAAATTCAGTACCTCCGAATGAGAAAATCACAATGGCTAATGAGAATAAAAAACCTTTTGGACCACTTGCAAAGAACACATCCAGACTTTGGTAGCTGTGTAAATTTTCCATAGTTCCAGCGTGAATGTGTGGATTGAAGGTTACCAAATAAGCACTGAAAAATAACATCATTAAAATGGCTGCAATTTTGATGCCTGCAAACCAAAATTCAAATTCACCAAACATTCTGACACTAACTAATTGCACAGAGGTAAAAACCGCCAGTAAGCCAAGGCAAATTAGCCAATGGGGTAATCCTGGTAGCCAGTAATCAAGGAAGAATGTGACCGCGGTCAATTCAACCATACATACCACGGTATATTCAAACCATGCTGTCCAGCCAGCAATAAATCCAGTGTAGTTATTAATATAACGATTGGCATAATCACTAAATGAACCTGAGGATGGGTGGTGAACGGTCATTTCGCCAAGTGCACGCATAATAATGTAGATGACGATGCCGCCTAAAATATAAGATAAAATAATTGAAGGGCCTGTGGATTGAATCGATTTAGCCGCACCAAAAAATAAGCCCGTTCCAATTACACCGCCTAAGGCAATCATTTGAATATGGCGATTTTTTAATTTGCCTTGTAATTTATTATTTTTATCGTGCATGCTGTGAACCTCCAAATTTTAATTTACAAAAATATGCCAGACTAAGAAGAGCTAACCAAATTGGAGCAATAATTATTGCCATTTTAAAACTAGGCATGAAATACATAATTGTCGCAACCATAACTAAAAACGCTACCGCGATAATTGAGCTGAGTGGATAAAGTATAGTTTTGTAGCTGCTCTCGCCTTTAAATTTACGTTTAAAGCACGCGTGGGTGATCAGGATAGTAATCCAATTAATAATCGCGGCGATGGTTGCCACGGCTAATAAAATATTGAAAATTTGTTTTGGATAAAGATAATTTAGCCACACGGTAAACGCGATACAGATGATCGAAAAAATTATTGCCGGGCTAGGAATTCCTTTTAGGGATAATTGTTTAAATTGTTTTGGGGCATTACCCTGTAAACTTAAATTATAGACCATGCGTGCCGTGCCGTAAATTCCGCTATTCAAAGAGGATAACGCAGCAGTGATCGCAACTAAATTCATTAAGCTAGCGGCCTTACTAATTCCAATCTGTTGAAATACATCCACAAATGGACTGATCTGGGCATTAATTTTATTCCATGGGTATAAGCACATGATAATGGCTAGGGTGGCTAAATAAAAGAGTAAAATTCGTACGATAATGCCATTAATTGCCAGCGGAATTGTTTTTTTAGGATTTTCGGCCTCACCAGCTGTGATTCCGACTAATTCGGTTCCACCAAATGAAAACACCACCACCACAAATGAGAATAAGAATCCGCTCCAGCCATGCGCAAAAAAGCCGCCATATTCCCATAAATTAGCCACATTTGAGACACCTTGATTACTACTTGGTGAGAAACTTAAAATATACACGCCGAATAAAATTAGGCAGATTACCGTGAGTACTTTAATTCCAGCGAACCAAAATTCAAATTCGCCAAACCATTTTACATTGAGTAAATTGATCCCTGTAAAAATCAGCATTACAACTAAGGTGATTAACCAATGCACCGAATTTGGGAACCAATAATCCATAAAAATACTGGTGGCGGTTAATTCAAGCATGCAAACGATGATGTAATTAAACCAGTAATTCCAGCCTGAAATGAAGCCTGCATACGAGCCGATATATTTGTAAGCATAATAACTAAATGAGCCTGAGCTGGGTTCGGCAACCGCCATCTCGCCTAATGCACGTACAATGATATACATCATTACACCACCAATGGCATAGGACAGTAAAATTGCTGGACCTGCGAGTTGAATTGATTCACCTGCGCCAAAGAAAAAGCCTGTGCCAATTGCGCTACCGAGGGCGATCATTAGAATATGGCGGGTAGTTAGTCCGTGTTTTAATTTATGCTGCATTTTAATTCTGCTCCGTTAGATTGCTAAACTCAATCCCAATTAATGGAAACACGCTGTTAAGTCCATGTGGAATGGCTTTATTGACTCCTGGGCGAATTTTACGATAGCTTTCTTGTTGATGAAAATCACTCCCGAGGCTGGCAAGTAAATTGCAATGACGACAGAGCGCGGCAATGTTTTCTTCATCTTGCAGGCTATGTGAGCTACTGATTACTTCAATACCTTGACCACCATAAGATTTAAACTCATCAATTAAACGGATTAATTTAGTTCTGGTAAAACTATAGCGTCCAGGATGAGCAATTACTGCTACTCCTCCGCTTTGAGTAATCCAGGCTACGGCATCGGCTAAGCTCGCCCAAACTTGTTGGGTATAACCCGGTTTACCAGGAGCTAAGAATTTATCAAAGGCTTTGCCTGCTTTGGCATGCCCATTGGCAATTAGCCAGTGATTAAAATGGGTGCGACTAAGTGCTTCGGGTTGTTTAGCTAAAGCTAGGGCACCTTCAAATGCGCCATGGATACCAACTTTAGCCAGATTTGCGCCAATGCGCCGTCCACGTTCAACTCGCGAGGCACGGAGCTTAGCTAATTCGCTGACTAATTGCGGATTATTTTCATCAATGCCTAGACCTACGATATGAATTAAAGTGTTCTTTTGCCAAGTTACCGAAATTTCTACTCCAGCAATTAATTTGATGCCGAGTTCTTTGGCAATTTCGCGTGCTTCGCTAATTCCGTCAACGGTGTCGTGATCGGTAAGTGCTTGAAATTGAACGCCATTAGCTTTAGCCATTTCTAATACTTCGCGTACGCTATGTGCACCATCGGAATAGGTACTGTGACAATGTAGATCGATTGGTAAGTATTTTTTTTCCATGCGTGGTTCTTGTCTATAAAAAATAGCTACCTAAGGATGATAGCTAATAAGACGTAATGATATATCATTACACCTAAGTGGTGCAAATAAAATCTTTAATTAGGCTTTAAATCAGTTGCTTAGCTTAGTTAAATTCTTTAGCCATTTCTAAAGTGCGTGCATAACAATTTTGCATTGCGTGTTTCATCATTAAATGAAGCTGTTCACGTTCAAAAGTTA
>Ga0247838_1004338_pt1 | contig 15220 bp, 8 predicted proteins | sample LaCruzMarch2015__5_FD_189097 | JGI IMG/M metagenome (GOLD analysis project Ga0247838, IMG submission 189097) | Freshwater microbial communities from meromictic Lake La Cruz, Castile-La Mancha, Spain - LaCruzMarch2015_15m | ecosystem: Environmental > Aquatic > Freshwater > Lake | place: Spain... | reverse complement strand
TGCACATTCCTGCAAACAAAGGTCGCAGAGGAAAGGACGTAGGATGTGCAACTAGTCTCGTCATTAGACAAAGCCATCATGTAATGCAAGCATGCAAAAAAGAAAAAAGAAAAAAGAAAAGAAAAAAGAGAACATCAATATTTATGTATAAATGAAATCAAGGTTCCATCTCATCATCCACTGGAACAGTGTCTGGTAGGACGTCTCGGTTATTTCCGAGGAGTTGCATAATTGCATCTGATTCGTTACTCAGTGCATCTACATGTTTCTGTTGCTGTATTGATGTGTCGCGGAGGTACAACTTATATGATTCTCCCATCCAACGTAGACGTGCTGTCATGAATACTGGTGACATTCCTGCTTCGTCTAATAATACAAGTGCCCAAACTCTACCCGAGTGAGATGAGAAACGTTTCAGCTCATCTTTCGTAAGGTCCGGGTGGACTTCCTTGGCAACAGATTGCAAGACTTCTTGGATCTTGTTTCCAGTAAGATACTTAGTACTGCCAAATTTATTCACAAATACGCCCATTGGCTCTGAATCGGATTGACCCAGCCTTTTGGATCGTAAGAAAATATGATATGCCGCTCGTACTGGGCAAATGTGTGTATGTGCATCGTCAGAAACCAAGGTGATGGATTGTCCATTCTGCCTATTCTTTTGGTGTCGGAAGGTAATTTTCAACTTCTTTGGATACTCGCGTATGTTCGTACCCTGTGTGTGGATGCTAATCAATCTATTTCTATCATCATAGAAATTCCAATCCAACGGAGTAAAGGCCTTAATGACACGTCTACCTGATGGATATTCGTATTCATCGAAAGCCGACTGTCTTGTTTGTGCATATTCTGAGCATCGGAAGCCTGTAATTCTAATTATTGTGAACCATTGTGCGACGACTGCTACATCCGAGTCAATTTGTGATGTCTTGGCCCTTTCCAGTAGCGCGGTAAACATCTCTCGAGTGATTGGGCTACGTTGTCTTGCAACGTTTTCTTCCCTCTCTCTTGCAAGGATCAAATTGTAACACATGTTTGAACGGCTCGATAAATCGGCTGGGATTTGGCACTTTCGGAGTTCAAACAGGGTGTTGATAGCTTGCGCGTACCCACGAACTGTCGCGGAGCGAGAATTATGATCATGCATGAGTTTTTCTAGGAAACAAGCCACAATCCTTTCGTAACCATCATGATTACCACATGGATCGGGCATTTTCATGCTCCAACAGAATTCTAAATACACAGCTTGCCTAAATCTTGTGGTTTCAATCTCAGAATCAGGCTTAAGTCTGGACATTTTCGCGTCAACAATATTTCCCAAATTAGTGAAAGCAGCTTGGGACTCGGCTGGAAGAAAGAGCAGACTTCCAGCTCCTCGTGTTCCTGTTTGAGTTTGGAATAATCATAAGTGGAAGATGAAGAATGTGAGACTGATGAAGAATCGGAGTTGATGTTTTCTTTCAATCTTGAAATCTTGTCTGCTATTATGTTCTCGATGGTGCTAATCCACTTGGCGTTGATGCCGATTCTTGACCCAATTAGTAGACCACAGAAGAACCTTGCAAGTGCTCTTCCTATGATTGACTTCTTGCTTGTATGCAAAGTCCAATTCAAAGCACTGGTATTATCCGTTACGCACAATACGACTGGGTATGGGTCGTCATTGATCTTGCAATTCGCGAATTTGACGATCGTTGCACAGTAGTTTATAATGATTGTTACAAACTCCAGACAGTTAATCGAGATGAAGGTTTCGTCTTTACCGTTTTCGAGGTGCAGTAGTGTCTTGTGGATTACATTTGTTGGAAATGCTAGATGCCACCAAAACTCCAGTGTAATCGAATATCCACCACATGCAATTAGGGAACTATCTCCGATGATAAGTGCTGTTGGTGTTCTTGGGATTAGATGTGCGATTGGAGTTTCGAAATTGATCCCCGAATCGGGAGTTAATGCATCTGAGATGAAATTCAACTCTTCTCGCATTGTCTCATTCACTAAGTACTTGTGTTTATGCTTATTAATCATTCTCGACGCTTCCTTCATGGCAAACTTGATATGTCTTTGATGATCAGACTGATTGCCCGAGAAGTTCTTCGTCTTGATTTGATTCACAAGTTCCCTGAAACCGAGGGAGCTTCGGTTTAGCAGTTCGGTGTTGCTTTTTAAAGCGAACGCCAGGGATGTGTAGAGGTGGGACATTAGTTTGTAAATCCAAGGGGCACCTTCTCCCAATCGTGCTAATTTGCCGACCAGCTTTTGCATGTCACTAACATTGAAGAATCTTCGAGATGGATCCCATTTCTGTAGTAGGGATCTCACTTGTTGGATATAGTCCTCTGTTATTCCAACTGTCATCTTATTCGTGTCCAGGGAGAGACCCAGAACGATTTGGGTTGGACCCACTACGAGCTCGTGCCATTTTTCTAGTGATAGTGGGCACTGACGGAGTGAAATGTCGGGCCTCCCACACACTAGAAATATTCCTTCTATAGTTGCAGCTAGGAGTCTCAAAATGTTCGCACGGAATACTGCCGCCATTAAAATGTCGTCAACGTAGACGTTTGCCTTCATGGGTAGTAAAATCCCGGTTTCATCAAGAACTCCGCGATTGATAGTGCAAGGAAAAGCTTGTACCAGTTCCGTGTCAGCATGATGGATTATTCTTAAAGAATCATTAAACTTGGACGGCGACTCTGTGTCAGCATGATGGATTATGCTTGAAGAATCACTAAAATTGGACGGCGACTTCTCCCCTTCATTTTTCTTGCCGACAAAGCATGTCGTGGGAGTCCGAATAGAACCTTCCGTTGCAGGTTCTGTATGAGAGCTGTTTTCTTCGGCCCATCGCAACTGGCTAATTAACTCCTCGTGCACCTCGACTAAGTCGGTTCGCTGCGAGAGTGTGGGGATAGTGTTCTGGATCGCTCTTCTAAGCGCTTCCCAAGCACTGGCCGAGATGTTTGATCCAAATACCATGCTTGTCGATACGAAATACTTGCCCTCGGCTACAAAACCAAAAGCTCCTGCGACATCAGCAGATATTCTTGGGAAACGAAAACACGCAGTGATATCCGCGAGAGCAAGGTATATCTTTTCGTTTGGGTAGCTGATTCTCCAATTATAAATGTTGATGAGGAGATTCAATTTTGCTTTCCCGAAGTCGATCTCAGCTTCATCATCTCTGTTGGTTACGTCGTTTAAAACAATCTCATCCGGAGTTAATCGCGTCGACGCATCGAAGATTACTCTGAATTTGCCGTTCTTTTCCCGAATTCCTTGTGGGGTTGCACGGCAATACGGTGAGAAGTAGACGAGCCATCCTTTGAAAGGTAATATATGACTATTTTTCTCTTCTTTGTTTACTGCTTTCGCTGTCACTTCTGGGTGCTCGAGAAAAGTCGTCTGATTTCCCCTACGAAGTACTGCGTGCTTGTTTTCGTACCTTTCTTCAAAGTTGAGGAAAGATGGGCAGCCTTGATTGATTATTCGTTCGATGTGCCTACAGTCGTCCTCGTTGATGTGCTGGGATACTGCACTTAAAATAGCACTCGAGTCCCTACTTTCACCGACGTATTCCCCCTTGATGAATCTGATGACCATGCTTGGGTTGAGACCGTAGTATATTGCGCAGGCAGTTGCTTTATTGATACGTTCATTCGAGATTTCAACTTGTTGTGCGTAATTTAGACGTGGTTGCTTCAAATCCCAAAAATCGACATCTCTCAAACGTACGACGTCGACCATCATTACGTCATACATGACGTTTAAACTCTTTATATTAACTAAATCCGACTCCGATAGGTAACTCTTGGGATCCTTGACTAGGAAAATGATTACGTTGTCTAAACGTAGGTCTTCGACTCGATAATACAAGTTCTTGTTTGGCTTCATCTTGCACTCGGAGATAAGGGTGTAATGGGATGGGTAACTCCGCTTTTCCGTGTTCTTACCTTTGGTGACGGCCGTTACCACACCTTGAATTCCGTTTTGCAAACAACTGTTCTCATATCGCGACAGAGTTTCATTTTTATCTATGTTGGCGGCGACCTTATTATCACTCGAAGCGTAGGCTACTGATTCCAGGCGATCGACGTCTCGGGCAGTGAACTTTTGAGATACCAAATTAGATCGACTTTCGCGAGGATTCGACTTAACAATTTCTTTACTTATTGGCTTAATTCTAGAATGAAGTTCAGTCCAAGGTAGAGCTTTCTTAGTGTCCGATTTGCCTGTTGAAGGCGCGGAGACAGATGTGAAAGGGAAAACCAACGTCAGTCGCGTTTATATATATAATCGATGAAAGTGCAAAACAGTCACAGTACAATGTAGGCGCCCAGTTGGGTGGCCTTTTCAAGATGCATGTCTAAACAAACTGCCAAACGAAAGTAGGGTTTACATACTTTTGGCTTTGGGACCACTGGCATTGCCGAGTAGATACTTGTATTCCGAAGGGATTTCGTCGGTCATGTTGTGCTTCATCATGGTAGTCTCGTCGAACCACAATAACTTCGAAGCATCCATGTGGTTCAAGATGACTTTCCTGTCCTCGGCTGGGATGAACTTATAGTTCGAGTAGTGCTTGCCAAACTTGCAACCAGTCTGTGGCTTATCACACACCCTGCCTTGGGCACAGAAGTTCAAGCAGAAAGGCTGGGAGAGCAAATCCTTCGGTGGTAGGATCTTAGTGACTGATTCCGAGGGCGATGCGTGGAATATTCCTTTCGAGCTTTGCTCTGAGGTATCCTTCTTCTTCTTCTTACCCTGTTCGAGACTTGAGTCAGGCTTGCGCTTGTTATTCTCGTTGGTAATGTTGGGGACGGAAGAAGGTGGAGTATCGTCTTCTTTTTTGATTGTGATGAAGTTCCTCGCGTACCTTGGGATGCTTGTGGGTACAGTATCGTTATTCACGTGATCACTCATGTCGGTCATGAAGGTCGAGATGCTCTTGACAGCGCTTGTGATTTCACTGGTGTCGAGATTCGAAACGTTGGTTTGGATGTGCCTGACGTTGACTGAGTTTTTGGAAAACTTGGCCAAAGATTGTATGAACCTCTGAATCTCCCACATAAAAACAAACGGGAGCTGCGCGCAGTCATTTTTATGATCCCGCAACCAATCCGACGTCATCCTTCCGCGTAGGAAAAAGATGATCTTCGTTGCAACCTGATAAAGCATGGGCTTGTTATTTCCTGTCGTATCAACGATGGCAAACATAGTGCCACAGATGTTGGCACAAGCACTGATGACGTCTTCGGTAGACTCAATCTGACCGATTCCTTCGATGTAGGCCGACGTCTCCTTCTTGTCCTTCTCGTTGATGTTGAAAAGGGCTTCATTGCGTTGAGCTTGTATTTCGGCTAGCTTCTCAAGGGTCTTTGACCGGTTGTTTTGAGGTGCGTAAGAGAAAGCATTGATCGAGGTTGATTTAGACGCCGAATTCACATCTAGGTCGGTCGTCGAGAAGTTTGCGTTGATGTGTGCACCGACAAACTTTGGATCAAATGCTTGCATACTTTGCATTCGTCCTAGCTCGACTTCCTCAAACGATTCACCCTCGTCCTTCTTCAAAGAGAAGATTGTAGTAAATAAATTCGTAAGTTCAACGACTTTCATCTTGGCAGACTTCTTAGCTAGAACGTTATTGAAGCCCACGGAAAAGTTGGCTTTCTTCACATTCACGAAAGTGCCTTCTTCCCAGTTGAATTCCGCGCTTGCGTAGAATAGTTGTAGGGAAGTGTTGTTGCTATCTTGCATCTCCTTATCTTCCTCGGTCTGCTGCGAGGCGACGATGATACTTGTTGGGAGATTTGATGTCAAGCTAGATCCGATGCTCTTCAGAGTTTCGATCATCTGGGAAAGGACAGGCTGTGTCAACCCTGATACGTCCTGAAGGGGATGAGGTTGTGGTGTTGGGTTTGGCATGAAGTAGCTTTTCACTACATTCTGCTCAGCCTCGTGCTTCTCTCCGGCTTGGGAGACGTCAACGATAGGGCCCGAAGTGGCACGGTACACTGTACTAAAGTTCTTCGTTGCCGATGATTTGGCACTAGCCATCTTCCTTTTCCCTTTTGCAGGCTCGTCCTTGATTAGGTTGGTCAAATTCTCGACGACCTGCTCCGTTCCATTATCCTTGTCATGCTGGTCAAATGCATTATACATTTGCCTTGCCCAAAAGCCATGATTGACCGAGATCTTCTCCATTTCGTTGATAAAGTCTTCATCCAACTCTGAAGACTTGATATCGAAACCATACGGCATCGGGGCTACATTTGGTAGAGCAACGAGAGACAAATCGTCATTTACTTCTTGATAACAAGTTCCATTGACGGCTTCAGGACTGAGTGGATGCTCGGGTAGAAGATTCGTGGGTATGTTCTCGTACGTCTCGACGGCGAAGCAAGACCCCACTTCGTCTCCCTCAATCTTGAAGATCGACTGTGTGCTCTTCATGTCATGAATGTTCCCCACGATTGCCTCTAGCTTTCCAAGGCTGTTGAGTACGGGTGTTGGTTTGTAGATGATGTTAATCGAACCTTTCCTTCCAATGACGACAAGTGCCGATATCGTTTCGTGATCGATTCTCGACAAGTCTTCGTTCGACCAATAAATCCACTTCTTATCCACCTTTGATGGAGGTTTGGATTTAGAGTACAATGTCACCATGACGTCTATAAAGAGAAAGGAAAAGAAATCGTTGAGAAGTTGAATCGAAAAAGGTATGCTTTCGTAGCTGTCCCCCATTGATTACAAGTCGATAAAATGACAGCCATCGGAAATGCAATTCCGGCCCACAAATAAAAGGTGGTTAATGCAGATAGGTGGGCCTAAGCCACTCGAAACCCAATTAAAAGGGAGGGGTGGGCATATGGGCTATTAGAACCATCTCGGATTTAAAATCACGGCCCCCTTATAAAGGTAGGAAAAAGGTGGGCCGTGGCCGCTTGAAACCTTTATCGAGATCATAATCCCGGCCCCCATGTAAAGGTGGTCTTATTCGTAAGGAAGGTGGGACTTTGCCACGAAACCTTCATCGGGATATAAACCCGGCCACTGATAAAACGTAATAAAACGGTGGTCTTTTTGAAAAGGAAGGTGGGCCTTAGCCGCTAAACCTTCATCGGAATAACAATCCCGGCCTCCGGAAAGGTCTTTCGAAAGGAAGGTGGGCCTTGGCCACTGGAAACCTTCATCGGGATTGCATTCCCGGCCCCCTCGAAGGGTGGTCTTTTATAAGGAAATAATAATATGAAAGGAAACTCATCGCCTGACGAAGGACAACTCGATGCCTCATTCGATAAACTCGCGATCCTGAAAGAGATCTGTAGGTGTATTTACCTTGCTCGCTTGAAAAACAAATGAATGTAAGCGAATGGCAATGCAATGCAACAGTATTGCGAGGAGGTCCGTCGTCGGAGCGATGGAAAAGAATAATGAAAGGCGCATTAGGCGCATTTCGAATAGATTCGAAAGAGATTCGCGCGCCAAAAGAATGACCTACATAAAGTACATAATTATTTATGTGGACATATCTAGTCTAACCAACAAAGTTGAGGAGCATTGTGCATTCCCATCGTTACTGAGCCTTATTTGCGGCTACTTACGATTTTCCATCGTAGATGGAAAAACACATTGCGCCTGAACTGCGGCACATGATGACTATGTTAAATCAGAGAGAAGAGACAAAGGCTACATTAAGAACTACAAGTATAACTTAAAGTAAATGACCAGTTTGCAATCAAAATGGGCTAATTACTTTGGTAAGTTAGACTATGTGGAAACGAAATTAACAATTCGATTTCCCAAAAGTTCTGGCGTAGGCCAAACCTCCTGGGAGCGGTGGGTGGGTGAAAAACAAATGAATGTAAGCGAATGGCAATGCAATGCAACAGTATTGCGAGGAGGTCCGTCGTCGGAGCGATGGAAAAGAATAATGAAAGGCGCATTAGGCGCATTTCGAATAGATTCGAAAGAGATTCGCGCGCCAAAAGAATGACCTACATAAAGTACATAATTATTTATGTGGACATATCTAGTCTAACCAACAAAGTTGAGGAGCATTGTGCATTCCCATCGTTACTGAGCCTTATTTGCGGCTACTTACGATTTTCCATCGTAGATGGAAAAACACATTGCGCCTGAACTGCGGCACATGATGACTATGTTAAATCAGAGAGAAGAGACAAAGGCTACATTAAGAACTACAAGTATAACTTAAAGTAAATGACCAGTTTGCAATCAAAATGGGCTAATTACTTTGGTAAGTTAGACTATATGGAAACGAAATTAACAATTCGATTTCCCAAAAGTTCTGGCGTAGGCCAAACCTCCATTCAGGCTTGCACATTCCTGCAGACGAAGGTCGCAGAGGAAAGGACGTAGGATGTGCAACTAGTCTCGTCATTAGACAAAGCCATCATGTAATGCAAGCATGCAAAAAGAAAAAAGAAAAAAGAAAGAAAAAAGAGAACATCAATATCTATGTATGAATGAAATTCCATGAGATATCAGTATGTTTGAGTAAAGTGACTGTTTTCAGCCCTAACGAAAGACTATTTCTAGTCCGTTCAGAGAATCATTCCTCAATTAAAGGAAGTACAGACTCAGACGAAGGCATATTATCTAATGCTCGCTGTAGTAAAAGAGAATCATTCCTTGATAAGGACATGCAAACCCAAAGGCAATATTATCTAGTTCTCGTCGTCACTGTGTTGCATGCCCTGCGTCATTTCTACAATGTCGTTAGGCTGGGCTGCGCAAGTAATTGCTCAATGCATCATTCAATGCATCACGATGTTGATTTTAATCGTTGTTGTATCACGGGGATAAGTACGAAAAGACTCTCTAAGCCAACGAAGTCTCTTCTTGATGAACTTGGGAGATTTACCTTTCTCATCCATAAGAACTCACCCCAAACTCTAAAACTGTGGTGGGCGGTCCGATGTTGATATATTAGGATAGACAGATAGGCTGAGAGAGTTTTCGGTTGATTATTCTCTCGATCTATGTGATAGTAACTCTGTCAGCAGTTTTCAATATGACGGAGCGATTGGAAATCCACTCAAAGTCCATCGAAAGTAAAACAATAACTAACCCGAGATCGCCGATTTGAGATCGGCCCCCGATGACGATGGAGAGCGCCAGGAGGGAATGATGGCCTCTCCGACCATGCAAATTAATGAAAAAGATGGTGTTTGGAGTTTGGACAAGACCAGGGGATTCGCTTTGCACCACACCATCTTTGGAGGTGGTGGTGGCGAACGGCGGTGGCGAATACAGATACATGGTCTCAACAAGACCTCGAAGACGGCACAGATTCGCTCCGGTGGCGGCAGTAGCCATCATCGCGGGTAGTCCAACGACTTCATTCTCTTCTGTCCATATAACAACAACAACACGACGGAGATATTCGACGACCTGGCAACATCGTTTATTATCCTCCTCTTCGAAATCGTCAGAATTCGATAGTCCTATTGTTAATTATCATGATATCTTAGGAGCTGACTCTACCATGTCACGTGCCAAAATACGACAACGATCTATTGCACTAGCTCGGACGACCCATATTGACTCTTGTAGTGATGATACTACTAGCAACAACAACAACAATAATAGTAACTCGTTTGATGATGTCGCGCGTGCGTGGGAGATATTGTCGAATACACAATCTTGAATTTTTCAATGTTTTTGTCAAGGAAATGCTTGGCAATATTATCCGTAGAACAATCACCTGGATTGGTAGCATGGGCATGTACCGATGATGGGGAATGAAAAGGCCTAATTCCATTGCAGGTCTTCGCTCGGGAGGAGTAGTATTTACTAGGCTGCGGCGAGGCTTCTTGTTATTCGCTTTTATCATCATCGTTTGACGCATCTGCCTTCTGCTGCTTTGAATTTGAGTGTGATGCAGAGGATTTTGATTCAGCTGGGTTGGACTTGGTAGCAGGACTTGCTTCCGTGAACTAATCTGTCATTGCCTTATGTGACTGCGCCACACTTGAATGTGATGGGAGTGCAGTTCCATTAACTATGGCGACATTACGTTCGAAGGTATCTAGCACAGTTAAAGCACTCTTGATGTGAGTCTTATCAAACACAGAAGTGAAAGTACATTTAGTTGTGTCATCATACTCGCATTGACGTTTTTCAAGTACGCGACTATCTGCTAATGCAGAATAGATAAAGTCATCGATGCCAAACCTGTCGTACCAATCCAATAAACTTGGCTTGGTAGATCAGAGCTAGTATCTTGTTTTATCATCTGGTGGATGATAGTCTTCTCAACATCATTGACGACTACACCAAGGAAGGTCTGATATGGACCACAACGATTTGATGTTGTCAGGACTTTTCATTGCAGCCGCACGTGCAGTCATCGATTTGAAGAAAGTCAGTTTTCGCATCACAACACTTGGATTGAGAGGTGATACTTTAGGTGTTGGGGGAAAGTGAGCGACGGTACTCTCAGAAGGATTGATCCTCATATCACTCAAGCTTTGCGCCTTGCGTGGAGAATTTTCCGTCCAACAGTTTGTAGAATAAATATAAATAATCAAATTAGTACTCGTCCTTGACACAAGTCGGATGGATTTTCCTTCGATTTTATACATAGTCCTCGACAGAAAGTCAAACGGATCTTAATAGACATACCGAATAGGTAGTGTAAATGGAAAGTCAATATATATGGTACACCTCCCACGATAAAAAGTCGATTTGAGATGTTTCGAGTAAAATACAAAACAGGTACTAGACCTTGAAGGAGAGTCAGAAGTATATGTACAAGTCTGGAAAGGTCATATATACAATGATATATGAAGCCTAACTCGACATACCGAAATTCGTGTGTATGATACTACTCCACAACGAATGTCGAATGAGGTGACGAAGGGGTACTTGTTCTCGACGAAGAGTCGTACAAATGTTCCTCGACGTACCTTTATGGTACTTATTTACTCGACGAATGTCGAATGAGATGTTCCCAAATCGAAGACAAAGTAGTATCCTGGTATTTATCCCACGACGAATGTCGGATGAGATGTTCCGCATTGAATACATCGTGGTACTAGTCCTCGACGGATAGTCAGATGGATTTTCCTCGATATGCCACATGGCAATATGACGTAAACATATGGTACTTATCTCTTGACGAGTGTCAATGAGATGTTCCCCATCGAACACATAGTATATATAATGGTAATAGTCCTCGACTGAAAGTCAGAGGATGCTCCTTGACATACCAAATGGTAATATCCATGACTGGAAAAGGTTATATATATGGTACTTATCCATGTCAAATGAGATATTCCACATAGAATACGAATTGGTACTAGTCAATGCGACAAAGCACAATCGAGACAAAGAGGAGACGTTCACGTCAATCCTTCATGAATTCTACAAGGCAGTGATGGGCGATGATAACCCACTAGCCACTTTGATTGCCTACATGACCCAGGAGTGATACCTAGTAATGACATACCACTATTCACCAGGAACATTAGCACGGCCCCAGACAGCCACTTGAAATGTGTGTCGAAGTATTGTGGACGCTCATGGATAAGCTGCCTCCAGAAAGCACTAGTATGCCAACTGAAGAAGAATAGAAGACCTATTACTTCATGTCTTAACACAGGAACAATCGTAATGAAATCCATGTGTCCTCACTATCAGTTGCAACTCGACAGTGCAAGAAATTACCGGGACTCCAGGTAAGTAAGGAGACCGACAAAAAGAGGAAGCTTAAGGAAAAGAGCTCCACCATCAGAAGATACAACAGCTATGCAAATCGAGCGCTACAAGAAGCCCTCGCCACAGTAATTTTCGCAATGATTCTCACAGAGACCATCATTGCCGAGATCGCAGCCGTGATTGATATTACGAACAAGACTATCGTCGTTCGTCTTCACGCAAATATAAAGAGCGTGAGAGTAACAACTACAAACGCAAGAGGCACAAGCCTGAGTACTCCAACTCCAAGAAGAAGAGTTCAAACAATGGGTGCAAATATCATGGACCGAACACCAATCACACCACTGCTGATTTCAGGATGAACAAAGGATCAAAACCTCGACATATTACTAAAGCAGCAGTCGCCGAGCTAACAGTAGTCATGTTGACGCTCGCTATACCACTGTTTCAGAACTGATGTTAGTGATGAAAAGAGTATAGTCAGTGGTGGCACAGAGCATAGCGCCGTAACAGCGATGAGGCATACATGAACTACAACCTCAGTGGTCAGCGCAAGTCATCATCAACATCAATATTGCAGTGAACAGAAAAAATGATAACATCAGTTCGAAACTGAGCTTGGCGTAACCACTCATGAGTTAAGCCACTCTTGAGAGAGATATCGTATCATTGTCTTGGATATCAAGACCAGTGATATCTTCACTTCGGAAGGGAAAGACGACAATTTTTGTCATGGTCGCACCAACAATGTTCGACTTGTCCTCAAAATGCCGTGCTAAAGGACGAGAAAAACGAGGTCAGTCATACACAAGGGGTTGGATGGTGGGATCATCGAACGACCGAGGTCAAGATCGCCCCGTCCCGCCTTGGCCTGACGAAACGCCCGACAAGTTACGCGAAAGGGGTGTCGAAATCAATATTTGCCACCGAAAATTCGAGGGGAGAAATCAAAAGTCCTCTACAAATCAGAGCACAAGTCGAAATCCGACCACAGAACAACCTTGCATCGTACACGAGCAGTTGGAGGGCTCCTGCCGGGATGCCGCCGCAGATCATGATTGTCAGAATCTAAGACATCATTGAATCAAACGCATGCCATGATAAGTTAGAGTAAATATAGATAAAGAAAAATTAGTACTTATCCCTGACGAAAGTCAAATAGATGTTCCTTCTATTTCATAGGTAGTCCTCGACGGAAAGTCAAACAGATCTTCCTTGTCATACCAAATAGGTACCGCAACAGAAAAACGTCGATTAAGATATTTCACAAAGAGTAATACATCGACATACCGAAAGTCGTGTATAAGATACTACTCCAAGGCGAATGTCAATGACGAGGGAGAACTTTCCTCAACAAAGAGTCGTACGAATGTTCCTCGACGTACCTAGGTACATATTTACTCGACGAATGTCGAAATGAGATGTTCCCATGTCGTGGTAAACTGGGACTTATCTCAAATGAGAATGTTTCTTGACGACATACCGAATAGGTATATCCATGACATAAAGTCATACAATAAATGGTACATATCCCATAACGAATGTGGATTGAGATGTTCCACAAGAATTCAAAGTGGTACTTGTCCTCTACGGAGAGTCAGACAGATGTTCCTCGACATACCAAAATGGTAATATCCATGACTAGAAAGGTCATGGATATTTGGATTTTTCTCGATATGCCACATGGCAATATGACGTAAACATCCCATGACGAATGACAAATGAGTGTTTAACGAATATGAAGCAGTAGTACTAATCCTCGACCAGAATGTCGAATGAGATCTTCCACAACGAATACAATGTAGTACCAGTCCTTGACTGATCAAATGGATTTTCCTCGACATTCCAAATGGTAATGTTCCATGACTGGAAGGTCATGTATATGGTACTTATCCCTAGACGAACGTTGAATGAGATGTTCCACCACGAATACAAAGCTGTACTAATCCTCGACGAGTTGTTGGATGAGATGTTCCACAACGAATACAAAGTTGTACTAATCATCGACGAATGTCGAATAAGATGTTCCACAACGAATACAAAGTTGTACTAATCCTCGACGAATGTCGAATAAGATGTTCCACAACAAAAATAAAGATTGGTTGTACTAATCCTCGACGAGAATGTCAAATGAGATCTTCCATGACGAATATCAAGTAGTACTAACCTCTGACGAATGTCAAATGAGATGTTCCTTGACATACCAAATGGTAATGTTCCATGACTGGAAGGTCATGTATATGGTACATATCTCTCGACGAATGTCGAATGATGAGATGTTCCACGACGAATACAAAGTTGTACTAATTCTCGACTGAATGTCGGATGAGATATTCCACAACGAATACAAAGTTGTACTACTCCTCGACGAATGTCGAATATGATGTTCCACAATAAATACAAAGTTGTACTAATCCTCGACGAATGTCGGATGAGATGTTCCACACGAATACAAAGTTGTACCACTCCTCGACGAATGTCGAATATGATGTTCCACAACGAATACAAAGTTGTACTACTCCTCGACGAATGTCGGATGAGATGTTCCACGACGAATACAAAGTTGTACTAATTCTCGACTGAATGTCGGATGAGATGTTCCACAACGAATACAAAGTTGTACTAATCCTCGACAAATGTCGAATAAGATGTTCCACAACAAAATAAAGAAATGACAGCCATCGGAAATGCAATTCCGGCACACAAATAAAAGGTGGTTAAAGCAGATAGGTGGGCCTAAGCCACTCGAAACCCAATTAAAAGGGAGGGGTGGGCATATAGGCTACTAGAACCATCTCGGATTTAAAATCACGGCCCCCTTATAAAGGTAGGAAAAAGGTGGGCCATGGCCGCTTGAAACCTTTATCGAGATCATAATCTCGGCCCCCATGTAAAGGTGGTCTTATTCATAAGAAAGGTGGGCCTTGGCCACGAAACCTTCATCGGGATATAAACCCGGCCACTGATAAAGACAATGGCTTTTTGAAAAGGAAGGTGGGCCTTAGCCGCGAAACCTTCATCGGAATAAGAATCCCGGCCTCTGGAAAGGTCTTTCGAAAAGAAGGTGGGCCTTAGCCACGAAACCTTCATCGGGATATAAACCCGGCCACTGATAAAGACAATGGTGGTCTTTTTGAAAAGGAAGGTGGGCCTTAGCCGCAAAACCTTCATCGGAATAAGAATCCCGGCCTCCGGAAAGGTCTTTCGAAAAGAAGGTGGGCCTTAGCCACGAAACCTTCATCGGGATATAAACCCGGCCCCCTCGAAAGGTGGTCTTTTATAAGGAAATTAATAATGTGAAAGGAAACTCATCGCCTGACGAAGGACAACTCGATGCAGACCAGAAGCAATCATTCGATAAACTCGCGATTCTGAAAGAGATCTGTAGGTGTATTTACCTTGCTCGCTTGAAAAACAAATGAATGTAAGCGAATGGCAATGCAACGCAACAGTATTGCGAGGAGGTCCGTCGTCGGAGCGATGGAAAAGAATAATGAGAGGCGCATTTCGAAAGATCGAAAGAGATTCGCGCGCC
>Ga0247838_1004325_pt1 | contig 15252 bp, 18 predicted proteins | sample LaCruzMarch2015__5_FD_189097 | JGI IMG/M metagenome (GOLD analysis project Ga0247838, IMG submission 189097) | Freshwater microbial communities from meromictic Lake La Cruz, Castile-La Mancha, Spain - LaCruzMarch2015_15m | ecosystem: Environmental > Aquatic > Freshwater > Lake | place: Spain... | reverse complement strand
TAGATCGATCTGGGTGTCAAATAGGCTACTGAGCAGAAAGTGCGGTATCAGTGCTTTTGTATAGCCCCTCTTACGTGGCTTTATTCGTATGATTCCTGTGTAGGGGATCGCACCAACGGTTTCCTCTGAAACCTCAGATGCAATCCCTCCCCGGGTCGCACTTGCACTGATCAACAGATCACCGAGTTCTACGCGGAAGTGGTTCCACCTCTTCTTTACCTTCATGGGGTCGAGGTAGTTGCATCCCGTCAACGTGGCTGTTGGCCCCGACAAACCCTTGATCCGAAGCAACGGGACGCCATCATCGTAGAAGTCATCGGCCATGATCCCGGGCCCCTCTTGATACCAAACGAGTTCGCGAAGCGGGAATACACGCCAGTGCGACGGAATGCCTCCGAGCCAATCATATCCTGAGTTGGTAAGGGCCACTTCGGTTCGGGTCCCTCGGGACAGGTAGTGACCCGTTAGCGTCTTGCGGCGGTCAACCAACAACTCCACCATCCGGTGCTTCTTCTCGATCAGCAGGTCAATTCTGGCGGTCTCGCGGTCCAGGAAATCGGCGATCTGCCGTTGGGTGGTGAGGTCGGGGCGGTATATCCAGTCGTTCGGAAAATCCGTGAACTTCACGGACTGCCGGACACCACCGCCCAGGGAATAGTAGTGTTTGGCCAGATCGAGGGCCAACAACGAGTAGAACCAGAACTCCGGGCACTGCCCCTTGGGCACGTCCAGGGCGTCATAGGCTGATGTGATGATGCCACGTTCTTTCACCAGACCCTGCCGCAGGCTGCGTTTGTCGTTCTGGAGATCGGTCAGCCGCATCACAATATTGCCCGGCTCGACGATCTGATACCCCTCGAAGTTCTCGGGCAGCAGCCCCTCGGACGTGTTGATGTCTTTCGGGATGATCCGGCCATAGCTGAGCGACAGCAGGTTGTCCTCTTTCATGCCGTCATTCTTGATCCCACGCCGCACCCGTAGAACCCGGTGCAGCTTGTCAAGGTGCCATGTCAGTGGCCGTGCCGCCCCATGCACCCTCTGTTGCAGCGTCACCGGTTCGACAGGTTCAAGACGGTTCATAGCGCACATAGTTCACCTTCCACGCCGCCAGGGACTGCCAGTCCGGAGGGAACCCCATCAGGGCTGGATTGACCTGTGGACAGCCGTTGATCAATTCCACCACCCGCTTTCGCCACTCGTTTCCAGGGGCCGCCACCGACAGAAGGTGATCGAGCATCAACAGGGTGTTGTGCAACTTCCGTGGGTCTGCGTCCCGCATCGCGATGGCAAGCCTTGCTGGATAGCCGGGCACCCGCATAGTTACAGTGAACCGACGGTTCCATAGGCTCCCGTGGTGGGCAGCAGTGTTCCGGACGGTTGAAACATGGTGGGCGAACGACACCAGGACACTCTCGTCGATGCCGAACGGTTTGGAGATCGCCTGGCGCACCTGGCGGGCCTTAATGTTGTCTATCCATCGGGACAAAACTCCCAAGGATATGATCTCTGCTGCCATCCACACCGGTGGCAATACCGGGTCGTTATAGGTGCGGCGGTAGTGTGAGATGAACAGGTCGTTCGACCGGTCGATCTCTTTCCAGAAGTCGGCTATCGAGTTTGCATGGAAGGCTTGGTTCTGATGGTGCGTCGCGTCGATGTGCCCGTGGGGGCCGTGTGACATGGCAACCTGATGTGCCCATGCCGCCCGCAAGGCGACCTCTACCCGCTCGATGGCATCCAGAACCAGGAGCCGGAGGTGGCGATCAAACACATACAGGGCCAGAACATCTTCGAAGGTCGTACCCGGGATGAAAACATGCCCACCGGCAGCAGGCACTGGCCCTTCGAACGGTATCCAGTAGGCCCGAAGCCGGTAGTAGGAGATGTGGGTGAGATAGTGACGTGCCGCTGGTTCATCCGCGATGACCATCCCACGGCTACGAAGCAACAGCAGTTGATCGTCAATGGAGAGCGCAGGTTTGGTGAACTTCATGCCTTGGCACCCATGCTGGCACCATCAAGAAGCGACCCCCAAAAATGAAGTAACCCGCCGGGGTGCGCAGTGCGGAACCGAGGTTCCGTCCGAGGCGTGGCGGGTCTTATTGAGAAAGGATGTAGGATAACTGTGTGGACAAAGCAATAACCCATCGTCGCTGGCAGCGAACTTTTCATCCGGCCACCTGCTGCAACAGACCGGCGATCTCGGCCTCCAGGGATTTCAGTTCGGCGTCGATCTCGGCAAGGGGGCGTGGCGGGACATAGCGGTAGAAGTATCGGTTGAAGTTGATCTCATATCCAACACGGCCCACGCCCTTGTCGCGGTCATCGGTGTGGGTCTGGTCCACCCAGGCGTCGGGGACGAATGGCAGGACCTCACGGGCGACGTATTCCCGCCAGTCCTGGTCGAGTGGCACCAGTTCGTGGTCCCGCAGATCGGCATCGGCCTCGGGCTTGCCATCGGTGCCCATGCAGATCGCAGCATCCTCATCGCGTTCTGACAGGGCCGTCAGGATGGCCTTACGAACCGGTGCCGCGACTTTGACCCCAACCTTGCGTAGGGCCGCGTCCAGAGCGGTGTTGAACTTGGTGCGGTCCATCCATCGCTGACCCTCGGGAAGATGCACCAGCAGGGCTCCCATGACCGCTTTGGCCTCATCCTCGGGCAGTTTCTGGAACGGTTTAGAGTCACGGAGGGTTTCGAGCCCGTCTCTCGTGACCGAGAAGGCCAACTTGAGAGGCCGTTCCACCCTGATTTCCCTGTACCCGAAGTCAGTGGTCCGGAAGATTTTCGAATACTCGCCCCAACCGGACTCACCGTTCAGCATATCGGCGTACAGTCGGGTGATCTCGTCACAGGCTTCCGGTGGTATTTCCCGACGTTTTGAACCGAGGCTCTTCCGCATAGATTTCCAGAACCGATCACCACTGGCATCGATCAGTTGTACACGGCCACGGCGGCGGGGCTCTTTCCGGTTGCTCAGCAGCCACACATAGGTCTGGATGCCGGTGTTGTAGAAGAGGTCGGTCGGCAGAGCGATGATGGCTTCGACCCAATCGCTCTCAAGCATCCACCGACGAATTTCACTCTCACCCGATCCAGCACCACCGGTGAACAGCGGCGATCCGTTCATGACGATGCCGATACGGGACCCTTGTTCATCGTTCCGCATCTTCGAAATCATGTGCTGCATGAACAGCAACTGCCCGTCCGAGATGCGTGGTAGTCCAGCCCCGAAACGACCATTGGTCCCCAGTGTTTCGGCCTCGGCCTGGATCGACTCCTGATACTTTTTCCAGTCAACACCGTACGGCGGATTCGACAGCATGTAGTGGAACCGTTTCCCCTTGTGTGCGTCTGCGGTCAGCGTGTTGCCGAACGCGATGTTCTCGGGATCATGACCGGTAACCAGCATGTCGGATTTACAGATCGCGAAGGACTCAGGGTTCAGTTCCTGACCGAAGAGTTCCACCCTGATACGGTCGTTGAGGGCCTTCATCTCCATCTCTGCGATAGAAAGCATACCACCGGTCCCGGCAGCAGGATCATAGACCTGCCGGATAACACCCGTGCCGGTGAGTGCGGCTCGGTCGTTGATCAGCAGCAGCGATACGATCAACCGGATGACCTCACGGGGGGTGTAGTGTTCCCCGGCAGTTTCGTTCGATATTTCCGAGAACCTTCGGATCAGGTCCTCGAAAAGGTATCCCATCTCCAAGTTGGAGATCGCGGTGGGATGCAGGTCCATTTGTGAAAAACGGTCGAACACCTGGAACAGCAGACCAGCTTCGTTCAACCGTTTCAGTTGGTCAGTGAATAGGAACTTTTCGAGGAAGATGTCCCGAACGTTGCCGGAAAACTTGGTGATGTAGTCGATCAGATTCCGATGGATATCCTTGGCATTCTGGCCTCGAAGAGTGCCGAACGTGAACCGGCTGAGGTTGTAGACCTTGATGTTGTCACCGACCGAACCGTACAGGATGGCGTCACGAGCGTCGTCATCCATTTCCTTTGGCAGTGATGACGCCATGTCGAGCACGGCTGACTTGGAGCCATCCAGAATGCAATCCAGTCGCCGCAACACAACGAACGGCAGGATCACTTTGCCGTACTCGGACTGCTTGAAGTCACCACGCAGCATTTCGGCAATCGACCACACGAATGATCCGAGGCTTTTGATGTCCGATTTACTCACATGCTGCTCCGGTTCTTCTTTTGGTTGCAACCATATAAGCCGACAGTGGATCGGAAAGCCAGTATGGTCATGGAACACCTTCACCGCCGAGCTTGAACACCGACAGCTACATCCCCCACTTCATCAAAACAGCTTCCGCCGTGGTGTGATCATCACGGATGCGGATCACCGACTGACGGGTAAGTCCAGTGGCCTTCGAGATCGCCGTCGTCCCGAGGCCCTGGCTAACCATGCCCAGGACCGTCTCGAACTGGTTCCGGTTGAAGCTGGGCTTCCGTCCCCGATAACGGTCACCCTTCACCATCGCGGCGTCGATCCCTGCCCGCTGGGCTTCTTTGGTGACCTCAGCCTGTGCCTCGGCGGTCGCGGCCATGAACCCGATCAGGGCATCCCGGACGGCCTGCTGAATAGGGTCTCGGGTCGATCCGTCGAAAGTCATCCGATTGACAACCGTTTTGATGATAACGCCACGGGCCATGAATTCGCGAATGGCTGCGGTCACGTCCTGGTAGTTTCGGCCAAGCCGATCAACCCACCGGACGACAAGTTCGTCACCGGACCGGAGCAGATCATAGAGCCGCCGACCCTCGGGACGTTCGGCCAGGCGATAGTGGACACCGGAAACACCGGCATCTGCCACGATGGCATCGAACCGAAATCCCGCCGCCTCGGCCTGCGTCCGTTGGATAGTGACATCCTGCTCTGCGGTAGACACTCGGCAATATAGGATCGTCGCCAAATCAACCTCCATCGATGTCCACACGATTGGCGTCCATTGATACAGGTGTCCGTAGGTGATTCGATACCCATACGGACATCATTTCCGAGCCGTGTGCTCCGTCCGCATCAGTATACCCTAAGGGACGGGCGGCCCCGCCAACGTTGGGTACCGACCAACCGTACACAGTGTACCGAAGCCCTGACCAAGTGCCGTCCGGACGAAAGAAAGATTGTTCAAAGTGACCGGGTTTGAGTAAGCTTTCTTTATGGCCATTGCGGATGACATAGGTCGAGTTCGGCAACATCGGGGGATCACTCGTGCAGAGGTCGCCAGACTTTCGGGCTGCTCGGGGCCAACGGTTCGGTCGGTCGAGACCGGCGGTGGTTCCATCATCTCGATGCTCAGCGTCCTCGGAGCACTTGGCGGATCGTTGACCTGGCCTGACCGCAACCCGGACGAGCCTCTCGGTGTATCCCTGGCAGCAGCCCGCCGTCAGGCTGGCATATCCCAACGCACCATGGCCGCGATGATCGGCGTCACACAGCCCACCATCGTGGCCATGGAACGACGGACGGATGGGCGCATGCAGACCCTTGAGAGGTACCTCGATGCGCTTGCGATTCCGGCTTCGGTCTTAACCGCGAACCAATTGTCAGAGCCTAAGGGCCGTCGGTTGGTGCCAGCCCGGAACAGCCCGCTTGCCGATATCGTGTATACGCCCCGGTCCCTCGCGAAAGCGGTGATCGATCACCACTCGTTGACCGGTGTAGTCCTGGACCCCTGTCGGGGCGACGGAGCGTTCTACGATCAGTTCCCGGGTCACGTTGACGCCCGGTGGTGCGAGATCGTCGAGGGTCGGGATTTCACGCAATGGCAGGCCCCAGTCGATTGGATTGTCACAAACCCGCCCTGGTCAAAGTTCCGGGATTTCCTAGTCCACGGTATGCACGTTGCCGAGAATGTCGTGTACCTCGCGGCGTTCAATCACTATGGCACAAAAGCCCGACAAGCCGACATCCGTCGCCACGGTTTCGGGATACGGTCGATCCTGTTCGTACCGACTCCTCAGGGCTTCCCGCATTCTGGCCTGCAACTGTGTGCGGTGTGGCTCCAGCGGGGCTGGAAGGGCCCATGTAGGATGGAAGAACTCGAAAAGTTATCGGCAGCGGACGGGCAATCGAAATAGCCTGTACCGACTGCGGTAATACTACGATGCGACGGTCTTCTGGATTTCCCGTTACGTCGAAGGTGTCAGAGAATCAAGAAACTGAGTATCTCAAAAGATCTTTGACTGAATTCCTTGGCATCTGTCTATTTTCCTCGGCACCGGTCACCAACCACGCGAACCCTCGGCGACCTCCCAGCTTGAGTTTGAACCTCGATCAGATCGGCATCAACAAGCTGTCGAATAGCCCGTGTTTTTGCGTCCCGCTCAACGCCCCAACGTGTGGCATCCCCATTGCTGATCGCAACAAACTCAGTCCCCCGCAGCTTCAATAGATGTTGGATCAGCATGGCGATCTGAAACGATGCTCCAGGAAGACGTGCTGCTGCCAGTACCCACACCAGATCGATGTGGGCGGCGAAGAACTCAAAAGTCGGTTTCGTGTTCGGTGTCCGGTCGGCAGGTGTTCCACCAGTACGGCGGCGGACGGACTGGGTTTGCCCAACGACGGCTTCTGACCAGTCTTCCACCCGGAACTCGGACATGTCTGGGGTATCTGATTCAGTACTATAAGATGATACTGTACCGGTGAGCACCGGTGCGGAGGTACCATCGCACGAGTGCGGAGGTTGGTCATCGCCGCTCATCGTTCAGAATTCCCTGCACGAGGTCCCACATGGCCTGCCCACGCTTTTCGACGAACCGGTCCGGATAACGAATGATCGTCTGACCGGACCGAAGCCGGAAACCGCCCAGAACGATGCCGCTGGCATCCTCCATAATCGTGGAAAGCCGAGCTATCTGGTCGTCCAGAACGTCCAGTGGGGCATGGATCAGCAGGGCATCATGAACGGGCATGCACAGTTCGATACCGGCTTCCACGGCCATGCTGACGGCAATCCGCATCATCTCGGCCCCATTCGCCTGCATCGGGAAATTCCGGACGGACCGTTCGTTGATGTTGGACTGGAGAAGTTGCCGCCAGCCGAACACCGTTTCGATCCATCCCCGGTATAGCGCCGTATCCAGCATTGCGTCTGACCAGGACCAGAACTGGCCGTACGTTCGCCGGTGCATCCGCAAGAGTTGGTCGGCATGGGCCGGGCTGACCTGGAGGCGTCGTCCGAGACTATCAGCGCCCATCCCGTACTGCACGGCAAGAACGCATGCCTTGAACCGGTCCCGCTCCTGTGGGTGGGACACCTTGGTCGCGTCGTGCGGCACTGCACTCGCCTGTTTCGCGAATGCCAGGTAGGGATCACCTGATCGATATGCATCCATCATGGCTTGATCGCCCGACAGTGCCGCTGCGATGCCGAATTCTTGCTGATCCCAATCCAGATAGGCTAACCCGTGTCCCGGCAGCGGCTGGATCAAACCCCGCCACCACGATGGTAGGCCGAAGATGCTTTGGGATGTCGATGGCTGGTTTCGACCGGTACGAGAGCCGAACGGGGCTAGATAGGCCCGGTTCCTACCATCGTGGCCGACGGCAAGCTTGTTCTTCTTCAACACGGAAAGCGACCGTAAAAGAGAGTGCAGGGGACCGAGTTCCGAGTAGATTTCGGCCTGTTCCTTGAAGGTGTTGCGTTCGAAGATCAGTTGGCCGGACTTGCTTCGGGGCCAGGGAATCGCATTCCTGATGAGGTATTCAGAGAACCGCTTCTTGCTGAACCTGTCATTGTCGTACACGCCGTAGTCGGCATCCACTTCGTGGATCAAACCCGCCATGATCGCATCTCGATGTTCAACGATCCGCCCGTGAAACTCCCGGTCGATGGGTACGCCATGCCACTCGACTGCCGCAAGAGACTGAAGGTACTGCCCCCGGAGCAACGCCCGAGGTAGATCGATCTGGTCGATCATCCTGACCAACAAAGCAGAGGTCACCTCCACGTCTGCCTCGCAATATCGCAGGATCAGATCACGATCCGCCGGTGACCATGGTCCGCCACCCATAATCAGGTCCCGGGTGGCGTTCTTTTCGGTGGCGGCCATCCCGCTCAAGCCGAACACGTTCAGAGCATCCAACAACCCGTGCCGTACGATGTTTGAACGTCCGTTTGCCCAGTGGCGAAACTCAGCATGCAGGTCCAGAACCCGTGCCGGAAGTTCCCAGCCCAGGGCGATGTGGACCTGGAGGTCGCCCATGCAGGAGTATGCGACCAGCAGGCAGTCGTCCCCCAACCCATAGGTCGGGGAACGCATTTCTTGCAGTTGATCCATCCAGTGACGATGGGTGACACCGGTGTGCAACTCACGGGCCACTATGCAGACGGGGATTGGACGCTCCCCAATACCGGCGACGTATTCGGTATCCATGACCCACACTTCCCGGAAATCCTCCAACCGGGCGGGCAGACTACCGCCCATTTCAGTTCCGCCCCCGCAGCTTCGCGACAACCGGATGATCTGGGGAGTCGATCAGTCGGTCTTTGAAGGCCAAGCGGACGATCTCGTTCATATCCATGTCTGGCCAATAGGGCTCGTCGAGGATTCCTTCGGCACGGATGACATGGTAAGTTCCCGATGCTTGATCGGATTTCACCCTTACCCAGGTGTCCTTTGCAGCTTCCGCTGCCAACAGGGCGCTGTCGTTCCAGGTGTTCTCTTTGCCGTCGGTGGAGACCTTCAACGGCCAGAGGAACGGCGACTGGGTGCCCCGATGGACCGCCAACATCAGCACCGTCCGTCGGTATTCGCCATCCAACTCTGGACGCATGTTTGGGGCGACGAGATAGTGCTCTCGGGTTTCTTCAAGCTCCAGCACGACCGTGGGGAAACGGTACTCCGCATCGGGGTGAACGCGGACGAACTGCTGCTTGCTGGGCTTCTGGATGGGCACCACGTTGACGCTGGGGGCCACGACCATGTTGGGATCGACGAGGTTGTCGATACGGTAGAGGGTAGGATCGAAGTTTGTCATGGGATTCTCCATTTTGACGTTTCTAGCCAAACCAGACCGACAGCATCAGAAGACATCCCACCAATCTACGACTGGAACGGTTTGGCTTCGGCTGTAGCCGATATGATTTGGAGCACTGTCTGAGATCGACCCCAGTCCACCCGGATCAATCCAGTGGCAGTGCGCGAACGCTGGGCAAGGAGTTCGGCCCGGCAGTCAGCTACGTCGGTATGCGGCAGTACGGTTTCAAGGTCCCGGCAAGAAAAACTTCTGGAGCCCAAATCATTGGCTGCCAACTTGCGTCTATTTAGTACGACTTCGTGAATTGGCAGCCACCTTGTGCCGCACGACTGATTTCTGCCCCCACAATTGACTGCCAACCATAAATACTATCGAGAGCAGTTCGGGGATTTACGGCGATGAGAAGCACACGGGTAACCATTCGTCACGTTGACCAAGCGGTCATTGATCGGGTCCGGATTCATATCCGGCAACACGGACTCTATCTCGGGGAAGTCGTGAATTCGGCCTTAAAGGTTTACATGGATTCCGTGGATCGGCAAAAGGCAACTTCTCGACCATCATGGTAGCGACGTGCTCCAACCCGTCAGCACGGCGGTACCTGACCCTCCGCTCGAAACAACTGCAAACGGGCTTCACGCTGGGCCTCCCGATGACGCCGCAATGTGGCAACCATACCGCCAGTGGCTTTGGTGGTCGCAAGGGTCGCGGCAAGATAGGGTCGGAGCCGGTCACGACACTCAGCTTGGGCAAACTGGTGGATCATCTGCATGACCTCTGCTTCAACGTCTAGCAGCGGCAGTTTGGCGGCAATCCGAACAGCCTGACGTTCATCGAGGTTCTCACGAAATCGTTGAAGCTCATTGGGATCGGGGATCAAAATGGTTGCCTTGATGCTCGGGTTCGTACGGATGTTGGGGGCAGTGATGACCTGGCTGGTGGACGACTGGCGGGGCGAGGCCATGTTGAACTTGGAGCCCCCGCGTCGGTTGCCGATGGCCATGACAAACATCAGCCGCCGCCACCTGCCGGTTCACAGGACTCACCGTCAAGGGCTTCCCCGGACCCCGAAAGGCTGAACAGCACAGTCTTGTTGACAGAATGGACGGTCAGGACACGGCCACGGGCTACGGCGTTCCGCAGAGCCAGATAGGTGTCGCCGCAAGCGTTGCAGTCGGTGATGACATCACCACCCCGAGCCCGCACCGACATTTCGAATTTGGTACCGTCTACGTCGAAAGTGACGGTGCCGCCCGCAATGGGACGCCCGCCCAGGTCAAGATTTATACCGCCATCTTGCCCACCCGAGCACGTGAACGCGATCCGATTGCCGTCGCGATCCTCGGTCCAGATTTCTGAAATGCCCATCGCGAAACCCGCGATCCATCGGCTGTTGGTGGGTGAAGTCTGAGCCGTACTGGCCCCATCACATCGCTGCCAACTCAAGGTTTGGCCATCACGGGTGATGTCGATCCCGATGTCCGTTCTCGTGATCTGGACATCCGTTTGGGCGACCTCACCCTCAAATGAACATGTTGCACGGTATACCATCCCAAGACCGTCCACAGACGGCCTCGCAGGCCCAAGGCTGCACTGGCTCTCAACCCCGTACAGGATGTCATGGAACAATCCCACAGCACCGCCATCGTTGCCCAGGTTGTTGGTATCGCAGGTCCAGTTTGCCGCCCATGACGCCGCTGGACGATAGAGACCATCCAACTCATCGGCATTGGCCATGGTAGACATCAGGACGACAACACCGACGCTCAGCATCTTCATTTCACGATCTCCTGTTCAGCATCGGGTACCACGGATTGCAAGTCATCCCACGAACAATACCCATGATCATGCCCACAACGGTGGTTCCTCCGGTGGTTTCGTCGTCGGACCAGTCAGTGCCGGATTGGTCTCGATAATGGCCAGCACATCTCTCCAAAAATGCCTGTCACAGGTACCGACGACGCACCCTGGTACCCGGAGGTCAATCGAAAGATCGTACCGGGTCGAAGCACTCAGCCCGCCCACGGTTAGGACCATCGCCGCAAGCAGGCACAGAAATGCCAGGCCGATGAGCGGCGGCACAAAGACACCCAGAAACAACAGCACCATAGCGATCATCATCAACATGGTACCGAAACTCTGTCGGGTATTCTGCACCTGGACGACCAGCGCCATTCGATGCCCTTTGACCTCATACCGTGTCTCTCGGTCGAGGCTGTTCAGCAATGCAACCACCCGGGTCAATTTCGGATGAACCCATGTGTTGTCCCGCCCACATTGCGGGCAAGTTTCGGCATCCACACTGATCTCTCGGTTGCAGGCTGGGCACGGGATCAGGAAGATGGTGACATCGACATCGGCCACTGTGGTCATGCTGCACACATGATCGTCGAGCGTCGCCCGTCCACCGAATAGTCGATGGTCCGTATGGTTTCGGCACCGAACGGCGCATCCGTCTGTTTCAGAATGGCCACCGTATCGGCATCATCGACTGCGGTCAGGGCCTGTCGGAATTCACCATAGAATGAATCGCCACGCGATGCCTCCAGCATGGTGTTGATGCAGGTACGCACCCGGGACCGATCCGAACTGAACATTGCGGAATACCCCAGATACAGGATGGTGCCGATGACGATCAGCCCGATCACCCCTTGGGCAGGTGTGGGGTCACTCCGTTGACTGGTCATCGCTTCCCTTCTCGGTTTGGCGCGTTGCGGCGCGTTTCTGGTTTGTGGTATCGGGCCCGGTTTCCCTGACTGGGTTCGGTGCATGGGTTAAGTCATCGTCATTCTTGGCCGAACCAGCAGTGGCAGTACCAGACGCGTGGTCCGCACCCGGCGGGTAAAGGCCAAGCAAGTCGTTCGGACAAACCGTGCCGTTGGTCGCCTCATGAATGCGCACCAAAAGGTCCCGTCGTGCCACCGACTTTCCGTTCGACATCCTGCTGATAGTGGCGGTCGTGGTGCCGATCCGGACCGCAAAACCGGCCATCGACAGACCGGCGACGGTGAGAAATTCTTTGAGCTTCATGATTTACATCATTACGTTTTTCGCAATGATTCGCAAGCCCGACAGAATGATATTGTTACGGCATTGCGAGTAACGTAACGATTGGGGGGAAGTTTTGAGGACATCGACATGTGGGACCAGAAAATCCTGCGCAGGGCACGGGAGCAATGCGGCTTATCGATGGAAGATATCGCCGGTCGTCTTGGCATCACCGTGGCCTCGTTTTCCCGGATGGAAACCGGGACGACCCGGGTCACCACGGACCGATTGGAAGACCTGGCAAAGTTCTACGGCGTATCGGCCAGTGCGCTGCTGGACGGTGCCATCGTGACGCGCCCCACAACGATTGATCTGGAACGCCTGCGTGAAATCGTTGAAGCCGTAGAGCGGGTACGCATTCGGTTGCAGGCGACACCATCGCCAGAGAAGGTCGGTCAGGCCGTGATGGAACTGTACCGCCTGGAGATCGAGTTCCTGGTGTCCAACGTGTTAGAGCCGTTCGACGCCAACCGTCACATCGGTGTGATCGAGGCGATGTTCAGGCCGTGAAGGCGCATAGTAGTCAGATTTCCATCGCAGAACCCGTGGTAGTTCATCAGGCCGGGCTTGTGGTGGCTATTTTTGCATTTGGTTCGAGCGCCGTCCCAGAAAATCCAAACTCCTCCATCAACTAAACGGGCGGCGGTCTGAACCGATTGGACGGCTTGATGGATGCCCCCCACAAGCAGCCACCAGAATTTTATGAGGCAACACTTGCAAAACTGGAATGGCATCCGCAATTTGGAAGCGTGACGTTCCATTGTTCAGACCTCGGTCCGAGCCGAACCACGCACAGGATACGATAGAGATCGCCCCAGAAACTTTCCGGTTTCTGGACCTGTACGTGCGCGTCGGCAACTGGCTTCCGGGGGTGGAAAACCCGGACCCTGAACACAGGGTTCGTGTTAGAATGAAGAACGATCACCAAGTCCAGCAGCAGAGAACGCTGCATGACAGCTACGAAAAAGACATCGGTTCGACCAAGCTGAACAGGCTGGTCAGACTTCTTGCCCAGCAGGAAGCCTTGGATTACGTCAAGAAAACCGGCACCATTGAGACGGAGGTCCAGCAATGACCCGAGTCGCAATCTATGCCAGGTATTCGTCAGAAAACCAGAATGACCGCTCCCTGACGGACCAGATCAGGGATTGCCAACGATATGCCGCAGCACAGGGATGGAGCGTCGTCAATGTGTTTGAAGATGCTGCCCTAAGTGGCAGTTCGGACAATCGTCCTGGATACCAATCGATGCTAACAGCCGCCAAGGCGGGCCGATTTGATGTCATCTTGGCCGAGTCCCTGGACCGATTGTCGCGACGACTGGCTGACACCGCCCACCTCCATGATGATCTGAGCTTCCATCAGGTTCGTCTGTTCACCAAGGATCAAGGTGAGATCACCAAAATGCACGTCGCCATGCTCGGGATGGTGGCAGAGCAGTTTATCAGCGACCTGCGGGCGAAAACGAAGCGTGGCCAACGTGGTCGGATCGAGGCTGGCAAGTCCGCCGGGGGAATAGCCTTCGGTTACACCATCCTTCCAGACGGTGATCGCGGGATTGATGAGGCCGGAGCCGAGACGGTGAGACGGATTTTTCGGGACTATGCCGCAGGGGTTGGACCCCGTGAACTTGCCGCATCATTGAACAAGGAATGCATCCCAGGTCCGGGCGGAAGGCCGTGGAAGGATACCACCATTCGGGGACAACGTGACCGTGGCACCGGCCTGTTGAACAACCAACTTTACGTGGGTCGCTTGGTTTGGGGACGGACGGAGTACCGGAAGAACCCGTCCACCGGCAAGCGGGTGGCTAGAACCATCGACGGGTCTGAGTTGGTCGTCGCGGATCGCCCTGATCTACGCATCGTATCTGACGAACTATGGCAGGCGGTCCGTCGTCGGCAAGAGATTTCATTTCATTCGATGCCACGAGACTCGGAGGGTAATCCGTTGAACAGGCTACACAGAAAGACCCATGTACTGTCCGGACTGATCCGGTGTGGGGTATGTGGTGGACCCATGGCGATCACGGCAAAGGGTCGCTACGGGTGCAGCACGTATCGCGCCAACCGTGGTTGCATCAACAGTCAAACTATCCCACGCGTTGACGTTGAGGAACGGGTCCTCGGGGGTCTAAAGCAGCGGTTGTTCAACTCAGATATGGTCGGGGAATTCATCGATGAGTTCCAGAAGCAGCTTCGGACTGCACGCAAGCGACAGGTCGAGGAGTCGAAGCGGTCGCACTCACGGTTGAAAGACCTAGACGCAATGATTGAGAAACTGGTGGATGTCATCACGACCGGTTCGTCGTCACAGGCGGTGTTGGATCGACTGGCGGTGCTGGAGCGTGAGAGGGCCGAGTTGAGGGATCAGGTTGGGACCACGACCAATGACGCCGACATCGTGCAGTTGCCCAACATGGGCGACATCTACAAACGCCGCATCGGCAGACTGAACGATGGGCTAGAGGACCCCGCCGTCCGGCAAGAGAGCATTGAGATCATCCAATCGATGATTGAGTCCGTGGTAGTAACGCCCCGTACTGACGGATTCAACGTTGATGTTGTTGGGGAAATCGGTTCCATCTTGGCACTGGTAGATGGAAAGCAAGAACTCCCCGATGTTGCACATCCAGGGAGTTCGCTGTCGGTGGTTGCGGGGACAGGATTTGAACCTGTGACCTTCAGGTTATGAGCCTGACGAGCTACCGGGCTGCTCCACCCCGCGACGGTTTGTGCCGGTCTTTGGCACATTGCCCCGAGGGCTTTTGGGCGATCGGGGGTTGTTTGAGATCGTTTATGAGAGAGGTGTCTCTTTTCAGGTTTGGCGGTGACCTACTCTCCCACGTCTTAAGACGCAGTACCATTGGCGCGACGGCACTTAACGGCCGAGTTCGGGATGGGATCGGGTGTTTTGCTCGTGCTATGACCACCAAACCGGAGAAGAGACCGGGGTCGGCGCGTGCGCTTTCCCCAAACATCAGTGCTGCTGTCCTGCAACGGACGGTTCAGTATTGTTCCATGTCGTTTGTGCTTTTGACGATCCTTACAGGGGCATATTGCCTTGCTGTTTCCGGATCAGATCAAGCCTATCGAGCAATTAGTACCAGTCAGCTGAAAGCGTTACCGCTCTTACACCTCTGGCCTATCGACGTGGTGGTCTTCCACGGCTCTCAAGGGAGACCTTGTTTTGAAGGGGG
>Ga0247838_1004310_pt1 | contig 15289 bp, 9 predicted proteins | sample LaCruzMarch2015__5_FD_189097 | JGI IMG/M metagenome (GOLD analysis project Ga0247838, IMG submission 189097) | Freshwater microbial communities from meromictic Lake La Cruz, Castile-La Mancha, Spain - LaCruzMarch2015_15m | ecosystem: Environmental > Aquatic > Freshwater > Lake | place: Spain... | reverse complement strand
TGTTCTAATAAATTGAGCAATTGCCTTTGTAACCTGTGTAGAATCGATAATTGGAGAGCCAAAAGCTTTAAAGAATCTATTTCTGTAAACCATGTCTGCATTTAACTTTGCTGCTGCAGCCTTCCAACTTTGGTGCATCTCAATAGGATTTGGAATCGGTTCCAGTATTTGTTCTTCCAAGGATGTTGCCCTACCATCCCAAAAGAAAAAATCATCCCAACCCAAATTAATAAGAGCCATGGATTGACGATTTCCTTGTATTCCGTCAATACCAACGGAGAATTGATTGTTATCCGAAAAAGAGTTTTGCGGAGAATGGCAAGTCGCACAACTCATCGTGTTATCTGCACTCAATCTTTTTTCATAGAACAGGTATCTTCCCAACTCAATACCTTCTTCCGTCATAGGATTATCAGAAGGAATAAGCATTTGAGGAAAGTGTGATGGAATAGAAACAGCGGTAGGAGTTGGTAAATAACTTGTCTTATCTTTATTACAAGAAATCAAGAGAATTAGCGAACTTAAAAAAAACCACTTTTTCATTAATAGGGTGTAAGAGCAGATTTGAAGTTCTTTCCAAATTTTAAGGTTAGGGCTGTTTGTAAGCTTGAAGAATGCGCTAAAAATTCCGTACTCAAATCGATTGGATCTATTGCATTACAAATTACATCAAACAAATCTAACTGAAGCGCAAAAGTATGCGTATTCGAAGCTGTTTTGACCCAATTTATTGCTGAGAACGATTTTGTTTGAAGATAGTCATCTGTGCCAACATGAAAGCTAAAGTTATGGTCATAGTTTTCAATACCATCCTGCAAAGTATCCGCTTTACCCTCTACAATAATGAAAATATATCCGGGATTCCAGCCCCAATGCATCGTGCCAGCGTTGCTAATATTCAATGGACTATCATTTGAAAATGTCGATGGGTCGTTATGGTTAATAAGACTATCCACCCCTAAAATAAATTGCAAATCAGAAAATAAATTAACATCTTGTTCCACTTTCAAAAAATTATTACCAGAAAGAGCAAAATCAAAAAAACCAACTTGCGCTAAACTATTTTGACCATTTTTTAAGGTGGTACCAAAGAATTTTAAATCGGTAAATTTAATTTTATAACCTTCTGTAGTCACATACACAGAATCAAGAAAAAGATTCGATGAATTGTATGTGGGCTGAACCGTTATCTCTACGTAAGATTTAGGCGTTTCAATTGGTGTAGGCTTGTCTTTATTGCAAGAAACAAGAGCTGCCAAAAGGAATAGATAAAATAAAAAATAGCTAGCTTTCATGCGATAAAGATACTTGAAAGCAATGAGAATTTCGTACCTTTATAATAAAAAAAAGATTTAATAATGGGTGATAAACTGAGAGATGAAAAGCCATTGCTTGTAATGAGCGCTTCGGCAGGTAGTGGAAAAACCCATAAATTGGTTTTAGAATATTTATCGATATTACTGAAGGACACGAATAGTGTTGGAAAATACAAGTCAATTGTTGCCATGACCTTTACCAATAAAGCGGCATTGGAAATGAAAACAAGGATAATTGACACCTTAGATGGCCTTGCTAATCTTCTTGCCAGCCAAAAAATTCTATCCATGCAAAAAGACTTGCTGAAAATTCTCCCTATTTCACCGGAAGAATTGTCTAATAGAGCAAAGCAAGCATTACATGAAATCCTGCATGGTTATGAAGAATTTCATGTCTCCACGATTGATAAATTCAACTTAAAACTCATTCGTTCTTTTAGTCGTGATTTAGAAATTCAAGGGGACTTTGAGGTGGTATTAAATGAAAATCAGATCCTGACTGATGTGGTAGATGCCATGTTAAACAAGCTTGGAATTGAGGGGCACGACAAACTAACAGCATTGGTAAAGCGCTACGCAAAATACAATTTTGAGGATGGTCAAAAATGGAATTTTAGAGACCAACTCATTTCCTTTGCGAGTGTTTTAAGCAATGAAAAATACCACCATCACGTGAGCAAACTTGTCGAAATGAAATTAGATGAGGAGGCGTTTAAGAATTTACAAGAAGAGATAAAGCAGATCGAAGGTCCATTTTTACAAACAGCCAAAATACTATCTGATAGTTATGCTCAATTAGGAATTGATTTTAACAAAATACCGCAGAAATCAACTTTTCACAATCAAGTACTTGCACTTGGAAACTTTGTCAGCTTTCCTTCTAGCAAGGGCGTTTTATTTAGCAAAAAAGTCGACGAGATATTAAAAGATGAAATAAAATGCAATTTTATTTCAAATGATCTGCGTTTAGATTTGCTGAAAATCGATGAAGAATTTCAAGTCAATGTGCCACGTTTTCTTTTATTAGAAGCCTTTAAAAGCAACTTTTTCAATATGGCCTTGCTTCAATTCATTGCCAGTGAAATGGAGACCATCAAAAAAGAGGAACAAATCATTCGGATATCTGAATTCAACAAAATGATTAGTGTTTTGGTAAGGGATGAAGAGGCGCCTTACATTTATGAGCGATTAGGGAACCGCTTAAATTATTTTCTTCTGGACGAATTTCAGGATACCTCAAGGCTACAATGGCTGAATCTTATTCCTTTAATACACGAATCATTATCCAAAAACAACCAAAACCTTATTGTTGGCGATCCAAAACAATCAATTTATAGATTTAACAATGGATTAGCGGATCAATTTGTGGCTTTGCCAGCCATCTATAACCCGGAAAACAATGCCTTAACACAATCACAATCGGATTACTTTTTATCACGAGGCAGCATCGATACATTAACCAATAATTATCGATCCGCCTATCAGATTGTGAACTTTAACAACCTGTTTTTTCAAAAACTCATTGAAAATTTATCTCCAAAGTCTGCTCAATTCTATTCTTCGCTGCATCAAACCCCGCAATCAACGAAAGAAGGATTTGTACGGATTGTTTCCCAGCCAAAAGAATCATTTGAAGGTGATTTGATTGAACCAATAATAGAAATAATCGAAAAATGTATAGCCGATGGCTACGATCCAGCAGACATCTGCATCCTATCAGAAAAGAAAAAAATTGGGAATCATATTGCCAATGGCCTCACAAATGCGAATTATAAAGTAGTATCGGTTGATTCGCTTTTAATAAGCAATGATTCAAAGGTTCGGCTTTGTATATCGTATTTGAAGAGACGGGAAAAACCGTCGAACACGACAGAAATAAAGCGATTTGCTGAATGTTATTTCAGAATAAAAACCGATACAGGAAGCGAATACATTTCTTATTTTGAAGAAATTACCAATTCAAAAGGGAAGAAAATGAGGGTTTTCAATGAAGCGCGTTTCTTGAAGGATAAATTTGGCGGAAATGATAATTTCTTTTGCTCCTATGAGAATTTGTATGACTTAATACAAAAGTTTTTCAAAATGATGGGGTGGACAGAAACCAAGGAAGCTTATTTGCATCATTTTGCCGATGTTTGTTTTGCCTTTCAATCCACAAGGCATTCAGATATTTCCTATTTCAATGAATATATTCAAGAAAACAAAAACAAAATTGCCATACAATTACCTGATTCCAGGGACGCCATACAAGTTATGACTATTCATAAAGCAAAGGGATTAGAATTTCCAATTGTTATTTTGCCCCAAGTTGATTATTATTTGCAATTCATGAACAATTCGAAATTTCTTATCGATGCAGGAGAACAAATGATCTATAAAAACCTAAGCCTTAGCAGTGGCATTATACCCGTAAAGTTGTTTTCTGAAGAAGAGAAGGAATTAATCTTAACAGACAAGATGAATCTTTTTTATGTGGCTATGACAAGACCTGAGAACAGGCTTTATGCCTTTAATCATTTCTCTAAGAATAATTTTGGCTCATTGATCCATAAATCCTTATTAGCCATTTCTGAAGATCCAAACGAAGATGCTAACCCATTAGTTATTGAGTACGGAAATGAAAACGAAGCAAAGTCTGAAGAAATTCCACGGGAAGACACCTTTTATTGCCCTTCAGAAAACACCGATAGACTTTGGTATCCTGACATCGTTTTGCGAGCGAATCAAGAAGGTAGTTTTACTTCAGATGAAATCATATATGGAAATAGTTTTCATCTATTAATGGCGCAAGTAAATAAAATTGAGGAGCTCGAAAAAAAATTAAATGAGTTCCTTACAAAAGGGGAGATTGATCCTAAATACGAAACGAAACTATTAAGCGAAACGAAAGGTCTATTAGAGAATCCTATCTATAAAGCAATTATTGAAAATTCAATTGAAATTCTTAGCGAAGCAAGCATATTAGTTGGTCCTAATGAAATAAAACGACCGGATAAACTCCTGTTTTTGGCAGATAAAATAATTGTCATTGATTTTAAAACTGGAGCAAAACAGGCGGTACACTCAAAACAGATTAACGAGTATAAACTTTTTTTGAATGAAATGTTTGAGCTGCCAATTGAAACCTATTTATACTATTCTCAAGAAAACGAATTAGTCATTTTCGAATAAAATAGCCGGCGCTGCACTTTTTAGAAACGTATAAATAATGGGATGGGGAATGTCTCTTGTAGAGGAAACCTGAGGATAAAAAGCACAAGCAATGAAAAATGGATGGCCTTTTAAGGAGAAGATCTCCGGATCATCAAATTGGTTTTTCGCTTCTATATCAATCCAATCACCAGATAAATCATTCAGCAACTTAGGATACAAACTATAACGTGCGGCGGTTAACTCCGTAGTAGTAAAGTTTTCGTATAATTTACCAAATATTCTAGAGTAAGGCGTAATTTCTATCTGTTCAAAATAAGGCCCTGAAGAAAGATTTTCAGAAATTAATTTTTCCCCGCCTTTATTTAGATTATTATAAGAAATAAGGAATTCCATGAGTATTTTGAAACTTTCACCCGTTGCCAGAACAGGCTTGTCGAGTTCTACTAAGCGTTTAAAAATTCCATTTAGAAAGAAGGCGTTTTGAAAAGGGCCTGGTGCAATCCAAAAAGCATCAAATTGCAAAAAATAACTTGGTTTTTCTTTAGCAGCGTCGTCAATCTTTATCCAATAATAATTAATATCTAAATCCAAAAAATTAGAGGCATGATCTAAGGAAAGATTAGTCGCTTGGTGGGCATTAAACGTAAAGTTATAATCCCCTATTATGGCAATTTTTAATGGATCCATCATTTAAAAAATACCGGTGGATGGACTGTTTTATTTTTTAAAATAGCCGCTATATTTTCCATTCTGTACTTGCAAAGAATCTAACAATCCTGAAACTGGATTATTCCTGTATACATAACATGAAAAATTACAATCAAAAAACGAATAATCCCCTGTATTATCGGATTGTTGCTTAATGTTAGAAAATGTCACTGAGTTAGGAACATTATATAATTCTCTTGAAACCCATACAGAACTATTATTGTCAGTATAAGTTACTTCAAAACCAAATGCGTTAACATTGTCCGCATAATCCTGTAAATTAATCGCTGAATTCGTATGGAAATTATTAAACATGGTTAGAGTAGGCTCTGTGTTAGCAGCTGCATCCCAATTACATGCGCCTAATTTCAAACGTAAAGAAAGCGGTTGATTTGGCGAAAGCATTTCAGTCATATACACCATGAAAGAAGGATTTGGCGAAGGATTAACATCGATAATATTTTGTGTGTTTCCTAAATAGCCATTCACATTTTGAGTAAGCTCTATTTGGGTTCCATTAACGTAACCACTAAAGGTACAATTAAGATTAACTGTGCTAACTGGCGGTGGAATAACCTCGTGTTCTATACAAGAAGATGCGATTACCAATAAAAATGCAATGGACAAAAAAGTAAAAGTAAATTTCATAGTAATACGAATTAGTAAGCAAATATATACGAATTAACGCAAAATATCAAAAAAAGATGCCTTTGCCCCGAAAAAATAATTGAAACATGTTTAAAGCCACTCATAATGGAAAAACAAGGAGCTAATTTTTTATTAAGGGAGATAGATTTATCCTTGAATTAATGTTGATAAGCTCATTTTTGCGAAGAATTTCAAAGTGAAAAAACTGTTCAAAAACTAACTTTTAACTAGGTATTTCATAAAAGAATAAAAAAAGTAATGAACATTTTGTTTTTTGTTTTGTTTAAGATTAAATCTTAAACACTAAACAATGAAATTAAATTTATTTAAACGTAATTCCTTGGCACTTTCTTTTGCTGCCATTTTTTTAACTAGTGGACTTTCCGCTCAAACAAACGTATTTGATAACGTAATTGCTACTAGTCCCAACCACACGTATTTGGAAGCGGCATTAATTCAACAAGGATTAAATGTTGCCTTACAAAATCCAGCGGGAACTTTTACCGTATTCGCACCAGACGATGCTGCTTTTACTGCAATTGCCTCAGCACTTGGAACAAATATCGCAGGATTACTTGCTTTACCTAACCTTACAGACATACTTACTTACCATGTTTTGGGATCAGTAGTTCCTTCAACTGCAGTAACTAATGGAGCAATAGTACAACCCCTAAGCACAAGCAATACGTTGAAATTAACATTAACTGCTTCAGGTGATGTTTATGTAAACCAAGCTAAAGTTATTGCTGCAGATTTAACAGCTAGTAACGGTACCGTTCACGTTATTAATGAAGTTGTTTTACCTGTTGAAACAGTTGTTGATGTCGCAATCAATAATGGATTTACATCCTTAACCGCAGCAGTTATTACCGCAGAGTTATTACCCGCTTTAACAGATCCGTTAGCTACTTTCACTGTTTTTGCCCCTACAGATGCAGCATTTAATAATTTGGCAACCGCACTTGGCACCAACTTAGCTGGTGTTCTTGCTTTACCAATATTGTCAGATGTACTTTTGTATCACGTAATTGGAACTGAAGTGCTTTCTCCAGCCTTGGTTAATGGTCCGGTAGCAACCTTAAACGGTCAATCGGTAACCATCAACTTAACTGCTGGTGTAATGGTTAATGACGCAAATGTAACTACACCAGATGTCTTAGCAGACAACGGAGTTGTTCATGTAATTGATAAAGTTTTATTACCAAGTCTTGCTAATATTTCTGAATTAAGTGCTACTGATTTAACCGTTTATCCTAACCCTTCTACTGATATTATCAAAATTTCCAATATCAACATAGAAAACTATTCCATCTTAAACAGCAATGGAGTACTTGTTTGCTCAGGAAAAGTATTGAATAACGAAATTCCGGTAATGCATCTTGATGCTGGAAATTATTTTATCCAACTGAACAATAACACAGAAAAATTCCAAGGAAGGTTTGTAAAAATGTAAACCATTTTCTTTCCATTTTCTCAAAGGCCTAGCGATTTTCGTTAGGCCTTTTTTGATGATTAAAATTTTACTTAATAAATTTCTTAAAACGTATTTTAACACAACAACATGTTCATCCTAAATCGGAATTTGTCTTAACGCTAATTAATAAGATGAAATGGTATTAGCAGGTAACGAAAGAACTATTGGTAAAGGCGATTATGTTGTTGACTCAGTTCAATAAGTTATACAAGCTAAACAGAATATCCCTAAGTTGGATTTGCGAAGTTATACAATAGCAAAAACGATGATAAGTACAACTAAATAAAATGTTTGCTTATTGAATATTATTTATTAACTTTATATAATAGTTGAGACTAGTAACAACTAAAAAAAGACAGCGAGTAATCCGAAAATCGATACGAGTAGGAAAAAATTAAATTAAAATTATTATGAAAAAAACTATGACTATTTTCGGGGCAATCTTATTTGCTTCAGTTATTATGACAAGTTGCGGTGGAAAAGAAGATGGAACAGCCGAAGGTGCTAAAAGTGAAGCTGCTGCTGGTAAATGGGATAAATTAGCTCAAGTGAATGGATTAAAGCCGGAAGATGTTCAAAAAGCAATTGAAATCGGAACAAAAATGGGTGACTGCTACCAGTTGGAATCAGCCCCAGGGAAAATGGATTCGGAAATGACTGAGGCTTGTGATCCTTTCATGAAAGAATATAAAGATTATTGTGTAAAAACATTTGGAACAGACGAATACTCGGGAGATAAACCTGAAAATAAAAAAGTGGCTGGATTCAAAGAAATCATGTTTGACACCCGCAATGATGTTGCAAAGGCAAAGAAAAAATAATTTTTTTTAGCAATATAACGTGTTACTTAGAGAATGATCTAAAATTCTACTAAGTTTAAACCTTATAATTGGAATTTAATTGCGAATATCAATATAAAAACGAATTAAAAACTGCGCCTATATAGGCGAAAAACAATTATCAATAGAGAACCAACAACCCTAATAATTAGGGTTGTTTTTAATTAATACACAATGCAAAAACCTACTTTCAGCGAAAAAGCTCGCTATTATTTTGAAAACACCATGTCAAAAGGACCAGCCGGTGTAATTAAATGGTTAGCTCTAGCCTCTCTTTTTATGGTGCTAGTTTTAGGCTTACTAATTCTAATATTCGGAATAAAAGGATCACCTGATCCGGAAGCCGAAAGCATAGGCTTTATTGAAGGTGCTTGGCAAAGTTTAATGGCCACCTTAGATAGTGGTACAATGGGTGGTGATGAAGGCTGGGCATTTAGATCAGTTCGTTTTATTGCAACCTTGGGTGGAATATTTGTGATTTCAATATTAATTGGTACCATTTCGAGTGGTATTGATGAAAAACTAGAAGAACTTAAAAAAGGGCGTTCGCGTGTATTAGAAAGTGATCACACATTAATTCTTGGATGGAGTGATAAAATATTTTCCATCATTTCTGAAATTATTGAAGCTAACTCCAATCAAAAGAAACCCAGAATCGTCATTTTAGCTGATAAAGACAAAGGCGAAATGGAAGATGAAATTCGCTCCAAAATAGAAGATTTCAAAAACACTAAAGTTATTATAAGAAGTGGAAGTCCGTTAGAGTTATCCGATATAGCTATCGTTAATCCGAACGCAGCACGATCCGTAATCGTACTTGCCAACCAAGAAGCAAATGCCGATACATATGTAATAAAATCAGTTTTAGCATTAACCAATGGTAAAAATCGAAAAAAAGAAGCTTTTAATATAGTAGCTGAAATTAAAAATCCAAAGAATATGGAAGCAGCTAATTTAGTCGGTAACGACGAAGCGGTTTTTGTGCTTTCATCCGACTTGATATCACGAATTACTGCGCAAACTTGTCGTCAGTCTGGTTTAAGTTTAGTCTACAGCGAATTATTACAATTTGAAGGAGATGAGATTTATTTTCAGCCTGAGCCTAACTTAGCCGGAAAAACTTATAAAGAAGTATTGTTTGCTTACGAGAGCTCTGCTGTTATTGGCATCTTAAACAAAGATGAAAAAGTTTTAATTAATCCATCTATGGACACCATTTTTAACAATGGAGATAGCGTAATAGCGATATCAGAAGATGATGATACCATCAAACTAAGTGGTCATACTAATTTTGACATAAAACCTGATTTATTTAATCGTGTGGAAATCAAAAGTGTGGAAATTGAAAAAACTTTAATTTTAGGTTGGAACGATAGAGGAATCAGGGTTATTGAAGAACTTGAAAATTATGTTGCTGCTGGTTCTCAAGTTACAATTATGGCCGATATTGATGGCATAAGTGACCAGTTAGATCTATTGAATAAATCGTTAGAAAAACAACAAATTGATTTTGCCAGAGGTGATATTAATGACAAAGCCACTTTAGTTAATTTAAAACCGGAAACATACGATCATTTAATATTATTAAGTTACATGGATATTGATGTGCAGGAAAGCGATGCTAAAACATTAATTTGTTTGTTACACTTGCGAAATCTTAGTGAAAAAGCGGGTAAAGACTTCAGTATTGTCTCTGAAATGTTAGATATTAGAAACCGAGACTTAGGAGTAGTTGCCAAAGCTGATGATTTTATCGTAAGTGATAATTTAATTTCATTAATGTTAAGTCAGTTAAGTGAAAATAAAGATTTGAAAAAGGTTTACGATATATTGTTTGAAGCAGAGGGTTCGGAATTATATTTAAAACCGGTAGGTCGTTTTGTTAAACCAGGCGAATCAGTTAGTTTTTACACCGTTTTAGAAAGCGCTGCTCAGTTAAACGAAACTGCAATAGGATACCGTATCTCATCTCAAAGTGAGAATGCAGATAAAAATTATGGTGTCTATATTAATCCGAATAAATCAGCTTGTATTAATTTTAGTGAGGACGATATTATTATTGTATTGGCTGAGGATAATTGAATTAAATCATTCTCCAAGTTAAAGTAATAATATAAGTTAGAAATAAACTAGCTCAGAATATACCCTTTCAATCGGGAAGATATTCTTTCTCTACAAAAAGGTGCATAAGTAGTCACCAAACATTGGTTATTAAACCAGTTTTAATGATAAAAACTTCGTTTTTTCAGGGGTCAAAAAAAATCTATTACCTGTTTTAACTATTGCATAAATAAATAAAACAGTATAGTTTTGTTCAAAAGCAACATTTTATTTTGCAAAATGAAAAAAATTATTTTGTTTCTTATTTTCTCCAGTGCCTTGAACATAAATGCCCAACAACCTGGAATTGGGGTAACAGATTTGAATGGTAAAAAATATAAAACCATAATAATTGAGGATGTTGATTGGATGATCGAAAACTTAAATGTTTCACAATTTAGGAATGGCGATATTATTCCGGAAGCAAAAACAGCACAACAATGGATGAATGCTGGAAATAAAGGAAATCCTGCCTGGTGCTACTATGATTTTGATAGTAAAAATGAAAGTAAGTATGGTAAATTATACAATTGGTTTGCTGTAAATGATTCCCGAGGACTTGCACCTGAAGGATGGGAAATTCCATCATTTTTTTATTGGTTCAACTTACCTAAAGAATGCGGTGGAATAAAAGTGGAAGAATTACCTCAATTATTTTATGCAAAAGAATTTACAAATATATTTCATTCTCAAAAAGGAGGTTACATTTCAGAAGATGGTTTATTTCTAGATAGGAATAAAGCAGATTATTATTTAATGTCTCAAAATGATGGCGAACAATGGTTTGCATCTTTTGAAGAGGAATCCACTAAAGATGACTTATTTAATAATCCAAATGTGGCATTCTATAACATTAATAATTATTTTTATACAGGTCCAAAAGCTGGAGCTTCTGTTCGATGTATTAAGGAATAAATGCACCTATTGAGAAATGTAAAAATATAATTAAATCGTATTTAAATTTAACGAATACTATTACTAAACCAATAATTATTCATAAGTGACACTGTTTATCGGAATTAAAACGCTTTAGAAGAGAAATATACTAAAATAACTGAGCATCAATTGGTTCGCTCAACACCTTTGAATCGTGTACGCTAGATCTAGGCAAAAAAAAACCTTCCGAAGAAGGTTTAATGATTGCAAGAAACGAAGAATAACTTCCCCTTATAGTTTCGTAAATCGAACTACGGAAGATTCCCCTTTAAATCTAAGGTTATAAACGCCCGCCTTCAATGATTGAACATCAATCGTGGTATTAACCCCATTCAAGACACCAGAAAGTACTTCCTTTCCTTCAATATTAATTATTGAATAAGAATCGAAATGAGCCTTAGTAAACTTTACGGTTAATGTCGTTGAGGTTGGATTAGGATATACTGATGCGCTTGTTGCTAATTCAGATAAACCCGTATAATTAACAATCAGATCAATTGTTAATACACTATCACACCCATTAGCATTTTGTAAAACTTGCATGTATTGTCCACTTTGATAATACACTTCGCCATTTACATTAACGCTATCGATCCCTGTTAAGTTAATTTGATTCTGAGTAGGTTGGTTCACGGTAAGTGAAACACTGCTGGAATTTGAACATCCATTTGCATCCAAACCAGTAACATTAAATACACCAGACGTTGCAATTGAAACTGGAACTCCAGCAACAATTCCATTATTCCATTGATATGTCAATGCCCCTTGTGCTTGAAAAACAACACTATCTCCAGCACAAATTGTAGTAGGGTTAACACTAGCTACTACAGTAGGCAGTTGGAAAAATTGCAATGTATCAAGAACAGAAGGTGTACTTGATAAATTGCACACACCATTTACAGCAACCACAGAAACAGTTCCTGAACCCGTAGATGAAACAACAATGCTGTCAGTACCTTGACCACTGTTAATAGTAATTCCTCCTGTAACAGTCCAGACATAATTTGTAGCTGAATTCACATTTGAACATGATATAGGTAAGGTAGAGCCAGCACAAATTGCTTGAGCAGTTAAAAGAACCGCAGGGGTTGTAGGAATATTCGTATAAGTAATGGTTACTAGACCATCTCCTACTAACTGACCTGTCAAAATTGTTCCGTTTGACACACCACCAACGTACGACGTTCCACCGCCGCCGCCGCCGCCAGCTCCTTTCGAATTACCTGCACAACCCGCAGTCCCAGCAGAACCTCCACCACCACTTCCACCACCAAGGTAACCGCCGCCGCCACCGCCGCCAGAAGGGAAAGTCCCCCCAGAATAACAGCAACAATTTTGTCCTCCACCACCGTTAGCTCCAACTGATGTTAAGGTTGAATTACCTGGCAGACCTAGAAAACCTCCACAACCAATTCCTTCAGGACCAAAAGCTCCTTGCACCCCTAAATAGTTTCCACCTTTACCTCCTCCAGCGAAACCACCAGAAGTTGGAGAGTCAGCCCCATCTATTCCAACACCACCAATTCCAGCTCCACCAGCACCACCGTTTCCAGGACTAGGAACTCCATCCGTACATCCAGCATTTCCGCCGCCGCCGCCGCCGCCAGCTACTAGAATACGGTATGCCTCCGTTATGCCTCCAAAACGAACATCACTAGCACCTCCTCCAGCACCAAAAAGAGCATCTCCTCCATTTCCACCGCCGTTAAAGCCTCCAACTCCATTTGAACCAACACCCCCAACATAAATAGTAATAGAATCTCCTTGAGAAACTTGTTTCCATCCAGTTGCATGTCCTCCATTTCCTCCTGCACCGCCTAAATTACCAGCTGGTCCGGTTATCCCTGCTTGGCCCTGACCGCCCCAAGCTTCAATAAATATTGAATCTACTCCACAGGGAACAATAAATGTTTGTGAAGAGCCAGTGTAATTAAATGTAGCTTGCGTTTGCCCAAAAGCTACTCCAGAAAGAACTGCATATGCCATTGCACACAGCATTCCTTTTAAATTAAATCGTGAAATTTTCATATTTTTATTTTTTTTAAGGTGCCAAATTAATAATTTGTAATTGATCTAAGATTGAATTAATTAAAAGTTTCATCTTAATAATGAAAAACATTATACTACATTAATGAATTTTTAATATTAAGGTCTATGTTTCAGTAAATATATAACGGTATTAGTTCAAACCATTTATTTAATCGCATTACTAAAAACAAAAAAAATGATTCTCCTATACATACACACCTAGTTATCTGGGTGATTAATCTCTACAGATTAGAAATCAAAAAAAGCGCTTATCATTACTTTTCATTTTCTAGTGTTTTTCACTAAAAGTGTGGGAATGAGTTTGAGAATGAAGAAAAAAAAGGCAGGTGGTTAATCACGGCAATCGCTTTGTTACTCACTCTACCTTTGTGACCTCGCTAGGAATCGAACCTAGATCAAAAGTTTAGGAAACTTCTATTCTATCCGTTGAACTACGAAGTCAGGGTTGCAAAAATAAGTTAATTTTCGCTTTGAACTGAAATTAAATTACTGCGAATTTGAGCTGCCCAACCTTTCCGTTTTTTGACGTTCGCAAATAATAAATCCCGGAATTAACGACAGGTAATTGAATCGTTACTGTCGTTGTATTCGCTTTTGTAAGAAGAATCAATTTACCATTCAAGTCATAAATCTCGATAGCTTGATTTAGATCCATCCCACTAATATCAAAACTTCCATTATTTGGATTGGGTTGTACTTTCACACCTTGGTAACTCAAGTTATCAATTGAAGCACAAGCCTCCACAGTTACCGCTAATACCGCTTGTCCTACACATCCATTGACATCTGTGAAACTTGCCGTTACATTAAATTGACCAATTCCTGATACGGATGGATCAAATGTGTTTCCAACAACCCCTGTTCCTGATAATATTGCTCCTGCAGGACTTAATGTCATAGAAATAGGAGAGTCGTTTATACAAAAAACAGTGTCTAGAACGCTTGATGCAATAGAAACTAATGGACTAGCAAGAACGGTAATTTGTACACTTGAAGAACTTGAACCTAATGAATTACTAACTGATAAGGTTACAGTATAAGTACCCGGTGCCGTATAAATATGGCTTGGGTTTTGCGAATTTGAATTGGACAAATCACCAAAATCCCATGACCATGAGGTTGGCGCATTGGTACTTAAATCATTAAATGTTATTGACGTCGCTTGACAAATTGTGTTTGTTGCTGGAGAAAAAGACGCTACGGGTGACGCTGGTGGAGCATTCAAGTTATACATAATCTTGAAGTCATCAAAATAATAACCATCAGCATTCGTGCCCCCGTCAGATTTAAGAATAAAGCGAACTTTAATTGTTTGTCCTAAGTAATCACTCAAATTAATTTCTTCCATTACCCATGAAGACTGCGTTCCTTCATAAACGGGAAGATTATTCGGTTGAACACTCCCATTGGCATTTGTTCCAGGAACGGTGTAATTACCACATTGACCAATCCAGGTGGTTCCGCCATCAATTGAAACTTGAAATTGCGTGTAATCATAGTCGGTCTCTAAAGCCCATTTAGCATAAAAAGTAATCATTGCATCCGAAGCATTTGTTAAATCAATTGAAGGGACGTAAGTATACGTTTTTGTTGTATTACTGGTGTAATTTCCGGTTGGGGTATCCGTAAACGATTTAGAAGGGGAAACAAAGGTGGAACCGGTTGTTGACCAATTACCCGTCCAATTCGTTGCAGCTGTTGCATTTTCAATCGCCTGAACGGTCAAAGCACCATACGTTTTTGTGATGGTGTCATTTTTAACCCATAATCCATTATCCGTTTTTAATATATATTTTATTACATCCCCAAATTGTATAGTTGGATTTAAAATATAGGAAATTGCACCAGCAGACGTTTGTGAAATAGCAAGGTTGTAAATTACCGGACTACCCACACTAACAATATTAACAAGTGCTTGGATCGATACTGTAACCGGTCCATCTTCCCGACCAAGTCTTTTAGCAGAATGATTAAAATTACCCGATAAGGTAGCCACCATAGATGGATCAGTATCTTTTGCAATGAGATAATTACGAGACAAGTGTGCCAAAATTAAATTGGGGAAC
>Ga0247838_1004298_pt1 | contig 15324 bp, 12 predicted proteins | sample LaCruzMarch2015__5_FD_189097 | JGI IMG/M metagenome (GOLD analysis project Ga0247838, IMG submission 189097) | Freshwater microbial communities from meromictic Lake La Cruz, Castile-La Mancha, Spain - LaCruzMarch2015_15m | ecosystem: Environmental > Aquatic > Freshwater > Lake | place: Spain... | reverse complement strand
AGCTGGTTTATTGGGCCCAGCCGGTAGCACAGGTGACGCAAATCGATTAAATTCACAAGAGGCTATGCAGGGCCGCCAAGCAATTACTCAACAACCAATAACACAAGCTGGTGTAGGGATGCCAGTTCAACGGGCATCACAAACAAACCAGCTACCTGTAATGGCCCAGCGGAGGGGAAATGAAGCATTAGCACTGATTCAAAACCAAGAATTCATTGGGCGCATGAATGGATTAATTAATTTATACACAATAGATCCTTCAGATAGTGAAGTTAAGCGGGAATTAATTGGCCTTCGTCGCCAGATGGGCCAGATATGGTTAGATATAAACCCTTCGCAATTACAAGCACTATACCAAAGTTCATATGGCCAAATGTATAGAAATTTTCTTGGTTCTGGATTTTCAAGAGAAGCATTAACAACGGAAGATCAGCAACTGCGCAGCGAATTAGCACGATATGTAAGCAACATGGTACAACAAAAAGCAGTTAATGCACTATTGGCTGTATTGCCTTATTTTAGGCCTGGGCAGATTCAGTTAGGTGGCGGCGAACAGTTTCTCCCCCCATGGCTTCTTAGAGACATAAACACACTTAATGGCCAAGCATCGGCAATAAGGTGATAAATATTATTATTCATTAAATTCCTTCCACACCAACCACCATGCCAAATAAACAATGGGAGGCACAAAAAATAATGGTAATATAGAGAGAGTAAAAGCAAATACCATTTTAGCGATCAGCAAACAAAAACATAAGCACACGTATAACACAATCAAGTAACTAATTAGCATTTTACGTTTTAACAACTTATCAATTATTCTGCGTTGAAATCTACGCTGCTCACGAAGTTTACGTTGTTTAGGTGGAAGATAATCGGCCCAATCACCTGCCATCAACGCATGCGCTCCAATTCGCGCTGTTTATCTTCAAAGAAACCAGTGAAAATACTTATCATTTTACGTTGGCGCAAATGTATGTCGGCACCTAAGCCCATGCCGGGTTGTAATGGGATCTGCTTATTCCCAGCCTGTAGTGATTGACGTTTAAGCAAAAGAATAGCTGGAAAATGTAAACCACTGGATTCAGTGCCAAGGGTTTCTTTTTGCTGTTCAGGAGTAAGTGCATCTGTGCCAATACGTTTCACTGTGGCCTCTAATCTTCCATAATCAGCGGCCGGAAATGTATCAAGTGAAATATCAGCCAATTGACCAACATGAATAAAACCGATAACAGCACTTGGAACATAAATTTTTGCCTGTAAAGCGCCATCAGGAACAATTTTAAGTAATGGTTGAGCAGCTTGGGCAACACTGCCGCGCCTAACTTCTAAATTAAAAACAGTACCTGCGGCTGGAGCGCGCAAAACAGAATATTGTAATTGAAGACGAGCATCACGAATTAATGCATCTTGTTCAGCAATTGCTCGTAGATTAGTTTCAATACGACCACGAAATTCAGCGTTTGGAGCAGCTGAACTTGAACGCTGGCTTGCTTTTAAACGTGCTTGCTCTCGCAATTCCTGCTCGATGCTGGATTTGAGTTCATCTACCTTTGCTTGCATTTCAAGCCTTTGAACCTCGCTCACTGCACCACTTCGCACCAATTGTTCATAACGAGAAGCAATATTGCTACTTGTGGCAAGTGCCTTTCGTAGGCCGATAAGGCGAGCACCACTACGTTGCAGCTCCTGTGCAGCAGCGTCTTGGCGATTGATAAAATCATCAGCTTGGTTACGTAGCTGTTCTAATTGATTGGGGCTTAGGTTTGCCTTAGCTTGTGAATCTCCAAGAGCTAAGGCAAAAATACGATTTTCATCAACAAGTTTAGTTCGAATGGTTTCCGCAGCCCTTAGTTTACTTCTGCTATCGCGCAGATCAAAACGTAGAAGAATTTGGCCGGAATTTACCTTTTCACCTTCCTCCACAAGAACTTCATCAACAACACCGGTAACTGGTGTTTGGATAGTTTTTACTTTTGTATTTGGCTCCAACTTGCCTTGAACTAAAACAGTTTGATTTAATGGCGCAAGAAGCAACCAGAAAACACCAACACCAGTGAAACCAATTGCAACATAAAGCAATATTCTAGAACTCTGATTTGTAGGGTTTAATACAACTGCTTCACGAAAACTCCAGCTGCTAGTGAGCGCTATATTTTTATCATTTGAATTAGTTGATTCTTGTGATTGATCATTTAGAAAAGGATTACTCAAATGAGGACTTTGAGCAGCTGGCAAGGCTTTATTCAGCCGTGGCTGATCAACAGTATTACCAACTAAATCAACCTGAACGGGTATTACATCAGAAGAACCAATCCGCCCGCGGCTAAGGGAAAGCAAGCCATGGGTGAGTTTTTCAAACCAATTAGCCATATCAGGTAATACCTTCCTGGTTTTGACTCTGATAAAGAGCATAATACCAGCCCTGTTGGGCAATCAACTGTTTGTGGCTACCAATTTCCATTACAGATCCACGATCCATCACAATAATAAAATCAGCTGGTTTAACAGTTGTGAGGCGGTGGGTGATGAAAAATACGGTACGACCACGAAAAGCCTCGAACAGATTAATGCAAACCTGTCGTTCAGTGCGCGCATCAAGTGCACTTGTTGCTTCATCAAGTATTAACATTCGCGGATTCTGCAAAACGGCCCTAGCTAAAGCTAAACGCTGGCGTTGCCCCCCCGACAATCCTGCACCTCGCTCACCTACGATTGAATTATAACCTTTAGGCATTTCCATAATAAAGTCATGGGCACAGGCAATCCGAGCCGCGTGTATTAATTCATCAGCACTTGCATCAGGTTTTACCATTAATAAGTTATCGCGTATTGTTCCATCAAATAAAAGTGAATCTTGAGGTACAACTCCAATTTGACGGCGCAGGGAATATAGTTCTAATTTATTGATATCTAGACCATCCATTAACACCTTTCCCTCGCTTGGCCTGTAAAAACGGGGCAATAACTTCAGCAGGGTTGATTTACCACTACCAGAACCACCAACCAAACCAACAAAGGAGCCAGCAGGCACTTCTAAATTTATACCCTCAATCACTAAAGGAGCATCCTCGTTAAATCGAAATGCAATATCTACAAACTGAACTCTACCTTGTAGAGGTGGCATTGGTATGTTTAATGATTCTTCGTTAGTTTGTTCAGGGTTACGATCAACCACATCAGCAACCATACGCATTTGTTGGCGTGTGGTTTGAAATTGCAACCAGGTATCAGCAAGTTTAACTAGGGGACCGGTGATATATGAATCAAGAATTCTAAAAGCGATGATATCACCAATATTAATCTGCCCTTGCATAACAAGCCATATCCCCACGCCAATAACAAGCAAACCGCTAAATTGCTGAATAAATTGGCCCAGGTTGGAAAGGGTTTCACGACTAATGCGCAGCTTAAAATCCTCGCCGAGATAACGTGCATAACGATTTTGAAATTCCCAACTAGTTTTTAGCTCAGCATTCTGAGATTTAATTGTTTGAATTCCGGTAATAACCTCAGTTAAGAATGAATGCGTACGCATTGATTCAGCCATCGTGCGCTTTATTTGGCTATACACTATTGGATTACTTGCAAGCGTTAAAGCAACCATCAAAGGCACGGTGCTAATAACCACCAGTGTAAGCAGTGGGCTAATACTAAACAAGATAATGAAATAAACTAAACTAAATGCCGTATCAATTAACAAGGGCGGAGTTTGACCAACTAAAAATTCTCTTAAGCGATCTAATTGATTAAAATAAAAGGTGATTTGCCCCACCGGGCGGCTGTCGAAAAATCCCTGAGGTAGACGCACTAATTGATCAAGGATTGTTGCTTTGGCCTCCTGATCAATACGATTTGCAGTTTCAGTAAATATATAACTACGTACAACCTTAACCAATGCAACTATCAAGCCAGCAATTATCATCAAAAAGGATATGCTTAACAAAGAACCAATATTTCGCTGGGACGCGGTATTAATTAACAACATAAATCCCAAAGGAGTAGCCAACATCAACACATTTATTGCCGCCGAGGCGAATAAAACCTCAACGAGTGCTCGTTTGTGTTTCTTTAGATAGGGTAGATACCAGCTAAAATCAAATTTCTGTTCCTTAGCATCAGCTTTTCGCTGAAAAAGCAATAATTCAACAAGGCCACCCTCTAAATTAACCAAATCTCGGCAGGGAACTTTTAGGGGGCCAAGTTCTGCCTCCAATAAACGCGCATCTCCATTGCTGTCTACACCATCCAGCACACCAATATGACCATGCTGCATTAAAATTGCCGGTGTAGGTACGCGATAAAGACGATCTGCTGGCACCTTACTAAGCATTACTCTGAGGCCAATAGAATCAAGAATTTGTCCTAAATTAATCAGATTTAATTGTTGCTGCCGTTGTAAAACAGCATCTATTTGATCCCTTAGGGAATCGAGATTGATAGGTAAGCCAAAATAATCAGCTAGGCAGCGGCAAACAGCTATTGAAATATCCCGCGAGCCACTGGCATGGCCTAGGGCCAACACACCCCCACGACCTTCTGCACGCCTTGAAGCAGGTTCAGGAGAACTGCTGTAATCATCATCAGCACGCAATTCAGCAGCTACAAGATCGCTACCGATCTGCAACACCATCTCTGCATTGGGTTGAAGAGGTGCCGATGAATCAAACCAGGAACCATGTTGAACCTCAGCGTTTGGCAAACCCACCAGGCGCAACCAGGCAGCAGAAGCAGCAAGCGGAAGCAATGGTTTATCCAACCAGGCCGAGGCAAGGCTGTCGCCGCTGCTAACGAACCATGAAAATTGTGGTGATAGTGCCAACTCTGCTGCAGGCCCAGGTATTAGAGAACTGATTCGCACTTCGGCTTGCACCGCAGGCCAACTTTCTAATAAAGGTTGCCACTGGGGCTCCCTTTCAACCAAAGCAACCAAAAGATGATGCAGTTCAGCAGCGGGAATATTGGCTTGGAACCACCCAGAAAGGCTGGGATTGCCGGCAAGAAGATCGCGAAACGCAGCTGAGGGTAGAAATTGAGCTTCAATTTCACTAGTGGCGCGAATGTGCTCACAGGGTTCCTGGCGCAATATCCCAGCCCAGCCAATAACTGATCCGGCACCAAGGCGTTCAATTGTTCTAAGCCCTTGGCCGCTGGGATCTGGGCCAAGGTTGCGCAGTTCTCCACTGTGGATCAACAACACACCCTCAGGTAAAACCTCGGGGCGCAGCAGTGTTTGACCGAGGCGATATCGGCGGATTTCGATCAGCGGCTCCACAGCCAGTGCAAACTCTTCACTTAAGCTGTTGAAAGGATCAAACCGGCGCAGGAAGGCGCCTGTGGATTGGTTAGATGTCATTAGTTCAACTCAATAGCTGGAAGGAAGGGCAGAGGGGGTAGAGGCTCTCCATCCATAAGCAACTGAACCCGCTCTTTGAACCAAGCTTGAAAAAGCTCCTCAACCATACGATTACGGGTTGATTGGTCGAGCTTGGCGGGTAGGAGTTTTTCAAATCTCAGCACAATCCACATATCAGATATCTTGAAAGGCTGCCACATTTGATTTGGTTTGCCAATTCTTAGCTTTGCAGTTATATCTGGATGGCCTGCAGCTAAGGGGATGGGGCCAATTAGGCCACGGGTATTTTTTTCTTTACCTTGGCTAAATTGCTCAGCCAAATTAGAAAAATCAGCTTCACCATGTTTAATTCGGTAATAAAGCTCCTCGGCTAGATCCTGATTTGGCAATCGTAACATTGAATACACAACATGGTCTAACTCAAGTTTACGTTCCAAAAACCTGATTTCAGCCTCATCTCCATATCTACGTAGCTGCCACTGTTTTAAACGCTCAGCTTTAGTAGCAAAACAACGTAGATCTTTAAACGAAATACGTTTATTATCAAGCCACTTAGCCATTTCCTCATCACTATTTACTGATTGAGTTTCAAGGTATTTGCGGATAAGACTTTTTTCCAAATCGGCAGGCAGTTCTATCACATTAACAATTTCATCAAGTATCCAGGCTTGAGCAACAGCTAAGGCAAGACCTTGCTGACGAATCAAGCGATTAACCTCAGCCACAGTAAGCCATGGTCGCTGAGGCGATATTTCAATCTCCGGCTTTTCCGGTACGCCGGTAAGGAATTCAGGGGGACTTAGCCTGGGGCTGAGAGGCAATTGATTCATGGTAATGGCACCTTCAAACCAAGACGCTCAAAAGCCGAGCGCATTAATTGCAACCCTTTACTTCGAGAATAATTAGTGCGTGCAAAGGCTTGAGATGCAACACTTAATTGCTGCCATAGCTGATCATCTTTTGATAATTGAACTATATGCTCCAGCCAATCTTCACGATCATTGGCAATAAAAACCTCAAGCCCATGGCGCAAACCAGTGGCTTCGGCTGCTATTGGGCTGAGCACTTGGGGGATACCATGGGCTGCAGCCGCTATAACCTTGCCCTTGAGGCCAGCACCGGAACGGAGAGGAGCAATAAATAAACGGTGTAAACCGTAAACGGTTGCCAAATCAGCCACCCAACCATGAACAACAACACCTGGAATTGCTTGCCAATTCTTTGCAAGCAGCTCAGAAAGACCGCTCCCATATAAATGGAGGCGAAGTTTTGGTAATTGCAATCGTAATTGAGGCCATAATTCACTTAGAAACATAGTTACAGCATCGCGATTTGGCGGATGATTATAACTGCCAAGAAAAGCAAGCCCCTCCCTATTTGCTAAAGGTGCTGGTTGATCATTGCATTCAACCACCCAGGGGCATGCGGCCGTTGGAGCTGCCCCAAGGGTTTCTGCCTCAATTACACCGCGTTCAACTTCATTATAACTAAGGGTGAGATCAACCTCACGAATAACATCTAATTCCTTATTCCTAACGAGCTCAACTGCCTCTAAAGCGCGCAGAGCATCATCACCCTCAAGGGCCTCTGCTCGCAAGGCTCGCAATTGACGCAGGTAATGGAGATCCGCATTACAAAAAAGCAATTTGGCTTGAGGGGAATGCTCCTTTAGTAAAGGCAAGGCCCCCTGAGCTACGGTGTATCGAGTGAGATAAACCAGGTCCCATTCGGATCCGCGTTCAGCTAAAAATTGAGCTAAAGAAAGCACAAATGGGGAATGGATCACCTCAATTCCGCAACGCTGAAGCTGTTCTGTATAATTACCAAGCCAGGCAAGATTTGCAGGCAAAAAAGTTACTTTATATCCCAATTCCTGAACTAATTGCATTTCAACAACGGCCGCATAACTACCAGCATCACGATCCGTCCGTGGAGTTTCATGATCAATAAATAATACCCGCCCACAAATACCACGATCCTTAATAACTTCTGCCATTTCATAGCTTGGCTCAGATGGACCATCAAATTCATCTATCCATTTACGCTTAAAGAGTGGTTCATTAATCTGCTGATATTTTTTTAACCCAATAGCGGCATCAGTGTCGCTGCCATTACTCAAGCCTTCATGATGAATCACCCTTGCTAAAGGAGCATAACGAACGCTATAACCGACAGCTCTTACCTTAAATGCCAGGTCGGTATCTTCATAGTAAGCCGGAGAAAATTCAGGGCTAAATCCTCCAACCTTGCACCAAAGATCGTTGCTTATCATCAAAGCTGCACCACTAACATAGTCAACCTGACGGCTATAGCAAAAGCCTGGTTCATAGGGATTACGGTTGCGGCCATAATTCCAGGGTGAGCCATCACCCCAAACAATGCACCCAGCTTCTTGTAATCTACCATCGGTAAGGATTAGTTGGGCACCAACTAATCCTGTTTTGGGCCAATATTGAAAAGGGAAAAGTAATTCCTCAAGCCAGCGGGAACAGGGCTCAGTGTCGTTATTTAATAGCACTAAATATGGAGCCACTGCTATGGCAGCGCCACTGCAGCAAGCCTGGTTGAAGCCGCGGGCAAATTGGTGCTGCACCAAACGAACTCCAGGTGCTTCGGTCTCTAAGTAAAAGCTGGTGTTGTCTTTTGAGCCATCATCAACAACTATTACTTCAAATGGAACCTCAGTTGCGGCATAGGCAAGGGCAGCTAAACAGCGCCGCGTAACAGCATATTGACCATGCACTGGAATAATAATGGATACCTGTGGTTGTTTTGAAATAGGCAGAATAAGGGGTGCGCGGGGTATAGCTGAACCATCGGGGCCAGGTTCATGGCCCGCTGGCAGTACTAAAGATGAGTGATCATTGTCAAGCCGCACTGGATGGCTTAATAAACGTTGTAATAATGGCAGGTTTGGCGGTAATGGAGTACCTTTTGCATCACTCCAATGCAGCCAAGTGAGAAGGCTTCTCTGTTGCTCTTTGGCCAATGGAGAGAGGTAATCAGGAAAGGGTGGGTGAGCATGGGTTAATAGGGCAGGCCATGGAGTGAGTTGTAATGGAACTAGATCAAAGCTCTCATCTAATTGCAGCCAATCACCTTCAATTGTTTGCCGCTGAAGGCTGAAGTAATGAATATTTCCATCGCAAAAATTCAGTGGTAAAGTTAGCTGAATTGGCCATTCATGAGTTGGTAAAGGCTTCGGTGGTGTTAAAGGAATTGGATCGCAATTATCTATAGTTATTCGATAGGGGCCTGGCCCAATTGCCCAACCGGCAAGAAAGGCGCCGCGCACAGGCCCGAGGCAGGCATCACGTCCTAAACCAGTGCGACAAAGCTGGCGGAGAACTTGATAAGCCTCAGCTCCAAGGCGGATGGGGCTTCCAGGCAACTCAAATTTACGCTCTTCATCAAAAAATGCCCTCACCACCATGCCACTGGTTCGAGGCGGCAAATCCCTGCCTGAATGACCAAGAAATAAAAAACCACAATCACAGCCAAGGCCTTGTGCCCTTAGATCAGGTCGCGCACGATTAGCAACAACTTCAGCAAGCTTCCAACGATTCTCAGTGCTTAAGAGATCCTCTAGAGTGAGTTGAATTATTAATGGTTCAAATTCAACAGTTGTAGCCCAGCCGCCCAAGCCGATCCGGGCATCAAGCCCGTCTAAATTACCAATATAATGCTCCCGCCGATATAACTGACTTTTACTTAGGTCTATGTCCATCTCTCTAGGATTTCACATATGGGGTTGAAGGAAGGTTATAATTTTGCAAGGCACCCTGCATAAACACACTGAATAATACTCCATCATCTCCTAATCTGCCCAAGGATCGGGGCTTTGGCTTATGGCTCAGCCTTGAAGAACTGATAGAACTCCCCATAGATGCCGAAGCCAGGGCTCAACTATGGCAATTATCTATTGCGCAGCAGCCCAATGCTGCTGCGCAACAAAAGCTTCCATTAGTTATTGGGCTGGCACGCCATCGAGGGCTCGCCGCTGTTGCTGCTGCTGCTGAAGGTAAATGGAATCTGATGCAGGATCAACTCCAGCAGGCTTTAGGTGAGTATCAATCACTTATTGGCATAGCCCCCGATCGTGCTGATGCTGCTCGACAAGAGATAGGAAATTTGGCGGCAAAGTTAATTGCTGATCTGCATGCCTGCGTATATGGCAAACAACCACCGCAAATGCCGGAGCGGGGCTTGCTCTGTTGGAGTGGATATCAATTAGGTCAATTATACAGAAAATTTCTGCCGAAATTACCCGAATGGTTAGAGAACTTAGAAGAACAGCTTGTTCGAGAAGGCGCTATTGAACTAAGAAAATATTCAAAATTGAGTAAAGATCAAGAAGGAAAACACTCTACAACGGATAACATAACGGATGTATTAATTAATGAAAAGCAGATAAAGCAGTGGCGTCAGCAGGCATTAATGATGCTTCTGCATCTAGGGAAACTACATAAACCTAGCCCTGAATGGATATTGCAGGCGGCGCAGGAACTTATAGTTGTTGAAACTGAAAATGTAGTTAACAGCGATCCCAGCGATCTCAATCCAAAGGAGATAAGCCAACTGCTTAGTTGGATTGCTCGTTTACCCCTTCCTGAGCCAAAACTTGCCTCGGTACAACTAGCAGCACAAAGGGGAATATGGAGCTTGCAATTGTTAGAAGCAGCCCCTCCCACAGCCCAAATTAAAACTGCTAATAAAATAAAACAACAAAAAATACCAGCAACATTTTATGATTTTAGCAACCCAAAACAACTTCATACAAGTATAAAACTTGGCATTGCTGATTGGCTAGCTAATAATCCCCCCGACTTAAAAAAACTTATTCTTGAGCCTGTAATACGTCCAGGGAATAAACCTGTTATAGAAGAGGATGGAAAGTTACAGTTTAATCTAGCAGCATTGCTTAATTTCCCAGATGTAGAATTATTAGATCAATTATTACCCTCATATTTTATACCCCTTCAAGAAGCTGGCAGGGAATCTGATTTTAGTTTAGCAGAGCCCCATAGTGCCATCTGGATAGAACTTAAAAAACAATGGAAAGCAGATAATAAAATTAGCCTTGAGCAATTTAGTGGTTTAATTTATTCAACTGCATTATGGAATCGCTGCGGTGGAGCTGGTGGTTTGAATGCAAAACCAATGGGTTGGCATTTGCCAATTGCACAATTCAAGATGGGAACAAGCCTTTTGCGACCGGGTAATATTGAACTTGCAGCACTACAAACTGTTTTATTTGAGCCAGATCGATTGGAAGAAATACTTGCTGAGATTCGGCGCTGTCATCACAACCGCAACTGGATGCAACAGCAAAGTGATAGTTGGTGGTACAAACCAATTGATGGTAGTGAAAATATAAGGCGACTGCATACAAATGCAGGTTTTTACGCCAGCAGCCATGCACCGCTTGAAAGCCTGCAACGATGGAGTCAATCCACACTTAGGGCTATACTTAGCTCCCCTGTTCTTTTCGGCAATAATTCAATTACCGAGATGTTTTGGCCGATTGCCCAGCAATTATTTAGCCGCACTGGAAAAATACCTGAGCTTGTGCAGTGGCCAGGTGAGCAAGCTTTTTACGATTTCATTGCAGGTGAAGAACTTTTATTTGTATCTCCCCTTGCTGGCGATGTGGAAATTCATCACCGCACCGGCTTAGCTTTTAATTTATTTAATGATATAAAAATTCAACCTTACGGCTTGCGATGTTTAGAAGCGCCGATGTCTATCTATCCAAACCGACCAGATCGAGGATTCGAGGAGAGTTTCGAGCGCTGTTTAATACAAATCGACCGTCTATATAGGCAGAAACCTTTTACCATTTTTACCGCAAGTTGCGGAGCTTACGGGTTACCACTTTGCGAAGCGGTTAAACAACGTTACGGGGTTAGTTGTTTTTACATAGGCAATTTAATGCATGCTTATTTTGGAATTCTCCAACGAACCACAATCGACTGGAGAAAAAATAGTAGAATTAAAGAAAATTGGATTACAAGTTCAGCCCTCAATGGGATTGTGGGAATCGATCGAATTGAAGGCGGCCGCTACATGAGCTAATGCATAACAACTATGTTAACATCTACGATATAGCTTTTCCTCTATCAGCCAGGATCCATGCTTGAGATTTATTTCACGTTTTAACATAAAACGCTGATCATTAAGCCTGTAGATAGAACGAGCAATTTCAACAAATTTTGGCCCGAAATTATTTAACTGCTCACAATCTCTTATCTCATCTTCAGCATTCCACAGCTCACTATTAACCAACTTCAATTCACAAATTACCTCAAGATCAATGTTAATATTCAATGAGTGAAGAGTCTGGTTTAAGCAAGCGAGCTCTCTGTTAACATTCTCCAACCTATGACCATTCAAATGTTGAGATTTTATTTCTAGAATTGTAATTTTATCAATTAATTCCCCTAGCGAAACGGCAGCAAGGATCATCACTAAAAGCCAATAATTAGTTTAATAATACTAAAAGGGATATGGGAGAAGGCAAGCCCTTGAAATTCTTTTATACTTCCACGGAGAACTTTTGTATCCTTATTTTCGGTATCGGTAGCTGTCAGGAAAGATGACGTCTCTGCCGCCGATTAGGCGGCAAATTCAAACTTAGCCGTTTGAGCGATGAAATCAACAGCTGGCGGGTTTATCCACACCACTTCTGGTTGGCGCCAACAGCACTTACGGTGGACATCTAACTGAACGCCCCTCACGATCCAATTGCAGCGCAATCAAATCCGGGGCGCATTGGAACAGCCCTGTGTATAGCTTCCAAGTGTTTTGCGACCACTAAAAAAGCCTTTTGCTTAGGAATGCTGCTAGATCTTTGGGTTGGGTTTAAGCGCCCACGGAGGGCAATTGTGATTACACCCTTCATAATGGGTGAAAACGGGGGTATTACTCATCGATGACCCAGCAAGCCTTTGAGCGAGGCGACTGGCAGGCGGTAATCGAGGCCCATACGCTGGAAAGCCACGATCCACAGGAATGGCTCCGCTACGGATTGGCGCTGCTTCAAACGATCCAACCTGGCCCGGATGTGGGCAAGCAGCAGCAGCAGGCGGCCTTGGCGTTTGTGCAGGCGCAGAAGGGGGGGGCCACGGCTGAGCAGGTGGCTGCAACGCAGCGGCAGTCGATGCTGCTGAGCCTGGGACAGTCGCTACTGCTGGCGGGGCTGCGCCAGGGAGGGCTGACGGTGGTGGAGCGCCAACTGCCTGAATGGGTGCCTGAGCGCGATCGTGCGGCTCGGGGGCGGCTGCTGGCAGGGCAGTTGCTGGTGCAGGCGGGGGCCTGGAAGGAGGCAGAAACCCTGCATGCAGAAGCCGTACGGGCGATCGATCCAGCGCGACTGGCCCCAGAACAGCTGGCTGCAGAACTGCAGATCCTGCGCACCGAAAGCGAACTGCTCTCCCATGAACTCAGCCTGGCGTTGAGCCATGGTGCGCTGGCCGCATCAGGGAGCATGCCGCAGGCGCCGGCTCAGGACAAAGGTCCCCAGCGCTGGCAGAGTCTCAGCCGCTCGCAGCTGGGGCAGGACCTATGGGTGCTGGAGCAGTTGAGCTGGAAGCAGGGCGGCTACTTCGTGGAATTCGGTGCCACCGATGGGGTGCTGCTGAGCAACAGCTGGCTGCTGGAGAAGCACTTCAGCTGGCGGGGGATCTGCGCCGAGCCCAATCCCAAGTTGTTTGAGCGCCTGCAGCAGAACCGCTCCTGCCGCCTCAGCCCCGCTTGCGTGTATCGCAGCAGCGGTGAGCGGATGCAGTTTGTGCTGGCCGATGCTTACGGCGGCCTGGAACAGCTGGGCCAGGATGACCAACACGTGGACAAGCGCAATGCCTATGCGGCTGTGGGCGATCTGATCGAGGTGACCACCACTTCACTGATGGATCTGCTGGATCAGCACGGGGCTCCGGCTGTGATTGATTACCTCAGCATCGACACCGAAGGCAGCGAGCTGGCGATTCTGGAAGGGATCGACTGGAATCGCTATCAGTTCCGCAGCATCACGGTGGAGCACAACTTCACCGAGCAGCGGCAGGGGATCCAGCAGCTCCTCGAGGCCCAGGGCTATCAGCGCCGGGAAGCCCAGTGGGATGACTGGTATGTGAAAGATTTCTAGCCCACTGGATCGCAGGTCTGTTGTTGCATCGGTAGGGTTTCTGCGACGAGTTCGGTGTGAATTGGCTCAATGCTGCCTGCAGCTCGGCAGGCCTGGCAGTGCACCGCAGACGCTGTTGTGAAGTGGTGATGCTGCTGGAAGCAAAAGTGTACTGCTGGCTTTGAGGGCTGAGAGGGCAATCAACAAGCCTCAGAGCCAGGTAAGCCGTGGGCCGCTGTTAAGAATGGGCATGGCCCTCCTGCCTCAGTTTGCTTGCGGGCCTTCCAGCGGATCCAGAAGGACTAGGCCTTGCCGTAGGTGGCGTCATGATCAGGCGCGATGGTGAGGAAGCGAATGAAATCACCGTCTCGATGGGCAGTGGCTCGACGTGCTCGACTGATGCGCAGGGAGTAAACGGCATCAAGGCCTGGAGGCGGTTTAATGCTGCTAATTTTCTCCCACTTAAGACCTTGGTCGCAATAGAGCTGATTCCAGGTGAGTTGGCGAATCTTGTTGAGGGTAGTCATCGCTGCATGCCGCTTGGCTTTTTGCAGCATCAGCAGATGCTCCTGAAACACGGGGTTATTGAGATCCAAGCGAACAGTTGCTTCATCATTCGCCATGGCCAAGGCGCTTCAGGGTGCCCTCCAGTTCGGCGTCTGAAGGGGAGTGGCTTGCAGACCAGGCCATCGCAGCCTGCAGGTCTGCCGCTGCGGGGGATTGATGGAGCCAGCGCTCATTGTCAGGGATCACCGTGGCCGTGCGAACGATCCAGACGCCGGGCTCGCTCATTTCCACCAAGACCTGCCTGCCGGCGTATTGCTTGCCAAGGGTGATCTGGCCATTGGCGCCGACAACCTTGACCGCAGGCCCATGGGCAATGCTCGCCACGACGGGAGACCTCAACAGTGCTGCACGATAGTTTAGCAATCGTGCAGCACGAATTGCCTTCGCTGCAATGGCCTTGTAGCCCGCCCCCCCGCCGCCGAGGGGGCCCGTGTGACCGAACCCCCTGCAACTTCAGTGTTGAGGGCCATCCACAGGATGGGCCTGTAGGCGAAGCCCCAGTGCTTTGGTCACCTTTAGAACGGTGGCAAAGCTGGGATTACCTTCGGCAGAAAGAGATCGATACAAGCTCTCTCGGCTAAGGCCCGCATCCTTGGCCACCTGCGCCATCCCTTGGGCTCGGGCGATATCACCTAAAGCCCTTGCGATACCGGCCACATCATCGGGCGCCTCGTCCAGCCATGCGTCGAGGTAAGCCGCCATCTCAGCAGGGTTTCGCAGATGCTCAGCAACGTCATAGGGAGCGAACGTTTCTGGAGGCGCTTTGGGCTTGGGTTGCGCATGCTTCATTGGCGGTCTTCCAGAAACTGACGGTTGAGCTCAATTGCTTTGGCAATGTCGTTGGACTGGGTCGACTTATTGCCTTCGGCAAGGTAGCGAGAGGCTCCTGCGTTGCCATGAATGAGACGGTCAACGCGCATGAGGATGCGGGCTCTTCCGGCTTGATCCCGGAGGCCATCAATCCAGGCCCGGTAGGCACTTGACCGAACGACCCTCACGACCCAATTGTAGCCCATAAGCTACTGATGTGCCGCCGGCAACAGCAGCGCGATCAGATCGGGCGCGCTCTGAAACAACCCGTAGAACCAGTGATCGGTTTTCAAATCCCACCCACTGACACCGGCCAGCCCTCCGAATCCCGATCACGTCACAGTACACACGTACTGCCGCTTAGGGGCTCCGTGGTTTCACGGGTTCCCGGCCAAGCGCCTGCGGCGGGCATGCTCTTGCGCCCCCGCCGCGCGCGCAGCAGCCGCAGCCGCCACCGCCCTGCATCACC
>Ga0247838_1004297_pt1 | contig 15326 bp, 12 predicted proteins | sample LaCruzMarch2015__5_FD_189097 | JGI IMG/M metagenome (GOLD analysis project Ga0247838, IMG submission 189097) | Freshwater microbial communities from meromictic Lake La Cruz, Castile-La Mancha, Spain - LaCruzMarch2015_15m | ecosystem: Environmental > Aquatic > Freshwater > Lake | place: Spain... | reverse complement strand
GCCCCGAAAAAAAAGGCCAAGACGCACTCCGGGTGTTCCTACGGCTCCGCTTCGCTGCGCCTCCGGAACACCCGGAGTGCGTCAGTCAGGCAGAACCACTTTTACAGACAGATTGTTGCACTACCTCATGGTTGCCCTCGCGATTACACCGGTTGCTTTCGCGCAGAGCAACGGGACGTGGTCCAATGTGGGGACGGATTGGAACACGGCAGCCAACTGGGTCGGTTCCACCCTGCCGGGAACCAACAACGCGGCTATTTTCAGCAACCCAGTGACCCAGAATCCCAATCTCAGCTCCTCGGTTTCGATTGGTCGTATCACCACCGGCAGCGGCACCAATGTAGGCGGTTTCACCATTTCCGGTTCCGCGACCAACATCACGCTGACCCTGACTACCACCAGCTCCGGCAACGGCTCGGCCATCAACTACTCCAACAACGCCAGCAACACGCTGACGATCAGCGCCCCGGTTATTCTGGGCGGTGCGGCCAACCAAAACGTGAATGTCACCAATGCGGGCTCGACGGTGCTGATCTCCGGAGTGATCTCCGGCACCGGTTCGCAGGGATTGATCAAGATCGGCAACGGTGACCTCGCTCTCTCCGGCGCGAACACCTACACTGGGGGGACAACGATCAGCGGGGGCGCTTTGGAATTACGCAACGGCGGATCGGTGGCGGGCAACATCACCAACAACGCCACGCTTTCCCTCAACCGCACCGACAGTGCAACGGTGGCCAACACGATCAGCGGCTCAGGTTCCCTGAGCAAGTCGGGTGCGGGCACAACGATCCTGACGGCGTCGAACACCTACAGCGGCGGCACGACGATTGCCGCGGGTGTGCTGGAACTGGGCACCGGCGGATCGGTGGCGGGCAACATCACCAACAACGCGACGCTTTCCTTCAACCGCACCGACAGTGCGACGGTGACCAACACGATCAGTGGCTCCGGTTCCCTGAGCAAGGCGGGCGCCGGCACGCTGATTCTCTCCGGTGCGAACACCTACAATGGCGGCACGCTGGTCAGCGCGGGCACCTTGCAGGGCAGCACGACGAATCTGCAGGGAAACATCACCAATAATGCTTCGCTGGTCTTCAGTAATGCCACTGCCGGAACTTACAGCGGCGTGATCAGCGGCGGTGGGACGCTGACCAAGTCGGGAGCTGGCTCTGTCACCCTTGCCAGCAGCAACAGCTACAACAGCGGCACGATCATCGTGGCTGACTCCTTGGTTGCCGGTGCCAACGGAGCCATCGGGACAGGCGTTCTCACCTTCAGCAATCCATCAACCGCGCGGCTCAATCTCAACGGCACAACCAACACGGTCACCGGTCTCAGCTTTCTTGGTGCCGGCATACCGGTGATCCAGAATGAGAGTGTCAGCGGCGCAGGGCGTCTAGTTATCGATCTGGCATCCGGGACGACGTCCACCCCGTCCAACACGATCATTCGTGACCGCAGCAGCGGCTCATTGTTGGGCACGTTGGCTCTCACCAAGAACGGCGCAGGCACGCTGGACCTGTCAGCAATCGCCTCGTCCAGTGCCTATTCGGGCGGCCTCACCGTCAACGCGGGCACGCTGGGCTTCGGCGCGGCGACCAACGCGGTGGGCAGTGGCGCGATTACGCTCGGGGGTGGCACCCTGCGCTACACGGCGACCGGTTCGACGAACGCCACGCTGAACAATACATTTTCGCTGACCCCATCCACCACCAGCGCCATTGAGGTGGCCGCCAGCACTGTGGCTCTGAGCGTCACGAACGTGATCTCGGGATCCGGTGCCTTGACCAAATCTGGGGCCGGAACGCTGGCCTTGGCTGGTAACGGCGTCAACACCTTTAGCGGCCTCACCACCGTCAGCGGCGGGACTCTGGAACTCAACAAGACGGCCGGACTTGATGCCATCTCGGGCGATGTCACAGTCAATACCGGCGGCAGGTTGCTGATCTCCGCCAGCAACCAAGTGTTGGATTCCTCCGATATCACCCTCTCGGGCGGCACCATCCAGCGCGGCGCGGGAGTGAGCGAGGTTTTCGGTGACATCAACATCACCACGGCCTCCACTCTGGACTTCGGGAGCGGTGCCACGGGCACCTTCCAATTCCAAGCCTACGCCAACGCCGGGAGCAGCATAGTCACGCTGGCCAACTTCAACGCCGGCAACAAGCTGCAGTTCCTCGGTAGCTCCTTCAACGCCGGCAACCTCGCCCAGTTGAACTTCGGCAGCTTCGACTACACCACGGGCACCGATGGCAGTTACTTCACCATCACCGCTATCCCCGAGCCGTCGACGGTGCTGGCTGCCGCAGGCTTGCTTGGCCTCTGCCTCTGGCCCATGCGCCGACGATTGCTCTCGTCCATCCCCGGCTTCCGCGCCGACTGAGCTTGTCCTGTTCACATTTGGGGGTGTCAGCCCGCCGCGAAGCTGGGGGAGCTTTCGGCGGGCTGCCACATTTCGTGCCCACTCCCTCGCCGTCCCGTGGTCATAACCCCCCCAATGGGCCGCAGCGGCCTCGTGCCAAAAACCATGCCAACTCCCAGGCTGTCGCGGAAATGGTGAAAAATATGGTGAAGCTGCCGTGATTTCACGTCGCGGGGGCCGGCTGGCACAAAATGGGGGTGAAGGCGAAAAGCATCACTCCAACAGCCAAGGCTGGTGAGTCCGGATCTTCGAGAAGGAGGTGGCGCGATGACCCCGCGGCAGAAGGCACTCATCGACTACCACCGCGACCTGGCCGCGTTCGCCGTGACCAAGCCGGACACCGTGTTCGTGGTCCTCGACCTCGAAGACAGTCAGGGCTACGCCATCGCCAAGGAACTCGATGCCAAGAGCGCGGAGAAGCGGCAGATCATCGCCGAGTCAGGTTCCATCCCCGCCTTCACGCTCACGCTGCCGCGAGATCAGGCCAACAAGCTGCTCACCCATGGCTGGCCCGCGTCGAAGCATATTCCTGGGGCGGGGCGGGAGATGGTGCCGATGATGGTGATCTCGGATGGGCGGTGCATGTGCCTCTTCATTCGGCGGGTATGAAGGCCGCCCCTACCTCCACCCTCGATGCGGGGGAAACGCGGCAAATCAGCCCGATAAACGAGCAAAACGGGCCAGTTCCTTCCCCCATCACTTTCCCCGCCCGACCAATCCAAGGGGGCAAGCTCGACAAGGCACCGAAGAAGACGGGGGTGTGGTTCGCGGAACCGAAATATAACGGCTGGCGGGCGCTGGTGCATTGCCCGAGTGGCACGATGTGGAACCGGCATGGGGGACGGTTGAGCATTGCGGGTGAGTTCGCCGCGGCGCTGCATGAACTTCGGGCAGTGAGCAGCCAGGGCCTCGTCTGGGCCGATTGCGAGGCGATGGGGCGGCGGCACAAGGTTGGGTGCGGCACGCTCATCGTGCTGGACTGGATTTCCGAGGATGGCTCGCCGGTTTACGAAGAGCGGCGGAAATTCTTGGAAACGCTTGTGCCGCTGGAGCGGATGAGTCTGGGCGAGGAGCCGACGATTCCCGCTAACTCGCTGCTGCTCACGCCCTCGATGGCCGACAAGGACGGGGCCGCGCTCCAGCTCTACCGCTCGCTCCGGTCAATCAACCGCGCCGCCCGGGCCGACGTGTTCGAGGGCGTGGTGATGAAGCGGGGCGGGAGCTTGTATCCGGTGCAGTTGAGGAGCCCCACCGAGGAGTCGCGGTGTCTTGTGAAGCACCGGTATTTGGTGTGAGCGAAGGTTGAAAGTAGCAGTTGTGAAACCCGCCGCATGCTTACCGGAAATCGTTCGCATACTCACGGGCGACGCGGCACCCCATGAGAGTGCTGCCCGTCATCCTCCTCGCCTTGCTCGCCTCGGCTCAGGCAGAGGTCACAGATGTCCGCGCTTGGGAGTCGCTTGTGGTTCAGGACTCAAATGCTCTACGCCCTGCGCGAAGGTATTCGGAACGGACGCGGGGTTGAACTGCGGACAGTCTACCTTGCCCGAGTCAAAGTCGCCGGAATGGGTGGCCCATTACCAACAATTGTCATTCTTAGCTCGTCACCAGAAATCTCTAGGTCTTCGAACATTATTGTCGATGTGGTTCCGGGGCTTACTATTTCTCCCTTCACTCTGTTCTCTCCAACAATAATCCACTTCCCAGTTATCTTGTCGTTGATCCCATGAATTGCAATTAGAAAGGTGTTATCGTGAAAAAACTCAAAATCCTGCTTACCTTCGTCCCATTTCCACTTTCCAATCAGCGCTTCTTCCATTGGTCTTGAGCATGCCGCTAGGAAGCACATGGCGAATAACAACATGAGAAAACACAAGCCGCGTTCAATTCCTGCATTATAGGTCTTCGCGCTGTTTGTCATCGTTTTGATTTGATGTTGAAATGTGTGCTGTTTTGCGGGGTGCTAGGAATGTTGTCAGTCTGACTCGGGCAGAGTCAAGTGGCTTTAGGGTCACGATGCCGAATGTCCCGCGGAACCGCCACAGCCACCGCACCCCCCATGCACCCGTCCCAGCGATGGAATGGCGCGGCTGGCCCGGTCGAGGCTTGGGGCGGAATGAAAACCAAAGACAAAGCACAGCCAGCCGCCCCGGTAGCGCCCGCCGCCGGGATCAAGCGGATCAACCTCGCGGGAATAGCAACCAAGTCGCCGGCCACGAAATCGGCCAAGGCGTATCCCGTCCTGCCGGATGAGGACGGGCAAGTGGCCGCCCTGGTCGAGGGCATCCTCGACAAGAGCGAGCAACTCGAAGCCATCGAGGGCAGCCTCGAAATCGACAAGGGCGAGTTGATCGCCCTGGCCAAGCCGTTCTACTTCGCCCACCACGCGGGGCAGATGGCGGTGGCCTCGTCGGTCGAAGCGCGGGCCGGGGAGAAAGTGGTGCGGGTCGGGTTCTCCAACTCGTATCGGGGCAGCGCGGATGATGCGCCGATCCTGCGTGTCGTGGGGGAGAAGGGAGCGGCGTTCTTCAAGCAGTCCTTCGAGCTCAAGATCAAGGGTGACCTGATTCCCGAGGCTGCGGTGGAGGAGATCATCGGCGAGTTGCAGGAGTTGTTCTCCCGCCACGGGGCCGGGGCCGCGTTGAGCGCCAAAGCCGTGTTTAAGCCGAGCAAGGAGTTCCACACGGCCCGCCACACGCTGTTTTCGGCCGAGCAGAACCTTGAGATCGACAAGGTGGTGCCGGTGAGCGCCAGCGTGAAGACCAAGCTCGGGAGGGGTGGGAGTTACGAGGATTGATCGGGATTCCACAACGGGCCAATCTGCGAGGGTTGGTCCGTTTGGGGTATCGGCTCCTCTACGGTGACTGGGAAGCCGTCATCTGCAGGAAGAGGCTCTGCTGCCCTCCGATCCTGACGCGCATTTCCTTGATCGGATCGCCCGTTTGCGGGTCAGTTCCAGCGTTCACCGTCTCATCCGGCGCTTGCGGCATCCATGTCCCGTCATCCAATCTTTCGCGCCCCTGGAGGCCGACCGTGAGGCCGGTTGCGTCGGTGTTGTGGCGGTAGCGGAGAGCGAGATAACGGCCATTGGCGTCTTCACCCATCGAGGTTTGAGGCAGTGCTTTGCGGTCGCTTTGGGAAAGTTCTCCGATTGGCGCCACGTTGAACAGGTAAGCCAGAATGTTCGGCAGCCCGTCGCCGTTTGGATCATCGGAAGGGCCACGCTGTTCGGGCGGCACTCCCCTGCCTGCGAGCCAATCAACAAGCGCCACGCTATCGAAGCCGCTGCCAGTCCAAGGGGCGGTTCCAGCACCATCATTGGCGTTGGACGCTACCTGCACCGAGCCGCTTTGGTCGCCAGTGGTGGTCGGCGCAAACTCGATTGGCACCTCCGCGTATTCGCCGGGCTCGACCACACCGCGGAACTCGCCCGTGAGCGCCCCACCCAGCGTGAGCGCCGAAACATCCATGGCCTGCCAGCCATCGTTGTGGATCCGCAGTGTTCTCGTGACGCTCTGACCCGTGCGAACCGAACCGAAGTTCAAATCGCCCGAAAGCCGGATGACTCGGGAGAACGTGTTGCGCAGCCGTGCATCCACCTCATAACCCGGCGGATAGTCGTGCAGCCATTCCCGGTCGCCGTCGTTGCGGATGAGCCGCAACTCACTCACCTCGAAAGGCCCGCTCTCGCGCCCCTGCGGCAGCCCGCGCACATCGAACACAAGGTTGACCATGCCTCCTCCGCTCGCGCTGCGCTCGAAGTCGGTCACGGCATTGACCGTTCCGTCGCCGCCGACCTCGCTCAACGATCCTGCCAGTTTGAACGCACCCGCGACTGCAACCTCCACCGGCACATCAAGGATGATGGCTTCGGGATAACCGTCGTCATCCGCATCGACCGTGCGGAATCCGCTGATCCCCGCGATGAACCCCACACCCGAGGAGCGCTGGAAGCTTGTTTGCACCACCCGACGGACGGGTTGCGAGTTAGTGGGATGTGTGCCATCGAAACGAAGCAGGACGTTGTAGAGTCCCGGGGCACCAAAGCCAGAGGCTGAGAGTCCGTGCGTTCCGTCACCTGCCGCCCCGTCACCTTCCACTCCGCTGTCGGTCAGTGCGAGGTTGGTTGTGGTCCCATCCGGTGCGGTTACTTCGGCTGTTACGGTTCCTTGAGTTACAGCAGTCGCGGGAGGCGGGTTGTTCAATGTCACGCCGGCCAAAAGAAGCACTGGGGCTCCTGTGTTGACCAGTGCAGATGTGGTGCTTTGCAGGCCCAGCGCGGAGTCCTCCTGGACAGAGAATGAACAATCTGCCGGGGCTGAAATTGCCCCGCCATTGAACTCAACACCCCAAGTCCCTACCTCCGGCGAATCAACTGTCACAGTCACAATGCGCTCGCCTGACTCAGGGTTGTCAAAGGTCTCCCATGTCACTCCGGGCTCAGGCCCCGCTATGAATATCCCGCTCGGTTTGGCCAGTCTTAGCCCCACATTGGAATCCGCAAGATTGATCGTCCAACGAGCATCACCTTCGCCGGTGAGTGGCATAGTGCGTGTCACGATCGCCGCGACCGCAACAGTGTCTGAGGCTGCGTCGACACCCTCCCAAGTGGGTTCAACTGCCGTTGATCTAGCCTGCAGCGAGCGCGGAGATGGGGTGGCGGCCGATGCTGATGATCTCACACCACCCGTGAGGATGTCTTTGACCCAGTCTATGACTGCCGGGCTTTCCTTGATGGCATAGTGGTTTAGAGCGAACTCCTTGAAGTGATCAGATGCTCTGCCATTCGGAGGCCCAAATTGACCCTCGACGAATTCGACCTGCTCGCTGGCCAGAAATAGTGCAGGCGTTGTGACAGCACTTTGCGTATCCCAGAAGACACGCCTATCCGGTGAACCCATGTAGCGCCCATTACTACTCAAGAGCGGCACGGCACCATCGTTAATCTCATCTCCGTTCGGCGACCGAATGCTAAGAGCACGACCGAGCGCCCGCAGATCAAGATCCGGCTCCGAGGTAGTTCCACCTGCGAGAAATAGTCGAGGAGAATCCGCTGGCCATGCCAGCCGCAAAGCTCCAATGATCTCGGAAGGCGGCAAGCACTTTGTAGAATTATACTCCCACGGGAAGAGGCTAGGAAGCGCGGCCACAGATGTGCCGGCATGGGGTGTTGAAAGGGTGACTACCGTTTTCGCAGGAGGCAACTGTCTGCTGTGAACCTCGTTATGGAGTATCTGCCTCACTGTCAATCCACCCATGCTATGTGCGATGTAGTGAAGACCTGCAGGAGCCGTGCCGTCAGAGGACTGAGACTTGAAGACCTCTATCTTATCTTTCAAGTAGTCTCGCAGATAAACCGCATTCGCGACGTAATTCTCTTGGCCGTCCAACACGAGCCCATTCTCATTAGGATCCCATACAATGTATCCATCGGCTTTCAGGGCATCGCGCATCTCCTTCCAATACAGTGATTCGAAATCCCCACGTTTTCCACGCCCCCTCACCAAGACCACTGGCATATTCAGAGGGTCGTTAGAAACCAAGCCGACGTGGGGTAAGACAAGCGTTGCAGGATCGTTCGTTGCCGCAATCACCACGGCGTTTGTAGCACTCCCGAAAAACCGGGAACCACTTGGAGGATTTGCTACCACCAAGAAGTTACCAGTCGGCGCATTGCTGAACGTAAAGGTTCCGGTTGGACCCGTGCGTGTAATCTGCCCTGTAAGGGGATTGCCACCGACGATTTCACGCAAGAAAACATCAGCATTCGGCACGCCCTCGACCTCCGCGCCTAGCAATTGCGGAACTACCACCTTTCCAATCAAAACACCCGTCGTCGGCGCAGCGGTTGTTGCCCTCCCGGTCAAATCGCGCCGGTGGGTTTGCCCGCCGACAACGAAGACCCCGGAAGTCGAATGCGCCCCGGCACTGCTCGGGCTGTAGCGCACGACCACCGACTGCTGCCCTTGGGCGGGGATCGACCCACTCGCAGATCCAACCACGCCGAACACCCCGCCCGCCGTCGCGGTCCAAGTCACTGACTGGCTCGCGGTGTTGCGCAGAGTGAATGTGCGGTCTGCGGTGCCTCCTACTTGGACTGTGCCAAAGTCGACGGCTCCGGTTGGCGAGACGGCGACAGCACCGACCGAGAAGCCGAACGCATTTGACGGAGAACCTCCGGGATTCGCCACTTCGGATGTCCAGTTCGCGGGCGTGCTGGTCAGATTGGCCGTCACGCGGATCTCCGAGGCACTCACCCATTGCGTCCGCGATGTGGGGATGAGGTAGCTCTCGGTGCCGGTGCGCAGAGTGACGCGAGCGCCGGAGTCGAAGTTCGATCCGCGAATCGTGAACGTCTGCAACCCGTCCACACCGGGTAACACCAAGGGTTCGATCGCCGTGATCTCGGGCACCACCACGCCAGAGGGGATCGTCACCTGCACCGTGTTGGAATCCCTCGTTCCATCAGCGTTGATCGCTTGAACTTTGTATCTGTATGTAACCCCCGGCACCACGCTCGAATCCGTGAAGGGACTGTTCACACCACCAGCTCCGGGAAGCACGTCATCGTTGCGATAGACGGTGTAACCGCCCGCGTCCTGCGACGTTGTCCAACTCAACACGACCGATGGCCCGCTCGTGAGCTGGCTTGAAAGAACGAACGCTCCCGGCTTGCCACCTGGTGTGGTCCATGTGGCCTCGTTCGAGTAGTCGGATGTCACCCCGCTCTTAACCGCACGCACACGATACGAGTAAGTCGTCCGAGGCTGAACGGTGCGATCCGTGAAAAATTTCGTCGAGCCCGACCCCGAAGCCGCGCTCGTGGTTGTGAGGAGCGACCAAGAGCCGGTGCCAACGCGCCGCTGAACTTCGAAACCCGTCTCGTCAGTCGTGTTGTCGGTCCACCCCAACTCCACGCGGTCGCTGAAGAACTGCCCCTCTAGGCCCGGCGCGGTGAACGGGTTGCTCGTGGTGTGAAAGTAGAGCCGACCCGAAAAATCACTCCAATTGCCGGCGCTGTCCCGCGCTCGCATGTTCCATCGGTAGGAGCGCCCAGCCCCCAGAGTGCCCATCGGCAGAACAAACTGGGATGCCCCACCCCCAAGGAAATCGTTGTCGTAAACGAGCGTGTCGGTGGCGATGTCGCGGATGTAGAGACCGTAGCCGGAAGCGCCTGCAATCGGCAACCAATTGAAGACTGGCGTGAGAGTATTCGCCGGCGATCCGGCCACGTCGGGAATGCCAGGCGACAGAGGTGTGGGTTCACCAATGAGGACAACAGTCTTGAGGCTACTGCTAGTGAAGGTTCCCAGAAGCGAACTGATCGGAGCCGAACTAACCGAAAGGGCATCTATGGCACCGTGGTCCTGACCGGGACCACCAGTGGATACATAAGCATCGAAAAGCAGGGGGCTTGTGCTATTGGCGGTAAAGGAGGAAACGTCGCATGTAATTGTCACGTAGCTGGCGCCGACAGTTAGAGACGGTGTAGCCTCGTTCACCCAACTACTGCCCGTCCAGCGCCACAACTGACAACCTCCACCCGCATCAACCCATGACCCGATCCAGTGCGTCATTCCGCCGCTGACAAAAATCGGCCGATTCCAAGCATTTCCGCTCGAAGTTGGGTTTCCTGCCATACGAACCCCGATGCAGTATTTGCCGGAGAAATCAACCGTAGGGTTCCCCGCAAGATTGAAGCGAAACGAAATCCGACTTCGGTCGCTGGAGAAAGACACGCTTACGGAGGTGATATCCAACACCGGGCTGGCCACAAACGTGTCCCCACTCGCATCGTTGAAGGTTTGGCTGAGAGCGTCAGACCGAAACATCAAAATGTACACGGCCAGAACGACTGCCGCTAATGCATATCGCTTGCAGGACGAGTGCATATTTTACATCGGAATCATGCAGAGAGTTGACCTCCTCGGCAATCACTACTTCGTCAGCAGTTGACTGCGCCGCGAGCTGGCAGCCCCGAGTGTGCAAGAGCCACCCTATCCTCCTTGCGCACGCTAGGGCGCGCCCGCCACGCCGCGCGAGGATGCACGCGCTCCCCCATTTTCGGCTGCATCATTCCGACTCAGTCAGGATCAGTTCTTCCGTTGGAACATGGCCTTGAGCGCACGATTGGCGAGAGTGTTCAGTGTTCGGTCGTCAGAAAGGCGGGGTGTAGGGCGGCGGAGGCGTCGGCGAAGGCGAGGGGTCCGCCTCAATCAAGCGCCAGAATTCCGTCTCGGCGGAGGTGCTGATGGGGATGCTGTTAGTGCCGACCCACCCGTCGTGGTCGCGGTAATCCGGAACGGCCCGAACAGGAGGTCCCACGTTGGTCCAAGACTGCAACGTTCCGGATTTCTGGAACTGGAAAAAGCTGGTTGGTCTGCCGACGAAGCTTATCCGAAAGGAACCCGGCGCAAGGCGGGCGAAAGCGCCGACCTCGACCCATGGAATCTCCTCGGGCAGCGCGACATCCAAACCCGACAGGCTATCGCCGGCACCGAGTGAAACCTCGGTAGCCCCCGGAATGTCAGAACCTCCCCCGTAAAAGCGGACTTCATACCCCGGCAACTCGAACCGGAATGCATAGTCTCCCGCCGGGAGTCCCTCGACCGTGTAAGTGCCGTCGACCCAAGACCAGCTTCCAAAGGGAAGCTCCGCCCATTCGCTCCCCGTCCATCGAAGCGGCACGACGGTGGCGCCGGTGAGCCATTGGCCCATTGGATCAGTGACCGTGCCTGACACATCTGCCCCGAATCCCAAGGACGCGTCGATGCCATCAAGCATCCCACCAGCAGTGATGGAAACCACCGTTGCGGCCCCGGGATCCGCCGCATTGTCGTAATACTCGAAGGCATACCCCGAGGCCCACGGCGGAGTGAACGCCACCTGATAGTCGCCCGCCCTGACTTGGTTTATCTGGTAGCTGCCGTCGGGCTGTGTTGGAACGGGGCCAAAATACCCGCCGGCAGGTGACATCAACTGGACATAAGCGCCTTCCAAGGGTGTGACGCCGTCGGGACCCGTCACCAACCCGCTGATGGATCCGCCGAGTTCCAGTGAGGCATCGATGCCCGAGGCGGTGCCTCCAGGCACCACGGAGACGCGCGCGGCCGCGGACCAATCGAAGGCATCGCTGTAATACTCGCCTACGTAAGGAGTCCCCGCAGGCGGAGAGAACTCGACGGTGTATTCCCCCGCATAGAGACCAGTGATCTCGTATGTGCCGTCAGCTTCGGTTGTTGCCGGACTAGCCGCACCCGGGGTAGCCCACACCTGCACTCCGGCCAAAGGCGTGACACCGTCGGGTCCGGTGACCCGCCCGATAATAGTTCCGCCCAACGCAAGCGAGGCGTTGATGCCCGAAGTTGTTTGTCCCGAGATGACCTCCACGAGGATCCACGACCACGAGTCACGCGCGTTGTCATAATACTCGGCCTCATAGGGGCTTCCTGACTCGGGTGAAAACTTAACGCTGTAATCACCTTCGGGCAGACCGGAGATCTCATAGATCCCATCCGGTCCGGTAACCACTGATACAGGCGGTGATCCGATGCCTCCCGCAGGAATAGGGAACACAGATACCTCAACGTTCGCCAGCGGTGAGCCGCCCGGCCCGGTCACCACACCAGCAATGCTCCCGGTAGCAATAGACCCAAGCGAAGCATTCACCAGTGACGTTGCTTCGCCTGCCACCACGGGGACCTGAGTCGCCGCAAGGTAATCGGTGGTATTATTGTAAAACTCACCTGAATAGGAGGATCCGAAGGGCGGGATGAATTGGACTAGGTAGCTACCGGCACGCAAACCCGTGATTTCGTAGCTGCCGTCAACGAGCGTCGTGGCCCAGCCGGATCCTCCAGCTCCGCCTGCAGACACGCTGACCCCAGCCAGGGGCGTCACCCCATCCGGTCCGGTCACCACGCCGCGGATTGTCCCGCCCAGTTCTAGCGACGCATTGATGCCTGCGGTGGTAGCCCCCGCGACGACGGACACATGCGTCGCGGCGAGCCAATCGGTAGTGTTGGCATAGTATTCGCGGACGTAAGAAGCCCCGGAACCAGCGTCGAATTGCACTCTGTAGCTACCAGAAGCAAGACCTGAGATACTATATGTGCCATCCACGGCAGTCACGCCGCCGAAAGGAAAGGGCATACCTATTGTAGGGATAGCGTAAACGTTGACACCTCCCAACGGAGTCACTCCATCTGGTCCAGTCACCACGCCTGCGATGGTTCCTGAACCGCTTTGCGCAAGAGTGGTGGCATGCCCCACAATCAGCCCCAAGGAAATAAGGAACACCACGCGAACTGCCGGAGCAAGTAGTGCTTTCATGGGAGTTTCGGACCTTCGTCAGGACTGTGTTCCCTCCCAACAGCATAGCAAGCAAAAAATGCAAGCGCTTTTCTTAATCCATGGCCAGCACGCGGCCCCACCATTCGACGACGTCTGGTTGCACAACCTGTCCGTTTCCAGGGCGGCTAACCGCAAAATCAAGACCGGTGCGTCTGCTGAGAAATGTTAATAAGATAAGCAATCTTTTACGTAAGTCGTTCATGTTCAGGGGGGGAGAGACCCCCTGCCTAATTCCATGAGAAACCTGTTTTGCAGCTTTACACTTTTTTCTCGGCCACCCTCACAACCCACTGAAAGTCGCAAAACGCTGATAACGAGCCTCCTACGCTGCAAAACGGGCTGATTTCTGAGGCCTCAAAACGGCCAAAATCATGTAAAGTTGGGGGTCCAACTTTACATCTGCTTTACATCGACTTTACGCGGCGGGGGCGGCCTGATGCGGCCTGAAAATCTGCCGATGGGCTGGCCCAAATCCTCCCAGATTGACGCGGCGCGGCGGGCATGATCAGCCCATCCATGAAACGCGTGGCGGTTTCGCCCGACGGAATCGCATTGCACCAGTGCAACGACGATGGCGAGGTGAAGGCTCTGGCGATCCGGCTTGGCGTGTATGCGCAGATTCTGGCGGGGGTGCGGCAGAACACGACATCGGCAGCACTTTGCCGGGACGGGAACACACTGTATGCGATCGTGCTCGTGACCGGATGGAATGACCCGAAGGACAACGGGTGGGTGGCGTTGAGCACGTCGCCCGCAGGTCCCGCAGAGTTGAATCTGCTTGTGCGGGTCGTCCACGGTGTTGTCGCCCCCACGCAGGTGCGGTTCGAGCAAGCGAGGCCATCACGCCAAAACTGACCCCCCCGGTCGCCAAAGTTGTTGCGGAACAACCGCGTCGGATCAGGACGTCCAGCGGGTGAGAATCCGGGCCTCCTTGGGCGGACGGCGACGTGGCAGGAGGCGGTGGAGGATTCGGCGGAGGAGCGTCATGCGCGGGCGAGGAAGGCAATGATACGGGCAATCGTGGCGGATGTCAGTTCCCGTTCCGAAAGCCGGAGCACACGCCAGCCGGCCAGGGCCGCCTCGAAGTATTTCTCGATGTCGCCCAGGAACCCCACGGCGCGGTTGTGGCGGCCCTGGATGAAAATGCCGCCCTCGACTTCGATGAGCGTGCGGGTCGGGAGGTGGGCGAAGTCGGCTCGCCAGCGGCGTGGCGGGTGGAAGCGGAATTCCTTTTCGAGGTGAGGGCCACCCGCAGTTTCCCAGAGGTGCAGGAAGCGGGCTTCGAGACGCGAAGGCGGTTTCGGGTCGCGGTGGCGGAGGCGGGAGCGCAGGCGGGGCATGCCGCCTTGGGGGCGGAGTCAACCGTCAGAGTAGCCAGCGTCGGCGGTGGTGGAGACGGCCGCCGATGGAGGAGCAATGGCAGTCGGCGTTTATGACACGCCGCGGGCTTGACGATGGCGTGCAGGATCTGAGGATTGGGCTGATGAAAGAGTATCTTGTTGAACCCGTTACCACGGGCTTCTTTTCCGGTTCGCTTAGCGAGCGAAAGCTACAGGACTTCCTCAACAGCAAGGCCCGACATGGGTGGCGCTTTGTGCGTTCAGTGCATGAGTCCAAGAAGGTGATGGGGATCTTCTCGCGTGAAGCGCACTTCGTGGTGTTTGAGCGTGACGAGAGTGTTGCTGAGGACACCGTGGCCATTCTGCTGCGCCAACTCTTGCGGGCATACAGTATTGAGCCGGAAGCCTGATCGGCGGATTACAACGCCAACGGCAGGCTCGGCTGATTCGGGTCGGGGATGCTCGTCTCGATCTCGTCGGTGATGGCGGTGGAGATGCGCGACGTCACCTTGAGCTTGGTGGGCGAGAACGAGCGGTTGAACGTGACCTTGAAGGCGATGGAGAACTTGCCGTCCTCGTCGGCGGAATCCTCGGCCTCGCGGAAGTGGGCTTCGAGGAGTTCCTTGATCGCGTCGAGGGCGGTGGAGCGTTCGGCTTGGGCGGGGGTGAGTGCGGGTGCGGTGGTCATAAATTGTGGCGGTTGAAGACGTGGCGGCGGAGGTCGTCGATCTCACGGCGGAGTTGGGCCAGGTCGTGGCGGCGGCGGTCGTCGATTTCGCCCAAGACGATCACGGCCACGCCCATGAGCACGGCGGCGACGAGGAGGACGGTGGTGGAGATGAGAAGGAATTCGGTCATGGCAGGAGGTGTTGTTGCTTGGGCAGACGGGAAAGGCGGTCGTGGAGGGCAGCGAGGATCTGCGTCACTGGCTCGAAATCGCGCAGCAGAGCCTCGATCTGTTCGGGAGAACGGGTGCCGAGCCACTTTGCGCCGCCGGCCTGTTGCCACCAGGCGGCGAGGCGGTTGATCGAGGGGATGTGGTTGGACACGCCCTGTTCGGAGGGCGGGACGGAAAGCTCGTCGGGCTGCCGGGCCAGGCGCGGATGGCACCGGGAGTTAGCCCGCTCAGGGCGCGACGATGCGATCGCGGAAATCGGGTTCGGCGATGGATCGAAAGTGCGCGGTGTTGAAGGTATAAAACCGGTCCA
>Ga0247838_1004271_pt1 | contig 15389 bp, 8 predicted proteins | sample LaCruzMarch2015__5_FD_189097 | JGI IMG/M metagenome (GOLD analysis project Ga0247838, IMG submission 189097) | Freshwater microbial communities from meromictic Lake La Cruz, Castile-La Mancha, Spain - LaCruzMarch2015_15m | ecosystem: Environmental > Aquatic > Freshwater > Lake | place: Spain... | reverse complement strand
TGCCGCAGCGCCCCCCACACCACCGACTCACTTGCATTGGCGAAGGTTGGGGCTGCGGGCAGGCAAAGAGGTGGCATATTGACGCTCCCCCCTGCGATGCGTGCCGGCTAGGCCCGTGCCAGGAATCCTGACGACACTTGATCCTATGGAACTGGGTGGGGGGTTGCCTAGCAGGCAATCAAGCCCCTGGCATGTAGCTAGTCGTAATGCGTGAACATTGCGGCTTGGACGTACCCATCTCACCATTCGCTGAATTGATGCACACAACCCAAAGGGAGCAACCCCAATCTCTCATTTAGTTGATGCTTGCGTTTTGGCGATAACCTCGGCCACTTTGCCCCTGGCTCGACCAGGGACCACAGTCATTACTTCTTGCAGCGCTGAAAGCGCTCGGTCGCGCTGAGCAGCGATGCCTGCCATCTCTTGTCTTTCGGCAGATTGCTTTTCCACGAGCTTAATCAGGGCCTTCAAACCTGATGCGACACCACTTAACTCATCATCAATGCCTGCAACCTTAAGTGATAACGCTTCCTGAGATTTTGCTAGTTCCTTTGACGTCGCAAGCCCAGCCTCTAGTTTCTGGACCAACTTCGAAAGATCCAAACTTGAGGCAACCGCCTGCGCATCTACTAGTACCGCCAGAGTCGATTCAGTCGCACTAGTGAAAACGCCAAGGGCATCGCTATGACTCACAGAAAGGGTCTCTAGCGCCTTAAATGCGGACTCAATTGAACTCGCGGACGCCTTCGCGGACTCGTTGGCCGTGGCAAGCAGCGCTAACCGAGCTCGCGCATCCTCCATCAACTGCTGCGTTGCCTGCCATTGTTCGATCACCTTAGGCAAATCTAGTGCGCCCGTGTCATTCATCAGTACATCCCTTCGTGAATTGAGTCATCTAGAACTTCCAAAAGACGTCGGCTATCTCTCGCCAAAGTTATTACACTCAGGCCAGGTAATCCCGGAGCACCTTTTCGAAGGGATTCCCAGGCCTTAGAGAGGGATTCCACACCTAAAAGTTCCTGCGCGCCCAGCAAGAGTGCTAGACCAGCGGCAGATCTGCCGCATTCAACTAGGTGAGACACCAAAGTTTGCAGTGCTCGGTCGATCTGCTCTGCGCTTGCTCCGTAGTTGTCGGTTGCAGAACGAATCGCACCCACCACGTTTCGGGAACCGTCCTCCCAGTCACCGTCTGCTAAGAAAAGTTCCGCGAACCCTCGAGACAGCCTCAGCCCAGGTTGTTCTGGGTAGGAAACCAGTAGTCGCGCTGTACTTCCACGCCACTCCTGAGCTTCAGAAATCTGGCGAATCTGGATGAGCGCCATGCACCATTCATCCAAATTCAAAACTTGCTGGTCAACTAGCCGATCAATTTGCGGCGACACATCACCTTCATGTAGGTAATCGAGAATTCTCTTTCGAAATACCTCCGGCTCCCCCTGTGCATCCCTTGCTGCCAGGAGCATCTCACGCAGGCTTCTCTTACGTGCCCGAGCGATTGTTTCGTAAATAAACTCAGTTAGGAGCTGCGTAGCCGGTTCGACTACGTCACGCACCTTCGCTTTCGCATCAAGCGGTAGTCGGTCATGGATCACAACACTTCGGCCCGGCTGCGACCGTTCGATGAAGTTGGTCAAATTATCCACGACTGTTCCGCGACTACTAGCCGCTACCTCCACGTCAAAACACTTTGAGCCGTAATTGACCGTGTAGTCTCGAATAACACCAAGGACTGCCAGTCGATGTATCGCTCGTTCCGTTACCGCAGAATCCAACCTCGTCGACGGTTCTTTCGACTTTCTTCCGGCCCCGAACAAAACCTCTTGTGAATGTGCCTTATCCAGAGGCTCGAGCACCGACAGCACCTCAATAACCGCGCGCACTTCTTCTTTCACTCCTGCAAAAGAGTTAAAGTAGAAGAACAATTGCCGATCAATATCGTCACGATCTTTGTAAGAAGTCTTATCGCTAGACATTAGGTCACGCAATTCCTCAATGTCCGTATTGTCATCGAGCAGCATCGCATTTCTAACCATGTCAAACTCTGAATATATGAGAATGCAGCGGGACTCTTTTCTATCGCGTCCTGCACGCCCTACTTCCTGGTAGTAAGACTCGATTGAGCCAGGGATCCCATAATGAACCACGTAGCGAACATTCGGCTTGTCGATACCCATGCCGAACGCTTTTGTGCTAACAAGAATTGGGGTTTCATCATCCATGAATCGCTGAGCCGCTGCCCTCTTGGCAACACCCCAGGCTTTTTCCGTCCAACCATTCGGTGCTGCGCCTGAATACATTTCCACGTTCCGACCTACGCAGCGTTCAATATCTCGGCTAACCTGGAGCACTCCGTAGTCACCGTTCGTATGCGGAACAAAAACAAGCCCAGGAAATGGCTTTTTGCTACTACCAGAGAAGAAGGTCGCAGGGTTCTGAGTAAAGTACGACGGCATGGAACGAATGGTCCCCTCGAGCCTGGCCATTGCATCGCTGGGCTTACCACTCATTATTTCAAATTTGAGTTCTTTCCTGTCAAACGTTTTTGGTTTCACGATCGTGTTAGGCGATACCTCTTGGATGCAGAGATCATTGAGGACATCTTTCAATACCGCCCGTGACGCCGTGCCAGTTAGGGCCAAGAGTGGCGGCGGTGAACCGATGGAGTCGGAGCCAAAGTCGCGCAAGGTTTTCCCGACATTTAGGTACGCCGTGCGAAAATCATGACCCCACTCCGAGACACAGTGCGCTTCATCTATCACGGCAAGATTAATTGGCGTCGTAGCCGCCAAGACACGCAGACTCTCTCGGAAGGGCTTCTGCTGTAGTCTTTCGGGTGAGATAAGAACAAACAGTGCGTCGCCACTTCGTATACTATTTAGGGCTTGCTCAGTGAGCCCAGCCCGAGTAGTCGCGCTTGAAATTGATGTAACTCGATCTATTCCGAAAGCCTTTATCGACCTCTCCTGGTCTTCCATCAAGGAAATCAAGGGATCGATCACAATCGTTCTCCCTGGCAGGACGAGGCCAGCGAGCTGATACGTAAGGGACTTTCCAGCTCCAGTGGGAAGCAATACAACGCAATCACGCCCAGCGACAACCTCGCTAACTGCTTCCAATTGACCTTCCCGAAAATCATCTAGCCCAAAGACTGACTGCAAGATTGCCCGTAACGCTAGGGCCAATTTCTCATCTCTCGCAAGTGGCAAAGTCCGGCGAGTCGGCTCACCAGTAGCCGTCTGAATTTGGACTGGCAGCGGCGCATCACGAACAACAACATGTGGGATTTCACCGTAATTCGGCAGTTGATGAAGCGGACTCAATCCCATTTCCAGGTGTATCGCCACATCTGAAGGTAAGCCTCTACTCAACGTGGCGGTAAACTCAATTCCATTTCTCGCGAACGCAACCGATGTTTCACCGGTTGTAACCTGGACGTACTGTGGGGCGACAACTTCACCCCACAGCGAGTCTATGGCTGCGAATAGTTCCAAGTAGTAGTTCATTCCGACTGTCGCAGACTGTGTTACATCATTCAAATCAATGCACCAAGAGTCGCCAGCTAAGAATCCGCGCCGCAGAGACTCCACTAGGGCAAGCATAAATCGATGAGACTGGATAGGACCATGAAGCAGTAGTTCCCAACCATCTCCGCCCTGCGCTTTCGCTGCCATGGAATTCAGGAACTCCGAAAGATCAGCTCCTTGCAAGTCTTTTGTGGAAATTCGCTTGGTACTGACACCGACAGCTGCAAGCAGTGCGTCGCGCTCGTCATCTAATGACGAGTCCGCATGCTGAGCCCCATCGATCTCAATGACTTGCACTTCAGCTGCCAAGGACACTAGGAAATCAACTCTCCTATTGCCTGATGACTCCTCTCCTAACCCAGATAACGTAGATTCCAAAGGGGCTTGAGCGAAGCATCGCCTGATAAGGGTTGGGTAATCATTTAGTTTTTCAAGAAACAGCAACTCTTCATCCGATCCTGTTTCAAGTTGATCATCAAGCGATCCTGGCCGAGAGCAGCCCAAGGAAGATCGGAGTCGGGATGGATCTAATTTGTTCTTGGGAGCGCTACCAGCCAGGCCAACTCCCCTGGGAGTAAGTGGGATTTGAGCCTTCTCTAAGAAGGCATCCTCCACCCCAGGAGGCACTGGGACGCAACTGCCTCTTTGCAACATTTTTTGTATCATGGCAAGTACGCGCAAAAATGCCTGGTCCGATGGCTCGTAGGCAGGGATGTCCGAAGCAGCGATCCAGCACACCCCTAAATCGCGCTTCAGCTCAGGAATTACCTCCGTTGGAAAGCATCTAAGTCTTGCGCCTCCAGAAACATAGCCCGTAACCCAACCTTCGCGGTTGTCCGCGGTGTCAGACCAAAGTACTCTCTTCGGCACCTTTTGCCTCCCCTCCTGATTCTCAAACAGCGTGGCTTTCGACTCACCAGCAATGTTCAATGTGGTGTGATTTTCACCCTTCTTCCATTTCGAACACCCGTAGAACTCGTTACCCGCATTTTCACCAAATTTGGCCGTCTTGATAACTAAGGGCGCCCCACACTCCACGCAGAGCCGTGCCTTCTCATCTTTCGATGTGGATTTCACCCCCATTAGTTGGCCACCAGTTTCTTGCTTGATATGCCTGCCACGTTATAGAGAGCCCTCAAATCAGGAGCTGCGCACCGCAGCATCAATGCGTGTGCAATTCGCGCGGCTGCTTCTGCGTCAGCCGCAGCATCATGGTGCTTTCCCATCGGGACGCGTAGCGCCTTTGCCACATCAGGCAAACGGTAACTTGGGAGCGCCAGTAGCCTTCGGGATAGCGCCAAAGTGCAAAAATAGTTGTAGTTCGGAAGTTTGGCACCGATTTCGTGTGTAGCAGCACGAAATACGCTCATGTCAAAACTCGCATTGTGCGCGACCACGTCAAGGTCGCCGATCTCAAGCAGGATCGATGCCCAAACGTCTTTCAGGCGCGGCTGATTCCTCACTGTGCTCGCTGAGATCCCATGAATGGAAACATTGCGCCAGTCAAAGTTTGCAGCACTTTCAGGAGGTCGCACCAGCCACGACCGCCGGGAGGATACCTTGCCACCGCGCATCACCACAATGCCCACAGCGCATACAGAAGCACGGTTGGAGTTGGCGGTCTCGAAGTCGATGGCCGCGAAGGCGCTATTCATGATCCCCCAGACGCACCAATGTCGGTGCCGCGGTGTTTCCACCGTTTTGACAGCCTACTCTCGGATTTGGGTGCCTGTCCTGCCAATTACTCGGAAGCCTGGCAAGGCCTGACTGATTGGCGCAACGACCCCAAGGTCGACATATTGACGTTCCAATGCTTCACCTATATTGATGTACATACGGGATGTAAGCCAGATCCGAGTCATGGAGAGATGAAGTTCACCCCACGGCTGTCGAGCGAACCCGCAAATGCCTGCCGGGCACCTCTACGGGCAACCTGGCACTGGTGCACACACCAGTGCCGCATAAACGTGGCTGATGGCTACAGGTGGATCCGGTGACGCAGACACGGGGCCCGAATGGGACTCCTCAGCAGGCCCGAAGTGAGAGAGTCGCCGGAAATTTGGTTAAGGCGCCCCGACGAGTTGCATGAGGCTGCTGTAGTCAGTGACCACGTCGTATCTCACCGCTTCGTCGCCTACTTCGTTGAGGGACGCAAAGAACTTTCGGGCACACTCGATCTTGGCTTCCTCAACGCCCTTGAGTTGCATGGAGGAAAGTGACCCCTTCGTCTCGGCAACGAAGTAGATGTGTTTTACCGTACCTTCCTGGAAGGCAATAGCCCAGTCAGGGTTGTAGTCACCTACCGGGGTTGGGATGAAGAACCCTCGGGGGAGTTTGGCGTACACCACAACTTCGGTGCTGGTGTCCAGCTCTGTGACGAAGTCGCGTTCAACCTTGGAGTCGGTAACCACGTAATCGTAGATGTGCTTCTTGAGTCTTTCCCCCGCCTTGGCGAAGTCCTGCTTCGTCTGGTTCTCTGTGAAGATTGAAGAGTCGTAGCGCTCGGACAGCGTGTCGTAGGTCAGGTGCTCGACGATCACCGTGGCCTTCTGTTCATTGATCAACCTCGCAGCCTCGGCGATGAATTGCTCCGGGTTCTGGCGGTACTTAGCGAAGGTGGGGGCAGTGAGCCGGCCGAGGATCGCGCCAGCGGTCCTTCGGGTGAGCTGGGTCTTCTCAGTAATCTCCCCGAGTAAGTCATACTTGACTTGCGAAGAGGCAGAGACCGTTTCGGTATGCGTGCTCGTTTCGCTGACCTTGAATCCTGTACCCGATCTGAGGTCATCGGCGTCAAGTCCGGATCGCTGCTCACCGGATTGCACGACGTACTGCATCGCAGCGACATTCAGGTGAGCGTCGAGCGTGGCGACGCACCTGTCAACGAGTTCAGCCGAATCGAACTCGACCTGGTACACGACTTTGTGGTTAATACGGCTCCAGAGTTCTTGGAACTCCTTCTTGGCGAAGTTGTCCTCGTTGATTGGGATGCGCTTTGGCTTGCGTCCGTCATCTGGCAGGGGGACGTCAGTATCAAGTGTGTCGACCAGCGGCCAGATGAAGTCCCAGACCTGCTTGAGTACATCCGAGGTTGGTTCGGCGAGGGTGCCTGCTTCTCGTGCGGCCTTATAGGTCTCGGAGATGGTGTCGTCATCGTTGATGTAGTCGTTCTTCACAAGGTACCTGTACAGCGCTGTCGCCAACGCTTCCTCAACCACCGTTTCACCTTCCTCAGTGGTGAACGTCTTGCCGACGAAGTACTTGACCGTGGCCTTGCGAGGCCGGGAGGCAAGCGAATCGGTGATCTCCCGTTGCAAGCCGGACACGAAATCCGTGTAAGACTCATCCGTGACGACGGTCAACTCGTTGATGTCGTGCACGGTGATGGGATTGTCCATCCGCTCACCGTGCTGGTCGACAGACAATCGGAGGCCGCGTCCGATCTCTTGCCGGCGTGACACGGTGTTGTCACTCTTCTTGAGCAGCCCCATCACGAATACATTGGGGTTATCCCATCCTTCGCGCAGCGCCGAGTGGGAGAAGATGAACCGCACCGGCTCGTCGAACGACAGCAGTCGCTCCTTATTGCGCAGAATCAGGTCGTAGGCGTCTACGTCGACCGATTGTCCCTTTTCGTCGCCGGTCTTCTTGACTTCACCATCGACCAGTTGTTTCGTCTTCTTGTCGATCGAGAAGTAGCCCTGATGTGTGTCCTCGACCGCAATCGATTCCAAGTGCAGTCGATACGCGTCTGACTGTGCGTCAAAGTCAAGCCGGTTCAAATCATCGGAAACAAGCGCCTGGTATTCCTCCTCGAACACACGTGCGTAGTCACCGAGAGTGTCTTCGCGCGAATAGTCGCGGTACTTGGAAACCTGGTCAATAAAGAACAGCGAGAGCACCTTGATGCCCTGGGCAAATAATTCGCGTTCCTTGTCGAGGTGGGCACGGATCACTTCCCGGATCTGAATACGGCGTTTCGCTGCATCGGTTACGTCAACTGTCACTTGCCCCGCGGAGACCACATCGCCGCTACTAAGTTCAATCACATCGCGATTGGCATCGATATCCGTTACGAAAAGGCCCTTGTAGGCCTCGATTCCACCCGATAAATCGTGAAGATTGGCACCCAAATCAAGCCGCTTCACCTGCCGCTTGATGCCACTCTTCGTCTGCACTTCCAGCTCGACCCGTGCTCGAGGCCTGGCTCCCTTCGCGATTTCGATCGCATCGAGGTAGAGGTAGGCAGTGCTGCCTGCTAAACCCTTGACCGTGATGCCACGCACAGCGATCTTCTTCACGAGCTTTTGGTTATAGGCATCGAGTGCATCAAGCCTGTGAATCTTGTTGTGCTCGACCTTGTGCGTCGCCGAATACCTCAAAACCATCAGGGCATTGAAACGGCTTAGCGCCTCGAGAGACTTCGGCGCGCCAATCTTCTGCGGCTCATCGATGATGACGATTGGCCTATTCGAACTGATCACGTCTATTGGTCGACGTGACTGAAAGTCATCAAGTACGTCGTAGATGCGCAGGTTGTCCTTGGCGGTGGCGTTGAACGCCTGGATGTTGATGATCATCACCTGGACACCGGCATCAGAGCTGAACCGCTCAAGCTCGTGCAGTTGCGAAGAGTTGTAAATGAAAGTCCGGGGCTTAGTTCCGTATGCCTGCTGGAAGTGCCCGGCGGTGATATCGAATGACTTCTGCACGCCTTCTCGAATTGCGACGTTCGGAACGACGATGATGAACTTGCTCCATCCATACTGCTTGTGCAGTTCCATGATGGTCTTGATGTAAACGTAAGTCTTACCCGTGCCGGTCTCCATCTCGATATCGAGGTTCGGAGCACCCAGCGGGGCCGCTTTGCTCTGCACAAGCTCCTTTGACAACGGCAAGTTACGACTCCGCTGCACATCCTGGATGTTTGCAAGCAACTGCGTCTGACTCAACGTGACTTCTGCATTCCTCAAGCCGGAGGCGAGACTTTCCGAAAGATCCAGTGCCGTCTGAGCAGTCGTCACCCGGCGACCTGGGTCAATGCGAAAAGACACACCATCGTCTCGCGGCTGGCCAGCAAAGCAGTCAACAACCGCACTCACGGCCTCGGTTTGGTACTGCTGAACCTTGAATTGAAACTTCATCGCGCTCAGATCGCCTTCACGTCAGTTGCAGGTGAAAGTTCGGCGAATACCTGCTCGGCATTGATGCGGTCCGCATCCGTAGCGAATCCCGCATCCAGGAACACGGCCCGCAAAGGTTTACGGCTCGCGATCTCACGCACGAGAGCCTGACTCACTTCAGGTTCAAAGCATGCGACCAGCACGCCATCCTCGACCACAAACACTTCAAGCCCGTCAATCTTATCCACCGCTATGCGCATAGTCAGCTCGAGACCCCAGTCAAGCAACACCTGGAAAAGCAAATCTTCACCTGTGCGGTCGGGCTTCACGCTGTCGGTATAGAGGTCGAGCTCGTCCTGTCCGAGTGCGTCGGGTGTGCGCAAGATGTCGGCCATGTTCGTAGTGTCGACGTATAACACCCGAAACCCTAGGTCAAGAGAATCGACAGCCAAGCCCGCCTCATCACGTATCTTGGCGCCAGACCTTTTGATTCGTTGTCTAGACAATTCCGCAATCGTGGAGTATCCCGCTTTAGCTGCGGCCGACTCCACAGAAACCTGCTCGCCAAGTTGAACCATGATGAATCTGCGGCTTCCACCATCTCGAGCGTTCAGCTGCATCACAGCTTGTGCGGTAGTCCCGGAGCCAGCAAAGAAATCCATCACTAATGCATGCTTGTCATCCGTGATTCTCAGGAGAAATTCCACCAGGCTGACTGGCTTCGGGTAGTCAAATACTCCCTGGATGCCGATGGCATCTTCGGCATTCTTCTTTCCAGTGCGAGTAACCCCAAACCGTTCATCAATCAGGAGCGATCGCGGTCGTGCGCCCTCCTGCTCATAGTTCTTCGTATAGACAAATCCACGTTCGAAGACCAGAGACGAATGCTCCTGTTCGACTTTGGTCCTTGACCAACGCCAACGTGCCACCTCCGACTTTCCATCTGGCTGTTCGGGGAAGTAGGAGGCATCGACAGCGTCCAATATTTCGAAATCGAGGGTGGGGACGTACCCTAAAGTCTTTGAGTCAAGTCTGACGAGAGAGTAGTTTCCTCGTTCATCCTTGCGGTTATATTTCGTTGAAACTGTGGCATCCGAGTCAATTCCGAAAGCGCTACTCGCGAGTGAACGTGCATAAACCAAGACGTACTCATGTTCAATAATCGCGTGGCGCGAATCGTTTTTGCCCGTTCCACCCTTTCGCCAAATAAACTGCACCACAAAGTTCTTTTCTCCGAATACTTGACCACATAGCTTGCGGAGGTTGTCCTGCTCGTTGTCGTCAATGGAGACACAAATGAAACCATCGTCTGCCAACAAACTTCTCGAGAGTTTGAGTCGCGAGAACATCATGCTCAACCAGTCGCTATGGAAGCGACCGTTAGATTCCGTGTTGGCAACGAGTCGATTCCCGGCGTCATCAACCTGGCCTGACTTGGTCAAGTATTCGTTCGTCGTTTCCGAAAAATCATCGTTGTAGACAAAGTCGTTGCCCGTGTTGTACGGCGGGTCGATGTAGATGAGCTTGACTTTGCCTAGATAAGACTCTTGGATCAGCTTCAGAGCGTCGAGGTTGTCACCTTCGATGAAGAGATTCTGCGTCGTGTTGAAATCCACTGACTCTTCACGCACCGGGCGGAGGGTCTTGGCGATTGGCGCGTTAGCAGCGAATAGAGCCTCGCGCTTACCGGGCCAGTCCAATTGGTATCGCTCCTGCGGACCCTCGACGACGTGATCTGACAACTCCTGGCGGAGAAGTTCGAAGTCAACCACCCGAACTGGGTTGCCGTCATCATCACGGCCTTCGGTGATGACCGTGGGGAACAACTCTGCAATCTTTTCGATATTTCCTTGGGTCAGGTCGGGAGAGTGCATTTTCAACTTGTCCACGAGGCATCCTTGATCTTCGGCGTTGCAGGGTCGGTCAGTGCTTTTAGGGAAGCAAATCGGTCTCGTAACTCTCGTCGGTACTCGACTTTACGGTTGAACTGCGGTTCATTGCGTAACTTTAATTCCAGGATCGCGATCTCTCGTTCCAATTTTCTCGCAATTTCTATTCTCTCAGTCGCCTCTGACATCGCCTCGCCCGCGCGCGGGGAGATTGGCAGGATTGGCGCAAGCAGCCCCGCGTAGAGCCCAGCAAGATCCAGTGCGGTCGGCAACCTCACTCGTGGAGAATCTGAAGGTAGCCAGTCGATGGTGAAGTAGTCACTGATTCGCTGGGCAACGCCGCCTAGTTGCTTGTGAGCGGCCACCATGCGTGTCTCCATCTGCCTATTTGATTCGCGATTGAGCTCAAAAATGATAGGGAACGGAATTGCCTTGTCGATGGCCTTCAGCACGTCGTCGCTCACATCGTCGGCCTTGGCGTCGATGGTGAAGATCTGGATCTCAGGAACACTGTCATCGCCGCGAAGGTGAATAGTCCCGTCGGCGAGTTTGTAGGCCCACGTGATTCGCTGAATCTCGGCAACAAACTTCTCGCGTACAGAGGCCGCGATTGCGGCGTGTTCGTAGAACTTCGACTTAGGCACCATGCGACCGAACTTGGCAGTTGTCGGCCAACTATAAAGCGCGGCACTCATCTGACCACTTCGCTTCCCGGGTCCACGATGGCGAGGAATGCGATCAACTCGAAGTCATCTAGGCCGCTGATGACCTGCGTCAATGCAGTTGTATTTCCCGATGTAAACAGACTGTCGAGGTCGCGCTCTTCGGTGACATCGATCATCGATCGTATGGACGCCGTGAGCAAGCCGGAGTAGTGGTTCATGTCCTCGCCCTCTCGAGTGACAACATTGAAGATGCGGCACACCTCAGCGACCGGTTCGTCATGCATGCGACATCCAGCGCGTACCAGGTCAAGCAAGTATTTGACCTGAGTGTGGTCGGCAATGACATTGCCGTCGTCATCAAGGTAGACGAGGTAATACGGGTGCAGCCGATTACCTCGGTTTATGGATTCATCCGCAGCGATATTACGTAGCGCGATGATCACACCCGGCCTTAAGCCCATATCTGGGCGGGCGGGTACGACTGCGTGTAGTCCCTTCGGTGCAGCGGCGAGGTCTCCGTATGCCTTCACGTAACTCAGCAGATCCATACGAAAATCGTTGAGTCCCAGGTCAGTGATGGACACCCCTGTGCGCACGTCTTCTAGCTCGATAACTTCATCCTGGAGCTTGCGCAGTTGTTCCTTGCGAAACGCGGTGTCACTGGTTTCTTGGGTGAGCACGTTGTCATCGGCTGTCGCGGAGAGGTCAGCTATGACCATGCGATTCTCAACACGTTCCTTGAGATTGATGTACTCGTCAAGTGAGATGTCTGGCCAAAAGTTCACGAGTTGAATCTTCGCGTTGATGGAACCGATACGGTCGATACGCCCGAAGCGCTGAATGATCCGCACAGGGTTCCAGTGGATGTCGTAGTTGATGACGTAGTCACAGTCCTGGAGGTTTTGGCCCTCGCTTATGCAATCGGTACCGATAAGTACATCAATCTCACGCAGTTCCTTAGGCATCACGAGGTGGCGCGACTTGGACCGCGGCGAGAATAGCGTGAGTATCTCTTGAAATCCGAATCCCTTGCCAAGTGTGGTGCGGGGGCCACCTCGCCCGGTCACAACAGCAACCTCCAGTCCGGACTCAGCAAGTTGCGGAGCGATTTCCCGGTACAGGTAGTCGGTCGTGTCGGCAAAAGCCGAGAAGATGAGAACCTTGCGGTTGCCCGCGTTTATCGGCTTTTCGACTTTGTTTTGGATTCGAATCTTGAGTACCTGAAGTTTCAAGTCGTGTTCCGGCGTCACCACGCTTACTCCAGAGAGCAGTTCGGAGATCACTCCGGCGTCTTTCGCGAGATCATGCCTCCACGACTCAATGTCCATGTCCCCGAGCTCTATTTGCACCTTCTTGCCTACCGAGCCCGTGGTCGGGAATTCGAAGTCGTCGTCATCACTCTCGAGATCACCAATCGTGGCCGTAAGGTCCGCGATCGATTCGCTGTGGTTGTCGATAGCGAGCAGCGCTTGATCGACGGTGGACTGCAGTTTCCCAAGTGTGATGCGGAATGCCTCGACGGAGCTCTCTAATCGTTTCAGTAGATTGACCGTCATGAGCTTCTGAATGCCACGCTCACGGCCTGCAAGTGGTGGATTCGAGACTTCACCAGCGGAAGAGTTCCGGCCCCCGGCAGCATTGCCGTAGAGCATTTCGTACTTCTCTCGCCTACTCGGGAATACGTACGCCAGTGGGGTATAGACGGCCAAGGTTAGCGACGAGAGTCGTTCGAACATTTCACTGAAGGTTGGTACATCCGCAAGGTCGGTAAGTGGGGAACGCACCGACACCGGTGGCAGGCGTTCGGGGAACGCCCCTATGTCAGTCGTGTCGTAGAACGCCTGGATGTGCTTACGTGATCGCGCGATGGTCACGGCATCCAGAAGATCGAAGAAGTCAAAATCGAGCCGGGCAAGGATTGCGTCGGTTGTGCGCAGCTCAGCTGGAAGTTTCGACCACTCATTGAATGAGCGCTGGGCCTGCCGGAAGACCTCTTCGACCGTGCTAGATATTTTGAGTTTCGCGGAAAGTTGCTGAGAGTCACCTTCGTACGCGAGAGCTAGTTGGTTGCGAAGGTCAGCGAATTGATTGTTGACTGGGGTGGCCGAGAGCATGAGCACCTTCGTCTTCACACCCTGCTGGATGACTTGGCGCATGAGCCGCTGGTAGCGGGTCTCCTTCTCGGTCGTGAAATCAGCGTTGCGGAAGTTGTGCGACTCATCGATCACGACGAGGTCGTAGTTGCCCCAATTGACCCGATCGAGCGGGATACCCAGTGACTCACCTCGGGTGCGTGATAGGTCAGTGTGGGCGAGAACGTCGTAGTTGAACCGGTCGGACGCGAAGATGTTGGTCGTGAGGTTTGCGTTGTAGTTGGTCCAATTCTCAGCCAACTTCTTCGGTGCAAGTACGAGTACAGACTTGTTGCGCAGTTCGTAGTACTTGATGACCGCCAATGCGGTGAATGTTTTACCAAGTCCCACGCTGTCGGCGAGGATGCAGCCGTTATACGTCTCAAGTTTGTTGATGATTCCCGTCGCGGCGTCATGTTGGAAGTTGTAGAGGCTCTTCCAGATTGCCGTTTCCTGGTACCCGGTCAAATCGTTGGGTAAGACGTCTTCGTTGATGTCATCGAGAAACTCTGCGAAAAGGTTGTACAGGATCAGGAAGTAGATGCGTGCAGGTGAGTTTTCAGCATAGACAGCTGCGATGTGGTCAATGACAGTCTCTGTCACGTCGTCGAGCTGTTCTGGATTGTGCCAAATCTGATCAAAGAGCTGCACGTACTGGGTGGTCATCGGTGCTTCGTCGAGTTTAGTCAGCATGTTGGATACCGCATTGCCGCGTTCATAGCCCAGGTCCGCAGAGGTGAATCCCTGGAGCGGCAAGTAGACCGCCTTTTCGTCGACAATGGCGAACTGCTGCATCGGTGCACCCGTCTTGTTCGACCGGAACCGCACCTTTCTGCGGACCCAGTCGGCGCACTCACGCGCGATGGCGCGCTGGGTCATCTTGTTGCGAAGGCGAATCTCGAAGTCGGAGCCGTAGAGCGTGGACTCACCGATTCGCGCGCTCGGGATGAAAAACTCCCGGCGCTCTTTTGGGAGGCGGTCCGTAGCTGCCGCGGTCACGAAGGAGGGCGAGGTGAAGATGAACTCGAGCTCACCCACCTTCTCCAATTCACTTCGCAGCGCCTCGAAGGCGAAGATCGAAAAGGTCGACGCCGCTATCCGCAACTTTGATCCCGGTTCGATCTCTGTCTTGAGATCCTCGCCGAGCAACTCATTGACGTTATCAATGATTCTCATCTATTTGCTTCGGTTCTCGGGGGGAGCTTGGCGGGCCTGGATCCACACACTGGGACTAATGTTGAGAGGACCTCACTCAAAGAACCTCCCCCACTTGTTGTCAAAATCCCTTAGACCCCACATTCTGTCAGAGGTGACTGACCCTTAGCACGCGGTTTCGAGTTCGCCACATCCTCGCCGCTCCTCACAATCCGCGCATTCGTAAGAATTTTGGAACGATTCCGCGGGCACGTACTTGCGTGATACCGGACGCGGATGGCCGGCGAAGGGGCGATGACCTCGATAGGCACGGCCTCGGCCGAATGGCGTACCATGCCTGCACCCACAAATTCTGCCCCGGTCTCCGCTCGGCAGCCGTTAAGTCTGTCCCGCCCGGATGCCTTCCTGGATGCTGTATCCCACTTGGTGGGCCTCCCGCCCCGCAACTCGGTCGTGCTGGTGGGTCTAGCCCCAGATGAATCAGGTCCGGTGTCCAATTTGCGTTAGTCACCGATTTGACCTGCCAGCTGCCCCCCATTTATCTGCCTGGGTGAAGGTTACTTCCACGACTTACTCCTGCGAGAATAATTCACGTAAACGAGATGGAGAATTGCTTTCTTGGGCCACTTAAGCGGTAATTGACCTCTGCAACTTACATACACGGGGTCACGTATTGGGCTCGCAGCCCGAATACACCACATCCCTGTGATACTCCAAGAATGGCGTCTGCGTCTGACTGAATCCGCCGACGTTCGCGGTGGAATCGATATGCCAACGGGCCAGCACAGATGGATTGAGCTCATTCGACACAAGTATTCGCCCGGTGTTGCTGAAGGAGATGAACCCACGGTCGAACAGGTGATCAACATGCGGTGACAGCAGCAGACCGTTGGATCCGTCCAGT
>Ga0247838_1004264_pt1 | contig 15405 bp, 11 predicted proteins | sample LaCruzMarch2015__5_FD_189097 | JGI IMG/M metagenome (GOLD analysis project Ga0247838, IMG submission 189097) | Freshwater microbial communities from meromictic Lake La Cruz, Castile-La Mancha, Spain - LaCruzMarch2015_15m | ecosystem: Environmental > Aquatic > Freshwater > Lake | place: Spain... | reverse complement strand
TCGGCTTGGAGATGGGTTTCCGGCTGCCGCTGCCGGGCGGCACCGTCATCCGCAAGCCCGATTTCGGCGTGGTGCGCAACGACAATCCCCAGCCGCTGCTGCCCTTGGATTGCTCCTACCGCGGGGTCTTCGACCTCTGTATCGAGGCCCTGTCCGACCAAGAGCGTAGCGGCATCGAGCGTGATACTGTCATCAAGAAGGCCGAATACGCTGCCGGGGGCGTGCCCGAGTATTACATCCTGCACAAGCATCCCGACCATCAGGCGTTCTACACCCGCACCGCCGCCGGGCTCTATACCCCCATCGCACCGCAGGCCGGGGTGATCTGCTCGCGGGTGCTGCCGGGGCTGCAATTCCGCCCGACCGACCTGGCGCGCCGACCGGAGCTGGAGACGTTGCGCGACGATCCGGTTTATGCCGGTTTCGTCCTGCCCGGCTGGCGCGCGGATCGGGAGCAGGCGGCGACCGAAGCGCGGCGGGCCGATGCCGAGGCGCAGGCCAAACGCGAGGCCGTGAACCGGGCCGATGCCGAGGCGCAGCGGGCCGATGCCGAGGCGCAGCGGGCCGATGCCGAGGCCCAGGCCAGACGCGAAGCCGTGGACCGGGCCGATGCCGAAGCCCAGACCCGACAGCGCCTGGAGCACGAACTGGCGACTCTGCGGGCACGCCTCGCGCAGGGTCAGTCCGACGGCTGAGCCGCGCCAAGCCGCCAAGTCGTGCCATGCTGTTCCCGATGTCCAGCCGGTTATATAGCGTTCGGTCATGATTACGATAGGGGTTCGTGGGGCGCCATTCCTCGCCAAGCGGCGGCAGCGTCGTCACGTCGACTGCCTGCGGTACGACATCGCGGCCTTGATCCCGGTTCCGGCCAGCTTTCGCCGTGGCTCAGGGGCGGAAACGTCATCCACAGATGTCACAGATGTTCACAGATAAAAACAGATGTTTTTTCCTCATCAGTGAACATCTGTGACATCTGTGGATCAATCCGAGTGGTCGCTTTGGCCGCAACGGCGATTATGGCCCGTGCGCCAGAGCCGCCTGCTCAGCCTTGGGATAGAGATGAAACACCGAACGCCGATACTCCGCGGCAGCGACCGCCCGAGCGCTCCTATGTCCGCCGGGTGGGCGGATCACTGGTCGGTGTCGGACACTACCTGGAGGAATGAGGCCGGTGCTATAGGTCAGCTTGGCGCGAGCCCGTAGCGGTCGATCTTCCGGTAAAGGGTGTTGCGGCTCATGTTCAGCGTCTCGGCGGTACGCGAAATGTTCCAGCCGTGCCGGTCGAGACAGTCGCGGATCAACTGGATCTCCGCCGCCTTGAGCGGGCCCTCGGCGCCCGCCGGCAGGGCCCGCGGGTCGGCGATGACCGCGGGTGCCGGCGCGGCAGTGCGCGGTAAGCGCGGCAGATTGAGATGGTCGACCTCGATGATGCCCTGCTCGCAGAGCGCCACCGCGGTGCGGATGACGTTGCGCAGTTGCCGGATGTTGCCGGGCCACTCGAAGGCCAGCAGCGCCGCCATGGCCGCCGGGGTCACGCGCAGTTCGGCGCCGGTGTCGTTCTGCGCCTCCAGCACCCGCAGCACGAGTTCTTCCAGATCGCCGCGCAGCCGCAGCGGGGTCAGATGCAGCGTGATGCCGTTGAGCCGGTAATACAGGTCCTCCCGAAAGCCCCCATCCACCACCAACTGGGCCAGGTCGCGGTGACTGGCGGCGAGAATATTGATTTCGACCTGCACCGGCCGCTCGGCCCCCAGCGGAATGACCTCCTGCGTCTCCAGGACGCGCAGCAGGCGCGACTGCATGGCCGGCGGCATGTCCCCGATCTCGTCCAGGAACAGGGTACCGCCGCTCGCCTCCACGATCTTGCCGCGCCGACCCTCCCGGCTGGCCCCGGTGAAAGCCCCGTGCTGGTAACCGAAGAGTTCGCTCTCGATCAGGGCCTCCGGGATGGCGGCGCAGTTCAACGCGACGAAGGGCCGGTCGCGCCGCTCACTGGCGCGGTGCAACGCCTGAGAGAACAGCTCCTTGCCGGTCCCGGTCTCCCCATGAAGCAGGATGGGAATGCGCTTGTTCATCACCCGCCGCGCGCGCGCCACGGCCTGCTGCATGCCGGGGTCACTTCCCGCCAGGGTCTCCAGGGTGCACAGGTCGGCACGGCAGGGGTTCGGCCCGATGGTCTTTGCCGCCACGGCGGCGGGAACCCGCGGATCGGCACGGCGCTGGGGTTTGCGGTACTGGTAAACGAAGCCGAACAGGCGTTGGCCGCGGGCCTGATCGTGCAACGCGCGGATCGTCCCCCCCTTGCTCGGCACGCCAAGCAGGAGCGGTTCGAGGTCGCCGGACAGGATCTCCGCCAATGCGCGCCCGCGCAGCGCCGCCCGGTCGCCGACCCCCAGAAGCCCAGGCGCGGCTCCATTGACCGCCAACACCCGGTTGTCTTCTCCAAGCGCGATCAGGCACTCCTGAGGCAGGCCGATGCCCTCCGGCCGGTCGTGCAGGCGCAGCACCCGGCGGTCGCGATACTGCCGCAGGAAATGCTGATTCTCCAGAATGGTGGCGGACTTGCAGACCAGCGCCCGCGCCAGTGCCTGACCGGAACGAGAGTCCTCGGCCGCACAGCAGGAGGCGTCCAGGACGCCCAGCAGGCGGCCGTCCGGGTCACGGATGGGCGCCGCGGAGCAGGTGAGGTCGATGTTCTGGCGCAGAAAGTGATCCTCGCGGTGGACCGTCACCGGCCGGCCCTCCACGATGCAGGTGCCGATGCCGTTGGTGCCGAAACGCGCCTCCCCCCAGTCCGCGCCGGTCCACAGGCCGACCGCCCGCAGTTCCCGCTCCAGGGTGCGGTCGGAGAGATGCCGCAGAATCACCCCCTCCGCATCGGTGAGGATGACGGCGTACCCGGAACCGGCGAACGACTCCAGCAGGATGCGCAGTTCCGACTCCGCCAGGCGCACCAGCGCGGCCAGCGGCTCGGCACGCTCACGCAGCAGGACGCTATCCAGAACCTGGACTTCGCGCGGACGCAAGGGGTCCAGATCGGGCTGGGCCAGGCAGCGCTGCCAGGATTGCAGGATCGTCGGCGAGAGGTCCAGGCCCCCGCTGGCGCCGCGGTCATCCGGCTCGGCCAAGCCCCCCGTCGCGCCGGGCGCCTGGCCGAAGGCGGCGGCGGCCGAGAGCTTGTGGGCGTGCCGTTCGGAAAGGCTCGATGTCACCATGGTGTCCTCTGCGCCCAGTGGTTGGGAGCGGGTCGCGGGGCTTGGCCCGAACCCGCGTAGGGGTTGGTGCCTGATGGCCCTTTTGTTGTTGTCCGGCTTGTCGCGCACGCGCGGGGCGCGGCGGGGGTCTGATCGTCGAAGTCTAGTGGTTGCCGACAGTGAGTACAAATAATCAGTATTGATAGGGTGCCGACTGCGCGGGACGACAGCATTTGAAGTTGCTGCTCTTCCAGTGGGCATCCTGGGACCTTATGTGATACTGCCGTCGTCGTCCCATTCCATCCCCGGAGTCCGCTTATGAACGCCGTCGATCTGATCGCCCATGAAGCGACCGCACTGCCCGCGGCCCTGCAGGCCGAGGTCCTGGACTTCATCGGCTATCTCAAGACGCGCCACCCCCAAGCCCCCGCGGTTGCCGCGGACAACGCCAAGCTGGCCGAGTTGATCGCCTTTTTTTCGCCCTACCGCAAGGACTTCGGCAGCTTCGTCTTCGATCGGGACGAAGCCAATGCCCGGTAGTTTCACCGACTCCAACGTCGTTCTTTACAGTCTGAGCTACGATAGCCTGATCGTCGCCGCGGCCCAAGAAGCCGGCTGCGCCACTATCTATTCCGAGGACTTGCAGCACGGGCAGGTCGTCGGCCCCGGGCTGACCGTCGTCAACCCGTTTCTCGCATCAGTCGTTCCGTAAACCACCGCTTGAACTTGCGGCCTTGATCGTAATCCCGGCCAGCGGCGTGCGGGCCATGGTCATCGTTTCGGCTGTAGGGTGGACAAGCGGTAGCGCAGTCCACCGAATCCCGCGCCGCCGCTGGTGGACTGCGCTGCGCTTGTCCACCCTACGGGGCCGCGTGGCCGGAACCATGATCAAGGCCTGATCAGGCATTGATCATCGTTCCGGCCGGTCGCGGACGGTCCGCACAGCGGACCCTACGGCTGATCTCAGCCGTCGTCCGCGTCGGCAGCTATACTGTCAGCATGAACAGCCACGCTGCCAACCCCGGCGCCGAGGCGGTGACGGCGGACCCGACCCACCCCCCGTTTGAAGTCGGCGACCTGTTCCGGGACTATGGTCCGGCCTATCGTGCCGAGCACACCCTGACGCGCGAGCAGAGCACGGCCCTGACCGCGCTGGCCAATTGCCGGACCAAGGAATTGGGTGGGCACATCGATCAATGCGACCAGTGCGGCTATCAGGAAATCAGCTACAACTCCTGCCGCAACAACGTTAGGATGATGTTACACATAGGCTTGGTAAGATCAGAATGGCGCCGCGATTGAGTCCGGACACTGAAGCGGTTGCAAATGCTTTGTTCGGTCCGCAAGAAGGCGACGAAGCGATCCGACTTTTGATCAATGAGTGCGGAAATAATATTCCTAACTCGCAAGATGCCGATGAATTCCAACTCGAAGACCTCCGACTTCAAGTGCTTTGCCTTTCTAAAGGTGACCTTAAGAGCTTGCGTACTACGATTGATATCGCCAAGCAGGATTTTCGGGAGCTTTCAGGAGTAGGTAACCTCAAGGCGTTCAAACGCGAGGTGCTCGGTGACTGGCGGTCTGCACGAAGAATTCGCCGTCTCGACCGCCTTTTTGGAACACTTATTGCTCTCTCAGGAGTTGTCGCGATGGCTATCGGTATGACCAGAGTATCGTTTTTTTGGCTCGCGCTGCCATCCCTGCTGGTTGCCGTTACAACCGAAGCACTTTATCGAAATTCAACTGATAGGCCAGCTAAACTTAAAGGGAATGAATCCGGACTCTTCTTGGCGTCCCGTATTTGGCCGGGGATTCTGATATCAGGCGCCAGCTATTTTATCGGGCATTTCTTCGGCAATGTTGCTCATCTTTAACACGAATGCCCGCACGAACACCCGAGACAGACCACGGTACTCTGGGAATACTAAAGAAAGAAATGCCTAACCCGCACCTAAAAAGCGACCCCAAACCGCGCGTTCGACTCCGCGGTAACTTGCAACGCCCTCGCAGCGCACGGTTTGAGTCGCTTTAGGTTGCACGTTAGGCTCGTATAACCCATGCAACCACGCGGTAAATAGATTTGTTTGAAGCGGTCCTTATACAGCTTAAGAATTTCGTTCGACTTAATCGATATGTTGTCACAATTCACGCTGAAGAAGAAATGGATTAGGATCAATTGTCGATGTTCGATGTTGAATGTGCCATATTGGCTGGAGAAATTATTGAGAGGCAAAGAGATAACGAAAAGGCAGAATGGAAATATTTGATCCGCGGTCCATCCCTTGATGAGCATCAAATATTTGTCGTTGCAAAGATGAGTCCAAACGAAAAAGATGAGTGACAGGCCAAAAGTTATCTGCGACATATGCGGTCAAGAGGGCGCTGAAATTCGGAGGGTTGCCAGAAGTTACGGAAAGGGCGATCATCTTTTGGTGATTGAGAATGTTCCCGTGGTAAGCTGCCCGCATTGTGGTGAAAGCTACATGACAGCAGACACCATGCACGAAATAGAGCGAATTAAGCTCCATAGAAAAACTTTCGCAATTGAGCGTCCAGTCTCTGTTGCTGAGTACGCTTAACATACGAACAAGATTACGGTGACAGTTTACTAAATGCACTGAATGCGGATGGGCCTTGAACGCAACCAGCTTGCTGCCGATCTAAGGTTGGCTCCAATAGGTACGTGAAGTAACGTCACATTATTTGCATTTAGTAAACTGTCACCGTAATTGCCGTGGGAGCGGCGTCCCGCCGCGATGCGGTGCCGCGGTGACCTCGACGCTGCGGCTGCGCGCCCGGCCTCATCGCGGCGGGACGCCGCTCCCACAGGGTCGCTGCGCGACTTTCACGGTAAGCTAAGGCAGTTCCGGCAATCGCCTGAATCACCGGTTCCCCCACCCCATCCGCGAGTCCGGCCATGCACCCGATTCTGCCCTCCCTGCTTGCACTGTTCATCCTGCTTCCCGCTCCGGCCAGCGCGGCCGAGCCGGCGGTTCCGCCGGCCCTCTATGACTGGATTCCCTGGGTGCTGCATCCACAGGATCAGCGTGACTGCCCGCTGGGCGCCGCTCCGGACGGCACGCGCATCTGCGCCTGGCCGGGCCGGCTGGCGCTCGATCTTGGCGCGCAGGGCGGAACCTTTACGCAGCATTGGCAGGTCGCCGCGCCGACCTGGGTGCCGCTGCCGGGCGACACGCAGACCTGGCCCCAGGAAGTGCGTGACGGCGATCAGGCGGTGCCGGTGCTGGTGCGCGATGGGGCGCCCGCGACCTGGCTGGCGGCGGGGGCTCATGATCTGAGCGGCCGGTTCGTCTGGACCAGCCAGCCCGACGGGCTGACGCTGCCGACGATGGTCGGACTGCTGTCCTTGGTCCGCGACGGACAGCCGGTGCCCTTCCCCCGGGTGGATCGCGACGGTCGGCTCTGGCTGGCCGATCCGACCCCGACCGCGGGCGAGAGCGGTGACCGGCTGGGGCTCACGGTGTATCGACGGATCGACGATGATCTGCCGTTACGGGTGACCACCCGCCTGGAACTGGATGTCGCGGGCGGCGCCCGCCAGGTCGGCATCGGCCCGGTGCTGCTGCCGGGGGCGATCCCGCTGCGCGTGCAGAGCCCCCTGCCCGCCCGGGTCGATGGCGAAACGCTGCGGGTTCAGGTGCGGCCGGGGCATTGGGTGCTGGAGTTGGAGTCTCAGATCCCGGGGTCCATTCAATCCCTGGCCCGCCCCGCCGCCGGACCGGACTCCGGGGTCCCCTGGCCGGAATTCGAGATCTGGTCCTTCGCCGCCCGGCCCGACTTGCGGCAGGTCACGGCGGGCGGGCCGCCGGCGGTGGACCCGCGTCAATCCGGCGTCCCGGCGGATTGGCTGGATTTGCCGGCCTATCGTCTGGCCGCCGGGCAGACACTGACACTGGAGGAACGGCGCCGCGGCAATCCGGATCCGGGGCCGGATCGGCTGCGCCTGGAGCGGGATCTGTGGCTGGACCTGAACGGCGACGGCTACAGCCTGCGCGACCGCATCTCGGGCACTCTCACCCGAAGTTGGCGGCTGACCGCGACGGCGCCCCTGACGCTGGGGCAGGTTCAGGTGGACGGCACACCGCGGCTGATCACGCGCCTCACCGAGCAGGAGGCCCCCGGCGTGGAGGTCCGCCGCGACCGGCTGGACCTGGTCGCCGACAGCCGGATCGAGGCCGGAGAGGAGACGAACCCGCGGTCGCTGCCGGCTTCCGGCTGGGGGCTCGACTTCAACAGTATCCACACCCGACTGTTCCTGCCGCCCGGCTGGGACCTGCTGGCGACCTCCGGAACCGACAACCTGCCGAACAGTTGGATCGGCCGCTGGACCCTGCTCGATCTGTTTCTGGTGTTAATCCTGAGTCTGGGCGTGGGTCGGTTGTGGGGCGTCGCCTGGGGTCTGCTGGCCCTGACCGCGCTGGCCCTCACCTGGCAGGTCGCGGACGCCCCGCGGCTGGTCTGGATTGCGGTGCTGATCGGCGCCGCCTTGCTGCACTTGCTGCCGGAGGGCCCGCCGGGCACGGCGACCGCGCGGCTGCGCGGACCGGTCAACTGGTATTTCCGCCTGAGTCTCTTATCCCTGGTGTTGATCGGATTACCCTTCATCGCCGGTCAGGTCCGCACCGGACTCTTCCCCCATCTCGAGCGTCCAGCGGTCGGTCTGGGGGCGGGCCAGGATGCCGACTCCGGTCCCCACGGCGGCCTCGTGGGGGAGTTCGAACAGCGCGTCGAGCTCCCGTTCCAGGCGGAATCCGCGCTGGACGCCGCACCCCCACCCGCGCCCGCCGCGGATGAGTCAGTCATGCGCGACGACGCGGACGACGGGGTCATGAGCCGGAGGAAGTCCGTCACCGCCATCGCCAAGCGGGCGCCAGCCGCCCCGCCGCCCGATCGGCCGGACCCGGACGCCCTGGTGCAAAGCGGGATGGGGATTCCGGACTGGCAGTGGAACCGTTTCGATCTGGTCTGGAACGGGCCGGTGGAGCCGGCCGAGACCGTCGACCTGTGGGTGTTGCGGCCAGGCTGGCACCTGATGTGGTCGCTGCTCGGCGCCTTGCTCACGGTGCTCCTGGGGCTGCGCATGGCCGGTCTGATCGGCCGTCCCCCGGCCGCCGGGACGCCGGACGACCCGACACTACCGCCCGCACGCCCGCTCAGCCGAGCGGGGGCCGAGACCCATCAGGCCGGAACCGCGGCGCTGCTCCTGGCCGCCGTGCTGAGCACCGCCGCGCTGACCGGCCCCGGTGCCGCGCCGGCCGGCGCCGCTGAGCTGCCCGACGAGGCGCTGTTAATGGAACTGCGCACCCGCCTGCTCGCCCCCCCGGACTGCCTGCCGCACTGTGTCGACCTGGCCGATCTGTCACTGGCGGCGGACCCGCGGCAATTGCACCTGACCCTGATCCTGGACGCCGCCGTGCCGACGGCGGCCCCGGTGCCGGGCGGACCCGGCGGCTGGCTGCCGCAGACGGTCGAACTGGACGGCGCCCCGCTGGACGGGCTGCGCCGTGGGGCGGACGATCAACTCCTGGTCGCGGTGCCGGCGGGGCGCCATCGCCTGGACCTCAGCGGCCCCCTGCCGGACGCCGCCCAACTCGAGATCCCCCTGCCCCTGCCGCCCCGCCAACTGCACTCGACCCTGACCGGCTGGACCCTGGAGGGTCTGGACCCGACCGGCCGGCCCGGCGCCTTGCTGCGCCTGGTCCGCGTCGCGCCCACCGGCGACCCGGATCAGCGCCCGCTGGATCAGGGCGCACTTCCTCCCTTGCTGCGGGTGGAGCGCACTCTGCGGATCGCACTCGACTGGCGGGTGGAAACGCTGATCCAGCGCCTGTCACCCGCGGGCTCGCCGGTCTCGCTGCCGGTGGCGCTGCTGCCGGGCGAGTCGGTCCAGACCGCGGGCGTCCCGGTTCAGGACGGCCAAATCCTGGTGAATCTGGCCTCCGGCGAGACGACGGCCGGCTGGACCTCGACCCTCGAACCGGGCGCCGCCGCCCTGCGACTCCAGGCCGGCGTCGACCCGCGACTCAGCGAATCCTGGACCCTGGACCTCAGCCCCCGCTGGCACCTGCAATGGAGCGGTCCGGCCCCGATCAATCAGGTCAGCCCGGCCGAGCGTTGGCTGCCCACCTGGCGGCCACTGCCGGGCGAAGTTCTGACACTGACCCTGAGCCGCCCCGAGGCCGTGCCGGGCCGAACCCTGACGCTGGACCGGGTGAATCTGCTGGTGACCCTGGGACGCCGCGCCAGCGAGCATGAACTGGTGCTGCGGCTGCGCGGAACCCAGGGCGGGACCTTCCCCCTGACTTTGCCGGACGGGGCCGAGCCGACCCGCCTGACCAGCAACGGCCTGGACCTGCCGCTGCCGCGTGTCGGGGCGCCCCTGGAAATCCCCCTGTCACCGGGCCGGCAGTCGGTCGCGGTGCACTGGCGCGTGCCCGAGGGGACCGGCCCGCGGATCGCGCCGGTCCTGCCGGAGTTGGGCCAACCGGCGGTCAATCTGAATCTGGCGCTGCGCGTGCCGCCGGAGCGCTGGGTGCTCTGGACCAGCGGCCCGCGGATCGGGCCGGTGGTGGTGTTCTGGGGGGTGCTGGTCGTGCTGATCGGGTTCGCATTCGCACTCGGGCGCACCCGGCTGACGCCGCTCAAGACGCATGACTGGCTGCTGCTCGGCATCGGGCTCAGCCTGGCGGAAATCTGGGTGCTGGTGCTGGTGGTCGGCTGGCTGTTCGCTCTGGGCCTGCGGCGCCGCGATGGCGGTGAGGTGCGGCGCTGGCGCTATAACCTGACGCAGGCCGCCCTGGCCGCGCTGACGCTCGCCGCTTTGATCGGCCTGGTGGGCGCCGTCTCCCAGGGGCTGCTGGGTCGGCCGGCGATGCAGATCATGGGCAACGGCTCCACCGGCACGCTGCTGAACTGGTACCAGGACCGCACCAGCGGCGCCCTGCCCGAGATCTCGGTGGTGAGCGTCCCCATGTGGGTGTATCGCGGCCTCATGCTCGGTTGGGCGCTCTGGCTGGCGTTGCGTCTGTTACGCTGGCTGCGCTGGGGCTGGGACAGTTGCTCCCGACCGGTGCTCTGGCGCACGGCCGAGCCGAAGACCGGGCCGGGCGGGGCGATGGGGCAGGAACACCCGGAGCAGCATTAAGACGAGCGAAATACCATCGTTGTCGTTGTCGTTGTCGTAATCGTAGTCCGCTTTCGATTCGCCACGTCGCTCGTGATCATCGTTCCGTATCCCGAAGTGGCGCACTGGAAGTCGAGGCTGAGCCGGACGAGAGCCGCCCAGACGCGATGGCGACCGGCTAACGGCCGCGGAAGATGAAAGTCCCCCGTGGGAGCGGCGTCCCGCCGCGATGCGATGCCGCGGTGACCTTGAACGCTGCGGCTGCGCGCCCGGCCTCATCGCGGCGGGACGCCGCTCCCACGGGGTCGCTGCGCGACTTTCACGGTAATGCCTCGACCTCCGGTCTGCTTGCGGCCGGAACCACGATCACGGGCCTCGCGGGTTCCATCAACTCGATGACGATTACGACAACGACAACGACCGGAATGAACCTGTTCAGCGGATGAGTGACGGGTTCCCAAGCCACCAGATTGAGAGTCGGAACGCTTGAACGTCCTATGATCCAGAACGTCCAGACCAACCCGGTCCCCGGCCTGAAGCCGGATTATGCCGGCGGCGGCATCGTCAACCTCATGGCCTCCATTATCGGCGGACTGGGCGGGCGCAGCGCCTATCCGGGTGCGGCCCTGCTGCCCGCGCCGGATTTGGCCGGGGCCACCAACCTCATGCTGCTGGTGATCGACGGGCTCGGCGATGCCTGGCTGCGGCATCGGTCGCCGGACGGGCTGCTCAGCCGCCATCGGCGCGGGGCACTCACCTCGACCTTTCCCAGCACCACGGCCACCGCCATCCCCAGTTTTCTCACCGGCGATGGACCGCTCCAGCATGGCCTGACCGGCTGGTATACCTGGTTTGCGGAACTCGCCTGCGTGATGACGGTGCTGCCCGGAACGCCGCGCTACGGCGGGGTCCCCTACCGACGCGCCGGCCTCGATCCGCGGCGGCTGTTCTGGAGCCGCCCGCTGACCGAGCGCATCCGCACCCGGTCGCTGATCGTCACCCCCAAGCGCATTGCCGGATCGGATTTCAATCAGGCGCACAGCGGGCCAGCCCATGTCCTGGGTTACGCGGATCTGCCCGACCTGTTCCGCCAGACCGCGCGCGCCCTGCGGCGCGATCGGGGGCGCAAGTATCTCTATTGCTACTGGCCGGAACTGGACTCCATCGGTCATCACCAGGGCATGAACAGCCCGACCGCCGCCATTCACCTGCGGGAGATCGAGCAGGCACTCACCGATTTCCTGGCGGCCGCCGCCGGCACCGATACCCTGATCCTGGTCACCGCCGATCACGGCCAGGTGGACACCGGTCCCGCGGACTTGATCGACCTGGCGGACCACCCGGAGTTGGCCGAGTGCCTGATGCTGCCGCTATGCGGCGAACCGCGGGCCGCCTTCTGCTACCTGCGTGCCGGGCGCGAATCGGCCTTTCTGGATTACTGCCGGGGGCCGCTCGGCGCGCTGGTGGATGTCTGCCCAAGCGCCGAACTGGTCGCCGCCGGCTATTTTGGTCGGGGCCGCCCGCACCCGCGCTTTGCCGAGCGCATCGGCGACTATTGCCTGCTGCCGCGCGACCACCGCATCCTGCGCCAGTCACTCCCCTGCGAGGAACCCCGTGCGCTCATCGGCCAGCATGGCGGCTTGAGTGCGACTGAACTGCTGGTGCCTTTGTGTGTGTTGCAGGCTTAGGAGCCGTTCACGCATAAGCGACACAAGTCCATTCGGGGCCGCATCAGGGCGACCTTCATGCCTTCCGGGGAAAGAAGATGCTCTCACAAAGACACAAAGACACGAAGAAGAAAAGAAAGAAGCCACGATAGTTTTCTCTTCTTTGTGCCTTTGTGTCTTTGTGAGAGGATCTCTTCTCGATCACCCTCCCCACCCCTGCCGCATCAGGTTATCCAGATCGCGGCGCGCCAGCACCGCCGCACAGTCCCGCCAGACAGCGTCGCTGGGCTTGATACTGTCGTTGTAGCGCAGGTCGAAGCCAGAAGCCTGGCGGCGCGCTTCGATGTACTGGTCCATCTTCTCACCCAGGGTCTCGATGTCGTCGATCCAGTCGTCCTTGATGGTGTCCGGCAGACCGCCGAACAGGTCGTAGCGGTTGCGCATGCGCTCGGACAGGCGCTCATAAACCTTCTCGTCCACCGTGCCCTGGTGGACCAGGTTCAGCATAGTCTTCGGTCTCTTCCTCGATCTCACGCCCCGCGAGCAGGGTGGTCGCGGTATTGATGCCGGCTACCCGGCTTGAACAGACCCGCTGTTCCATCAGGTTCTTCATGAAGCCGCCGCCCTTGCCGCGCTTGGCGAGCACCCGACCGAAGGCGCGTGCTTCCTCGTAGGCCCGGTCGAAATCCGGCGACGTGCGCAACGCCATCGCCTGGAACAGGGCGTTGAACCGGTGCGGGTCCTCGACCAGTCCCCCGTCCGGATGGACGTTGACCGCGACCGTATCGAGCAGCCCTTGCGCCTCCAGGGTCGCACGCTTGCGCAGAACCACATGACGGACAAAAGGGTTCTCGCGTTGAAAGAAAGCGGCGCCGTCGATCACCCGCTCGAGCTCAGTCTCCAGATCGTCGCGCAGCTCCGCGGACAGCAACGGCAAGGCACCCGCCAGATGCTCGGTCCGGCGCAGCCCGAGTTCTTCGCGCAGGTTGCGGAACAGCCGGCGGGCATTCGGCTCGTTGGTGGACTCCATGGTCGGCAACGGTGAGCGCAGCAATCGCCAGCCGGAGTTGAGATCCAGGACCCGTTCCTCGCCGCAGAGGATGGGCAGCACGCGCTCCGGGTTATGCCAGGTGGCAAGTTCATTACCGAGCACGAAGCCGTTGCTGCCCCGATGCAGCACCCGCACCAGGTCCCATAGGTCTTCGGCCTGGGTCTGGATGGGCGTGGCGGTGCCGAGCAGGACGTGGTCCGCCCGGTTGGCGACCGCGTGCATGAAGGCGAGCAATTCGTTCGGCTCACCGGCCTGCTGGCCATAGCCCTGGCGCGAGCGCGCCTTATGGGCCTCGTCCAGAATGACCAGGTCGAAGCTCAGCCCGGTCAGAACCTCCTTTTCCTTCGATGGCTGCACCATCAACCCGGTGGAGATGATCCCGATGCGCAACGGACAGCGGGCGATGTGCTCCGATCCGCTCGGTGAGATCGCCCGCTCCTCGGGGTCGAGCCACAGCTTGCGGCTGGAGTGCCAGCGGGCACAGGGAATCCCGAGTTTGTCGATCATCTCCGTTTGCCACTGCTCGCACAGGGTGGCCGGGGCAAAGATCACGATGGGTTTGCGGCGGCGCGCCGTTCGCTCGGATAAGAGGCAGAGCGTCAGGGCCGCGGTCCCAAGCGATAGGGTCTTGCCCAGACCGACCTCATCGGCCAGCAGCAGCCGCACCTGGCCATGGTCGTGGTAATGGCGCAGACATTCGGTCACGAACCCCTGCTGCCAGGGTTGCAGCACCATACCCTCACGGTACAGGGGGGACTCGATCAGCGCGGCCGGGGCCAGGGTCTCCTCGGTCTCGATGGCCGGCAGCCCGACCTCGGTGCGCCGGCCGCGGCGGCGGACCTCGCGGACCACCGCCTCCGGCAGTGGACGGGCCGCGTTCCACAGAAACTCAAACTCGGCCTCGATCCAGGCCACCCCCTCGGGAGAGTCGTCCTCCCAGAGGATCTCGTAGTGATCTTGCCAGCCGTGGCGCGTCTCGTTCATGGAGCCGATGAAACCGACCCGGCGCCCGTCGGCCCGCTCGATGACTCCGGCCTTGCCGTGCACGAAACCGCAAATGCTGTCCGGTGCCACCCGAATCACCTGCCCGCGCTTGGCGAGAAAGGCATCCAGGCGCTGGTAGCGCTCGCGGTTCAGCAGCGACTCGGCCTCGATCGAGCGCTCGTTCCAGCGCCCGAGCATCCGCGCCTCGCGCACCTGGGCAACCTTCAGGTCTTCCGGAGTCAGGTCCACGTTGCAGACGATCCGCACGTCCGCCACCGACTCCAGCCACTCGTGGGCGACCTCGAACAGCGAGCTGGTGAAATAGCCGGCGATGCGCCGGTAGCTACGCGCGCCCTGGAGGTGTTCGGCCAAGAAGCTCTGATCGAGCCGATCAGTGCGCGAGGAGAGGCGGCGGATGGTCACGTTTCTCTCACACCGACACCGAGACACCGCGGCGGAACAACAACCACAGTGCTATTCCCTCAGGCGGCATCGGAAACCACCCGCTCGATCTGCAGCGGATAGATCCCGCTCTTTTGGGCCTCCAGGATGGTGATTTCGCCAACACCATCGGCAGTGTACCCAAGGTTGATATTCCAGCCCACCGATTCATCCCGCAGGATGGCGCCCTTCGAGAACTCGATGAACAGGATGTCATCTTCTTCGTAGTAGACGATTTTCATGGCATGTCCCGCTGTTTCCAGTTGATCATCACTGTCTTGACGATGATCGTCTGGTCGTTGACAACTGCCGCGCAGACCAGGTTATCAGCGCGAGCCGCAAAATGACGGAAAATCCAACCATGGGATTGCGCTTGTGTCTGATACGCCCCTTCTTCGATCAGGGTCTTGACCTCGTCCAATGTCACATTCCGTTTGGCCATGGATTCGATGGCGTGATTGGTCAACCAGACCTTTTTGCCGAACCGCGGACTGGAAAATGAGTCACTCACAGTCGATCACGACCGAGAGATTACACACCAGCTCAGTTGTCATGACGCTCTCGTTGAGGTCGTGTTGCATGTTACCGCCGGGCAAATCAGGCCGTCAGAGTTCGTTAGTGCATCTGTGTTGTGCGAATACGATGTATTTTACACGATGCCAACCACCGCTCCGTGGGTTACGGCGTGCAAAAAACAGTTTCCCGCGTCTGCGCATCTAACCACCCGACAACCGCTGGTTGCGGATGCGGCTGGCGATGGCCTCGGCGGCGCGGCGGATCTCGGGGCCACGGGCCTTGGGGCCTTGATCACGGTTCCGGCCACGGAACATCGTAGGGTGGACAAGCGCAGCGCAGTCCACCAGCGGCGGCGCGGGATTCGGTGGACTGCGCTAGCGCTTGTCCACCCTACGGCCGGAACGATGA
>Ga0247838_1004245_pt1 | contig 15451 bp, 18 predicted proteins | sample LaCruzMarch2015__5_FD_189097 | JGI IMG/M metagenome (GOLD analysis project Ga0247838, IMG submission 189097) | Freshwater microbial communities from meromictic Lake La Cruz, Castile-La Mancha, Spain - LaCruzMarch2015_15m | ecosystem: Environmental > Aquatic > Freshwater > Lake | place: Spain... | reverse complement strand
CGCTTGCTGAAAACGGTATTTCAAAATCTATCGTTTGTTTTGAAACAGATAGCAATTGTTAAAAAAACAGACGATTCTCGTCAAATTATATATCTTAACGTTGGCTGAGTTTTTCAGCAGACCCTATGTAAAGCAGAGTTTTGCTTTTACTGGGACAAAGGCAAAAAGCCGTAAGTAGAGCATCTTATCCGAAAGCATAGGCTACAAGGGTTATCTTGCTTACTTTGTTTTCAAATCGTGATATCTTTGCCTTTTATAGTTTTATTGAAAGTTCTAAATGTCCACTAAAACCTATTTCGATAATTTTTTGAAGTGTTGAAATTCGAGCTTCTTTTAAATTGTTTTCAATTTTCGAAATATACGATTTAGTTGTTCCAACTTTTTGGGCAAGTTCCTCTTGTGTCATACCTTTTTCAATTCGGGCATCGTGAATCAGTGCCCCAATTTTAAAACTTTCATAACCTGCTTCCAAGCTTTCACGTTTTTCTGCACCCCGAAGGCCGTAGTTTTTGTCTTTGAATTGGTTGAGTGTCGTTATGTCGCTATTATTTGTTTTCATATTCTTGTTTTATTTTTAGAGCCTTTTCAATTTCTTGTTTGGGCGTTTTTTGTGTTTTTTTCTGAAATCCATTTGCTAAAATCACTAATTTGCCTTGGTCGAAAAAACAGAAGATTCGGAATATATCACTTCCCATTTGGATTCTGATTTCATAAAGACCATCCGTGTTTTCAATATGTTTAAGATATGTTTCGGGCACTCTTTCAAGTTCTTCAAGCAACTCTAATATCCAAATAATTTTATCTTTTACTTTTTCGCGCTGTTTATCGAAGAACTCTTGAAAGTAATTCTTGTAAAAGATGATTGTTCTATGTTTTTTCATATTCACGCTGCAAAGATATATAAAGTTGCCCGAAAGTGAAACATAAAAACGAATTATTTTTGAATATCATTGAATATTAAGACACGGCTGAACTTCAAATATTGAAATTTTGCCGTGATTTTAATATGTAAGGCAGAGCCTTACTTTTCACAGTCCGTAGTTAAAGAAAATACGGACAGCTACCAGTGCGAGATTACACGCTACGAAGAGCGAGGGTTGTATCAAAAGAGTTTTTTGAATTATCCGAAAAACCTTATAAATTAAATGTTTCGGCAATGGCTTTGTAAACCACTTCGCCATTAACTATGTTGAGTCCTTTGCGTAAATCTTCGTGTTGTTCACAGGCTTTTACCCAACCTAGGTTGGCCAACTTTACAGCATAAGGCAATGTAGCATTGGTGAGTGCAAGCGTTGAAGTAAACGGCACAGCACCAGGGATATTAGCAACACAGTAATGCAGTATCCCATCCACTTCGTAAACAGGTTCGGCATGTGTTGTAGGGCGAGCGGTTTCGAAACAACCACCTTGATCAATGGCAACGTCAACCAATACCGAGCCAGGCTCCATTAGTTTAAGCATTTGGCGGGTAATCAAATGTGGTGCTTTAGCTCCCGGAATAAGAACAGCTCCAATAACCAAATCGGTTGTAGGTAAAAGTTGTTCAATATTGTATTGCGACGACATTAATGTATCCACATTAGCTGGCATTATTTCGCTCAAATAGCGCAAACGAGGCAACGAAATATCGGCAATAGTAACATGTGCACCCAATCCTGCTGCCATAAGAGCCGCTTGTGTACCTACAATTCCTCCACCCAATACAAGCACATTAGCAGGCTTTACTCCCGGAACTCCACCGAGCAAAATCCCTTTTCCACCTTTTGGTTTTTCGAGGTATTTGGCACCTTCTTGTATGGACATGCGTCCAGCCACTTCGGACATTGGAACAAGCAATGGTAATGTATGGTTACTTTCAACTGTTTCGTAGGCTAAACATACCGCCTTGCTTGCTATCATTGCTCGTGTTAATGTTTCGTTGGAAGCAAAATGAAAGTAGGTAAATAACAATTGGTTGGGACGTATTAAATCGTACTCTACTGCTATGGGTTCTTTTACCTTCATTATCATGTCGGCTATTTCAAACACTTCATTAGCAGTGGCTAAAATGTTTGCACCTGCACGAATGTATTGATCGTTGCTGAACCCACTATTTACGCCTGCATTATTCTCGATATAAACGGCATGACCGTTTTGAGTCATTACTTGAACTCCGGATGGAGTAAGGGCAACGCGACTCTCGTTGTTTATAATTTCTTTTGGAACTCCAATTTTCATTTTCAAATTGATTTAAAGTTGAATAAAATCGACGGTAAAAATACATCTTTAATTTTAAATTACAACAATATTTCAACATAAAAAGTTTTAACACGATATATATTTTTATATAACACTGTTTTTCAACAATATAACTACAATTAAAATTGTAAGCTAACAACACAACATACAGCCATAATTGCTATTAAATTCGCTATTATTTAGCACAAAAAGTCATATTATTAACAAATAAATTACTTATACTTACAATTTGAAAGCATTTTACAGTTTACTCGATTTACAAATATCAAGGAGTAAATTTTCAATTTTGGCTGTTACTTCTTTGGAACTTCCATTGGCATTATTTACCAAAATGGCAAAAGCGTAAGTGCGGTTTTTGTACTCAATGTATCCGGCATAACTTTTAACACGAGCTATAGTGCCACTTTTAGCATGTACTTTTCCTTGCAAAACGGTGTTTGCCAAAAAGTTTTTCAACGTACCATTTGTACCCGAAACCGGTAAGCTATTGTAAAACACAGTTGCACTCGCACTTTTAGTTTTCATGTAAATGAGCATATTCACATAAAAATTGGCCGACACAGCATTTGTTGGCGAAAGACCCGATCCATCGTTCTGAAATAGTTCATCAGTTGATAATCCTTTATCTTTCCAAAAATTCTGAATTTTCAAAGTAGAGGCATTACTACTTCCTACCGAACTAGGCGTTACGCTAAGTTGTTTAAATGTATATTCGGCAAAATGATTGTTGCTATTTACATTTACCTCTTTAATTATTTCGCTAAGAGAAGGTGATAGATGCTTATATATCAACATTTTTGACTTTATATTTTCCATTTTTACAAGCGCATTTCCCCTAACTTGAATACTTGCATCCATTAATGCTTGTTTAAAATCGGCTGCAATCAAAACAGCAGGGTGTGGAATATCACCTTTAATAAAAAAATCTGTTTTATTGGCTGGAATCTCGCCATAAATACTCCGGTTATACTCGTAAGGAGCACCATAAAGATAGGCATTGTCCGATTTAGTATCCGTACTTTTTACAAAATTAGCAAACTGCAAAGCATTTATTACAGGTTCTGTACGCAGTATTTGAGGAGTGCTATCCAATTTACCGGAATTGAAATACAATTTATAAGTATTGTCCAAATACGAAATGGAATGAATTCCGGGCGCATAATAATTACCCATATCTTCCCACGTCCATCGCGGATTAATAACCTGACGTTCAAGGCAATACTCACAGGCGATTATACTTCCAGTAATTCTTTTAATCCCTGCCTTATTAACAGCTTCGACCCACAGAGGTAAAAAGTTTTTTTCACCCACTTTTTCGGAGCCTAAAGTTGGGTCACCGCCACTTTTAATATACAAATTCCCTTCCAGCGTGCCATCGGGCTTTATTTCACCATCAGCTTCCAATGTAGTTGCAAATTGAAAATTTTCGCCTAGCATTTCGAGCGCCGAAGCTGAGGTAACAATTTTCATTGTAGAAGCTGGAATCACAGATGAATGCGAATTAAACTCCTCAATTGTTTTACCACTAGCCACATCCTTAACCAACAAACTAATATTGGCATAACGCAACAGGGGATTATTTCTGAAATTAGTAATTGCTTGTTGCCCTGAGCACAACAAAGTAAGCGTGCTAAGCAATAGAATTATGGTGTATCGTATCATATTTAATTTTTTTATTTGCAAATATAGTGATTTGCTACAGTTTCAAATAGAAATCCTGAAGCATTTCGCTAAATTCGGGTGAATATTCATGACGAGTACCTGTTTCAATTACCAAACTCGCGTGATTACAAATGCATTTTTGCATACAAAACTCTAACAACAAACGCTTTGCGGCAGCTGTAGGGGTTGGAAAAACCTGAACATACTGCGTGCAATGCAAACCAATTTGCTGAGCATAAGCCACAAACAAATCACCTTCGGTTACTGGTAAAATCACAACTAACTTTCCATTGGGATTCAGTAAATTTAGCGCGGCATTACAAATTTCGTGATGAAAGTCAGCTTCTGTATGGCGCGCCAACGTACGTGACTCATTAGGTGTATGAAGCGAATTATTGAAAAATGGCGGATTGGAAACAATTAAATCAAATTTATCAGTACATAAATTTTCAAAACTAGCTAACGACAATTCAATGACCTGAATTCTACTTGGCCAAGGAGAATTTGCCACATTTAGCAAAGCCTGACTAACGGCATCTTTATCAATATCAATAGCAGTAACATGAGCATTACTTCGTTGTGCCAGCATCAATGCTATTAAACCGGACCCTGTGCCAATATCCAGAATTGTTTTTGTATTTTCCACATCGGCATATCCACCTAGCAACACACCATCGGTACCCACTTTCATGGCACATTTGTCGTGAAAAACCGTAAATTGCTTAAAGCTAAATGATGGAGCTCCCATACATTATCGTCGGCCTTGGTTTGACGATGAAGGTGCTGGAGAAGCACTTCTTGTTGAGGGAGCAGGTGAAGAACTCCTCGTTGAAGGATTAGAAGAACGCATAGGCACCCCTTGTGTAGATGAACGAAACGAACTCACATTACCAGCAGGGTTTGTTGACCGAACTGCTCCTGGAGTTACTGCTGTACTACGCGAAGTGTTTGGCTGTGTTTGACTAGCCTCTGTACTAGCTCTTGGTGTTTGTGCTTGCCTGTACTCTTCAGGTGTACGATTTGGTTGGCTGGTAGCTTGTCGCACATCGCTTGATTGAAACGAAGAACGATCATAACGTTTATTTTTTAATATCGATTGCTGATTGTCATTCAGAATTCGCGACATTTCAAGCTCTTTATCTTTAATACGTTGTATGGCTTCAATTCGGGTATTGGAAATTTTTCGAGCACGCGCATACTTCAAATTTAATTCATGTATTTGGCGAGCTTGCTCAGCATTTAATTTAAGTTCCTGCTGCATTTTTTCGGTTTGCATTGCTGCTTCCTGTTCAGGTGTACGCTCAGGTACAACCGTACTCTCCTGACTATAAGCAACATCAGCAGTAGCAAGCACAAGCAATAACACTATGAATTTCAATAACTTCACGAATAATATAATTTATTTTTAACCATCTGAAACTCGAACAATCACCGTGCCACAAAGTGTTAAACCCAATATTAATTGACAATACATTCTAATTTAAAATGCATTCAGCACCTACAAAAGTAATACATCACGCTATAATTGCCAAATAGGTAATTCGAAATTAGTACTTAGCTTTTGAATATTATAAACGAATTGAATAAAAAATGAATTTAAATTCCATAAAATATTTATCTTTGTACTTACAAAATTCTAAACACATAAGAAAATGACACAAATACAACATCGAATTGAAGCATTACGCTCAGCAATGAAAAACGAAGGCATTGCTGCCTGTATAATACCCGGCACCGATCCACATGCAAGCGAATACATAGCTGATTATTGGAAAGAACGTGAATGGATAAGTGGATTTGATGGTTCAGCGGGCACAGTGGCATTTACACTCGAAAAAGCTGGATTGTGGACCGATTCACGCTATTTTTTGCAAGGCTCTGAGCAATTAGCTGACACCGGCATAAGCCTTATGAAGCAAGGTTTGGCCGATACCCCTGAACTTATTACATGGATTTGCAGTGAGCTTAAACCGGGCGAAAAAGTGGGCGTAAATGCGCAAATGTTTTCGGTAAATGCATATACCGCCATGAAAAACGAACTGACTGCCAATGGCATACAATTGGTATCGGTAGATTTAATGCAACTTGTTTGGACCGAAAGACCTGCATTGCCACAGCATCCGTTTTATATTTTTGATGTAAAATACAATGGCAAAAGGGCTGCTGATAAATTACAAACGCTCCGAACCGAAATGGCCAAGGCAAATGCCGACTATTTGGTTTTATCGGCCCTTGATGATATTGCCTGGCTTTATAATATTCGTAGCAATGATGTGACATACAACCCAGTGGTAATTGCTTATTCGGTAATAAATGCGCAACAAGCAACCTTGTATATCGACGAAAATAAATTAACTCCCGAGACTAAAGCTTATTTAGCATCCGAAGGTATTGAAACTGCTGATTATTTATCCATTTACACCCAATTAAAAAACATTCCACAGGGTAAATCGGTACTTATTGATGGTGCAAAATTAAACCAATCGTTAAAAGAAGCATTACCAATAAGTTGCCTGATACGCAATCAAATGTCGCCAGTATTTAAACTTAAAAGCATTAAAAACCAAACCGAAGTAGAAGGCATACGCATTGCTATGATTAAAGATGGTGTAGCATTGACTCGCTTTTTTATGTGGTTGGAAAATAACTTAGCAAGTGGAAAACTTACTGAAATGTCGATTTCGGATAAATTATACGAATTCCGGAAAGCGCAGGAAAATTTAGTGGGCGAAAGTTTTGGCACTATTGCCGGATACAATGCGCATGGTGCCATTGTGCACTATCGTGCCACCGAAAATTCAGATGCAACACTTAAACCTGAAGGTATCTTATTGCTCGATTCGGGTGGTCAATACCTCGATGGTACCACTGACATTACGCGCACGATAGCACTTGGAGAGGCTACACGCGAACAAAAAAGCGATTTCACACTGGTACTCAAAGGTCATATAGCACTTGCAAAAGCCATTTTTCCATCAGGCACACGCGGCTCGCAACTCGACATTTTGGCCCGTAAAGCATTGTGGGATATGGGATTAAATTACGGACATGGCACCGGACATGGCGTTGGGCATTTCCTGAACGTGCACGAAGGTCCTCAAAGCATACGCATGGATGAAAATCCAGCAATTTTGCAGGCGGGAATGATAATTTCGAATGAGCCGGGCATGTATCGCACAGGTGAGTATGGAATTCGCACCGAAAATCTGATTCATGTAATACCTGCCACCACTACCGAATTTGGCGATTTTCTTGAGTTCGAAACACTTACATTATTCCCTATCGACCGCAATTTAATGGAAATAATGCTTATCAATGAAGAAGAAAGTGAATGGATTGACGATTATCATCGCAAGGTTTTCGAATCGCTTGCTCCACATCTACGCATGGATGAGCAAATTTGGTTAAAAAACAAATGTATGCCGATTTACGATTTGGTGAATTAAGAATAAAAACAGAACACAAATTACACAAATTTACGAAAATATCAGAAATTTCAAACACTAAATAGGGTCTGCTGAAAAACATATATCAACTTGAATATAAGTTATTTATAAAATACATTACCGGATAAAGTGCACAGTTTATATAGAAACTGTTTCATAATCCTTGCATTAATTCCAAAAAATTATATTACGGTGCGCTGCACCTTACTGAAAACCGGATTGTAATCTGACTACAAATATTACGGTGTGCTGCACCTAAATCAAGGTGCAGAGCACCGTAATATTTGTAGATTTCATTCAGAATCGTAGAATCAAGGTGCAGCGCACCGAAATATATTTTATTAAATTGTACTGCTTGAGTTTTTCAGCAGACCCTATATAAATTTGATTATTACTTTGCGCCTATTTGCATTATTTGCGCCTGTCTGCCGACAAAGGCCGGTTCAAAAAAAACGCTTTTATTTTATTCTAAAACTGATGTAAAGTGTTGTAACAGTATAGATCAAAACCATTACTATCCAGCTATTTGAGTCGGTAAACATAAAATAAGCGCCAACAGCCAAAAACAAGGATGAAATAAATCCCATACGATAAAGTCGTTGTGTATTCCTATCTTTATCCTGCTGGTTAAAAGCCAAAATAGCGTTGTAAGCAATTAAAGCCATTGCTCCCAATGCAAAAAGAAATTCAACATACTCTACTTTGAAATAAGCAAGTATCGAAGCCACAAATACGAAAATGGCTCCTGCAGGAAATAAGCTATTTATAAGCGTTTTATTCATTATTTTATGTGTTTTTAATCCTCTTTTATTATAAAAATTTCTTCACCCCTATTACGCATAAAATACTTCTCGCGTGCAAATTTCTCCAAATACGCATCGTCTTTTTGTAACTTATTGAGCAATTGTTTGTTTTTAGCAATTTCGTCCTCGTAGTACTTACGTTCCAATTCCATTTCCTTGATTTTTTGGTGCGATTTCCAACGACTTATTAAACTATAATGATCGAAAAAAGTAATATACACACCAAAAGCAATAAGCACAATAATATACTTATTGAACAATACCGATTTTATCAGCTTAAAAATATTGGCAAAAAACGATTTGAAACTCATAAATAATTGATTTATTAATAGTCCGAAACTGATTTACAAAAGTACGAAAAATTTGGAAAGGATAATTTTTAATAAAAAAATATTTTGTTGAAAAACTTCTTGAACTTTTGAGTATATTTGCACTGCTAAGAAAAAAAGAAAATTTGATGGATAATTTTATTGTATCGGCTCGAAAATACAGACCCTCGACATTTAAGTCAGTTGTTGGACAACAAGCACTTACTACTACCCTAAAGAATGCCATTTCGGGAAGTCATTTGGCACACGCTTATTTGTTTTGCGGCCCACGTGGTGTAGGTAAAACTACTTGCGCACGTATTTTTGCCAAAACCATCAACTGTCTTAACCTCACTGCCGACCACGAAGCATGTAATACCTGCGAATCGTGCGTGGCTTTCAACGAGCAACGATCCTACAATATTCACGAGTTGGATGCTGCTTCGAACAATAGTGTCGACGATATACGTTCACTTATTGACCAAGTGCGCATACCGCCACAAATTGGCAAATACAGTGTTTATATTGTGGATGAGGTTCACATGCTATCGTCGGGGGCATTTAATGCGTTCCTTAAAACGCTCGAAGAACCGCCATCGCATTCTATGTTTATATTAGCAACCACCGAAAAGCATAAAATAATTCCTACTATATTATCGCGTTGTCAGATTTATGATTTCTCGCGCCTGACAGTGGCCGATACCGTAGCTCATTTACAATACGTGGCCAGTCAAGAAAATGTGACTGTTGACATAAATGGATTAAATATTATTGCTCAAAAAAGCGATGGAGGTATGCGCGATGCCTTATCCATTTTCGACCAGTTGGTTAGTTTTTGCGGAAACAACATTACTTACCAGGGAGTTATCGATAATTTGAATGTGCTTGATTATGAGTATTATTTTAAGTTGGTAGATGCATTTTTAGCCGGCGAGGTTAGTAATTCGCTCCTAATTTTTAACGATGTACTTAACAAAGGTTTTGATGCACACCACTTTATAACCGGATTGAGCTCGCACCTACGCGATATTTTGGTAAGTAAAGATGCCGCTACGCTCGAATTGCTCGAAGTGGGTAATGATATTCGGAAACGATACGAAGTACAAGCGCAAACCTGTAGCGCTGATTTTTTATTTATGGCTTTAAAAATTGCGAACGACTGCGATTTGGATTACCGTATAAGTAAAAACAAACGATTATTGGTAGAGTTAGCTCTTATTCGGTTATGTCAACTGAATGATGAAAAAAAAAAAGCTTACTAATTGACGAAAAGCCATTACCGATTTTAAAAATCAATGTTGCGACCGATAATCCTTTCGAAACCACTGAAGCTAAAGCTGATTTACAAAAAACCATTGCCGTTACACCAAGTATTGCAACTGAGCCAGTTGCAGCAGCAAGTGTAGTTTCAGCACCTAAGCCTACACCTATTGGCGTGCGTCCGCAATCAATATCAATTAGTAAACCAAAGCATGTTGAAGTAATAAAAACAGATTCGGAGCAAAAGGAGATTATTGAGCAAATTTCCACCACCAATGCATTTTCCGACGAAGATTTTATAAAAGCTTGGAGCGCATTTATTAACACATTGCCCATTGAGAAAAGAGTAGGATTTACCAACCTCGACTTACCTGTTCGCAAAACGGATTCGAATTTTGAAGTACTTGTAAATAATGTAATGCAAGACAACGAAATAAACCGCTTATTGACCGATGCCGTTCAATTTATCCGCAAACAACTGAGCAACGCCAACATTAGTATAGCTACCAAAATAGCTGAAGAAAGCGAAATACAACGCAGCCTTACTCCCGAACAACGATACAACGAAATGGTTGCTAAAAATCCACAGTTGGAGCAATTCAGAAAAATGCTCAGTTTGGAAATTGATTAATTACTTATACACTACATCCATGTGATAATCCCATTTATCAAAGTAGATGTTTCCGCCACGCCACTCGAGTTCGCCGCGCTGAAAATCGTAAGGTTCGCTTCGGAAATATTTTTTACGAGGCTGAAATTTGGCTGCAATATCGTCGTTCACTATCATACGATTAGCATCAATCCCTGTTAAATAAAAGTTCTTAATTCGTTTATCGGCACTTGGCATGTACTGAAACGACATATCCAGAGGCACCCAACCCGTGCCTTCGTAATACACTTCGCACCAGTCATGTAAGTTCACTTCGTGGGGGTGCATCATCCAACCACTTTGCCAGCGTACGGGAATGCCTTTGTAACGCGCCATGGACATAAACAAAAATGTTTGCATGCCACAATCGCCTTTGCGATTATCGAGCACATAATTAGGTATACATTCCAAAATGGAATACTCCTGAGCACCCGACCATATGGTATGTTGGCAAATATAATCGTAAATTATCGCAACAACCTTGAGCGGATTTTGCTCATTACCAACAAGTTCATCAGTCAGTTTTTGTATTTTGCTATTAAAAGTAATATGAGGTTGTTGTTCACGCGTGTATGTTTTGTAAAGCACTGACGATTTTTTATAAGGCAAAGCCACCATGTCAGTTTCATAAAAATTTTGAGCAAAGGCAGTATAACTAAAGCTGATGCTAAATACTGTTGGCTTGTCATTCATGGTTTTTTGTTCTATATAAATACTTCGATGCGCATTTTTGGTTGCTGCAATTTGATAGGTGGATGCATTACACGAAATGAATTTTACATCCGCCTGCCTACTGTGATTTTCCTTAGGCCAAGGCATCCAACAACGAATAGTTTCGCCTTGGGGCACTACATTAGGCTGAAGTGTGATGGTATAACTAATTTCGTAATTTTGAGGAGCACAAGGCTTTGAATCAGCTCGTTGGACAGTAAGCAACTGAGATAAATACGAAACTTTAAACTTCGAAAAAGCATCGAGTGACTCTGAATGGCTATTTGCACTATCAGTTTGCTGTTTTAAACGAAGTTTGAGATTACCTGCTGCCCTGTTGAAATACTTTTTTTGGCCATCAATTATTTTATATTCGAGCCAATTAAGTTTTTCCCAATCAGTTTTTTGAACTTGCGTATAGCTTCCTATCCGCTTAGCAAGTTGAGTCTCCATATTTATTTCATCCACCGAAAAATCGATATAAGTGCGCAAAGCAATTTGTTTCAGCGAGTCGGCAACTTGAAAGGTTCTACTATTTTTACTAACCGTACCAGCAATGGAGTCGGACATCAGAATGGCTTTTTTAAGTTCCCCTGCTTGTATATAATGTTTAATACTTTCAATTTGAGCAGCTAACATATTGAACGACAACAAGATTATAAATAAAAATGATTGCATGTAAATTTGAATTTTTGACTAGTTGAGATCAACATGGCAAAAGTAATAAAAAATGACTTTCATAAGTCAATTATCAATTAAAAAATATATATATATTTGCGTTCCAATTAACAATCTATGAAATTATCTAAAATCACCCATCGCCGCGAACTCCGCATACGTGTGGACTTACACACTTTTTACGATTCACATTTCTCAATATTTTTGGATTTATCAAAAATTATTTCTACATTTGAAAACTATTTGTAAAAGTCTGAATAAAAAAGTATAAAGTACGACTATTCAATACAAATATTTATAGTTGATCAATCAGAAAGAAGTTCGTATATTTGCATCTACTTAAAAAAGGTTTTTGTACATTTAAAAATCAATTACAATGACGAGTAAAGAACAGATATTTAATAAAATTAGCAAATCGATACATGCCAAAGACCCTCATGCACAAGCATTTTTGTTTGGGTCGCGTGCACGTGGTGATAATCGTGAAAATTCAGATTGGGATATTCTTATTTTGGTTGATAGCAACAAGATAACGAATACAATTGAAGATAAATTCCGAGATAATTTATATGGCATTGAATTAGAAACCGGACAAGCAATTTCGACATTTATCTATCCTAAATCATATTGGAATACAACATTATTATATTCTCCATTATATAAAAATGTGAAATCAGAGGGCTTACAATTATGTTAATCGAAAATAGAACCGATTATATAAAATATAGGTTTCAAAGAGCAGTCGAATCGTACGAAGAAGCGCTGATATTAGCAAAAACAACCGTTGGAATGCCGTTGTAAACCGATTGTATTATGCTTGTTTTTATGCTGTAATTTCGCTTTTACTAAAAAATGATATTGAAACTCAAACGCACGATGGCGCACGGAGACAGTTTAGTATGAATTTTGTAAAAACCGAAAAAGTTGGATTAAAACACGGTAAGCTTTTTTCAAAGCTATTTGATTTTCGACAAAAGGGAGATTATGGCGACTTATACGATTTTGATGAAGAAACTGTTGAACCTCTAATTGAACAAGTAGATGATTTTTTAAAAACAATTGATAATTTAATAATTTCAAAAAGTTTGTAAGTAATTGGAAAAAACAGATACACCAAAACACTTTTTGTAAACGCAAAGAAGCAAAGTACTTAAGCCGCAACATAAATTAAATGAATATAACCGATTCCTATAAATATTTAAATTATGATTAATAACAATTCAAACGCATTATTTATTATCAGAGACATTGCTAATAGAATTATTCCTAATAGCAAAATTGTTTTGTTCGGATCACGCGCAAGAAAAGACAATAGTAGCGATAGTGATTATGACTTTCTTGTTATTACAAATGAAACAATTGATGTTCAAAGAAAAAGAACATTAAAATCGATCATGAGAAAAGAGTTAGCACTTCAAAAAATACCAGCAGATATATTAATACAGAGTGAAGAAGAAATTAGTTCAAAAATTGAAATAACTAGTCATATTCTAAAACAAGTTATTAAGGAGGGTGTAGTGATATGAACACAAATGAAACTATCTAAAATCACCCATCGCCGCGAACTCCGCATACGTGTGGACTTTGCGTACAATGCCGAAGCAACAGCCCGGCTTAAGCAAATACCTGATGCACGCTGGAGTCAGTCGCTCAAATGCTGGCATGTGCCGTATACCAAAGAAGTGTTTGAACAGCTAAAGGAATTGTTCCCTGAGGTGGAATACCCCACCACACCCTCAACCCCTCGGATACTTGTCCCGCGTGCAGGAGTGGAGAGGGGAGATGTAGCACCAATTGCGGTACAAAGCAATTTGAGTGTCAAAAAAGTATTATCAATAAAGAAAATGGAGACCACAACTCCTTTTAAAATAGAATTAAAGCTCAAAGAGGCTGAAATAAACACCAACGCGAGGATTTGTAATCCGAAGCAATCTGATGAACGGATTTATAAATCCGCCGACATTAGTACAAAACAAATTTTGAGTGAAATAAGTATCGAAATAACGGCGCGTCATATCTATGTCAAAGTTCCCAAAAACGATGCGGATATTGCCTTTATTCGATCGTTCAAATTTGTTCTTTGGGATAGTAAAAATTATTGTTGGAGTGTTCCGAATTACAAAAACACGGCCGAAAAAATCAAAGCCTATTTTAGTGCCCGAAATCCAACCGTGACTGAATTAGGAACTGCAATACTAACAGAACAGACATCGAATCAGCCTACTTTTACGGCTTCTCAATTGTTGGTAATAAACCATTCGGATAAAGTTTTTAAGGTGTATTTTAGTTTCAACAAAAATTTGGTTTTTGTGATAAAAAAAATCCCGTTCGCTCAATGGAACGATACAGGACATTATTGGTCGATACCTTACTCGGAGAAATACTTAACTGAGTTGAAACGAATTGCTGCCGAATTTGTGCTTCAGTTTATATATACCACTGAGCAGAAACCCAAAATAAAACCTCGCACTTCGCGGCACGATATTGAAAATTTTCGCGATTGCCCTGCCGAATATATCAGTAAATTAAAGGAACTACGTTACAGTCAGAATACGATTGACACTTACAAACACATGTTTGAGGAATTTATCAATCATTTTCCCGAGAGTGAAATTAAGGATATGACTGATGAAATGATAGTTGAATTCTTGCGATATTTAGTAAACGAACGAAACATTTCAGGTTCGTATCAAAATCAATCTATAAATTCTATCAAATTTTATTTCGAACGGGTATTGGGAGGGCAGCGAAAAGTATATACCATCGACCGACCACGCAAGGAAAAGTTTTTGCCCGAAGTATTGAGTGAAGAAGAAGTAGCCAAAATAATCAACGCAACTGAGAACCTGAAATACAAGGCCATATTGATGACGATTTATTCAGCCGGACTACGAGTAAGTGAGCTTACTAACCTTAGAATAAGAGATATTGATAGTAGTAGAATGCAAATAAGAGTTGTACAATCGAAAGGTAAAAAAGATAGACATACACTTTTAGGTCATAAAACGTTGGAAATACTGCGTAAATATATCACGGTTTTCAAACCGAAGGAATGGTTGTTCGAAGGCAAGGAAGGTGAGCCTTATGCACCAAGAACAATACAGGAAATTTTGAAAAAATCGGTAGATAAAGTTGGATTAAAGAAAAAGATTTCGGTACATACACTTCGACATAGTTTTGCAACACATTTGCTCGAAGCAGGAACAGATATACGTTATATACAATCGCTGTTAGGACACTCGAGTGGTAAAACTACTGAAATATATACACATATAACAACCAAAGGTTTCGATCAAATAAAAAGTCCATTGGACAATTTAAAAATTAATTAAACTAAAGTGTTGTTAATTTTAAATATTATATTTATCTTTGGGGCTAAAATTAAATGAATCCAAAAAACATTTATATTTTTATATTTATTAACAATTTGGCTATGCGAATACTCTACAAAATAAACAATTTAATTATTATGCAGTATATCAGCAGTATAACAAAAACAAATCAAGTTCTTACAGTAGATATATGCGAAATGCGACATCGCATAGCCAAATAGACATCGCATATTTACGTGTTAGGTTCCATTCAAAAAAAAGAAAAAACAGCGCACAAATCACACAAGATTCTACAAAATAATGAAAAAAAAAGAATAAAATGGGAATGCTGATGCCCTTTTAAGTAAGCAAAATTTAAAATCAA
>Ga0247838_1004219_pt1 | contig 15511 bp, 17 predicted proteins | sample LaCruzMarch2015__5_FD_189097 | JGI IMG/M metagenome (GOLD analysis project Ga0247838, IMG submission 189097) | Freshwater microbial communities from meromictic Lake La Cruz, Castile-La Mancha, Spain - LaCruzMarch2015_15m | ecosystem: Environmental > Aquatic > Freshwater > Lake | place: Spain... | reverse complement strand
TTCCTTGCATCACTAGGTAATATAAATGGGTTGGAGGACGTCAAAGCTTTGATATTTACATCATAAAACCCTTTGGGTTTCAGATTGACCGCATTCTTTACATAATTATGTGTTTTTTCGTCTATTTCTTCGTCCATCCACAACTTATACAAAGACTTTTTGTCGTCCATTTATATATATAATATATAAAAAACATGTTCTTCAATGTGAACCAGGGAGGTAACTTTAACAGAAATTTTCTTTGGCATAGCCTATCACACCACATGAAAGTCTTTTCCCAGCGTTCCCAGTCTTGAGACTCTCGGCATTATTGCCCTTTCCACAGTCATCGGTATCGGCATGTATGACTATAGAACGACCCAGAATGGAACACTTTCCCTTCAGTTTTATCATGGAATCATAGAATGAATATTTTGCCTTCCCATTCTTGTCTGCCTTCACATTTCCAAGGTCACCCACGTGACGTTCTTTGGAATCTGGCCCACCATGATACCTCTTGTACGGGTTGAAGTGTGCACACGCGCTTGTGCATTTATCGGTCATATCACCTGCCTCGTGAACATGGAACCCATGTTCCTTGTTGGGAGTTAATCCTGCCATGTCTACCGAGATCTTTACTTTGGATCCTTCCTCTTCAAATCTAACAGTTCCTGAAACAGACCCAACCAGCACAGCGATTGCTTTTATCATGCCGTCTTCATTGTAGGAAATAAAAGAATAATCCAAATGCGCCATATACTTTATCGTATAAAAAATAAAAGAGTAATTTAAATATGAGTGACGAGTTCTTCAATGTGAATCAGGGAGGTAACTTTAATGTGATAAGGGTTGTCTCCACCCCAGGCCCCAAGCTTTCCCGCCCACCAATCACAATAAAAAAGAAAGACGCTTTCCAACGGAAGTATGTTCAGGAAGGAAACACAATTTATCTGTGCAACATCTGCAGTTTTGTAGCTCCCACAGAAGCAGGAGCGGCTACCATTGACTTGGCAGAACATACGAACGGGTCGGTGTATAAGATTTCATTCAATGGAACCAACTTTGCCGCGCCTTCTTTGTCACCCCTCGGTGGAATGAACACTTCTGCAGTCTTTGACTTGCACGCTGGTCAAAGAGCGGTGCAGAAGAAATATACCGAGCGGGGCTGCGAAGATGTCATTATGAAAGATGAGATTTCCGATGTTGCAGTTGACGAAAAAACACTACTGATAACCACTAAGTTGGCATCAGAATCATCTCCAAGTGAAATCAGAAACGGTATAATGAATCTCAATGACACGCTCGTGTCAGACATAGTTCACACCAAGCGGATACACAATGTTGCCCCGGGCATCGTAGACTATAAAGTTTCTCTAAACATCCCTGCCAACTACACTTGGGGTGTCATAGAGGTCTTGTCTGCCACATTTATCAACAACATCATTATCCAATTGGTGAGACATAAAGGGGGGTGGGAAGTCATGAAGGCTGCAACATATCCAAATGGGGGATTCGTGATTGCGAGTAGTCCTGAAACATCGATGGGAGTCATACTCACCAAGTGGCCCAAAGGTGCTGTGATGTTTCCTCCCAAGGTACATTACAATGAGTTTGAGGAAGTCAACCGGTGGAGCATTACGCAGCAAATTGGAAGTCCTGTGAATGATTCCGTCAAAGTGCCGGGTGGCGAATACTCCTGGGATATAAAGTTGTTCTTTGGTCCTATTTGGCTTACGCAGAAACATATAAATAAGGTGAATTTGGATCCTCACGGCAACGATCATAAGTTTCTGTACGATGAGGATATAGTTAATAAACGTCTACAACTACAACATATGCAAACCAAACCCGCTCATGCTTACACATCATTTTAATGTATATCGACAAACCGGTGATTATATATTCATACCTTGTAATAAAAGATATATGGAAGAGACGCTAGAATATTACTTCGAAGATGAGTCACATGTCATCTTCGAAAAATATACTATCGACACACTCGGCATCATCAAGCACAAAATATCAGGAAAGACACCAAGCTATAGGAACGAAAAGTACAACAGATGTGACGTGACTGACAACGATGGAAAACGACGCGGAATATTTGTATGTCGCGCAGTAGCATCAACCTTCTTAGGGAAACCGCCAACGCCCGAACATACTGCCGACCACATTGAGAGCGAACAAAAAAAGAACGACGCACTGACAAACATCCGATGGGCAACTCCATCGCAACAACGTAATAATCAGATCCGCCCAGAGTCGCACAGATCAGCGTTCATTGTTGTCCAAGATGGTGTTGAGAAAACCGTGAAAGAGTGGGTAAAGTATATGATTGATACAAAGACACCAGATGAACGCAAGTTTACCGAGAGCATGATAAACCATTATGCTCGAAATAAGCAACATGGCTTTACATACAAGGAATATCCAGATCTCCCGGGCGAGGATTGGAGGGAGATCGAGGGTTCTGAAACCAAACGAGGAGATCATTGGGAGATCTCAAACATGAATCGCGTAAGATGGGTCACGAACCACACGAGCAACGTGCTATGGGGCGAACGGTTGGGACGGCTTAAAGGGTATCCGCGAGTCAAGATCAATGGAAAACAGTGGTTATGTCACATCCTCGCATTCCAGACATTTCATCCAAAATTGTGGGCCGCAAAGAAGCCGGAAGAGATGGTCCGCCATGAAGATGACAACAAGGATGACTTTCGGCCTCACAAATTACGCCTTGGCACCGCTTCTGACAACGTGAAGGACTCACACATCAATGGCAAGCGTGATGGCACGAAGACCATGCGGATCAAGTGTGCTTCGTATATTGATGGCGTACATGAGAAGGAATATCTCAGTCAGAAGGATGCTGCCGAGTACATAAAATTAAAAGGATGTTCTGTTAAGAGTGTCAAAAATATAAGAATAGCCATAGGGCAGGCGCTCTCTGGGAAACTATCAACATTGTATGGTCGCACTTGGCAAAAGATTATTTAAGCACAGGATCTTTAGATGTCCAGTATCCTTTGAACAATTTCATGGGGCGGATGAGATTGACATTCCCCGACTGAAACAAATTTGCCCACAGCGTACAACGGTCTCCCGTGCCGCTGGTATCCAGATCTTGGAATCTTGATTTCAGCAATTTTCTACGCGAATTACAGAAATCAAGGAACCATGTTGCTTCATCCATCTCGTCCTTGTTTTTCATTGCTTTCAAAATAGGATTGAAAGAACTCATGTCTGAACCATGATTCAGAGCGGTGTCTACCATAAAACCCCGTGTGAGAGGTGATGTTAATTTAGCACCGGGGCGATTGACAAGTTTGTCAGCAAAGTTCCGGGCAAATGACCAATACAGCTTGATGTAAATCTTCCACACAGCCTGTTGCCATTCCTTGTCATCGCCAAGGCTGTTTATGTCTTTACCAAGATTTTCAAGACCTTTGACATCTTCTCCCTTTGTCTTGGTCATCGGTGCTATGTACTTAACGAGTTTGTGGTTTGGGTTTATCTTCTGCAATTCTTGTAGAACCATCAGCAGATCGCCAGTGCCACTGCAAGCACCATAAATAGTGACTGTCCACCCTCTCCCATCACCAAGACGTTTGGCAAAGTTGTAGTTCTTCCACCAATCCAGAGTTGAGTTCTCTGGGAGAGATATCAAGGAAAGGATTGTGTCTGCCTGGCTTTCTGTGAAACCAAGAGGTGCCAATTGACTTACAATCTCTGCGGGGATATGTGTGTCGACATTATCAGGAGTTTTTGGTGTTTCAGGAACTGGCGGTGGGATATCAGGTACAGGTAGTTCCAACTCCTTGGCAAGTGCGCTCTTGAATTGCTGTCTGCGGTTAGGACCAAGACCCCTATACTTTCTGCCAACTGCGTTTAGTTCATCCTCGGCAATTTTCAACATTCTCTTCACAAAGTCATCGCGAATCTGGTTTTTGTTCTCGCTAGTTATCTCCATATAGTATACACAACGAAAATAATTAAAAATATATCTATTAATTAAATGTCATCTGGTATGGTAAAGTGGAGAGGAGATTCTGCTAAGAAATCAAGTTCTGCTAGGAAGTCATCATCTCCCCAAAGGGATATCTATATCAAACAATCTGCTTCGCCCCAGAGGTCATCGTCGCCCCAGAGGTCATCGTCCCCCCAGAGGTCATCGTCGCCCCAGAGGTCATCGTCTCGTCGCCAACCCGAATATACAAATGGAGGTAGATTCTCGCCAAGAACTTCGCAGGATATTGGCCGCAGAGAAGCCAAGGTAGAACGCAGGAGGTTACAAGCAGAGGCAAAAGCTCATAAACTTGCTATGCAGACTCAGCAACAAGAATTGAGGCATAAAAAACGTATGGAAAAACTAGAATATTCTCGTGGATTCAAAGAAACACATGGGGCATCTCAAAGTGTGTACGTTGCCGGTGGTGTTGGTATTGCCGCTCTTCTTGGTTATATGTTTTTCTCATAAATACTACGTTTTATCGCTTTGTCAATATATCAAAACATTGACAAAATGAATTATTTGCTGTTCTGTTCTTAGATTATTGCTTGGTGTGTTTGCTCCAGTCAAATAGCATGTCGGGGTTACGCAACACCACGCCTCGTACCTCGGCACTTGTAGTTAGGTCGCTCCTGATGTATACAACACTATCACCAGCCATAGCAACGGGACTATATCCCTTTGCACTCCAAAATACATTAGTTGCTTTGAACCCACCCGTCTCACTCGCAGTGGGAGGAACAGAGGGATTAACAGTGGAAACTATGACATATGGGCGGAATTTGGTATCCACCGTAGAAGAGTCAATGCTCAGCAGAGCAAACTCAGTTGGAAACCCAGAGGCTGACAGGATATCGTCCAGTGGTTCATCATTTATAATCTTAACCGTGAGGTTCCTGAATTCCTTTTCAAGTTCCTTGAGGTCATCTCCAACGCGGGCAACATTCAGAACGCACATATCGTGATCACGCATGAGACGCATAGAGTTGATAATCTCCAGACCGCCGACTGGACTGCTCATGTCCACGATGCGTTGGTTCCTGCGCAGACATCCTAGACGACCAAGGATTTCTTCCACAATCCCATCAACAGGTGAGAACTCGCAAGAATCTCTGAAATTGTCAAATGGTCCACGGGAAAAGTTTGCTAGCATATTCTCTCCCACATTTCCTTGAGTGCTCATTTACAGTTGAAAATATTTTGCTGATAGGAATTTTACACAATCATGCCGTTGTTTTGCAAATATGGAAAAAGGTCTACTAGAAAGTCTTGTATTTCCTTTTCGGTGGGAAGAGGAACAGATGTATATTCTTGTGGAATAGGCTGAGGAGCAACCGGAGGAGCAACCGGAGGAGCAGGCAGGGGGGCATACCAAGGACAACCCGGATGTATGACCCTTGGAACAGATTGAGGCGTAGTTTGAGGAGGAGTGTGTTCTGACTTCACGATGCCATGAGTCCAACATACCTTGAACACATTCTTGTCAATCTCTGAAATGGCAAACCCCTTCAGGGGAGTGTAGTTTGTAAAGAAAATGCGGTGGACAACTGGTACATATGTTGGAGTAATCTTGGTATACAACAGATCGCTCAGAGAGTACTTGGACATGAAATCAACATGGAAAGTCTTCATATCATAAGTAGCAGTGGTAGCGCCCGTAGATGCGCAAGACTTGATGAGCTGCTTCACCTTGCGCTCCAAATTCTTGGCAAGAACTTCTGCGTCCTTCTCGAGCTGAACATTGATGTCCAGAGCAACCTTGGTGGTCTTCACAACTTCGTCAAAGAATGAGGCCATTGTTATACTTTGTGTGATTTTTATTAAGTTAAATTAACGTATGTGTCGATATACTATCACTTTCTTGGCCAGTCACATGAGTTTGTAGTAGAATTCCAAACCAAGCCAGATGGACAATTCATCTTTATACCAGCATTGTAGAAGAATGGCTCTCCGTCAACACCCCACACACCGTCCTTTGGTACGGGCGTTGGCTTAGGATTGGGCGTTGGCTTAGGCTTGGGCGTTGGCTTAGGCTTGGGAGTTGGTTTTGGCTTGGGGGTTGGTTTTGGCTTGGGGGTTGGCTTAGGCTCGGGTGTTGGCTTAGGCTCGGGTGTTGGTTCGGGCTTGGGAGTTGGTTCGGGCTCTGGAAGTTTGCCACCAACGTGAGTCAGATTTTCATGAATAACACGCATCAATGACCTCTCGTTTGAAAATGGTAGATCTGCGGAATCTTCCCAAATAAGTATCCCACCAAGACCCTTTGAAAACACATAATCGCATTTTAGCTTCACTGACCGTGGGTCATCATACGAGTTGAGTACCCGTTTCTTGGGATCGTATGAATACGCTGCCTTTGCCACAGGATCCCACATTTCTTTGGCACCTGGTAGAGGAAGGAACTTATAGTCCACGCTGCCATTGTCCCAAGTCTTGTCTGTCGAACCGATGGTGTATGGTTTGCCAAGCCCGTCAGTGTTCCCAAAACCTCTAGAATAAAAGGCAACGCCAATAAAGATCTTACTAGATTCCACGCCAAGACCTAGCATTGTGTCAACCGCACTCTCAACCGAGTATGGCACAAAAGGAGATTTTGAGATATTTGTATGATGTCCCGCGGTGGGACCGGGCCCCCAACTGCCATCAAGGAAATCATATGTCATCACGTGAACTTCGTCAAGTACATCAGAGACAGATTTCACAGGGAAACGTAGCTTTTCAGGAGCTGCAATTGTACACAGAGAAACCTTGAACCCTGGCATCTTTTGTCTGATGAGTTTCACCAGTTTGACAAAGTTTGAAGCATCGTCTGGAGATGCCTTGTTTCCTCCAAGACCGTAGTTAACTCCATCATCGCTTAGGTATTCCCAGTCAAGAGAGATACCCGTGAAAAGTCCAGGGTACCTGTTCATGAACTCTGCAAGAGTCTTGACAAATGTATTACGAGTTGCATCCGTTTTCACAGCGGTGGAGAAATTGCCACTCCAGGACCATCCACCCACCGAGATATGCATGTTGAACTTATGCCCCTGCTTCTTGAGCTTAAGGAACTGGCCTAGTTGCCCGAGATCTTGTGCAGGAGAATCCCACTTGTTCTGAGGGTCAACACCTTCCCCAGGGCCAACGAATGGGTTTTCTATGTCTGACCAGGTATCACCACTGTATACTCTGCCAGTCTCGTCAACATTAAGGAATGCGTATGCAATGTCTGTGAGCTTGTCAATGGGGAGATTTTTAGGGAAGAATTTCCGGTCATACACAGACCATGATGTGTGGTAATATATAGCTTGTTTGCCAGTGGGCGATTTTATGTAGGGAGCTGGTGTAGACAGTGCCATTGTAATGATGATTTAACAAAACATCTTTTTGGATACAATTAACCGCAAAAAGAATGTTTGAGTAATTAAATGAGTCTATTGGCAACGACAACAAGTACTGTTGACAAAGTTACATCAACTGCCAAGAAGGCAACGGCTGATCTCACTATACGTTTTGCTGACTTGATCGTCACTGCTGCTGGTATTGTGGCTGCTCTCTCCTGGAACACTGCTATCCAGTCTATGTTTGTGGAAGGAGGTATCTTTTACAGATTTGCAAAGGGAGGGCCATGGGTGGCAGCAACAGTGATCACAATATTCGCAGTTTGGCTGGGCTTCTGGAGGACAAAGTTGGTCCCGCAAACACCTGTAGTAAAGAAATGAAACAGCATTTATATCAATTAAATAAACAAAGTGTCGATATACATTGTTTAAGTAAATATATAAGGCAAATGACAACTTTCACAGTCCTTTAACAAAAACCGCCCATATTCCCAGACTTGTCACATCAGCCGGTCCTGCCCTGCTTGGAAAGCGTGTTCAGCTTCTTCGCTAGAACATTGGTGTTCTTGCGGACATGTGCTCGCATCTTTGTCGCCTCTTTCTCCCACTTAGCAGCCCGCTTGGCGAACGCCGCGGCTTGTCTCCGTTTGTCGGATGCAAGTTTTTTGTATTTCTCGGCGTTTGCCTGGACAGCCTCTCGCTGCTTCATAAGTGTTCCTACGTTCCCGCTCCCGCCGTAATAACGTGCATTTGTAATTGCCTTCATAAATGGTTTTGTTTTCTGTTGGAAGTCTGCAGCCGTGGCGTCTGCCCTCTTCGCGTCTTCCAGGAGCATTTTCTGAGTTCCTGCAGCCGACTTTGCCTGTTCCTCGGCCTGTTGCAGATGCTTCTTTTGCCAGACAAGGCGTTCGCGTGTGCGCGCAGTCCCGGTTGTACCGGTCGTCTTTGCCTTTTTCTTTGGTGCGTCTGAACGATAAGCTTGTTTTCCTCTGCTTTGGAACGGGTACATCTTGTTGTTTGATATGTATACAAAATATTTTTTTGGCCCGAGGAAAAAGTCTGAGTTTATTTGGCTTGCGTTTGCTTTGGGTGTTTGGGGGTCTGTGTGTTCTTATGGGCAGATGGTTGGTGGCGAGGAGATGTTAACATTTACTATAAAAACTTGTCTTATATGTTATTTTAATTCTCTGGGTCAAATGACATTCTCTGGGTCAAATGACATTTGTAAAATGGTATTTTACAAATGTATATTTATTGAAAGCAGCAGTGAAAAAATTTCCTTTTGAGTATATTTATAATCCTTTTTTTAGAGTTATTAGTTTTAATTATTACATCATGATTTAACTTATAAATTTCTCCACAAGAAGCATTCATAATATTTTTCCCTATATTTGTTAGACTATCAAAAGAATCATATTTGCTAACCATTATATAATACAATACAATTTAAATGTTGAAAATAAATGGAATATACATCATATTAGACAAAGAAGAGATGGCAAGCATAGGTATCACATTATAAAATTGCGTCCGTTTCCATACAACTACTTGAAGAATACATCCTGTGACAAGAGATGCCCAAGTTCCAAGAATAAAGAAAAACGCAAAAATACGTGAATTCCTAAATTTAATAGACATCTGAGATTTTTTTGATACATTACCAGTAGGGCACCATTTTCCCTGTGTATTAAATACACGATCCTTAATTGCCCATGTATATGCAAGGTTTTGAGATGCCAGCGAAAAGAATGCTGCAAATGGCCACTTCTGTGAAAACCAAATAGGAAGCAGTAGTTGAATAAGAAGAACGCCTGGAATCGCAAAAGCAATATTAAAGTATAGAATTAGATGCGGATATGCCCATATCAGAGTCTGAGAAATCGCAGGACCTGTAAATAAAGAAAATAGAGATGTCAGATAGAAACACATTCCAGAAATATAGCACATACGACGGACAAACCCAAGTTTGGTTTTCCAAAAGACCCTAGTTGTAGCAAGAGTAGTAGACCCACTTGCCCATCGGTATTGTTGAGAAAAGAATGAACGTTGATCATTTGGACATACGCCAGTTGATAGTACCAGGGGTGCATATTCCACATGATATCCCGCAGAGGTTGCTAGGAAACCAGTTCGCACATCCTCAGAATGTTCTACCTCTGCGGTACCTCCAAATGGTACAAGAGACTCTCGACGATAAATCGCACAAGAACCAACACAAATAGAAGCATATGCAGGCTCATATTTCTTGAACCAACTGACACGAGCAGAATTCCTAGCAGGTTGAATAAGTCGGTAAAACAATTCCTGAACCGCACCTGCGCCTCGTTCTACATAGGTCTGATCGGGACGTTGCTCAAAAAACTGAGGAGTTTGAAAAATAGCAATCGTTGGATCTGCTTTCATACGACCAAGAGTCTCTTCTAGGAAATCCTCACGAGGACAAAAATCAGCATCAAGAATAACAAAAAACTCACCATCTGTCTTATTAAATGCAGAGCGCAGATTTCCAGCCTTCTTCATGTGAGGTCGGTTATCCCGAACTAAATAGTAGAAACCAAAACTCTCGGCAAGTTTCTTGACATTGCTAGAATTGCTATCATCAAGAATGTATACCTTGAGAATACCATTGTGGCGGATTTTAGATACATAAGACCAAGTGTTCTTAAGAACACATAAATGTTCTCCACAGACAGGTAAAAGGATATCGACAGAAGGTGAAAAGGGATTTTCTGTATCATCACGAACACTTTTGATGATGCGAATATGATTATTGTAATCAAAACCACGGCCAAGAAACATAACAATAGTATACGTCAGAATGGAAGCAAAAATCCCTACAAAAGCAAGTGTAAAATACCACCACGAACCGGTACCATACATGAACAGAATAACGCCAGTAATAAAAGCACCAGTAGACAAGAATACGAAAATAGAAACGAGAAGTTTATTAGTATTTATGTATGAGTTTTTCAAGTCATCTGATGGAGGACGGGGAAGTACAACACCACTTGGGATGACAGAAACCAAATTACTATTCTCAACTGTCTCCAACTCAACTGTCTCCTCCATGTTATTTTGTTTGTTAGTGTTTTTTTCGAGTGACATTTTTATACTCACGCTTCTCAAGATGTATTTTATGTTAAAAAACAGCACAGGGTCAAATGACACTGCTCAGGGGTAAATGACACTATTATCATTTGATCCTGGTGTCAATTTTTAACATAAAACACCAAATTGTTTATTATTTAGTAAATAATAATCATGATCTCAAAAATTCACGCATTTGGCGTTATAACCCTCTTTGGTATTATAGCAGGTGGTGTCGCAACTGGCGTTGTTATTGCAACAAATAATAACAACAACCATTCTGATGATAGGTATTTTAATCCTAAGGGTCCAACTGGAGCAAATGGGACCGTTGGAGTAAATGGAACTCTTATATGGTCTGATGAATTTGATGATGCAAACCTTAATCGTGATTATTGGTCAGTTATGACTGGAGGGAATGGTTGGGGAAATAATGAAAAACAAGTATATGTAGATTCTCCTGATAACATTGCCATTCATGATTCTACTCTTGCAATTACTGCAATGAAAGGAAATGATGGTATATATACATCAGGTCGTCTAATGACTAGGGGGTCCTGGTTCCCAGGGATGTCTCTTCCAGATGGAACAATTCCAACAAAGATAAGGTTTGAAGCTCTCGTGACACTACCAGAAGCTGGTCAGGGTATTTGGCCTGCTTTTTGGGGTCTTTCTGCAGATAATGTTTATGGAGGTTTTGCAAATAGTGGGGAGATTGATATAATGGAGTTGATAAATGAGCAGACAAAACTCACACAAGGAATTCATTACGGTGGTTCGGGGAAAGATCACAAGATGCAGATGTCAAGAACTTTGCCTGAAAATATTACATTTTCAGAAGGCACATACATTTTTGCTGTAGATTGGTATCCTACAAAAATTGTTTTCTTCCTAGATGACATCATAACTACTACTTTTTATTCAAAGAGTGTTTCTAATTCTGGTTGGTACTCTGACTCTAGCAATGCTAGAGAAAATTCTCCATTTGATGTTGGTTTTAAACTTATTGTGAATATTGCAGTTGGAGGAGGGTGGCCGGGGGACCCTGATGAAACAACCCCAGATATTGCAACAATGTTTATTGAATATGTACGAGTTTATGCAGATTTCTAATTATTTTATTAAAAATCTGATTGTTCTATATGCCTTCCTTCAACTGTATGAGATATTATTATGATTGACTATCAAGAGTACTTTTTTTGTCGATATAGCAAATGACAAAGCATATTGACACTCCGCAAGTTATAAACATGTAAACAAACACTCACTTTAGAATCAACAATCATGGCTGCTCGTCTCATTGCAGTGACTCAGCCACTCATTCCCGGTGTGCGCACTGCCGAGGATCTCATTTCTTATGCGGCACGTGTTAGTAACCCATCTAATCAGCTGCAGACATCTAACCGTCTCATCAAGTACTGCATCGATCACAAGCATTGGTCAATCTTTGAGCAGGCCAGCATGACCATCGAGATCAAAACCACTCGTGCGATTTCTGCTCAGATCCTGCGTCACCGGACTTTCACTTTCCAGGAATTCTCACAGCGTTACGCGGAGGTGGCTGAGAAGCCAGTGCCCCAGGAGGCCCGTCTACAGGACCAGAAAAATCGTCAGAACTCAATTATCACCGATGACGCCGAGCTAAAGGAGTGGTGGGAGGCAGAGCAAAGTGCCATTTATGATGCCAACGTAAAGTTGTACGAAGAAGCCATTGCTCGTGGCATCGCAAAGGAGTCTGCTCGTATGGTTCTGCCAATGTCGTCTCCGACCACGATCTACATGACTGGCACTGTTCGCTCTTGGATCCATTACATTGATCTGCGATCCTCAAATGGTACACAGAAGGAGCACATGGACATTGCCATTGCTTGCAAAAACATCTTTAATTTTCAGTTCCCAGTATCTGCGGATGCTCTTGAATGGAAGTAATCTGTAAACATCACAATTAAAATGTAAACATATACTATAAACAGAATGAATATTGACAAGGGCATGATAAGATCAGCTATTCTTGCTGCAATTATATGGTTCATGAGACGCGATCTCCCTCTCGCGCTCATTATTGCGATTGTGAGTTATTTTGCCCCTAAAATTGGCCTGTAATTACTTTGAATCTGACTTTTTAAATGATGTGTTTACATGAATTTAAATCGCAAAGGAAGTGATCTCGGTAAAGAGCTTGAATGCATAGGCACCGATGACACCGCCAACAAAAGGTGCCACAACGGGGATCCAAGAATATGACCAGTTGCTCTGGCCCTTGTTGTTGATTGGTAGAATAAAATGAGCAAGGCGGGGTGAGAAATCGCGAGCAGGGTTTGCAGCAATTGAAGTCACGCCACCCATACCAAGGACAAGCACAAAAACTAGCCATCCAATGGTGATGCCTTCGATAGAACGATACATCAAGAAGTCGTCCTTGTTAGTGATATGGGTGTGGCGAGAATACACACCAAGCGCACATGCGATAAGGACAGTAGTACAGAGAACCTCTACAAGGAAAGAATGGATAAAGTGGATCTTTACTGCGGGACCAGTCGCAAACACGGCCAACTTCCTCTTCTGGTCCTTGACAAAGACCGCATCATTGGCTACCTCAATGTCGTCGTCCGGGCGGAGCATGAAGTGGGGGAAGTACATACAATACATTGCCACGGCGCCAAGGAACATGCCAAGGAATTCGCCCGCCATTGAAACTCCCATTTCAACAGCATCAATCTTGTCAAGGACAAAAAGAGCAAGACACATTGCAGGGTTGAGATGTGCCGAGACAAACCCAAACATCACAATTGGAATAGCAAATGCCATACCAAACCCAAACGCGATGAACCCAAAACCGACGCCATGACCTTTGGTCTTGAGAAGATGGTCGTTGGCAACCACGCTCAAGCCAATAAGGATTGCGAGGAACGAGGAAATAGCCTCAGAGGCAAAAATATGGAGGAGGTTGTAAGTCATTTTTGTAAATTGTAGTAATTTGATACTTGGGATATCAAAGACTCTTTTTTTATAGATTTTGTCATTGCCGTGGTCAAACGACACGTGTATCATGTGATACATTACCAGGGTAAAACAACATATCGACGCCAAGTCTATAAAAGAGACACTCACACCTCAAACATCACTAAAAACAATCAACAATGTCCTCCATCGCAATGACCACCCCCATTGTTGCCAAGCCCAACGTTGCCGTGTTTTCTGCCGGCAAGTATGTCAAGAAGTTCCTGAAGCCAATTGAGAGCGTGTGTACTCCTCGTTATGTGGACGTACCCCTCACTGTGGAAACCGCGCCAATGGCGTCTGGTTGCAGGGCCGTGAATGTGTTTGTGAATGATGATCTGTCTGCCCCCGTTCTGGACATTCTTTGGGAAACTGGAGTTGACAGCATCACGATGCGCTGTGCCGGTTTTGATCGTCTGGACGTTGAGCACGCCAAGAGCCTCGGGTTCAAGGTGTACCGCGTCCCCGCATACTCTCCCCGCTCTGTCGCCGAGCTTGCGCTGACGCATATGATGGCGCTCTCTCGCAACTTCCAGCTTGTACTTCCCCGCGTAAAGACCGGAAACTACACCATGGAAGGCCTTGTGGGCCGCGAGATGACCGGAAAGGTCATTGGCGTGGTGGGCACTGGCAAGATCGCCCAGGAGTTTATCAAGCTCATCAAGCCAATGGCACGCAAGATCATCGCCTACGACGTGTACGAGTCTGAGGATGTCAAGAAGATGGGCGTGGAATACCACAAACTGTCGTATGTCCTGATGAACTCCGATGTGGTGTCTCTCCACTGTCCTCTCATGGATGCCACGGCAGAGATGATCAACCATATGACTCTGCGCACAATGAAGAAAAATGCAGTCATCATCAACACGGCGCGCGGCGGTCTCATCAACACCAATGACCTTATTGCTGCTCTGGAGAATGGAGTTATTGCTGGCGCGGCAATTGATGTTTACGACAACGAAGCTGGCCTGTTCTTCACCAACCGCTCTGACCTCTCGATGGAAGAGCGGATGGAGAACTGGGACAAGAACATGGCAAGGCTGGTCAACCTCCCCAATGTCATCGTGTCTCCCCACGTTGCCTTCCTGACCAACGAGGCCCTGAAGAACATCTGCGACACCACGACTGACAATCTTGTATGCGCTTTCAACAATCAGCATTCTGATACCAAACTATTCTGAATCAAAATGTAATACACTTAATTAAAAAGGCAAAGAGGGTCACAACTTATCAGTAGACTTTATCTCTACATCAACGTTCTTGGCAACATCATTGTAAAATTCCTTGGTTTCAATCGGGAATTTGTACATCCTGTGGTCACCGGTGGCACACATCTTTATAACTTGAGCACCAGATATAGGTTTCTCTTTCTTCTTACCGGTGTCAAAAGAAGGCGCCGTCATATCCTTTAACGCTCTCTGAATATTCTGGGGGGCGTATGGTATGTGGTAGTCATTGTCAAATAAATTTGCGCTCTCCTTCAGATACTCATTTCTGTATTTCTTCAAGTCTTTTGTGGTGTCTTTGCCGGTGACAGGATCCTTGTGGACAACGACATTCTTATCGGAATCGTATTTGATGAACTTTTGGTCGGCGCATATGCCACGAGTATACCTGAACAAAATGGCGGGTATCTGTTGAGGATCCGCCCCGCGTATTTCACTGATGAACTCCGGTTTCTTGAACACGTCATACACCGCCTCTACCGCCGACCTATCTGGTACCGCAAGGGTGATGTTCAGATTGATACTGCTATCATTAATAACAGAACCAACATTGCCGTTGTAAACGGTTTGCGGAACAACTTCCTTGCGGTCATAGTCTTCCTTGAGAACAAACTCGAGCTTTTTGACAACAATTTCATGACCGCATTTAGTCTTCTTATGTCTTGAAGCATTTCCGTGAGCACTGGTTTTATAACCACAACCACAAATGTGATATGGAATTGAATGAATTTCAACCATTGTAATATCATCATAAAATTTATTAAGTTATTTTACATGTATACATTGAGGGATACATCACAGGGATACATCACACTCACACGGTGCTATAGTTTTTATATGATGTATCGTAGACTTATTTTTTTTTTTTTTTTTTTAAATTATTTTTTTATTTA
>Ga0247838_1004205_pt1 | contig 15540 bp, 15 predicted proteins | sample LaCruzMarch2015__5_FD_189097 | JGI IMG/M metagenome (GOLD analysis project Ga0247838, IMG submission 189097) | Freshwater microbial communities from meromictic Lake La Cruz, Castile-La Mancha, Spain - LaCruzMarch2015_15m | ecosystem: Environmental > Aquatic > Freshwater > Lake | place: Spain... | reverse complement strand
CAAGATTGGTGCCATGCAGCGCATGCATTACGGTCTCCGTGACTTCGAGTTCCTCTCCTTGAGAATCCTGACTCTTCATAAGGCTAAGCACACTTTTTGCGGATGAGCCCGACTATGTGGGAGAAAGTGTAAATTGGACAACGAATCACTGCGAAAGGTGGCTTGAGGGATGCGCGCATTGCGTGCTTACACAAAGTAACACTTCCTAATAATTCAACAATAAATGCCTGCCCCATTAGCCTTTTTCCACCACCGCCCTCAACTTGCCCGCTTGACTATTGTGTCCCCTCGTTTGCGGGACCGATTTTCCGCGAATGCACGAATGTTATTTTCCCCGGAACGCAGGAAATCCAAGAATTCTACACCCAGGCATTTGCAGGTCTGGCAGATACTAAGAAGGACCAAGTATTCTTTGATTCCCTTCTCCGTTGAAAGACCGTCGATGTCGCGGCGCAGCAGTGCGAACGCTTTAACCGCGTGCTCCGCGTTGTTGTTGTTCCAAGGAACACCATCGTGATCGAGAAATGTGAAAAGAGTGTCTCGATTCTTTTCTAGGCGTTGCTTGCATTTTCGGCCAGTCTCACTCTGGCATTCCCAACGAGACAGGCGTTTGAAGAAGCGATGCACATCGTCCTTATGTCTGCGAAGAAATCGCGTCTTCAACCCGAACCGATCAACGGTTTCAATCATCGGCTTGAGGAGGGCCGCGAACTCACTAACTAGTTTCTTGTACTCTGCGTTAAATGGTTCATTAAACAAGTCCACGTCGAGATCACGAATGAGATGAATCAGGCACTTCTGTTGGGTGCAGTTTAAAGAGTCGTAAGCCGCATAGAAATCCGAAACGAGCACCCCCTCGAAATCCTTCAGAACGCGTTGAACAAGATCGCCCTCCCTCGACGGATAGAACATATAGACAACTTCTTCAAGATTTGCGAAGACCCAAACGTAACCAGTCTGCTGATGCAGGTTCACCGTGGTTTCATCGGCATGCACTAAAGACCCAGAGGTGATTGATTTCAGCAACGCGTCGTAGGTTCCTTGATAGAACGCAGCCGCACTCTCCTTGAACTTATTGACCGCTGTGCATGTGAGTTGAAAGCCAAGAACTAGATTGAGGAAAGTGGCAATTTGATGCTGCGGCAATCTCAGTTCAATGTTTTGATAAATACAGAAAGTTTTGAGGTTTGGCCCAAACTTCTCTCGACTCCAAGCGTGTTTAGAATCGAGGAAGACTGTCCGACACGTCGGACATCTGCAATAGTTAAATCGGTAATTTGTAACCCACTTCTTTAGGCATGCAGGGCCGAAGCGCAAATCGATCACAGTTTTTTGTGCCGTCTGGTGTCTGTATATCTTGAAGCCTCCACACTGCGGGCAAGTCTTTGGCATCGGCCAATTCACGACAGCATTGACGCGTGTCCTCTTCCGCCCAATCTGGGTAGCCTTCCTGGTGATTACCTTCGGGTTCTGGCTGGACCTTACTAAAACCCGCTCGCGCTGATAATCCCAATAGGCGGCTTTGTTGATTTGCTCAAACTCTGCGATCTGAAACCGGTTGCTTTTGAAAATGGAGGGGAAATCGCGCGGCAGAGAATCTGTATGAACAACGTCTGCTGAGGGTTTGGCTTTTTGCCCCTCGCTATCAAACATAAGCTCACCGAGCCGCTCTTCTAACCGCGCCAAAGCCGCGCAATCATTGGCGTTGTATTTGATCAGTTTCTGCCTGAGTTCCTCAGAGCGTGTTCCTTCCCACTGGTGACGCCAGATTATTGACGTTAACCCTGATGCCTCCACATTTGACCATTCGAAGTTGAGATTCCTTGCGATCTCTTTTAGCCCGTTTGTAAATGTCGGAAAGTAGATTTTGGAGAACATAACAGAGACAATGTTGACGACTACGCTAATCGCCTTTGTCTTGGTCGGGCTTTCAAGCGCCAAGGTGTGGCGCTCCTTCATTCGTTCCAGAAAACTTGTCTCGTAGCTACCGTAATGGACCAGCACCGGCTTCTCGACGGTTTCGAGGAGGGCAAGGAATTTCCGGCAAATCTTCCCTTCGTCAGCGACGGTGTCAGCCCACAGGCTGTGCTGGACGGCGGACTCGCCGTTGCCGAGCCGCAGACCGATGAGGTAATAGAAATCGCGGTCGGGCAGTCCCTCGACATCCAGATAGACGGGAGTGCCTTCGATCTTGAGTTCCGGGCTGCCGACGATATGAATTTTCTTTTCCCGGATCGCCAGCGCCTTGAGCGAGTGGTGATACTTCTCGCGTTTTTCGCGCATCCTTTTTGGACGACGGCGGGGGCGGAACGTGTAGGAGAGTTGTGTGACGGTGAAGATGCCTTTGTTGTGAAGTTTCTGGCGTTCCTTTGCGCTCATGTTAGCCAGCAGGCTGAGATCGTCTTTTTCAACAGCGATCTTCCGGCATCGTGCCTGATACTCGCACTCGGTGCAATGGCGGTTCAGGACGAGATCGGGGGGCTCCGGGTTTGAAAGCAGTGCAGTAATTTTCTCGACCCGCTTCCGGACTTCGCCGACCAAAGCCGCAGTCTTGACCTTGAGCGTGGCGTGGTCGTCACCGTGAACAATTTTACCGAGGCTGATTTGTCGCCCCAGCATTTTTCCCAGCGCGAGCGCATCGAAGGCGAGCAGGAGTTTGTGGTCTTTGCCCAGCTTGTTGGTGAAGATGAAGCGGATGGGAATGAACTGCGCCGCTTTGCCTCTTCCACCTGCGGGCACTCGTTCGACGGCGTGAAGTTCGGACTCCAATACGCATGCGCCCATTTCCGCCTGCATAGCCATGCCTGTTGCCAACCGCCAGGTGGCTGATTTGGCATTTTCCGCACTTCGCGAGCGATCAACCTCGGAATCGGGAAAATCGGCGGCCATGCGAGTTGTCTCAGCTTCACGGTATGAGTCGGTCTGCGTTTTCACCCACTGGGCGTAGGGGTTTTCTTCGGAAGCTTCACCGGACGCTCTCAGCCAGCATTTTGTCGGACACTTCAAGTATGCTTCAAACATACCGGGTGTGATTTCCATACGATGCGATCCTACTCCCGTGCGAGGATTCGGGGTCAAAAGATTTCTGACAATTCTTGCGCGATCAGATCATCGAAGCGATTGAGCAAAGTCCGAGAGGTCGCCGCCCACCACTCACGAGGCAGCGGATTGCTGATTGCGACAATGACGCGGCGCTCAGAGATCCTTGACGAAGGATTCCAGATCTGCGCACCGGATTGCCGCGCGGTGAAGGACGTGCAGGCGTGCAGAGTCAGAAATGTGTGAAATTTCCTCGCGAAGGCCATCAGGAACCCGATCAAATCGGATTTCCAGAGCCTCGACGACGGCCTGCTGCTGGGCAAGAATCCCGCCCTCCTGCCGACCTTCCTGCCGTAAAATGTCTGCGGTGCTCATGAATTTCTCCTTTTGTTCTGCTGGAATTGTCGAGTCCACTATCTCGCAGACCTCGCGGCTTTGCAACTCGGAATGCTGCAGCAAATATCGCCAGAGGTGGTTGGCGATTTTGAGCGCCTCTTCGCGTTGGGGTTCCGCGAAGAGATCTCCGACGATCCGCTGCACTTCCTGAAATTTCATTTCTCCAGTGCGCTCGCTCTGCAACGCTCCCATCACCGCCCGAGCCAAGCACCCGTCGGCCAGCTTTTCCCATTGAACGCCGGACAGCTCCACCAAAAAGAATCCGCAGTCTGGGACGAAGGAGGATGCCCATTCGGCGATTTCCGCAGGGATCTCGATCAGATCCCGAAGGCGGCGCACAGCAGTCCACTTGCCAGGACCAGGATAAATGACAACGGGGATCACGAGCGGAAGCGTGCCTCCGGCTTCAATCTCCACACGATGGCTCTGCCAGATGAGCCCGATGTATTCATTCACGCGCAGGGGCATGATGCGCACAGGGAAGCTCTGGTGTTCAAAAAGGATGTAGAAACTGACCGGTTTTCCGGCCACTTTGATCCGATAAAGGACATCCTCCCGACGTTCGGCCAGGGAGACGTTGATGCCAGAAATCTTCTCGACATGAAGCGATGACCAATCAACCAGCGGCAGGAATGCCGCAGGCATCCATGTTTCGAGGAACTGGCGGGCGACCAGCGGCAGGGACATCGCATGGCGGAAAATGCGGTCATGGGAATGTGGGATTTTCTCCTCGGACATGCGCCGGACAATGGCAACACCCCCGCGCAGAAACAAGCTCAACATTCTCTCGGCACAAGGAGAGCGGGCGCGATAGGCCCCCAAGTTTCTCTCAACCTGCAACTGCCGAATGGAGGTTTTTTTGTGACAGTTTTGTGACAGGGGAACTGCTGATTTTGTCACAAACTGCCGTTTGGGAGCTTTGCCGCCATCCGCCCGCAGAGCCTTTATAGAGGCTGTTTAAATGGGAGAAATGCCATTTTGAAAATGGCAGCGCGTACGGGATTCGAACCCGTGCACCAGCCTTGAGAGGGCTGTGTCCTAACCCCTAGACGAACGCGCCGTGTGGAGAATTAGCGAATTTATCACTTGGCGGCGGGCTGGCAAGGATGGAAATTGAAACGATGGTTCTGTATATCAAGCCGTGGTGTCCATGGTGCGTCGACGCCGTCTCGTGGCTGAGGGGGCGCGGACTCGACTTTTGCGAGTTGGATGTGCTTTCCGACGAGGCGGCCCGCACGAGAATGAGGCGGATTTCCGGCCAGTCGCTGACCCCCACGCTCGAACTGCCGGACGGCGCTGTGCTTGCGGATTTCGACACAGGCCAGCTCGAGCGGTTTCTCAAGGAGAAGAATGTTATTTGAAATCCTGATTGTGGCGGGGGCGGGAACTCTGGCATTTGCGCTGCGCTCGTTCAGGCGTCCAGCTCTCTTCCGGGCGGGGACGCTCGGGCTGGTGGCGACGTCGTTTCTTGCCGGGTGGCTCATCGGGGGAAGCCTGTTCGCCGGCGCTCTCTTTGCCTCAACCTGGTTCCTCCTCCCCTGGATGGAAATCCTCACGCGGGTGCGGGGGATGCGGCTGCCTGCGGAAAGAACCTTGGAGTCGCGTCCCCCTCCTCCCCGTGCGGTGTTTCCGGCTCTGGAGGAATTGACAACCGAGATGGAAGCCTGCGGTTTTGCCTATGTGGAAGATATCGGCTGGACGCATGATGACACGCGACATTTCTCCCGCCACTTCCTCAATCCCGGCCGGACAACAATTTCCTCGATCTGCCTGATCGAGCAGGGGGACTTTGCGTTTTATTACGTCTTCTTCCGCTCAAAGGCTTCCGACGGACGCATGGCCATCACATGGAATTACCCGTTTTCCTACGGCCTGCATCAATACCCCGGATCCTACCTGAACCGGGTTGCCGGAGAACCCTCGATCGAGGCCCTCAGCCGGAGCCATGCTGGTTTCCTGCCGGAAGCTCTCGGGGGCGAGGTTTGCCTCGTTGATCCGGATGTCATCCAAAGCGAGCTTCAGAAGGACTTTCGTGGACAGCTCGACCACAATCTGGCCTGCGGGATCCTGCGCCGGGAAGGCGACTCCACGATCCGCTATACCGTTCGAGGAATGTTTTTTCTCTGGTTCCAGTTCCTGCGCGATTTTGTCCGCTTTTCTTGAGTGGGCCGCCTGTCGCCCGCCCCGGGCGGATTCTCAGCCCCGGGTGGCGCGGGACAGAGGCTCGACGAACGCCTCTATCCGCGCTGGCAGATCTTCAGAGTCGCCGGTTTCGCTGATGTGCCGGACGATGGCGCTGCCGACAACAACCGCGTCCGCCTGGCCTGCCACCTCCCGTGCTTGATCAGGGGTGGAGATTCCAAAGCCGACGGCAATGGGTAGACCGGTATGCTTGCGGATCTCGGCAACCTGGGCGGAGATCGTCTGCGATAGCGTGCATTGTTCGCCGGTGACCCCCTCACGCGATACGTAGTAGATAAACCCTCCGGCCGATTTTGCGATGAGCGCCATCCGTTCCGGCGGTGTTGTCGGGGCGATCAACTGGATCGAGTGCAGGCCGTGGCCGCGGGCCAGCTCGGAATTCCGCGCGGCCTCGTCGGGAGGAAGATCAAGGATCAGGAGCCCGTCGGCCCCCGCATCGACAGCATCCCGGAGAAACCTTTCGAACCCGTAAGCGTAGATCGGATTCAGGTAGGTGAAGAGGACGAGCGGCAGTTCCGATGTTTCGCGGATTTCCCGGATGATATCCAGGACGCGTGGGACCGTCGTCCCGGCCGCGAGGGCGCGTCCGGCGGCAGCCTGGATGGTGGCCCCGTCGGCAAGAGGATCCGAGAAGGGGATGCCGAGTTCAAGGATATCCACGCCCCCTTTTTCCAGAGCGATCGCAAGTGCGGCGGTCCGTTCGGGAGAGGGGTCTCCAGCGGTGATATACGCGATAAATCCCGAGCGCCCGCTGGAGCGCAGGTTCTGAAACTTCAGGTCAATCCGGTTTGGCATCGGGACCTTCTGACAGAAAATCCGGATTTGAAACAGCGTGGAGTTGCGCGGGAGCCAGGTCCTCGAAGCATGTTGAAAAATGAGAGAGGGCAATTCCTGTTGCACATGATCGATTGACATCAAGGGCAATTGCAGCGAGACGAGTAATAATTAATGAGAAGAGGCATCCCCCCGCTCAGCTTTACGAACATTGCAGGCCTGGCATCAGGTTTGCTGGCTTGGATTTGTTCCGCATCGGCTGAGATGCCCGCGCCGGACAAGCCGAACATCCTGTTTCTTTTTGCCGACCAGTGGCGCGGCTCGGCAACCGGCTATTCCGGTGATCCGAATGTCAAGACCCCCCATCTCGACCAGTTGGCGAAAAGCGCGATCAATTTCTCCAATGCGGTCTCCGTCCTCCCGGTCTGCACGCCATACCGGGCATCCCTGCTCACCGGCCGGTTTCCCACTTCGACCGGGATGTTTTTGAATGACGCGTATCTGCCGTCTGAGGAGCTCTGTATGGCGGAGATTTTTGGCAAAGAGGGATACTCGACCGTCTACATCGGCAAGTGGCACATCGATGGCCACGGACGTGATGAATACATTCCGCCGGCCCGGCGGCAGGGGTGGGACTACTGGAAGGTTGCCGAGTGTTCGCACAACTACAACAAGTCATTTTATTACAGCGGCAACGAGACGAAGAAAACATTCTGGGATGGATATGATGCGTTCGCCCAGACGAAGGATGCCCAGACGTATTTGAAGGAGCGGGCGGCCGGAAGAGGTCAGCCGTTCGTGTTGGTTGTTTCCTACGGCACCCCTCACTTTCCCCACGACACGGCGCCCGAAGAATATAAAAAAATGTATCCGCCCGGGGCGATCAAGCTTCCGCCAAATGTCCCGGAGTCCATGCAGGAGTCGTCCCGCAAGGAGGCGCAAGGATACTATGCCCACTGCTCGGCGCTCGACATGTGCGTTGGCGACCTCATGGCGACCCTTGATGAAACCGGGCTGGCGAAAAATACGATCGTTGTGTTTACGTCGGACCACGGTGAGATGCTTGGTTCGCAGGGGGTCCCTCCGTCACAGAAACAGGTTCCGTGGGATGAAGCCGCCCGGGTGCCTTTCCTCCTGAGGTTGCCCGACGCGCAGGGTGGAGAGGGGCGGCGCGTGAAGACGCCGCTGACGACTCCGGACATACTTCCGACATTGCTGGGGCTGTCCGGGATCCCTGTGCCCCCGAGCGTGGAAGGGGAGGATTTGTCGGCGGTGGTTCGCGATCCGTCAGTTCAAAAAGATCACGCGGCTCTCTACATGGGTGTGGCTCCGTTTTCCAAAGCGGAGGACGCCAACAGGGAGTATCGAGCCATCCGAACGGATCGCTACACATACGCGCGCGACCTGAAGGGGGCCTGGCTCTTGTATGACGAAGAAAAGGACCCGTATCAGTTGAACAATCTGGCGAACAAGCTGGAGTTTGCTGCTTTGCAAGGCGAACTCGACGGGAGGCTGCAGGCCGAGTTGAAGAAACGGGGCGACGAATTCCGGGACGGCCAATATTACATTGATCTGTGGGGTTACAACGTGCGCAACGGGGGAAGTGTCAATTACAAGCCGGGCTCTCCGGTGCAGTCCCCGAAAAAGCGGGCGGAGCCGGTGGAATAATGGTGGCCCATGATGGATCGCCGCGCATTTCTGAGGGCCGCTGGCGGTGTTGTGGCCGGGTTGTCCTGCGGGGCTGGTGCGGCATCCGATCCGATAGCGCGCCGGCGTGTGGTCATTGTCGGCGCCGGCATCGCCGGGCTCGCCGCGGCGCGAAAGCTGATCGAATCCGGCTGTGAGGTTCACGTTGTTGAGGCGCGGGAGCGGATTGGAGGAAGGATTTTCACCGGAAAATCCTGGGCGGACGCGCCGATGGACCTCGGTGCATCATGGATTCACGGAACCCGGGGAAATCCGATTTCCACTCTGGCTCAGGAAGCCGGCGCCCGTGTCCTGGCGACGAGCTATGACAACTCGGTCTGCTATGGCACCGATGGCAAGATCCTGGGCGACGGTGGTGAGAACAGGCTGGAAAAGCTCGAAAAAAATTTCAGCCGGTGCCTCCGTGCCGCCCAGGACGAGGAGAACGACCAATCCATCCGGACGGCTGTCTCGCCTCTGCTGGATGCCGCAAGCGCATTCCCCGGGGAGCGAAAAGAGGTGGAGTTTCTCCTCAACAGCACGATCGAGCAGGAATACGGGGGCAGCGTCGCGGAGTTGTCGGCCCACTGGTATGATGCCGATGCCTCGCTTCCTGGAGGGGACGCGATTTTCCCTTGCGGCTATGACGCCATCCCGGAATATCTGGCGAAAGGTGTCGATGTGGGCCTGGGGGAGTCGGTGAGCCGGGTGGAGTGGAATGCCCGGCAAGCGGTCGTGACATCCAGCAAAGCGGTTTACGCAGCTGACTGTGTGCTCATCACCCTTCCTCTCGGGGTTCTCAAAAACGGCGGCGTGGTCTTCGCTCCCGGGCTGCCTGAAGGCAAATGCCGCGCGATTTCCGCCCTGGGAACGGGGACGCTCAACAAATGCTTCCTGCGCTTCCCCTCCGTGTTCTGGCCGGAAACCGTGGACTGGATGGAGTATATTCCGGAGGACCCGGGGCGGTGGACGGAGTGGGTCAATCTTTATCAGGTAAGCGGCAAGCCGGTGCTCCTGGGATTCAATGCTGCGGGCTTCGGCAGGGAGATCGAGGAATGGGGCGACAGGGAGACTGTGTCCGACGCCATGAAAACCCTCCGGGCCATCTTCGGAATGCGGATTCCCGATCCCACGGGTTTCCAAATCACCCGTTGGGCATCGGATCCCTTTGCCCGGGGTTCGTATTCCTTCAATGCCGTTGGCTCAAATCCGGGAATGCGCGACGATCTGGCGAAGCCGGTTGACGGGCGGATATTTTTTGCGGGCGAGGCGACCGACCGCAGGTATTTCGGCACGGTTCACGGGGCGTATTTTTCCGGGATCCGCGCCGCCGGGGAAATCCTTTCCGGTTCCTGAAATGTTCTGTCGCACGGGAAATCCGCTTCGCTCTTGCATTTTCGCTCAGGGCGGAGTTTCTGGAGCCGATGCGCAAGACAAAGATCATCTGCACGCTGGGGCCGGCCACGGAATCGCCGGAAAAACTGAAGGAAATGATCGCGGCCGGGGCGGATATTTTCCGCCTCAACATGAGCCATGCGACCCATGAATGGGTGAGGGAAATCGTGGGGAGGATCCGCAAGGCTGCTGCCGAGATGAAGTCGGTGACTGCGATCCTCATGGACACGCAGGGACCGGCCATCCGCACGGGCGACCTCAAGAACAAGCTCAATCTCAAGCCAGGCGACATCTTCGAGTTCACGGTGCGGGGCTCACGCAGCGAGGAGCAGTTTTCCGCCGATGTGAACTACGACGGTCTCGTGGATGACATCTCCGTCGGCGACACGGTGCTGGTCGACAACGGCGTCATGCACATGAAGGTGCTGGAGAAAAATGCTAACAGGATCCGCTGCGAGGTGCTCACTGCGGGTACGCTGGGGTCGCGCCGGCACATCAACCTCCCGGGGGTAAAGGTCAACCTCCCGCCTCTCACCGAGAAGGATCTCGCCGATGTCGAACTCGGGGCCGAACTCGGGGTGGATTTTGTCGCCCTGAGCTTCTGCCGCGAGGCGGCGGATATTCTGGAACTCAAGCGCGTGCTCCGTGACCACGGAAGCAATGCGCGGACCATCGCCAAGATCGAGGACCAGAACGCGGTCAAATACGTGAACGACATCATCCGGGCCTCGGATGCGGTGATGATCGCGCGTGGCGACCTGGGGATCGAATGCGCCATGGAGGAGCTCCCGATCATCCAGCGCCGTATCATCAAGAAATGCGTGCAGTTCGGCCGCCCGGTCATCGTGGCCACTCACATGCTCGAGAGCATGATTGAAAACCCGCTGCCCACCCGCGCCGAGATCACCGATGTTGCCAATGCGGTCTACGAGCAGGCCGACGCCATCATGCTCAGCGGCGAAACCACCGTCGGAAAATACCCGGTGGACTGCGTGAAGATCCTCGACCGTGTGGCGCGACGGATCGCCCGAAGCGGAGGGGCCGGGTATGCGAAGGAGGCGGTCATGGACACCACCCGCCTCAAGACGGTCCGCTCGGCCGTGACCCTGGCAAACTCGTTTCCGAACTCAAAAATCGTCGTCTTCACCCGGCGGGGTTACATGGCCGACCACGCCAGCCACCTGCGCCCGGAGGGTGCTCCGATCTATGCGTTTTCCCCTTCGGAGGAAGTCGTCCGCCGGCTCGCCCTGAACTGGAACACCCACCCGATCCAGATGCCGTTCGGGATCAATCCCGACCACACGATCGCCGACGCCGAGCTCGAACTGGAGCGCCGCGGGCTCATCGCCAAGGGCGACCAACTCATCATCCTCAGCGACGTTATGGCCGGCAGCGAGCGCTTCGACTCGATCCAGCTCCGCGAGGTGATCTGAGATCCTAAATGCCGCGAAGGTTTTGGCCGCAGATTAACAGGATTCACACAGATTGATTGACCGACAACGGAAATGGACGGCTGAGTCGGTCTCCTGTTTGGTAGAGGCTGGCGTCGTCGTCAACGATGTCGTCGCTTTGCCTTGATTCCAAATTCGGGGGCGGCACAATCGCAGAGCCCAACTGGCTGACAAACAGCCGGTTGGGCTTTTTGCGGTTACCAGAACTGGGCTTGTTCGGGCAATTCCACCGGCGGAACAGTTTGCGCAGGCGAGCCGTGGATGACAAAACTCCGTTCCCATTGGGCGCGTGTGACGAAGATTGCCCGGACACTGCCTTCCGGCGGCAAATTGACTTTCACCCGTTCGATGTGGGTTTCCTGACGCGCAAATGTGACGCAGGCCCGGGCATAGACGCTCCACTGGAGCATTTGATAACCGTCATCCTTGAGCCATTCGCGGAAGTCATGGGCGGCTTTCCGTTGGGGCTTGGTGCCGACGGGCAGGTCAAATGCAACGATCAACCAGCCCATTTTGAATTTTTCTGTGTCCATGGCTTGTAAAGCCGGGGATCGGAGGAGAGGACGGCGCGGCGGAAACGGGCTTGAAGGCTTCGCAAATGATGAGCGCCACTCCGTGCCTGGCCGCTTCCAGAAACAGGTTGCTGTGGATTTGCGCGGAGAAACTGGTGATGATGATCGAGGCGATGTCCTCGATGGGCAGGCGCTTTTCGCCCTCGGGAGTTTTGCAGGTGAGCTGTCCATCGCGGCAACTCAGCGAGGCCTGCGGTGAATTGATCGTGACGATGTGGAAACTCACAGGAATAAATTCGCCAATGGGTCAGTCGTCGGGAACAAGGCTTTCCGGCAGGCCGAGGAATTCCGTGCCGGTTTCGGCGCGCCATTTCACGCGGCCGTCGTCCAGGCTTTCTACGATGACCCCGCGTAGGGAACCCTTCAGTGTGCGGACTTTGTCGCCGGGTTGGAAAGAAACGTGCTGGCAGAGACTTTCCAGGGTCGAGAGCATCATTTCTCGATCCAACACTCCCGTGATATAGTGAGCGACGGAGGAAGAGCCTTCTTTCAGACGGGGCAGAGGCATGCCGGCAAAGACAGCATTGGCCAGCGCGCGCCCGATTTCCGCAAAGGTATTCCCGTTGAAGAATAGAAACGGAGCGCGTTTGTGACAGGATCGCAGCAGGTCGAACGTCTCCCCGAGCGTCAGTTCCCGCTGCCGGATTTCTTCCCACTCTGCTGCAATCTTTTCGTGAGTTTCCGAATTAACTCCCGGCTGCGCACGGCCTCGTTCGCAGAGTCCCCGGTTGATCGCGGTGACAGATGCCCAACTCCGGTTTTTGAGAAACTGGGCTCGGCTTTGTAGCGGTGTTGGTTCGCTGCCGCCTCGGCGAGAATGTCCTCGTCTGTCAGTTGCTCCAGAAGATCCAGCCGCAGTTTCATCGCTCATATACGCTACTGCTATGATAGGAGGTTAGCAAGCACTGGTGGGGGGAGGCGAGGCAATCATCGGCGGGAAATGTCACTACTCCCGTTCCAAGGAATTTTTAGCATGGCCGACATCGAAGGCGAGTTGGAGGTCGCCAGAGGTGGATTTTTCTGTTGCCGGGGTGGAATGGAGCGTGTATTTTTTCATCTGGAATCAAGACAAAGTTAGATAGCGCAATCCGTTTCCCTGTGCGCCATGCGTATCACATCGGTTCAAAAGCGTTTCTATTTAAAAAAGACGGGTGGCAAAGCCCCGTCTTTTTCCTTTTGGGGCAGGAGATATTGTGTCCGGGAGAAAACGGGGATGCCGGATTCCCATCCGGTGCGGGGTTTCAAGTTCAAATTGTGAGGATGCATGATGTTTCCTCTTTACCCGAAGGGGTGGGACATCTGCGGGGGGACTCCAAGAAAATCCGCCATGTCGGCGGGCATCGGGCAGGACCAGGAGAGCGGGGTGCCATTCCAATCCAGAGAGATGGAGGCGGAGTGGAGCGCATGGCGGGGGAGGAGCAGGCGTTCCGCAAGTTGAGGTGTCCAGCCGGTGCGTATGAATTCCAAATAGCATTCCGGCGAGGGGCCGTAGATTTTGTCGCCGACGACTGGATGGCCGGCGTGGGCAATGTGGACGCGGATCTGGTGGGTGCGACCGGTGACCGGCTCGGCGGCCAGCAGCGCGAAACGGTCTCCGGCGCGTTCGATTTTTGAGAGGACACGGAAGCGCGTCAGAGCTGGGGCACCCGACTGATGAACCGTGCGCTGGAGGTGGATGGTTGTTTCTCCGACCTCCCCGAGGCGGATGATCGGGGCATCAATCTCGAACTCCTCCGGCCCGGGCCAGCCGTGGACGATCGCCAGATACGACTTCCGGATTTTTCCCTCCTGCATCGCCATGGCGGCGGTCCGGGCGGCATCCGAAGATTTCGCCACAAGCACGGCCCCGCTGGTTTCCCGGTCCAGCCGGTTGATGAGCGAGACCTGCCCGCCGTTGAGCAGCTCGTAGCCGAGCAGTTCCCGGAGGGCGTCCCAGAGCGTGCGCGGGCCGCCGGGCTTTGTGGGATGCACGAGAAGGCCGGCCGGTTTGGCGACAGCCAGCAAGTCGGGAGTTTCCCCGAGGATCTCGAAGTCTGCTTGAACAGGAGTCACATCGCGGCAATGGTGGGGCACAGTATGATCCATCTTCGAAATGTCACGCGAACGTATTCTTCCGGAAGCGGAATCGTCCGAGCGCTCGATGGCATTTCGCTCGATATTCCGGCAGGCGGGTTCGTGACCGTCACGGGACCGAGCGGCTGCGGGAAGAGCACTCTGCTCAACCTTCTCGGAGGGCTTGACCGGCCGACCTCGGGGGAGATCCTCGTTGATGGGATTCCTCTGCACAGCGCCGGGGAGAGGGAGCTGACCTCATATCGGAGAAACACCCTCGGGATCGTCTTCCAGTTTTTCAACCTGCTGCCGGCGATGACGGTGCGTGAGAACGTCGAGCTTCCGCTGCTCCTGCGGGGCGAGTCCGCCCGCAAGGCCGCCCCGAGGGTAGCCGAGATGATGGACCTGGTGGGGCTCACCGCGCGCGCGGGGCATTTTCCGCACCAGCTCAGCGGCGGAGAAATGCAGCGCACTGCAATCGCGCGTGCACTTGCCGGCCGCCCGCACCTTCTCCTCGCCGATGAGCCCACCGGAAACCTCGATTCCGCGAACGCTGCCAGGGTCTGCGAAACACTCTTAAAGATTGCTTCCCAAAAAATTGCCGTGCTGGTTATTGTGACGCATAGCGAGTCGGTGGCCGCCATGGCCCCTGCCCGCATCCGAATGCTCGATGGAAAAATCATCCCAAACATCAACGGTCCTGCAGCCGGGTGACCCCCGCCTCCAGAAGTTCTCCCTTTTTGCCGGCTTGGGCACCGAGGAACTGGCTGCCCTCCTTAACCTGACCGACATTTTCGAGTTTCCCGCCGGCGCCCGCATTGTGAGCGCCGGCGATCCCGGGCACTGCCTCTATGTTCTTCTCGAAGGAAGCGCCAGGGTGACCGTGGTGGCCGACGGACGCGAGATCGAGCTTTCCAAAATTGAAAGCGGCGATTTTTTCGGCGAGGTCTCCCTGGTGGACGACGGTCCCCGGTCCGCGGACGTCACCTCCACCGAGAGGTGCGTGCTTTTGAGGATCAGCCGCATGACGATCGGCGTCCTCGGCGGGCTCCAGCCTTCGGCAGCGATTCAAATCCTCGGGGCGATCGGCCGCGCTCTTGTCGCGCGGCTCCGGGCCAGCAACCAGAAGTATCTCGACGTCCTGCTCAACAAATGCCCGCAGGCCTGATTTTATCAAACGAAACGTGGACAAACAACGCACCCTAGCATCTCCCGCCACACTGAGCGGAAGCGCCCTTCACACCGGCGAGAATGTCACCCTCACCATCCTGCCCGCCCCCGTCGGGCATGGATTCAAATTCCAGCGGGTCGATCTGCCGGACGAGCCGGTCGTTGATGCCGCCGCCGCACATGTCAAAACCGTCGAGCGCGCCACCACGCTCGTGCAGGGGATGGTGAAAATCCATACGGTCGAGCATGTGCTCTCGGCCCTGAGCGGACTCGGCGTGGACAACGCACTCATCCAGATGGACGCGAACGAGCCGCCGATCGGCGACGGCAGCGCCTCCGCTTATGCGGAGATGATTTTGAAGGCCGGAATCGTTGCCCAGGATGCCCCGCGCAGCTACCTTGAGGTCACCGAGCCGGTGACAATCGAACTGGGGGAATCGATTCTGATGATCCTTCCGGACGCGAAGTTCCGCATCTCCTGCACGCAGGTCGGTCCACAGGGGCGCTTCACCCAATTCCTTTCAGCAGAGATCACTCCGGAGTTTTACGAAAAGGAGATCGCCGCCGCGCGGACGTTTGTGTTTTACGAGGATGTGAAGCCGCTCATGGACAAGGGGCTCATCAAGGGGGGCAGCCTGGAGAACGCGATCGTCGCACGAGGGGACAGTGTCCTGAGCAAGGAGCCGCTGCGTTTTCCGGACGAGTTCGTGCGGCACAAGATCCTCGATATCATCGGGGATCTCGCCCTCTGCGGCCGCCGGGTCCGCGCGCATATCGTCGCGGTGAAGCCGGGGCATGGAATC
>Ga0247838_1004179_pt1 | contig 15627 bp, 19 predicted proteins | sample LaCruzMarch2015__5_FD_189097 | JGI IMG/M metagenome (GOLD analysis project Ga0247838, IMG submission 189097) | Freshwater microbial communities from meromictic Lake La Cruz, Castile-La Mancha, Spain - LaCruzMarch2015_15m | ecosystem: Environmental > Aquatic > Freshwater > Lake | place: Spain... | reverse complement strand
ATTCACAAAATCGCCACCCACAGTGGTTTCGATCTGGATTCCAGCCGGATACTTGCGAAGCTCAAAACCCTTGTGCTGGGTAAGGACTGTGTAGGGCTGCTGTTGGGTCATGTTTCCAAGCTTAGACTCCGTTACTTCGCAGGGGTTAGACTAAGTGTCACGCTGACGAAAAGAGGAAACTGTGAACGAGGAAGACTCCAAAGCCGTTAGAAAATATGCCGAAAAACAACTCAAACTGAAACGCGAATTTAAGCAGTATTTAGTTGTCTATGCATTTGTTAGTGCCCTCACGACAGGAATTTGGTTCGTAGCCACCCCCGGCTTTTACTTCTGGCCTGGCTGGGTAATGTTTGGAATGGGTATAGCAGCTGTGTTTGCTGGCCTGGAAGCCTATGGCAAGCTTTCTCCCAAACCCATTACTCAAGCGGAAATTGACGCCGAAGTTGAGCGCCTGAAAACTACCAGATAAGCTTTGGAGGTTGCCGGATTTGGCGGCAATCAACAAGATGAGGTTTTCGTGGGTTCAGTAATCAAAAAGCGTCGCAAGCGTATGTCTAAGAAGAAGCACCGCAAGCTACTTCGTAAGACTCGCCACCAGCGTCGCAATAAGAAGTAAACCTCTAGTCGCGGTTTGCTTTTAGCTCACGCTTCTTAAAGTCATAAATCGGCCAATCGGCCGCCTTCGCATATCTAGTCAAAATTTTGTCTGGGTTGACTGCGACCGGATGTCCCACGGCCGTCAACATCGGTAGATCGTTGTGAGAGTCGCTGTAAGCGTAGGACTTCTTCAAACTCAAGTTCCTACTCTTGGCCAGTTTCTTGATAGCGGTTTTCTTGGTTGGTCCGTGAACTGGTTTACCAACCAACTTGCCGGTCAGAATTCCATTCTTTCTTTCAACCTTGGTCCCGATTGCCCCGGTTAGTTTCAACCTCTTGGCAATAACGTCTCCCAGTTCTTGAGGCGCGGCTGTAACCAACCAGACTTCCCTACCCTTGGCGATGTGATCTTTTGCTAGGCGAACTGTCTCTGGCCAAAGCTTTAGCTTTATGTGTATGTCGTAAACCTCATCAACTAGTTCCTCTAGGTCGCGAACTCGATGTCCCTCAACAAGTGAGAGTGCTCGATCTTTCAGCGATGCAAGTTTGTTGTTGTTCTCGCCCTTCCAGATAAAGCGAAACTGAGCCCAGGCAAAGCGCCAGAAGTCTTTGCGGCTAAAGAACTTTCTTTCGAAAGCAGACTTTCCAAAAAGAAATGAACTTGAGCCACGCAAAATGGTGTTGTCAACGTCAAAGAAAGCAGCAGCTTTCTTGGGTTGGTCCTTTGCGGCAGGAGACCTCTTTGATGGCACGAGGTAAGTTTAACCTGTGTCCAAGCTAATCTCACTCACACTGCTAACTAAGCCCGGTTGCCACCTGTGTGAAGAGGCCAAAACGGTGGTTGATTTAGCGATAGATAAGTTCAAATCAGAAAATTCTTCGGAAAATCCAATAGAACTAAAGGAAGTAAACATTCTCGAAGATCAGGCATTGCTGGAACAATACGGTGAAGAGATTCCAGTGCTTCAGATAAATGGCGCAACGCATGCCTACTGGCGAATTGATTCGGAGCGCCTCACCAAAGCTCTAGCTGAGTTATTGACTAATTAGTCAATAACTGCTACCTTTGGTGTATGGCAAGACCAAGACAATTCCTCGAAGAAGATGTCGTCGAGATAGCGGCACAGCACTTCGCTAAGGCCGGATACAACGCAACCTCAGTAGACGAACTAGTGGCAGTCACGGGACTTCAGCGCGGCTCGCTCTACAAGGCCTTCGGCTCAAAACTAAACCTGTTTACTCTCTGTTTCGAAAAGTACGCCGTCGAAGAAAACTGGAACAATTCGGCAATAGGGCTTGATTTGATGATTGTTGCCTTACGAGAAGTTGTTGATCAGGACAAGGTGATTCAAAGAAAAGCAAAGCTGGCCTTGGCAAATATCTCAAAATCTAAAGCCGCGACTCAGATGGGTTCACGACTAGTTCAGAAAGTAGAAGGGAAATAATGCCAAAGTACGAAGTCAATAGCGGCAAGCTAGAAGTAAAGCTCAGCTGGCTAGAAAGATTAGCTTGCCTTCGATTGGGTGTGACTGTTCCGCTTGGTTCAGTTAAGGGTGCAACAGTAGATCGCGGAGCAGTTCCGGCGCAACTTGGCTTTCGAGCACCCGGCACCGGTTTTCCTGGAGTGATTGCCGCAGGAACTTTTTATAAGCGCTTGGATAAGCAATTTGTTTACTGGGGCGTAGGTGAATCTGTTGTGGTTGTTGAACTAGATGGCCACAAATTTCAAAGACTAATTCTGGGAACTAATGATCCAGTTGGGTTGGAGCAGCTAATAAACAGGGCTATTAGGAACTAAGGCTCTAAGCGGTTTGGTCCGCGGAACAAGAACCCAACTTCTCTAATGCTTGGCTGGTGCAGCATGAGCATGATTACGCGAAGAAGTCCCATTCCAAAACCACCATGAGTTGGTGCTCCGTAGCGGAAGAAGTCGATGTAAGTCTTGAGCCCCTCTGGGTCTAATCCTTTCTGCTTTGCTTGTTCAATCAAAACATCAACTCTGTGCTCGCGCTGTGCACCGGTTGTGATTTCAGTTCCACGCCAGATCAAGTCGTAGCTCTTGGTTAGCTCTGGGTTGCCCTCGTGTCTCATGTGATAGAACGGGCGAACAGCTGACGGGTAGTCGGTTAGAAATACAAATTCGTGGTTGAAGGTCTCTGCAACGTGAGCTGCGATCTGTCGCTCACCTTCTGGATCCATGTCCCCGCCGCGAACAACTTCGTGACCGCGTGCCTTGACGATTTCTACCGCCTCGGCCAAAGGAATTCTTGGGAACGGACGGGTTGGGACAACAACATCAACATCGAACAATTTCTTGATCTCTTCGCCATGGTTGTCCTTGACGGCCTGGATGGCTGCAACCATTAGCTGCTCCTGGAAGTTCATAACATCCTCGTGGGAGTCAATCCAGGAAATTTCCATGTCAACCGAGGTGAATTCGGTTGCGTGACGGGAAGTGAACGACGGGTCGGCACGGAATACCGGACCGATTTCAAAGATGCGGCCAAGGCCAGCCATCATCGCCATCTGCTTATAAAACTGTGGGGACTGGGCAAGATATGCAACAGTCTCGAAGTATTCGAGCTTGAATAGCTCAGCGTTTGACTCGGACGCTGATGCCATTAGCTTCGGGGAGTGAATCTCGGTGAAGCCGTTTTCTAGCCAGAATTTTCTCCAGGCAGCTTCAATGGTGGTCTGGACCTTGAAAACCAGATTCATTTCAGGTCGGCGCATGTCCAAAAAGCGCCAGTCCAGACGCTTATCAATAGAGGTGTCATCGGCAATTGGAGTCTCAGGATCTGCCAGGGTGACAATTTCTAATTCATCAAGCTGAATCTCAAGGCCACCAAGCTTTACTCGCTCGTCGTGAACTAGGCGTCCTTTGATCCAAACAAAGGAACCGTTGGTCAGTGCTGAGACTGAATCAGCAAGAGCGTCTTCGTCGGCAGGGCGTGGGTAGGTAACCTGAACGTCGCCTGTTTCATCCCTGAGAATGATGAACTGAATTCGCTTTTGATCTCTGAGCTTTTCAACCCAACCACCGAGGACAACTGGTCCATCTTGCATCGCTGCTAGGTCTTTGACGAGGTGGCGCTCACGCATAGTTCTTACTCTCTTAGTTGGGCTTCAGGGGCCAAGTTTAGCTCGGGTTAGACTTGGAGCATGCCCGCCACCCGTATCCATCTGGTTCGCCACGGGGAAGTAGATAACCCCAACAAAGTGCTTTACGGGCGCCTTCCAAACTTTGCCTTAACTGCCCGCGGTCGCCAAATGGCGGAAGCAACTGCCCAGGAGCTAGCAAGCACCGGAGCCAATTACACAAGGCTAATTTCTTCCCCTTTGATTCGAACCCTGCAGTCTGCTCGACCAATCGCAGAAGCGCTAAAGCTCTCGGTAGCTACCGAGTCTCTGATCATTGAACCGACGAACATCTTCGAGGGGAAAAAAGTCGGGCTTCCAACAGTTATGGCAAACCCGGCATATCTTCTAAAGCTTTACAACCCCCTAAAGCCTTCCTGGGGAGAGCCATACAAGCAGATCGTGGCGCGCATGACTGAAGCCCTTAGACGAGCTTGGGATGAAACCGCAACCGGGGAAGTAGTCATGGTTTCCCACCAGCTTCCGATTTGGGCGCTTCACTTGGCAGCTGCCCGCAGACCGCTTTGGCATGACCCAAGATCTAGAAGGTGCGATCTTTCGAGCATCACAAGCTTTGAATTCAAAAACAACAAGCTTGTAGAAGTTGATTATCGCGACCCAGCCAAAGCCTTGAGAACCCAAGCAGTGGACAGCGGTGCGGTTTGAGAAAACTTCTAGCCGCGCTCGCGATATCTGCTCTGGTGCTAACCACCTCTGCTTGCGCGAATGATTCACTTGCCGATCAGTTCCGTTCCGGCGATAACAAAAACTACATCGCAGGCGATGGCACAGTCACAGAGTTCGCACTTGGCTCAAGACCAAAGTCTGCCAGCTGGTCAGGCATCACCGAAAGCGGCGAAGCAATTTCCAGTACGCAGCTTGAAGGCGTAATCACCATTATGAACTTTTGGTACGCGGGTTGTGCACCATGTCGAATTGAAATGCCTGAGCTCATTGAATTACAGACTGAGTTCTTACCAGAAGGTGTTCAATTCATCGGCGTGAACGTGCGTGACAGTGCAGAAACTTCTTTAGCATTTGCTCGAAGAATCGACATGAATTTCCCATCGGTGATGGATGCTAAAACCGGATCAGTGGTTTTGGGCTTTACCGGTGTTGTCACTCCTCAAGCAGTTCCAACAACTTTGGTGATTGATGCGCAGGGGAATGTTTCTGCCAGAGTGCTTGGTCGAATCGATAAAGGCATTTTGACAACCTTGGTAAAAACCGTAATTGAGGAAAGACAATGAGCCCGGGCGAAATAATCCTGAACGGCTCGCTAATTGCAGCAATGCCTCTTGCATTGATTGCAGGAATTATCTCCTTTATCTCTCCCTGCGTACTCCCGCTGATTCCTGGCTACCTCGGCTACATCTCAGGGGTAGCTGACGGGGGAGCAAAGAAGTCAAGAATCATTCTCGGCTCAGTTTTGTTTGTGCTGGGATTCACCGCGGTCTTTGTTTCTTTCGGCGCTTTGTTTGGCGGGCTTGGCGCGCTGATTTATATCAACAACCTCACCTGGGTTCAGCAGGTGCTTGGTGTATTGATCATCCTGATGGGATTTGTCCTTATCGGTCAGTTCTCGTTTTTGCAGAGAACGTTTAAAACTGGAATCAAGCCAAGAGTTGGTCTAGTTGGTGCACCACTGCTTGGCGTCGCATTTGGCCTTGGCTGGACGCCGTGTATTGGACCAACACTTGCAGCGGTGCTGACGCTGGCTTCCGATGCCGGATCACCGGGTCGAGGAGCACTGCTAGCGCTTTTGTACTCGCTTGGAATTGGACTTCCCTTTATCGCAATCGCCGCTGGTTTTGGTTGGGCCACCCGCTCTGTTGGTTTTGTCAAAAAGCACATCCGAACCTTCAACATCGCCGGTGGCGTACTTCTTATTGCACTTGGTCTAGCTCTAGCCACCGGTGTTTGGGTTGGTTTTGCTACCTGGCTACAGGGGGTGTTCGGTGTCTACGTCCCAGCTTTATGACGCTCCTGATATCGGCCTAACTGGTTGGGCCAGATGGATTTGGCGTCAGCTCACCAGCATGCGAACCGCGCTGATTCTGTTATTGCTTCTTGCAGCGGCATCGGTACCTGGATCGATCTATCCGCAACGCTCAGCTGATCCAAATGGTGTCGCTCTGTATTTTGATGAGGACCCAGTTCTTGCCGAGACGCTAGATTTTTTCCAACTGTTTGATGTCTACACATCGATTTGGTTCTCGGCCATTTACATTCTTCTTTTCACATCCCTTGTTGGTTGTGTTCTGCCTAGAACCAAGATCCACTTTGAAGCACTAAAGGCAGAACCGGTTCAAACCCCGACCAATCTTTCTCGCATGGGTGCTTTCGAAACCTCGACAACTCCAGCTGGTGTTGATCCGGTAGCTAAGGGAAAACAGATTCTTGAAAAGCAGCGATACCGTGTAATTCAGCGAGGAGATTCGGTAAGTGCTGAAAAGGGTTACATCCGCGAGACTGCCAATTTGGTTTATCACTTTTCGCTCGTCGGGGTACTAATCGCAATTGGCATTGGTGGTGGAATGAGTTTCTCTGGTCAGCGAGTGCTTGCTGAGGGTGAAACATTCGTAAACAACTTGGCTGGGTTTGATTCTCTGTCACCAGGCACATTATTCAACCCAGACAGCCTGGCACCAATAAGTGTCACCCTTGACAAATTCGAAGTTGACTATGACTTTGCTAATGAAACCAACATTGGAGCACCGCTTGATTTTCGAGCAACGGTCACTGTTCGAAGCCCAGAAGATCAGGTCGGTAAGACCTCTCTAGTTCGAGTCAACGACCCGTTGGATGCCACTGGCGCCAGTGTCTATTTGACCGGTCACGGCTACGCACCTGAGATCACGATTCGAGATGCCAGTGGGGACATTAGCTACTCTGGTGCAACTGTGTTCTTGCCACAGGATGGCAACATGACCTCGATTGGAATCATCAAGGTTCCGGATAATCTGCCAGAGCAAATGGGAATTGTCGGTTTTTTCTACCCGAGTGCGATTCAGCTAGCGACAGGCGCCTACACCTCTATTTTTCCAGGCGTGATTGATCCGCTGGTTTCGCTAAATGTTTATACTGGTGACCTGGGACTCGATAGTGGAATTCCACTCAATGTCTACGCTCTTGACACGGATCGACTCACTCAAGTCGCCGGCCGAGGAACTCCGAATCCAGCAGTTGAGGTAAAGATTGGTGAGACGGTCGATCTTCCGAACGGACTAGGTACCGTCACTTTTGATGGCATCAAGCGTTTTGCGTCGCTAGACATCGCTTACAATCCAGGACAGCTCTGGGTGCTAATTTTTGCGATGCTTTCACTCGGAGGAATAATTGTCTCTCTGACCACGCCCCGACGTCGTGTGTGGGTCAAAAAGGTCGGAAATTCCTTTGAAGTTGCTGGGCTTTCTCGAAGAGACGACCCCCGACTCCAAGAAGTTGTAAGAGAATTAATGCAAGAGATTAAGAAGGATAAATAATTGATCGCTTTTGTTCTGAACGAAGAGCTATCCCAGCTGTCGTTGATGGTGGTTTACGCCGCAATGGCTGTCTTCACTCTCGCGTTCCTAGTGTCTGTGTACCACCTGTCCCAGGTCGCCAGCAGCAAGGCCAACCAGGTAAGTGCTGAACCGGTTATGGCCAGAGGCGGCGGCGTATCCGTGCTAGAGCGCGACCCAGACTCTAGCTCCAAGGCGCCAGCTACTGATCGTTCGCTTTTGGCTCTGGATCGCATCAGCTTGGCGCTGTCGATTCTTGGAACCTTGATTTTGGCGGCCGCCGTTACAATGCGAGGCATAGCTGCGGCTCGTGTGCCATGGGCGAACCTTTACGAATACTCAATAACCGGTGCCTTGATTCTTATGATGATCTACTTGGCCTCGGTTCGTACAAAAGAAGTTCGGATTATGGCAACTTTTGTGGTCGGCTTTGTTCTTCTGGTTCTTGGAACAGCTGTGTCGGTGTTTTACGTTCAGGTGGCTTCCCTGATGCCAGCACTGCAAAGCTACTGGCTAGTGATTCACGTAATGGTGGCGCTGTTATCAACCGGCTTCTTCAGCGTTGCCGCCGCACTTTCAGGCGCATACCTTTTGAAAACTGCCAACTGGGTTGAGAACGCCAAGACCCCGAGAACCATAACCTTCAAAAAAATTATGGAGGTATTTCCTTCTAAGGAAACCCTCGAAAGACTTGCCTACCGTTTTAACATCAGCGGTTTTATTCTTTGGAGCTTTACCTTGATCGCAGGAGCTATCTGGGCCGAACGTGCCTGGCATCGCTATTGGGGTTGGGATACCAAGGAAGTTTGGACTTTTATTATTTGGGCACTTTACGCAGGATACCTTCACGCCAACGCAACCCGTGGATGGACCGGCAAGCGTGCGATTTGGTTAGGACTGGTTGGCTTTGGTGCTGTGGTCTTCAACTTCACCATCGTGAACATGTTCTTCAAAGGACTACACGTTTACTCTGGTTTATAACTCAAGCCTCAAGTCCAATAAGCCTTCCGCAACGATCAAGTCTTGCAATCCACCAGTCATACCTGTGATCTTCAGCTTTCAATGTATCCAGTGCAGAAGTTGCAACCTCTGGTCTTATAACTTCTAACACACCATCAACTGGTCTTAGAGAATCTTTCACTAAATCCCCTGCGAACAGGTTCATGGTTCCAAGACCTGCATCGAAAGCCAATTCGTCCAGGCAAGCTGCAAAGTGAAGTTCTGCGCCTAAGCCGATAGAGGACTGCATCGCACTTGAAGGAACAATCGGCAGCTTCGAGGAAGCTGCAATTTGAAGGGCGGCTGCAATTCCTCCAAGAGGAGCACTCTTTAGAACCAAGATGTCCGCAGCCCCGGCAAGTTCAACAGCTAGCGGATCGGAAGATTTCCTAACTGACTCGTCGGCCGCAATGAGAGTAGTTTGACCGGTTTTGCTAATTTCTATTTTCATTTCGGCAAGTTCTGCGATGGTTGCAACTGGCTGCTCAAAGTACTCAAGCTCGATTCCTTCGAAGCTGAGCTTCTCAAGCAGCTCCATGGCCTGAGAGATGTTGAATCCTCCGTTGGCGTCGAGTCTGATTTTGGCCTCAGGAAATTGGCTCTGAACTTCAAGAATTCTCGCAAGATCGTCGGAAACCGATTGTCCCTTTTCAGCGGTCTTGATCTTGACCGTTGTGAACTTGCCGGCACGGGTGAGGATCTTTGAAACATCTTGCGGTGCGACCGCAGGCAAGATGGCGTTGACAGGAACGCTTGTCCGTTTTGGGGTTGGAAGATTGCCGTAGCCCCATTCAATTGCAGCGGTAAGCCAGGTGGCCGCTTCCTCATCGGAATACTCGGTAAAGGCTGCCCATTCGCTAAAACCGTTAGGACCTTCAAAGACGAGTAGCTCGCGCTCGGTGATTCCGCGGAATTTCGTTCTCAGCGGAATGCTGACCACGCGGGAGCCGGAAACTAGGTCTGAAAGGCGAGGGTTCACATTGTTAGTCTAGGAGTATGGCAAATCCGGTTTCTGAGCTCTTCGACGCTGCAATCTGGCAGCAAGTTGTGGGCTTTGAGAACCAAACCGACATCACCTATCACCAGCACGTCTCAATGGGTGTGGTGCGTATTGCCTTTAACCGTCCGGAAATCCGAAATGCCTTCAGGCCAAAGACCGTTGATGAATTAGCCGCATCCCTTGAGCACGCCAAGAACAATTCCAAAGTTGGAGTCGTTTTGCTAACTGGCAACGGCCCTTCACCTAAAGATGGTGGCTGGGCATTTTCTAGCGGTGGCGATCAGAACGTTCGCGGTAAAGATGGCTACAAGTACGCCGACGATGACAACCAGGCGGACCCAGCTAGATCTGGAAGACTGCACATCCTCGAAGTTCAAAGACTTATTCGCTTTATGCCAAAGGTTGTAATCGCTCTAGTTCCTGGTTGGGCCGCCGGAGGCGGACACTCGTTGAACGTGGTTTGCGACCTATCTATTGCAAGCATCGAGCACGCCAGATTCAAGCAAACCGATGCCGATGTTGGCTCCTTTGATGCAGGCTTCGGCAGTGCATACCTTGCTCGACAGGTTGGTCAAAAATTTGCTCGTGAAATCTTCTTCTTAGGTCACGAGTACAGCGCCGACAAGGCAGTTGAGATGGGCGTTGTTAACAAAGCCGTGAAGCACAAAGACCTAGAAAAAGTTGGTGTTGCTTGGGCAGCCGAAATTATGTCCAAATCCCCAACTTCTATTCGCATGCTGAAATACGCCATGAACGCAATAGACGATGGTCTAGTTGGCCAGCAGCTTTTTGCTGGCGAAGCAACCAGATTGGCCTATGCCTCCGATGAAGCAGCCGAAGGTCGAGATGCATTTTTAGAAAAGCGCGAACCAAACTGGGCGCCATACCCCTGGCACTTCTAAATCCAAATGACTAAACCGCTTGCGGTTGTTCCCGCCAACGACAACGTAGCTGCGCTACTGGTAATGGCCGATGTGATTGCCGGCAAAAAGGCAATCTTTATTTCACCGGCTGTTGTAAACGGCGAGCAAGCAAGCTATGACGCCGTTCCAGAAACTGTTTCCGACAACATCGCTGCAATTGTTGAAAGCTCTGGCTCAACAGGCACCCCAAAGAAAATTTCAATTTCTACGCAAGCTTTGCTGCACGCAGCTCGTGCCGGGCAAGAAAGACTGGGGCCTCTAGGTCAGTGGCTTCTTGCACTTCCGATAAATTTCATTGCCGGCCAGCAGGTTTTAGTTCGCTCACTACTTGCCGATCAGCAACCGGTGATTATGAATACCGCAGTTCCATTTACTCCTGAAGCTTTTTTGCGATCGTCGCTTCTGATGCAGCATGAAAACAAATACACCTCTCTGGTTCCCTACCAGCTAGCCAAGTTAGTATCAGAGGCCGAGAACGAAAAAGTGTTGCTTTCGGCACTTCGAAGCTTCCGCGCAATTCTGGTTGGTGGACAATCCACACCGGAAGAGCTTCGATACAAAGCGTTGGATTTGGGCATCAGAGTTATCGTCAGTTACGGCATGACTGAGACAGCCGGAGGGTGTGTCTTTGATGGTGTTCCCCTCGATGGTGTGCGACTAAAGATTGCACCGGATTCCAGGTTGTTGATTTCTGGAAAAACACTTGCCGAAGGCCAAGACGATTGGATCTTTACCAATGACCTTGCCGAGCTTTCAGCTGAAGGAAAACTAAACATCATCGGTCGAGCTGATCGAGTGATTGTTTCCGGTGGACTGAAGATTTCCCTAGAAAGAGTTGAGTACCTAGGTTCCGAGCTTCCAGGGGTTGAGCAGATCGTAGCTGTTGCAATCCAGGATGAAACTTGGGGAGAGCGCGTTGGAATTGCCTACGTTGGTTCACCTGAAGTTGCAGATGACATCGCCAATCAACTTGCACACCTATTGGGTCCGGCTGGAAAGCCAATAAGGGTTGTTCGCGTGGATAAACTACCTAAGCTTCACACCGGAAAAACCGATAACCGTTTAGTCGCTCAACTTTTTAGTCAGGAGTAATAAAGTGCAATCAAACAAGCTAAAGCTTTGGGTTGAAGGAGCAAGGCTTCGCACCTTGCCTCTTGCTATTGCACCGGTAGCAATTGGTGCCGGAGCTGCTGATTCGGTTCAGGCTTTTGATCTAACTCTTTCCCTGCTTGCACTTGCCGTTGCATTATTTTTGCAAATCGGCGTGAATTTCGCCAACGATTATTCAGACGGCATCAGAGGCACCGATGACTACCGAGTTGGCCCACTTCGACTTACAGGATCTAAGTCGGTAAGACCGGAGGCTGTAAAGCTTGCGGCGTTTGCATTTTTTGGATTGGCAGCAGCATCAGGGCTTGCAATTGTTTTGATCACGGGAATGTTCTGGTTGATTGCGGTAGGCCTTGCGGCAATTGTTGCAGCTTGGTTTTACACCGGAGGAAAAAACCCTTACGGCTACGCAGGCCTCGGTGAACTTGCGGTATTTGTATTTTTTGGACTTGTTGCAACCATCGGAACGACTTTCGTCCAAGTTGGCTTCATTGAATTCAATGCGGTACTAGGCGGTATTGCCTCAGGACTTTTTGCATCGGCCGTTTTGATGGTCAACAACATTCGAGATATTGAAACTGACAAGCTGGCGTCAAAGAAGACTCTCGCGGTAATGCTTGGCAAAAAGGTCGCCACAGGATTGTTCCTAGTGATGATCTGGATACCGTTTGTGCTTCTTGCCTTCTTTACGCTGTTGTATCCGGCGACTCTGATGGGCTTTGCAAGCTTGTTGTTGGTTGCCCCGGCAACGCTAATTGTCTTGACCGCTAAGAGCGCGAAAGAACTGATTTTGGTTTTGAAGCTGACAAGCTTTGCTTCGTTGACTTATGCCCTCGCCCTTGCGGCTGGGCTATTTATTGTCTTCTTTTGAATCCAAGATGGCGTTTTCAACGTCGGCGTCGGCATCTGGAACGCCATCGTTTTTGTCTCGGCGGGTTCGCTTGTAGATTTCGGTCGAGAGGGCATCGCGCTGCTTATTCAAGAAAACCAGCGATACAGCCAGGGCTAGTACCCCAGCTATAACAGCGGAGTAGATGCCTTCGAATCCAAGCAGCAAAAATACTGTCAGGAATAGGGCAAACAGGCCGATTCGAGCGGAAATGAAGACCAGCCAGAGTTTTTTCACAGTTACATTCTAAGTTTGTCTCTCGCTTAGGCTTTACCTATGCCCCTAAGACTGTTGATCTTTATCGCCGTAGTTTGGTTGCTATTCACGGTGTTTGTAACTGTGTTTGCGGCAAGTGCAAACAAGAACGAGGTTAGAAACCTGCCGAAATGGTTGTGGGTTCTAATCTGCTTAGGCGTGCCAATTATTGGTGGACTTTTGTACCTGGTTCTTGGCCGCCCACTCGGCGGACCAAAATCTCGTGGCGGCAAATCTAGAGTTGTAGCACCTGACGATGACCCAGCATTTCTTCGTGACCTATCAAGCAAGCTGGAACCTAAGGACGAAAAGCCAACAGATATGCAAGCTAAAGACCAAAAGGATGAAGACCCAGAGTCTGATTCGAAGGACAAGTCCTAACATTGCTTCCAGCCGCTAGTCAGATATTTTCGGCCCACCTTATGGCCGCACTTACCGAGCTCGAAGTTGAACAGGCGTTTTTATCTCCGGGTTCAAGATCTCAGTCACTAGCCATCGCAGCCCAGCAACTTCACGACGTTGACCGACTGACTCTTCGAGTTCGTATCGATGAGCGCTCGATGGGTTTTACAGCTTTGGGAGCAGCAAGGGCAACGGGTATGCCAGTTGCCATCATCACAACCTCCGGAACCGCGGTAGCTAACTTGCTTCCAGCCGTGCTAGAAGCACACCACAGCGGTGTTCCACTGATTCTTCTAACCGCAGATCGCCCTAAAGAACTGCGTGGCGTGGGTGCAAACCAAACCACCAACCAAGTTGGAATCTTTGGCGATGCAGTCAGATTCTGCGAGGATATCGAAGCACCAAGTGGCGATGTTGATTTGGATGCAGTGAGAGCACTTGCCGAAAGAGCAGTGTCGGTAGCGATGGGTGATTACACCCACCGCGCAGGACCGGTGCACCTAAATATTTGCTTTAGAGAACCGCTGTCATCTTTGACTCCAGACGCAGCCGATGTTTACACCGGTGCGGAGTTCCCCGAAGAAGAACCGCAAATGCCAAGCTTTGCAATTTTGAACGGTGAGATAAACACCGTGGTTGTTGCCGGAGCGGAAGCTGGCATGTTGGCATTGGAGGCAGCCGAAGCATTCGGGTGGCCGGTATTTGCCGAGCCAAGCTCGCGCTGTCGCTACGGTGCAAACTCGATTGTTGCTTACCCAGCTGTACTTGCTGAAGATCAAGAACTTACAAACAAAATCGAGCGCGTTGTGGTTTACGGCAAGCCAACTCTTTCTCGTGAAGTACAAAAGCTAATCGCGAGGGAAGATATCGAACTGATCGTTGTTAGATCAGAGCTAACCGGTTTATTCAACCCCTACGGCAACGCAAGCGAAATCGTTGACGATCTGACCGTAAACGGTGAGGTAAGCAGTGAGTGGTTAGCCAGGTGGCGAGTAGCCTCGCATAACTGGATTTCAGCACAGAACTACAACACCGGCCTTGACCGCAGAAAAGTCATCGAGCTTGTCTACCAAGCCTCGCAGTTAGATGACGCAATTGTTCTTGGGGCTTCTCGAATGATTCGCGAAGCGGACACTTGGGCTCCATCAAAGCCAATTCAAGTTTTTGCTAACCGCGGACTTTCTGGAATCGATGGCACAATCGCAACAGCAACCGGAATCGCGCTTAGTTCAGAAGGAGCTTTCACCAGAGTGGTGCTTGGCGATCTGACACTGATTCACGATGCCAGCTCGATGATTGAAGATCCTGAAGAGAGCATCAATTTGCAACTGATCATGGTGAATGATTCGGGTGGAAGTATCTTCGAAAAACTTGAAGTTTTTGATGCTGTTGAGCAAGGAACCTTCGATCGAATTTTCCGCGCGGGCCAAAAAATTGATTACTGGTCTTTAGCTAACGCTTATGGATTTGTTTACATCTCTCCAGCTAACGAGCAAGAACTGCTCGATGCCCTTGCAACTCCTGGCCGCGTGCTAATCGAAATCAAGCTTTAGCTAAGCGCGCCTCTAATGGGTGCAAACTTCAGCTCAGTTTCATCAAGCTCTTCTTCAGGTTCTGAATCGGCGACCAATCCACATCCTGCAAACGCAGTCAAAACATTTTGCTCTATGAATCCACCGCGAAGGGCGATGGCCCATTCGCCATCACCGTCGGCACCAATCCATCCAACCGGTCCTGCGTAGCCGCCGCGATCAAATGGTTCAAGTTCTGCAATAAGTGCTTGGGCATTAGATCTAGGTGTACCTGCAACTGCTGCTGTTGGATGCAAAAACGCGGCGAGATCCAAAACCGAAATGTTGTTTTTGAGTTTTCCGTAGACATCGCTAGCAAGGTGCCAAAGATCAGGAAGCGCCAAGCTAAATGGCTTCTCATCCGAATCCACAGTTGAGCAAAACGGAGTAAGGGCATCAACCATTGACTCAACGGCGAAGCGGTGCTCCTGCAAGTTTTTCTCTGAGGCAGTCAAAGTATTGGACTGCACAACATCAGCTTCTGGGCTGTCTCCGCGGGAAGTGGTTCCAGCTAGAACTCGAGCAGAAACTTGACCGTGAGATACCCGAACCAAAAGCTCAGGAGAAGCGCCAAAGTTTCCAGCAACCGAATAAACCCAACAGCTTGGATACTTCTTTGAAAGGGACAAAAGCGCAGTTCTAATGTCGAAATCCCTTGGAAGCTGCGCCATGATTTCTCGGGCAAGAACTACCTTCTGGATTTTTCCTGAGCGGATCTTTGAAATGGCTTTTTCTGCCTGCTTCATAAAGCCAGCTGCGGTTAGAACTCCCTCAACGAATGAAAGCTTCGGGTTGGTGCGATAGCTCATAACTTGCGAGTAGAAATCAGCTGTGGACTCAGCCTCTCCTTCTGGTGTGATTTTGGTAATCCAGCTTCTTCCGTCGCGCGTTCCAAGAACAATTCTTGGAACTATCAGAACTGAGCTAAGTGCACTCTCTGGAGAAAATGTTGCAGATCCAAAAGCAACTAGGCCGGTGCACTGAACCTCAAGCGGATCTGTAATTTCAGCCATGGCAACCTGGTCGCGCCAGAGACTTGCAAGCTCGGCGATTCGGTTAGGGCCACTGGCTTCAAAGCGGGCGGCTTCTCCGAAGCCAATGATTCCCTGACCGTTTCTAATAAAGGCTGTTGGGTTTTCTGGGAAGTGTCGAGTGATGTCAAAACCTGCAGGGGTCGCTAATTCACGCGTTTCCACGCGGAGTTTACTAAGCGATGACATTCAGAGCCGTTTCGTTTTTG
>Ga0247838_1004171_pt1 | contig 15661 bp, 14 predicted proteins | sample LaCruzMarch2015__5_FD_189097 | JGI IMG/M metagenome (GOLD analysis project Ga0247838, IMG submission 189097) | Freshwater microbial communities from meromictic Lake La Cruz, Castile-La Mancha, Spain - LaCruzMarch2015_15m | ecosystem: Environmental > Aquatic > Freshwater > Lake | place: Spain... | reverse complement strand
TGCCGCAGGCAAGCCTTACCCATCCCTCCCCCCGAACGCCTGCCGCGGCGAGCGGTGCCGGGTTTGGGGGCGCACAGCCCCCATCAAACTGGTGCTTTTTCACCCACAGATTTTTGTGAAGAGCCGTTCTTTTCAACCCGGCCGCCGCATCGAATCGAAACGTCTTGGTCGATTCCGCAAGAAACCTCCGTGGCCTCTATTTCAAAAGCTCGGCAGCTACCGGCGACAGTTTTTCTTTTGCAGGCACCTCGGTCCTGACGATTGGGCGCGGCGGGATTACGAACTACGATGCCGATCCGCAGGCTTTTTCCGCACCCATCACACTCGGGAGCCACCAATATTGGGACGCAGGCCCAGGCGGTCTGAACCTGGCGGCGATCAACACCAACGGTAAGCTCCTGGAGATCCGGACTGGCGGAACGACGACAATCTCAGGTGCGGTTTCTGGCAACGGTTCCCTGGCGCTCAGTTCGGGCACCCTCGTGCTTACAGGCAATTCCACCTTCAGCGGGCCGAGCTGGGTCCATGAGGGGACGCTGCGTGTGACCGGAAGCACCGCGTCATCCTCATCCCTCATTCTGGCCTCCGCCGCCACGATTGAGGGCTACGGGCAGACTCCCGCGATTGAGGGAGGCGGAACCATCTCACCCGGCACGAATCGCACCATACTCACCTCCCCGTCTCTCGATCCTTCTGGCGGACTTGATTTTGCTTTTGAGTTTACCGCGGCCTCCGCGCCGCAGTTTGCGACCGCGTCTACCAGCACGAACGACCTGCTGCGCCTCACCGGAGCGACGCCATTTGCGTTCCCTCTATCCGCCTCTAACCGGATCGCGATCTATCTCGATGCGGGCGCCCTGGCCGCGGGGCAGGTTTTTCGCGGCGGACTCTTCACCGACCAGACCACAGATTTTATTTCAGCGCTGAACGGAGCTACCTTTGAGATCTATGTGGCCGATCCTGCCGGGACCGTCACGTTCAATGGGAAGACCTATGCCGCCTTTGCGGGACCGCTGGCATTGGCCTATTCGACAGAGGCACAAACAGCTGACTTTTCCGGCGGCACGGTAAACGGCCGCATCCTCCAGATCGAAGTCCAACCCGATCCGGCTTCCTATGATGGCTGGGCATGGGGGGCGTTTCCAGAAGGCACGCCAGCCGCAGACCGCCTGCCAGAGGCAGATCCCAATGGGGACGGCCTCCCCAACCTGCTCGCCTGCGCCTTCAGACTCGACCCGCTTGTGACCCCTCAGGACAAGCTCCCCTCCTCAACATTCGACGGCGGAACAAGCGAGCTTGTCTTCCGCTTTCGCAGGAACAAATCCATCACTTCATTGACGTATGAGGTCTACTCCTCCGGCGACCTCCAGACATGGAGCCTTGTGAACACCACTCCAATCATCGTGGATGCCGATCCTGATGGTGATGGAACGGTAGAGGAGGTAGAGGTCCGAGTCCCACTGGGGTCCGGAGAATCCCGGATTTTCGCCCGCCTGAGGGTGACATCCCCATAGCGGGAGGTTTTCCAGGATAATTTCCGTGCAGCTAGCCACTCGCTAGCGCGCAATTCCCACTTTTTCTTCCCCCTCCGCTTCCGATTCTGGTAGAGTCCTCAGCCCGTGCCACTTCGCCCTTTTGCCCCCCGTCTTTCGGCCCTTGGATGGGCAGGGATTGCATCCCTGCTGATCCTTGTTTCGCTGAGCGGCGACAGCATCGACATGATGGAGGCCCAGACGTGGGCCTATGCGCAGCAGACCAGCTTTTCAGGGTTTTTGGACGTGCTGCGTTCGGACACGACCAATGTTTCACAGATGCCGCTCGGAATGTTTTCCGCATGGGCCTGGGCCCAGGTCTTCGGGACCGGGGAGTTGGCGATGCGTTCGATCAACCTCCTCTGGGCGGCGATTGCGCTGTCGGCATTTGCGCGGCTGGGTCGCCAGTTCTCGATCCCATGGCTGCCCCTGCTTTTTGCGATCCAGCCATTCGTCTGGTACTACATGAACTACGCGGGGACGCCGCTCATGCAGATGGCCGGCGGGGCGCTGCTGCTTGCCGGGGCGGCGGGATTTCTGCCAAGGGGGACCAAGGCCGGGGTGGATGCGGCATTCCTTTGCCTTGGGGGACTGCTCCTGAGCGGGGCGCACATTTTAGGGATGCTGCCGCTGGCAGCCGTGGCCTGCTGGCTGCTGCTGCTGGGAATCTGGCGGAGGCTCCAACTTTGTGTCGCGACGAAGACGCTTCTGTTGCTGAGCGCAGCAATCCTGGCCGCGCTGGCCGCCTACTACGCCACGACCCTCCTATCCGGTCGCGGATCAGATAACTACTGGAGCGTCTCCCCGGCCAACATCCTTTTTGTGGCTTATGAATTTCTGGGGTTTTCCGGGTTTGGACCCGGACGCCAGGAGCTTCGTGCCATCATGAAAGGCCTGATGCCACCACAGGCCTTGCTCGTCTTTATTCCCGGGCTGCTGGTCTTTGCCGCCGCCTACCTTCTTGTCTTTGCGGCGGCGGCCAAATCCTGGATGACCCGCGAAGCCACGCCAGAAGCTGTCGCACGGGGGGGGCGGCGCATCGCACGATCCTACGCTCAGCTTCCTCCCTGGCTCATGGGGGTCGCCGTTCCGGTTTTTAGCGGAGCGGCCCTCTTCCTGCTGGCACTTGCCCTCGGACAACCATTCTGGGGCAGGGAACTTGCCGGAGCCTTTCCGTTCTGGGTCTTGGTCCTTGGCATCACCATCCACTGGGCACGCCAGGGGATCTGGCGGCGGGCCGGACGGCTTGCCATCGGCATCATCCTGGCCTGCCTGATGGCCTCCTCACTCCTGATCCGGTTCGCCCCGTGGCACAAACACGACGACTACCGGGGAGCCGCCGCCGAGGCGATCCAGGCGGCCAACGGGGGAAAAGTTGTGTGGTGGGTTGCCGACCCCTCCCCCGGAGCCTACTATGGTCTCCCCTTGGAAAAGGGTTCCAGCAACGCAGGGGGCAGGATTCAGTTTTCAAAAGACCAGGCTGCACCGGTCTCCATCGACCTGATTATCCTCTCACGTCCGGACATTTTTGACAGTCAAGACCTCGCGAGGCAGGCGCTCAGTCTCGGCGGATACGACAAAGCTGATGAACTGAAAGCCTTTGAGATCTGGGTGAAGAATCGCCCCTGACAGGAGGTTGGAATCACTCCAACATTCTTACGAATGTTGGCATAACAAACCTGAGGGCTGAACACGTAGCCGTGGGGACGGCTCGGGTAGCTCCCGCGCCTGCGGGACCCGCAAGGGCGACATGAGCGGGAGCGAAGGAGTCAAACTTGAAAGCAGAGGGCCGTTGGCGGATGAATGATCGCGGATGACGAAGGGGCAGAAAAAGCGGAAAGGAGCCCAAATAGCGGATGAGTAATGGCGGATGGCGAAAGGGGAACCTGAAGCAGAGGGCCGTTGGCCAATAGCGGATGGCGGATTCGCCATTATTTCTTCGCTATTCGCCATCTTCCCCATGCGGGATCTTCTTCCCTCCGGGCGGGCGAGGAGGTATAGGTTTTCCTCCATGACGGATACTTCCCCATTGATCTCGGTTGGAGGAGTTATCGCCGATGTGCGGAGGGTGTTGGTTGACACGGAAAATCGATTTTTTCTTGATGCAAGCACTGAAAATGAGACCTTTAAAAAATGAACAGGGAAATCAGACTTCCCATTGAGGATGGACCGATCAGGGACAGGCAGTATCCCGTGCACCGGATTGCAGACAAACTCCTGCCCTTCCTTCGGGTCCTTATTGAGAAGTTTCAGCCAGAGCAGGTCATTCTTTTTGGTTCCTACGCCTACGGGAATCCGACCGATGACAGCGATATCGACTTGCTTGTTATAAAAAGCGTCAAGACAAGCTCACGTGCAGAAGCGACAGCGATTCGAAAGGCCTTTCAACCACTGCGACGCCGGGTTGCCAACTTGCCTCTGGATATTCTCGTTCGCGATCCGCAGGATTTCAGCAGACGACTGCTGGAGGGAGCCGATTTCCACTCCGATATCTACGCTCACGGAGTCCGGCTTGCTTGAAAACAAGCGAGAATAACCCCGAAGATTGGCTGAGATCGGCGAGGGTTCGACTTGGCTCCGCAGATCGATTATTTCCCTTTGAGGGAGTTTCAGAGTCCGTCGTCGAGTTGCTCCAAGAGGCGACCGAACGGTTTTTAAAGGCATACTTGATTGCGAAAGGCTGGCGATTGCGCAAGATTCATGACCTCGGTGCTTTGATCGCCGAGGCGGCTAGGCTCGATGTCCGCTTTGAGGAGTTTTTGGATTTTGCCGATGAGCTTACAGATCATTTCTGGGCGATGCACTATCCTGGTGGCGAAGCCGATGAGATTCCACCTGATTTTGAACGTCTCCGGGGCAAGTTGGAATCCATCATTAAAATTATCGAGGCCGACCTGTCGGGTCGAGGCTGAGGGGTTTGCGAACCACCGCCGGATTGAGATCCTGGAACTTTTCAAGAAAAAGCCGGAGATGTCGGTCAGGGAAATTCCGCGAAAGGCTTACGGAGTGACTGTCCGCAATCTCGCAAAAATCCGGGACTCTCCAGGTTGGGCAGGGATTCGAATTTCAACCAGTTCTGCGCTCCCATCGCCATCTGGATCTGCGTTGACGATGCTGGGAGTGGTGGCGAGCAACGTCCAGGTTGAGAGAGCAGGATTTGCCTCCAAATTCGACGGCCCCGGCCGGGTCGGCGAGGAAGATCTCGAACGTCGCATTTTGCACGGAGGTGGAAAAGTCCGATGCCTGGTCGGTAAAAAATCCGCCCTGAAAAATCTGCCCGGCCGCGAGGCTGGACTGATCGGGGTCTGCCTGGAATGGCCCCAACGGGGCTTCATCCCATAGCCCAGGGCAAGCGCCAGCGCCGCCCTGGGTCTTGGATAACCGGCGGCCCTGCCTTGGAGGGGCAGCATCGCAAAGGCCCCTTAAGTTAGCCCCATTCGGATCGGCGCGAAACCGGGCCACCGCATCCGGTGGCTCCATCAGGACATATTTGGCCTCCGGGAACATATGACGCAGAAGGAATGTTTTTCCTGCGCGCCGGGGCCCGCTGATGACGACAGCGGGAAACGCCTTCGCCGCACGGCGCACGGTCGGCTCGATGTCGCGGGAGATCGCCTTCGTGATATGAGAAATATAATCTTGTAGTTTTGATTTATCAAAACACGCAGAGGAACGCCTCGACAGAATAGGCTGTCTGATGGGCAGCCTGCACTTGAGGAGGCTACGGAGCGCTTTTTGAAGGCTTAGGCAAGTCTACGCCCGATGAATACGCCCCTGTGCAATCCGTGAGGCATTGCGTTCCTGCGCGGTGGCAGGACGGAATCCCAGAGCGCGAAGCCGGGAGTCAAATTCCGCCTCAGTCGGGAACGGCCCCTTGAGCAACGGCACGCCCAACATGCGCGGCTTACTGGCCTTTTTTGTAGGTTCGCAGGTAGTGCTCATGGTTCTCTAAAACATCGAAGTATGCGGACTCAAAAGCAAGGGTGAAGTCCTGTTCATCCAGAATTTCCTTCCCAACCAAACGCCCTCCAAAAGCAAGAATATCCCTGTGGGCGAATCCATGCGCCGTGTCAAACCGGGTTACGCAATGCGTCACCCCGTCAATATCCGCGAGGAGGACAACCCGGAAGCCCGTCACCCGGCCGCCCTTGGTGTGCTTCTCCGCCTCGACACGGCATGCATCGTTCAACCAAACCAGCCATTGCTTTTCAGGCATGTGCAGCAACGTACGCTGCCTGGGGCGGCATGAAAATCATGTTCTTGAGCTCCTTGGCAAGAAGCCGGAGATGTCGCTCGGGGAAATTCCGCGAAAGGCTTACGGAATGACTGTCCGCAATCTCGCAAAAATCCGGGACTCTCCAGGCTGGGCTGGGATTCGAATTTCAACCAGTTCTGCGCTCCCATCGCCATCTGGATCTGCGTTGACGATGCTGGGAGTGGTGGCGAGCAATGTCCAGGTTGAGAGGTCGGTGGAGGAGTACACTTCGTAGATCAAGCCGGACGCGGATTTATTGCGTCGGAACTGAAAGACAAGCTCGTTCGCCAGCACGTCGAAGGTGGCCTTGGGAAGTTTCTCGGGAGGCGTATTGATCGGGTCCAGCCGCAGCGCCCAAGCGAGGAAGTTGGAGACGCCATCATGATTCGGGTCGGCATCAGGCTCGCGGTCCGCCAGCGGGGTTCCCTCCGGGAAGCTGCCCTGTGCCCACCCGGCATACGAAGCAGGGTCGGGAAGAACCTCGAGTTGAAGGACCCGTCCATTCACAGTGCCTCCAGAAAATCCAGCGGATGCGGTCGCTGTGGAAACCGAGATGACCAACGGGCCTGCGTACGCGGAGTAGGATTTTCCTCCAAATTCGACGGCCCCGGCCGGGTCGGCGAGGAAGATCTCGAACGCCGCATTTTGCACGGAGGTGGAAAAGTCCGCCGGCTGGTCGGTAAAAAATCCGCCTTGAAAAACCTGCCCGGCCGCGAAGCTGGGGACATCCAGGTAAACCGACACCTTGTTCGTTGGCCCCAGTGGGGCAGAAAACGGAGTCACACCCGAAAGGCGCATAACATCATTCGTGCTGGCCGAGGCCGATCCAAATGCCGGGGCCGAGGCCGCGCCAAACTCGAAGGCAAAATCGAGTCCGGAGGCCGGGTCCACCGACGGCATTGTCAGGATTCTGGCAGCCGGCCCGGGCGAGACTGTTCCGGACCCCTGGGCAGAAGCTGACGTCCCGTGCCCTTCGAGTATTGCGGACCCTGCCAGCTTGATCGCCGAGGAGGCGGAGACGCTGCCGGTCACCCGGAGCGTGCTGCCGTGAACCCAGGTCGTCCCGGTGAACGAAGAGTCCCCCGACAGCACGAGGAGGCCGGAGTCCAGGGCCAGCGAACCATTCCCGGAAATATTGCCGCTGATCGTCGTTGTCCCGCCCGTCTGGATTTCCAGCAGCTTTCCATTCGTGTTCAGATTCGCAAGGTTCAGCCCGCCCGGACCCGCATCCCAGTATTGGTGGTCGCCGAGAGCGAGGGGGGCGGTGAAAGCCTGTGGGTCGTTGTCGTAATTGGTAATCCCTCCGCGCCCGATGGTGAGCGTGCCGGTTCCAGTAAAGTTGAACCCGTCACCGCTTGCCACGGTGCTCCTAAAATAAACCCCACGGAAGTTACTGTTGGCATCGACCTCCGGAGATCGGTAGCTCGTTGAGGCTGCGTTGAGGAGCACAAAGACATCCGATGGTGGGAAAACAAAAGGCGCAGGTGACCAGTTCCCAGTGCGCGAAATATTGTCGCGCAGGTTTGCATTGCTTCCAGAGCCCCCCGCCCATGTATAGGCCGGATTCCCAACCACCCGAAGGGCATACCCGTCAGGCACCATGACCGCATTGGCGGCATTGATCGCTCCGGCTGTCGGCAGGAAGCTCATGTAGCTATAGGTGGCGTCGGCAGCCGAATTGAGGCCCAGCAGAGCGAGTTCCTTTCCGCCATTCGGGTTTGTCCACCCGTGGTAAGCCGGGCTTCCTGAATCTCCCGCTTCCAATTGCGCGGCATCTCTGAGCGTGCGGATGCCTGCCTGTTTAAGGTCCGAGTTAAAGGTGGTGACAAGCTCTGGTGTGACGGCCCCCACCCTTGGGCTTCCGTTGGTGGTGGAGGAGCGCCCACAGGCGATCAGGGCCAGGCTGGTGTAGCTGCCAAGAGAATTTGATGACGAGGAGGCGTTGAGATCGAGCAACGGGGTCCGGTAAACGTTTGCGGGCACCGTAGGAACTTGGGTGAGAGTTCCCACCGCCAGGTCGTAGTTGGTGATGTCATAATTTGTGAGCAGCAACCCAAACCCCAGGTTCGAAACCGGTGCCGCGAAGTTTGCCGAGTAAACAAGCCCATCTCGTCCGAGAACGCGCACGCCGGTCGTCGCCTCGTTGTTGTTGCTATATTCGTAATGCTGTGCGGTCAGAAAATGGCGCGGGCTCAGCATCGCAAATCCTTTATAGCTGCCGGCGGCATGCGTCTGCGTGCTCCATGCCGTCCCCGACCAGTCGTAGTCCTTGCCAAGATAAAACGGATCTCCATTGAGCACCGGAGCGGTGGGGAAGCCGGAGGAATACCGGTCGTTCTGCGCCGCCGAATACCCGGTCACCTGAAGAGCAGACAAGGGAAGGGCGGTCGAAAAAAGTCCTGTAAAAAGGATCGCCAGCACCAATCGGAGGTCATGGAGAGGAGAAATCAATTTGCGAGGAGGATGGACGAATACTTTCCCACGCACGCGAGGAGGTGTCAAATATCCGTCTGATTTTCTGTCTCCCCTTTTCTGCGTAGTCGGGGTAGATTCCGCTGTGCTGTGCCACTTCGTCCCTTTGCGCCCAAACTTCCTTCCTCCGCCTGGCAGCGGTTGCGTTCCTTCTTTTGCTGAGCATACACCCGGGTGCGCGAACTGAAGGCCTTCGAAGTCTGGGAAAAGAAAAATCGCTGATTAGTCCGATGGCTGAAATAGCCCAATTCCCATCACCGCAAAACCATTGCTGTGCCCAGTGAACTCCCAATGGGGCTTATCGGGAAAGTCGGATTTCAGTTGAAGCCAGAAAGTTTTGACCGCGCCTTCTCCTGCCAGCGGATCGTTAATATCGTGAAACATGCAGATCCTGGAAAAACGGCCAACATTCAAAAAGTCCCGCGTCACCCACTCCTTGGAATGGTCTCCGTCAATGAAGCAAAGGTCGAATTTTTTTCCATCCAGTGAATCGCTTGTGGATTTTCTGAACTGAATCGGCAAAATTTTCTGAACGTGTTTTCGGGCCACGAACTGATCGGTTGGATCAATTGATAGGGCATGAAAGTGTGGGTGAAATCGCTGCAGATACGCGGCCATGACGCTGAACGTCCAACCATCACAAGTGCCAATTTCGAGCAAGTTGGCAGGACGCATCGACGCCAGTTTTACAAGAGCACCGGCAAATTGCTCAGGAATCTGCCACAGGCCCGGTCCGAGGACATTCATGAACCTGGCATCATCCCCATAGATGCCGCGGCGATCATACCGGAGGCCGACTTTGCGGATGATGCTCAATACCCAGGCTGGATCGACGAGATCCTCCTGGCGCGCGGTCACAATCTGCTTGATACCGCGGACGAGCTTGGCCGTATAGGCATGCTGGGCGATCATCCGCATGCTCCACTTCCAGTTAGCCATGCGGATGTGGAATTGCGGGTTGAAGAGCCAGATCGGCTCTATTTTCCAGAAGAGGAAGGAGGCTTGCTACCTGCGGTTGAAACCCTGCGTGCCCAACCAGAACACGGTGTGCAATGACCATGGCCCGGGAGTGCTCGACGCACCAGGCGCAGAGATCGCCCTCCTCGGCTCCGAGCACCCCAGGTGCGCTGACGCTGAACCCCTCCATCGATTTCCAGACCGCCCGGCGGAGCAGGATTGCGCCGATACTGAATCGGTGGTGACAGATCGAAGCTCTGGAAGAGGCGGCGGCGAACCTCTTGGCAACTTCATCAAATGGAATGAGTATCTTCCAAAGAAACGCCGCCGCCTCTGGGTCACCCCATGCGGGAGAGTTAAAGCAGCCGGATGGCAGAACCCCAAATTTTTCCTCGAAGGCACGCAACTGGCCTAATTCCTCCAGGAACAGCCGGGAAGTGAATCCATTGACATTCAATATGGGAGCTACGAATCCCGGGCGATGCAATCCCCCTGCCTCTGCCTCCTCCAGCGTCTCAAACAGACCTTCCAAGAATCCATGAGAAATGAAGATGTCCTCGTCCAGTTTGCACAGATACTCGGCATGGGGATGCAGGCGCACTGCGTGATTCTGAGCGAGCCCAAGCTTGTTGGCCCTCGTTGCGAGCAGAGACCACCCGTAGCGCTCGGCAATCTCCTCGAGGACCGGGTCCTTTTTTCCTGGGACCACAAGGCACACGTCCCAGCCCTGCGGCAGGAAGCGATTGAATCGTGGAAAAACCATGGGCCAGAGGCGGGGCTTGTGCCCAGCGACGATCAGGACCAGCCCGCTTGCGCCCGTGGAGCGACTGTCAAAACTGTAGCTCCCGGAAAAGTTCCACCACTTCCTCAGCGTGCTTTTAAGGCCGCCATCGTTGTAAAGCGCTGCTATCGCCCCGATATGGCTCTGGATACTCATCTGAGGACCATAAAAACTTTGAAAAACATGGAAGATGATCGCGTGCTCTGAAAGAATCCTACACTTTCGATGAACCTCGGCAACATCTTGCGATCGGCAGCAAACGGATGGGATCACAATTCCGCTGCCGGACGGCTACGCAACAAGCGATTTCTGCTCTTTGTTGAGATCGCAAAAAAGTTCCCCCCTCCGGTCAAGATTCTGGATGTTGGCGGGCAGGACGAGTTTTGGCTGGCGATGGATAGAAGCCAGCTTCCAGAAGTTGACCTCACGCTGCTGAACATTTTCCCGGCAGCTTCGCGCTTGCCAAACTCGCGATGCATCACAGGAGATGCCAGGTCCATGCGCGAGATTGGAGACAAGGAGTTCGATATCGTCTTCTCGAACTCGGTCATCGAACACGTCGGGGGGCTGCGAGACCAGAGATGCATGGCCAATGAGTGCTTGCGGGTGGCAAAAGCCCATTTTGTGCAGACACCAAACCGGCACTTCCCTATGGAGCCCCACTTTCTCCTCCCATTTTTTCAGTACCTCCCGCACAGAATCCGCGCCATCTGCCATGGATCCAGAGATCTCGGCTGGTGGAAAAAAGCCCCCGGGTTTTTCCCGGCACTGGAGGAGGTGGAATCGATCCGTCTGCTCAGCCTGCCGGAGCTGCGATACATTTTCCCCGAGTCGAACATTTTCGAGGAGAAGGTCCTCGGGCTCACGAAGTCACTCGTAGCTTGGAGGAGCATCTAAAAATGTCCTGGAACTGCGGCTGGAAGAAAAACTCGAAGATTGCATTCTTATATTCTTAAGAATGTAAGAACGTCATTGCAAAAAGTAACCTGCATGCCAGGATGGCGAGCATGGAAGTGAAGAAGAGCATTGTCAGAAAAGCGGGGGCGCGGTCGCGGCGGCTGGAGCGGGTGGTGAAGGGGTTTGCGAACCACCGGCGGATCGAGATCCTCGAACTGCTCGCCAAAAAACCCGAGATGTCGGTCGGGGAGATCTCCACCGCGCTCGAAATCGAGCTCAAGACATCCAGTGAGCACCTGCGACGCCTTACAATTGCGGGGCTCATTCTAAAGCGCCACGAGGGGCGTGAGGTCCGGCATGCGCTCACTGAGCGGGCGAAACACATTCTTACATTCTTAAGAGTGTTGGCATGACATCAAAGAATACATGGCTGGGTCGAGGATATTTCCCAAGGAGGCACGGGGAAGCGGGGCGCTCGCTCATCTCAGATAAATGTAGATCCGTGGGGAGGAATGGGGTTCGGAGTTGTGCTTTGACTCTTTCTCCCGCTCGTGTCGCCCAGGTGGGGTCTTCCTTCGCACTCCCCTAAACCCTCCCACGGTCACGTGGCCAGGCGGAGGGCGAGGAGGCACCGCCTAAAGGCAATGCTGTTCACTTCACTGGCATTGGCAGGATGCCGATGCGCTGGTTTTCGGCACATGGGCAGGATGCCCATGCCACTTTTTTCTGCAAAGTGAGCGGTATTGCGTCAGAAGGCGGAACAAGATTCTTACTGGCGAGGCCCGCTTTGGCTACTTTGAGGATGCTCACTTCCAAAAATCCAAAAATACAGGCGGCTGATATTTCTGGAATTCCCAAGAGATTTCGGGCAGAATTTCGCTTCCATGAAAGCCTTGGTCGTCATCCTCATGACTCTGCTGTTCCTGCAGCGCGGGGAGGCCGTCATTCTTTACGGGCTGGATAATGCTGCCAACACGACCTACGCATCGCTCGATGCCGCAGGCTTCGGAGATGTTCCTTGGCAGAATGTGGCACGCATCGGAGGGGTCGAGTCCACAGCGGCCAATGGCACCGGCATCTACCTCGGCAACGGATTCGTCCTTACCGCGAACCATGTCCAGCCGCAAGACACGCCAAAGATCGAGATCAACGGCGCCCCTTACGACTTCGATCCCGGTTATGCTCCCCGTCAGGTTGCCGCAGGAGTGGACCTTAAAATCTTCAAGATCCAGGGCGGGCCGATCCTGGACCCCGTGGACCTCTACTCAGGAAGCTCTGAAGTTGGATCTCAAACGACCGTGATGATCGGCTGGGGCCAAGGCAGGGGCTCCGAAATTGTTGGTCAGGGGTGGAACTGGGGCGGCGATCCAACAAACAACGTGCGCTGGGGAACGAACCAGGTTGAGTGGAGCGGGACATTTTCCGGCTATCAGGCGTTGGCGACCTGGTTCAGTGCCGACCAGGGAAACACCGAGTATTCCGCGACACTGCGAGACTCTGGCTCACCGATCTTTCAGATGCACAACGGGAGGTGGCAGCTTGTCGGAATCACGACAAGTGTGGAAGTGATGAACCAGAGCCTCTACAATCCCCAACAATACACCGTCACCGTGCGGATCAGCGAATACCAGGACGAAATTCTTGCGATTATTCCGGAGCCAAGCATTTCAATTCTTCTAGCCTCCGCCCTCCCCATAATCGCCGCCTTGCGCAGGAGAAAAGGCGCGTCTTTCTGCGCCCATTAAAGCCCGCACGCAGGAGCCGTTGCACATTGTCGCGCGGTGTCAGAAACATTCTCGGACGAGCTCCAGCGCTCAGATATACCGGATTGTCAGCATCTGCTTCGCGACGCTTCGGCAATGGGCAAAATCTACAACATTCTTATGAATATTGGAATGATGTCGAAAAAATAAGGAATGCGTGTGTGGCGGGCACTCCTCAGTGGCGCCCGGCTCGATCACCACGTTCGGAAACTACTTTGAGGCCTGCCGCCACGGCGAGCTTCGCTTGGTTTTTATCAAACGTGACAAACGTATCGGCGGAAAGAATCAAAGCGGAGGCCACCTGCAACAAGTCCAACGACCGGCAGAACAGGTGCCCGGTGAACTTCTTGGAAAGCTGCCGGGCCTTTTCAAAGTGGCCGATCTGATTGATCATTCGCCGTTCAAGGAACCCTGCCGCCTCATCATCGTTGATGCGGCGGATGGAGGCGTCGTGAGCGGTGACGTCGAGTGCCTTTTCGGCCAGCCCCCGGCGCAGGGCGTTCAAAAGTTCCAGCTCTCCAAGCAACGTGTAGGGCATGGGCTCGGAGAATTTTTGAGCGATCCGGGATGCGGCTTTGTGAAGCTTGTCAGTTTCAACAAAGAGCGAAGCCAGAAATGAGGAATCGCAGAAAATCATTCCCTCGATCGGATCAGGATCCCTGAAATGTCGGTTGTGCTGGCGGTATTCTCGTCACCAATCGCATAACGCTCCGCAAAATTCAAACGGGCGACCTGGTGATCAGCGGGGGCCACGGGAACGAGTTTCGCAACCAATTTGCCCGACTTGGTAATCCCGACCAATCCGGTCTCGGCAAGCCAGCCTTCCACGACAGGGAAGCGCGTTCGGATATCTCGAACGGTTGCGGTTTTGATCATCCGTGAAGCATTACATGAGTCACACTGCAAATCAAACCAATTTCTGCATCGAATGAATGATTGGGGTGGCCGCATCTCCGTCACGTCTCTTGAGGAATGGGCTGTCATCCAGACATTCTTAAGAGTGTTGGAGCGATGTCGAACAAACCAGCAACTGGATAGCACTTTATGGGCAGCAAAAGGAGGTTGTCGCGTAGTGAACTGCGGAGGAGATGCAACAAACAACCAACGCTGGGGGTCGAATTAGGTTGCGTGGAGCGGGACAGTTTCCCGCTATCAGGCATTGGCGACCTGGTTCAGCCCCGACCAGGGAAACACCGAGTATTCCGCGACGCTGCGCGATTCCGGATCACCGATCTTTCAGATGCACAACGGGAAGTGGCAGCTTGTCGGAATCACGACAAGCGTGGAAGTGATGAACCAGAGCCTCTACAATCCCCAACAATACACCGTCACCGTCCGGATCAGCGAATACCAGGACGAAATCCTTGCAATTATTCCGGAGCCGACTGTCGGCAGCATGGTTCTCCTGGTCCTCGCAGCATTGATTCCATTGCGGCTACTGGCCTGCAAACAAAAGCTGTTCTTCATCTCATAGTTGTAGCCAGCACCTCCATGCATGAGATTCATTTCCCGGTAAACGCGGCAACTTTTCTGTATGTATCTGAAATAGTCCTTACCTTTTTATCCCAAGTAAATTCTTCTCGTTTCTGAATTGCTCCTCGCGAAAGTCGGGTAACAAGCGTGGGATCAGACAACAAACGTTGGAGCGCGTTACAAAATCCTTTGGCACTTGTGCGCGGATCAACCATCGGGACTAAGATACCGCAGGAAGGGTCCACAATATTCTTCATGCCGCAGGCATTATGACAAACCACAGGCAACCCTAATGACAAAGCCTCCATTACAACAGTGGAGCTGGCTTCCTTAATGCTTGTAAAAACAAAGATATCCCCTTGGTCCATCTTTTGCTGTGCTACATGCAGCGGCAGATGTCCGCACCACTCAACCAGATGGCTGACTTTTAGCTTTATTGCTTGGGCCTTCCACATATTTGTCTCGCTGCCAGAACCGAGAACAACAAGTCGGACTCTGTCTGGAACTGCCAACCTTGCCATGGCCTGGAGCACAATCGGCAAGGCTTTTCTTCCATCATGAAGACCGCTCCATATGGCAACAAGCGGACGCGAGCCATCAAACGACCTCGGGCGGCCATTAAGTTTTTGAGGGTCAGTTCCAGTCTCAGGCAGCAATTCCACACGATGACCCCATCGCTTTTCTACGAGATTGCGATCCTCGTCCGTGGCGGCCCAAATATGAGAGGCCACCTTCGCGGTATTTTTAATATTTCCAATACCTCGCATTTGCAAGGTATTCATGATGTTGCGAATCGAATACCTCCACTTTGAGGAAAGACTCAGCAGAGAAAAGTATTTCCAAGGAACATTTTCAGCCCCGGCGATAGGTCCCCAGACCAATGGAATTGGTAATTTCCAAAGATACCCTGGCTCTCTATATCCCACATAGGTTAATATATGCACGAGGTCAAAGGGATGCCGACAATGAAGGAATAGCGCATGTTTGTGTGCAGACATGTGCCAAAACCTATAGGCGGTGTAATACAGAAATACCAATGGCTTGAAGTGGTGAGAAAGGCGGAAGAATGCGCAGCCTATCCTCCCCTGAGGGACATACTCGAAGGTCAACCCGGGGATTGGCCCATTATTTCCAATCCAATCCTCGACTTCCTTCCGAATTTCCTGCACCTCCCACATATCCCCATAAAGAACAGTAACATCATGATATTTGGCCAAACGGGTTACGATATTCCACCCGACGCCGTATTCAGACCCACGACACGGAGAGATGGCAAATGCACTGATCAACACTCGGAGTCGGCGATTATTCATTTTGTGCATCAAGAAAATGCCGATACGCCAGTCAAATACCTCCGGCAAATCCGGAGGCTTGTGATTGGAGCCGCTCAAAGCGGCTTGTTTTATGGGCTCTTCACAAAAATCTGTGGGTGAAAAAGCACCAGTTTGATGGGGGCTGTGCGCCCCCAAACCCGGCACCGCTCGCCGCGGCAGGCGTTCGGGGGGAGGGATGGGTAAGGCTTGCCTGCGGC
>Ga0247838_1004168_pt1 | contig 15670 bp, 8 predicted proteins | sample LaCruzMarch2015__5_FD_189097 | JGI IMG/M metagenome (GOLD analysis project Ga0247838, IMG submission 189097) | Freshwater microbial communities from meromictic Lake La Cruz, Castile-La Mancha, Spain - LaCruzMarch2015_15m | ecosystem: Environmental > Aquatic > Freshwater > Lake | place: Spain... | reverse complement strand
TGATCAGCTCACCTGGCTTGTTGGCGTACATCGTAATGAAAAACAAATAGGCGTTCAAAGACTTGACGTAGATCGCTGGAGCACTGCCCCGCACTGCATTGCCTACAAATGCCCCCAACTCAAAGTTTTCTGCCGTCACGTTCAACTTATCCGCAGTGACCATCCCAATGAGCGTCATGGTCTGCTCAAACTTGGAAGGCTCCAATGTCCAGTAATTGGTTGCAGCCAAAGCTTTGGATTTGCTTTTTTCCACAGGTACTTCCGTCAAGTTACTTGGCACAGGGTACGTCAAGGTACCCGCATTGGAAATTTTGAGCAAATACCCTTCGGGGGCTTCCATGTACTGGAGGTTTCCTAACCAACCATAACCGGCCACATATTGTGCAAACCCAGTTTGGCTCTTGATCACGTCCCCGTTCAACGGACTAAGGCTAGACAGTGCCAAATTCAGTGGCAATGGCGATTGTGGCAAGTACCCAATCCAGTTCCAGCCTACATTTACGGGGATGGTGGTAGCCGCCAGATTGATCGGGCGGCCCAACATATCTAGCGTATCTGCTGCATCCGCACGGTACTGGTACATGCCAATATTACCCAGGGTTGCCAGAGATCCCACCCACTGGTTGCCCGCATTGAAGTACTGGCTGAACAAGGTCTGTCCTTTGATGAAGTCGTTTTGAGGACGGCGCAAGTTCCTCAAGGCAGCATTGATGGATGGATCAGGGAATTGGAGGTTGAACGAAATCCAGTTCCAGCCTTCGTTAATTTCGATTCTGCGCAGCAACAGGTTGTTCGTTCTTGCGGTAACGGGTTCCAACGGTGAACCCACCAGGTCTTCACTTTCAAAAGCGAATTTTTCCAATACCGATCCATACAACAAACAAGCGCTGGCATCCCAAATTTGCAGGCGAATGGAATCTCCCGTGAAACTATTGGAGTATACCGTCAGGAAGGCCAACCACTTTTTCAGCGTAGGTTCATACTGCATTTTGGCCAGGCCCCGGCATTCTCCATTGATGAACGCTCCAACAATGTCTTGGCGATCTGCCGAAAAGACGCCTTCAATGTCCAACTGCAAGGTCATGTTCATGGAGTAATCATAAGAGCGAGGGTTTACCGCCCATGCTGGGCCATGACACATTACTCGGGCATCAACGATGACGGGTTCTTTGCCCTCGACTACATCCAGGAACAACGTATCCATGTAAGCTCCAATGGCCATCGTGCTGTCAAACTCAAAGGTAATGGGCTGGGCTACGCCCGGGGCAAGGGTTCCTTTTTTGGGGAATACCCTGACCCAGTTTGGTACATCCAAGATTTCGTAGTCGGTGGCCTGGCCCCCCGTATTTTCAATTCTGCGGGTCAACTTTACATAGTCTTCTTCGTATTTCTCTACTTCAACTGCTCCATCCAACCAGCGAATTGGGTTGCGGTCAACGAAAAATTCCCATTTTTTCTCGGCAAAATTGTTGCCTGCCAGGTCTTTGATGTTGTTGACAACTACGCGTAACACCTTGTTTTCGATAAAGCGATTGGGCCCTTTGGGCACAATGGTTATTTTGTCGCCAGAACAGGAAATGATCGCATCGACCAAATTACCCGTTTCGGTATCGTACAAGCCAATGTTGTTGTTGTCAAAAAAGTCGGCTTGAATGATCTGATCACAACGGATGGGTTCGTTGAACTGAATACTGATCTCATCGCCCAAAGCCAATACACCATCTGAAGGTTGCGGCGTGCCAAACAAATCCGGGGGATCTCGTTCTATCCGACCTTTCATCACATGGGAAATACCGGCATTTTGAGCACCGTAGCACTGGGTTACGGCGCGAATTTCATAAGCGCCATCTTTTAATCCACCGGTATTCCACTCTACAATTTTGAATACATCGTTGTTCAATTCATTTTTGGGCACATCCACGATGTTGATCCAGGCGCCATCGCCCTGAGTGCGGCGGTACTGTACCCGAATCAATTCCAAATCCGCATCGTCGCGGTTGAATTCATTGAGGGTAATGAACATCGTGCTGCCATTCTCGGGGGTCAACACCCAATCTTGCAACGGGAAGCCGATGTCAATCGGGCTACAAGGCTCCAAATAATGCACACTGACGTTGATGGCCTTGTAAAATGGCTCAGGTGGGAAATCCCCATTGCCCAAAGCATCGTAGCGGTTGCCCTCGCAGGCCGAATACACGTGGAAGGTCAAGTCTTCGTAGTCGAAAGCCGTGGGGCCACGCTCGATGGTAACGATCACTTCTTGTGACTGCCCAGCATACATGCCGAAGACTCCAGAAGGTCCTGCACCTTGAATTTTCACTTTCGCCCCGTTTGGATTGGTCGCATTGTACAATTCAAAGACATAGGAACGGTATTCGTCGGTTTGGCTGGTATTGCCGATGTTGAATTTGAAAGTCGCCACGTCGTTCATCGAGACGTTGGCAATGATGGTTTTGTCTACCGTCAGTTCTACGCCATCCCGGGGAACCGTTTTCTCCTCGTAGGGGCAGGAAGAATTGCCCGAAACGGTTTTGAACACAGGAGTAGAATACACCCTGTCCTGCAATACATCCACGGTGAACACATCCTTGATATCGTCATCGGCAAGAGTGTAAGAAACCGCTTGGGTTCTGGTCTCTTTGGAACTAAATTCCGATTTAACACCCATACTCATCTCCATGCCCATCTTGAACTTCGCCCCAGTGCCATCAATGTCAAAACCGAGGGAAGCAGCGATAGAAGCCCCTATTTCTATGTCAAAACCAAACTTTGTCTCACTGGTATTTTCGACGGAGCTTGAGTTTTCGTAGCTGACCCCCGCGTCAAAAGACAGGTTTCTTTCAAAAACGGCAGCGGCTTTCAAGTCGCGGTTGCGCTGCAAAATCGTTCGCCATTGGTTGGCGGAGGTCGTGTCGCCTACTAATTCCAGGTTGGGGATGACCACTTTTTCAATCTGATACCCCGAATACAAAAAGGTAGTGGCAAACTTGTCGGGAAAAACCAACAAAGCTGGCTTAATAAAAAAGCTACAATTGGCGGTATCCCAGCGCAGGTCGTCGGTGATACCAAACAAGAGGTTGAGGGCTCCCCCCATGAATACGTCGGCGTCTTCGCCAAAAATAACGCCATCTCCAGATGTGGAGATTTTTTCGGTAGCGGTCATACACACTTCGGCAGATTTGTTGACGGACAAACCCATTTTGACGCTCAAGCCCAATTCGAGGGAGTTTTCTACGCCGATTTCCGTAATCTTGCCCACTCCAGGGGTACCGGTGATGATCTGCTGTTTGTTGCCCAGATCCAACTCCAAACCGATGTCCCTCTTTACCGAAGCAGAAGCGTCCACTGACCAGCCTGTACAAACCGTCGACCCACTTTCAATGGATGCACTACTGCCGTCGCCTGGTGGGTCGCGCAGAATCATCATCGGCAGTTGTGGGCTGGTGGAGGTAAAGTTTACCAAACGGGGGCGTTTGCCCAAAACTACCGCTTGAGTAGAAAAGGTATTTTCCAACTCATTGGCCTTGGCCAAAATGGTCAAGGTTTTTTGGTAGGGTGAAGCGATGTTGGGGAAACCCGCCGTGAACCGGTACTTGAATTTCCCGCCCGTCATCATGGTGTCGATTGGACCATCTCCCTCGATCAGGTTATCGATGTGTAGTTCTGCCGTATCCAGGTAACAAACCCCGCCATCGTACTGTTGAAAAACCCTGATCTCTGTACTATACTTGTCATCCTGTTGCAACATGGTGATGCCACAGGCATTGGTGTCCAAGGGGGTCATTTCGATTTGGGGAGGCGCGTAGTAAATAAAGTCGGTCGTGTCGTTCTTGTTCGTTAGATCCACCGTATAGCCACCTTGCAACTGGAAATAATTGTAAATGACATTGTTGGAATGCTCGGTAACGGCAACGGTGAATTTTAGCGGCGGCAAATTTTTAAACTGGAACTTGCCGTCTTCTTCCGTCAACTGTATGATCTTTTTGAAACAACCATCCAGCGTTTCCACCTTCACCTTCACAATGGCACCCTCGGGAATCACACTTTTGCGACAAATAGTGTTACCTGCCATTTGGCCGCTTACGCTGCGTTTGGTTTGGTTGCGGAACAAAATGCCCGCTATCGGAGATCCAATTTTTTTGATTTCCCAAAATGCCGGGTAAAAACTGTGTCCATTGTAGGTCGGGCTGAGTTTTACACTTGCCCCTGGCTCCAGATCAATGGAAAAATACCCGGTGCTGTCCGTATACACCGCAGGTAGGTTGCGTTGGCCATTGACCAAAATTTCGGCATTTTTGACAAAACAGTTGGTGCCTTCATAGCGCACATAGCCGGATACGGGCACGGTGCTTTGATCCGTAAAATCAATACCATCTGCACTGGTGTTGCTAGGATTCAGTGTTACCAATCGAGTAGAGGGAGAAAACTTGTGCGGTTCTTCTTTGACGATACCGGCTACAGTGCTCCAGTTGGTGGCGTACACTTTGCCCTCACCGCTCAGGGCAGAGCCATAGTCCGTGATGACTTCATCAGAACCTTCATTGAGGTTGAAATAATGCAACAAGGCGATATTGGTGACGTCGGTGCCGATGTTGCTGGCCGCTTGAATGGCTCCGACAGACTGTAAGTCATTAAAAAAGGCTACTTCATCAATCAAGCCGCTGAAGTAGTTGGTCAGGTTATCTCCATCGCGTTTTGCACCCAGTGTCCAAGGGCTTCCCCCTTTAAAATCGCTGGATACCCCGTTGAAGGTATGGGCAGAACGGAGCGTCCCGTCCACATAAAGGGTTACTTCAACGCTGGAGCCCGCTTGTTTCATCACCATAGAGACGCGGTGAAAACCCATCGTGAGGCTGCCAAAAGATTGGCTACTGCCCCCCATTTCTAGTTCCAAATTGCCCGCATTGAGGTTTAAAGCGAAATGGGTGGTTGAGCCATTTTGTTTGCTCAGCAAGCACTGATTGCTGGCGTAATCAAAGCCTTTGAGGGTGATTTCCAGCGTGGTGCTGTCCGTGAGGTCAAAATCGGTGAGTTCGGCATAGGCACGATTTACTCCATTGAATTCCAAACTTTGGTTGTAGTAAAACTTCTTGTCGGGTCGGGCGGTGAAGGTTTGTCCAGCGCCATAATTGATGCCTTCGATGGTATAAAAACCTAGTTCATCGGTAATACCCGCATTGAGTACATCTGGCCGGTCATTGGTCCAATTTGCTCCGCAGAGGTAGGCATTGACCTTGTTGCTGCCGATGGAAAAAGCCTTACTACCCGTACCCTCATCAAATTTCCAATAGGCAGTAAGCCCGTTGGTATTGCTGGCGGCCGTTTTATTCATCAACATTTGCAGCTCCGTCTGGCTGAGTTGACGGCTAAATACCCGAACCTCATCGAGTTTGCCCGTAAAAAAACCCGTATCATCGCTGCGCTTGCCAAAAAACAGGGGCATTGAATCCGCTTCGATGCTGGCTACTGCTGAAGAAATCAGCTCTCCATCCAGGTACAACAAGACCGCCGATCCATTGTAAGTGGTTGCTACGTAGTGCCAATTGTCTGCCGATGCCGTTGGGAAAACACAATCCAGCTCATTGACGGCACTGGTATCTGCACCTATCCCCACCCGAATGCCTTTGCCCATACTGGCTGGCGTGGTGTGGATCCACCAGTTTTTGGAGATCGAAGATCCCAGGTCAAGAATACCGGACTGGTCATTGCCTGCGCCCAATTTTACCCAACAAGACAATGTAAATTCATTGCGGGGATAAAATGCTTGGTATTCGGTAAACAAACTGCCGGTTCCGTTGAAGTCGATCGCTTTTCCCAGTGTAGGCGTTAAAGTTACTGACGCACCTACTACCGGGTTGCCATTCAAGGTTTTTACCAATCCGGTGACTACGCCATTGGGATTGACAAAACCCAGGGCTTTGCCGCCAAATCCATTGCCAAAGTCATTGATCCCGACAACTGTATAAACGTATTTCTCACCAGCAATGACATTGAAATCTACAAAGTCAAAGGTGGTGGCGTCCAAATTGGCTAAAAAATCGCCATTCCGGTATATTTTAAACCCAACTTGTGCCGCTGGTGAAAGGGGATCCATCACCCAGGAAACCCGAATGCGATCAGCGAGGTCACCCTCTGATGCTTGCACCAATGGCGCACCCGGGGTAAGCAAAAAGCGGGACCAAAAACCGAGCCCCATGGTATAGCCCGCCGATTGCAATTCGCCGATCACCGGCTCCGCAACGGTAAAACTACTGCGGTTTTTGAGGGCGTAGGCATTGGTTACACTGCCGTAGTTGAAAAAAACTTCTCCGGTGATGACATTGTCGTCGCTGGCGGTTTTGCAGTTGAATGACTGTACCTGAGCATCCACTTGCCATGCCAACAACCACAACATCCCCGTAAAGATGTGTTGTAGCTTATTTTTCATGCTTGTTGAAATTAATGCTGTTGCAGAAATCGAATAGCGATTAGTTGTTCAGTTTGCTTTCCAGCATTCTCAGCCTTGATTCAAATTTTTCATCGGCAGCTTTCAACGTGACATTACATTGTCCGATTTGAGCTTTGAGCACCTCATTTTCCTTCTTCAATTGTTCAACCTGACGCGCAAGCTCTTGAGTGGCCGATACATTGAGGGTAAAGATTTGGTCGTATTCTACAGAGTGAAAATCCCTCACTGCTTTGCCATACACAAGGATTTTTTCTTCTTTTGGAGCCGGGGTATTCCACTCCACTACAAAGGTATTTGCTGAGGGTACTGCCAAAACTTTCATTCTCTCCTCCTTTTCATTATAGAGCTTAACTACATCACCCACCTCAAGCCCGTGTTTTTTGTCCAAAGTAACGGTCAATTTGCTACTATCTAATTTGATGTCTTTCGATACGGTAAAAATGTTTGGAATAAAATCACTGGAAATGGCGACGGCATTTTCCATTACCTCTTTTATCTCCTGTGCAATAAACCCTTTTCTCAACCTTGAACCATGTTGCAACGTATCGATATGTTTGTAGTTGGTCACTTGTAATTTCCGCAATACATCCAAATCAGCTACCCCCTCAGAACGAGAAAAATTCTTTTTAATGCGATAATCGGAATTTTGAAAAAATAGAGTACTCCGAAGCGGACCATTTATGTCCATGGCAAAATCTAAACCATCAAAGGCCTTTTTACCATTACCTGTCACATAAACAAATCCGTCTAATACCGTTGAACCTCTCACTGCTAGCCTATATCCTGAATTAGTTGATGGATCATTGTTACCCACCGCCACATACCCGGCTACGCCAAGATCCTGTGGACTAAAACTGGGTGCAGAAAAAGTGCCAGTTGCAGTAAAATTGTTAACACTTACCCCCTGATCATTCACCGTCAATTTGGTGCTGCCGTTGTATTGCAAAGCAAGGTTATTGGCGCCAGGATTTACAATAAAGTTGTTGTTGTCTTTTCCAAAACCAAGTGCCCCTGTATTCGCGCCTTTTTTAAAATCGAGCACTGCGGCCGAGCTTCCTTCCAGCAGAATTTTGGCCTCGCCTTCATTTTTGTAGGCGTGCAACTGATACCCAGCAGCGGGGGTATTCGTACCGGCACCAATGCCACCACTTGAAGGGAAGGTATTGCTTTGTCCGATCAGGGACAGGGCATAAGGAGCCGAGGAAAGCAATGCACGCGGCGTCATTTCCTGGCCACTGCCTACTTTCACCCCTAAGTAGTACACTTGGTCAAAAGCTGCGTTCATGGGTGTTTTTTTGCCCAAAGCAGTGCTGTACACGCCACCGTTGACCACCACTGAATCCTGGGTTTCCGACCAAACGGCAAGCCCTCCAGTTTCAACGGTGTACAAGCTAAATTTAATTTTATAAATCCCATTTTCTACGGCAGTCTCATTGGAGTTGCGCAACACGCCCTGAATATTTAGGGCTGGGGAATTTTGTGCTGTTGCGTGATTAAGTGTGCAGAGTTGAAACAAGGCACAAGCTACCAGCAATTGAAAAAAGTGGAAAAATTTCATGGCTAGATTTTTTAATACGTTTTAAAATTTTAATCCAATAGAAATGCAGCTACTCCACCATGTTTTAAATGGTGTGTTTAAAGAAGCTGCACGAGCTTTTGCTTGGAAATACAGCCACAACTGCGGCTTGGCATTGGCCTTTCTTCAAGACTTTGTAATGCGTAAAGGGGTAGATCTGTCCCTTAAAAACAGATTACTATGTTTTGAAATGGCCAACGCGGGTTTGTTATAAAACCTGCGGCAAATCTAGATCAAGCATTTAAAATCGGCGACTTGGGGGGAGGTAGAAATTCGTACAAAAGAGGGGATATTCGTACATATTTGTAAAAAAGCACGCGCGTGAATGATCAGAAAGGAGCTTGTTTACCTACGTAGGACAATACAAAGCTGCCCAAACTCACCTCTTCTGGCAAATTTAGGCGCTTGCGCAGGCGGTACCTTGCGGTATTGGTGCTTTGCGTAGAGATTCGGAGGATACTGGCAATTTCCTTGGAATTGACGTTCATCCTGATCAGGGTCAATATTTTCAAGTCACTCGAGGTAAGTGCAGGAAAATCGCGCAGGATATTTTGGAGAAAAAACGGTTCCAGCACTTCGAATTGTTGCTGAAACAATGCCCATTCATTTTCCTCATTGATAGCTTGATCAATTATTCTAAGGAGTTTTTTTTTCGCAAGCCCTGATACTGGAGCAGTTTCATCCAAACTGAAGACCTCGGTTTTTAGTAAATCAGCGGTTTGTTGTTTTCGCGCCATAATCAGGGCAGTTGAAGTGAGCTGGCGTCTGGACGTTTCCAATTGCTGCTCCAGTTCTTTTTCTACCAAAAACTGTTTGATTACTCTATTGTACCAAGTATTGGAAAAAATGAACACGAAGAAAGCTACAATGATACAGTAAATGGTTGCCGTCAATTTTTCGGCGGCCATTAAAGAGAATTGGGTATTGATTAAAACGGCGGTCAGGAGCATGCAACCAAAGATCAGCAGTAACCGCCGCTTAAAATCAACATAAAAATAACTAAAGATAAACAGCATCAGCAAATAGTTGGCAAATGCCTGCATAACCGAGGTCTGGGCGATAAATGCAATTCTGAACAGGATGTTCAAACCGTATATGATTAGAGAGGCATCTACCCTCCACTGCAATTGTGCCAAAGGGTAATCGCCTATTTTTATCCGCGACCAATTGCGATAAAAATGGATGGGAATACCGTATAAGAACCACCAGGCTGCATTGCTGTAAAAAAGCCAACGGTAGCTGGGTTCGCGTTCAAACAGCCCCTGCTGGTAATGTTGCCAATCTATCCAATGATAAGCCAAGTGCGCCAGTCCACCGATTGCAGCGCCCAACAAAACCAAAAAGGCATTTTCCTTCAGGATCATCTGCTGGAATCCAGCTTGAAATTCTTGTGGGACTTGTCGGTTCAACCAATTGTTGTTCCTCATTTGCAGTTGCAGTTAAGTAGTCATGAGTCATCCCGATTTTTGAGGGAACAACCCGCGAAAGCGGTTGAATTTTCGTCCGATTTTGGCTTTTCAAAAATTCGGGATGACTCATGTTTGGCAAAATGAACATTTATTTTTTTCGTCCCTTACATGGGGCCTTTACACCGAATCCCCAATTCGTGTTCGATGCGCAGCACCTCGGAATGAGGCAAATTGGGATTGGGAGTACAAATCAACTGTTTGAGCGCTTTGTGCTGTACCCCAACTCCCTCTAGGCTAGCCAACAAGTTGTCTGAGCAATAGATGGCATGCAGTTTGGTCAAATTGCTGATGGGGGCAAGCGAACTTACCTGGTTGGCATGAACATACAACTCTTCCAGGTTGTGCAGTTTTTCAACCCCAGCAAGGCTTTGGATTTCATTCTCAAATACAAAGAGCGATTTGAGTTGAGGTAGGTGCTGAATGTCCTCAATACCGCGCAGCCGCTGGTACGTAAATACAAAGATTTCTATTTTTTTTAAGGCTAAAACCCCATCCAAATTATCCAATTCCAAGGACATATTGGGGTAGGGCGCTTTAGGGCCAGCAAAACGAAGAGCTGGCGTATTCCAAAGTTGGTGCAAAGTGTCCAATGGCAATTCATCAATGCTGGATCGATTGAGCATAATTTCATTGAAAGCCTGTTTCCAAGGATCAGATAAGGATGTCCACCAATGGTTGTACTGCTCAATTTCTGCTGGCGTAGGAGGACTAAAAGTAGGAATTTCCATTTTTCTGTAAAATGATTGATTTAAACAAAAATACTGGTACCTGTATTTGACAACAGGTACCAGTAAAATGTGCAAGTATGACGCAAAAATTACTAAGCTAAAGAATAGATTATTTGGGACTTGGATAGGTGCCGGACAAACAAATCACATAATTTATGCCTAAGTATGGTTGTCTGCTATCGAATGGCTGATTGCTTCCAGTAACGCCGATCGATTCATTTTTCATCGCCACGGGGGTACCTGCCTTCAAGTAGAAATTGTCTGTGCCTGAATTGGCCAACACGTTTCCAACCAGACTGTCAGCAGTACCTGGGTTGGCGGTTGCATTCAAGGTATGGGTGTGTGCAGGCATCATTGAGGTAGTCAATGTAGTGGCTTCACTACCACCCATTTCTCCAATTGCTACTTGAGACAAACCAGCGCCGGCGCCGGCACCCACTGCAGTCCTACCCGCAAAGTTGGGTAGTGCAAAATTGGTCCGTCCGTCTCCACCGTAAGTGGTACCCAATAAGGAAAACAGAGTAGAATTTTCAGAAATTTTCAAGATTTGACCTTGGCAGTAGGCCCAATTCTGAGGTGCAAAATTTCCTGCAAAAAGCAGAATTTGCGCGATATAACCGTCCATGATTGTTGACAAATTAATGGTGAAAAAATTAAGCCAAGCCTTGATTTTGTTGCTATAGTAGCAACAAAATTGGCTCAAGCAATTCAATAAAAACCCGTTCCTGCATTAGCTGCGGGCAGGAAAAATACCACTTAAACAAATGATAAAGTGCATCCCCAAATAAGGCTGCCGATTGTCGAAGGGCTGGTTGCCGCCGTTTGGCGCAATTGCTCGGGGTTGCATTGTGACCATCGTACCAGGCGTGGTGTATTCTTTTTTGTCAATGTTGCCAGTATTGGCTAACAATTTTCCAGCCGGAGCTTCAAATTTACCGGCAGTGGAATTGCCGTTTAGAGAGTGGGTATGAGGAGGCAGGTTGTCTACTGTAATGACAGTACGTTCACTCCCTCCTTTTTGGCCCAATGGATAGTTGGACAAGCCTGGGCCTTGGCCAGCGCCCACTGCTACCCGTCCTCTGAAATCAGGAAGTGCAAAATTGACCAGACCGTCTCCACCGTAAGTGGTACCCAGTATCGCAAACAGCGGAGAATTTTGACTAATGCTCATGAGTTGGCCTTGGCAGCAAGCCCAGTTTTCGGGTTCATAATTACCTGCAAACCACCACTGAATAAATCCGATGTAACCTTCCATTAGAAAGCAATTTTGTTGTTTTAAATTTAGATTTTCACACACACCCTCAGCAAGTTACCCCAAGTTTGGAGCAACGGTATGCCTGGTGGATCGTGTGGATTTTGCGCAATCCATCCACCATGTACTTGCTTGAGCTAAAACAAAATTTGTCGTTGCTCAAGAGTTGCGGGACTTAATAGCGAGTAGGATAACCCCCTCGAACACAAATGATGAAGTTGATCGCCAAATAAGGCTGAACGTTGGTAATCGGCGTACCTTTACCAGTGATGCTGATTGCGCTGGCATGCATAGCAGTATCGGGTGTGGCATCGGTGTACGTAAGGTTACCGCCAGTGTTGGCAATCAGGTTTGCAGCTGGTGCAGCATCATTTGCAGCTTCTGACAAAGCAATCAATTTGTGGTTGTGCGCTGGTAAGTTATTCGTTCTTAAGGTGAAGGTTTCGGTACCCCCCGTTTGACCTAGTTGAACAGGACTCAAGCCCGAACCTTGTCCCGTTCCTACCGGGATACGCCCCCTCAGATCGGGAAGACCAAAAGTGACTACACTATCGCCACCATAAGTGGTACCAAGTAATGAAAACAAAGCAGTGTTCGCCCCAATGGGGATCTGACGTCCATCACAAAAAGCCCAAGACCGTGGAGCAAAGTTGCCACCAAACATGACAATTTGCGCTAAGTAAGAATCCATAGTACTATTTAGTTAATTAAGTTAAAAATCAATACGGCAAGCCCTCCGGTTTCAACGGAATACAAACTAAATTTCATTTTATACACTCCGTTTTCTACCCCACCATGTATTAAATGGTCAAAGCGGGTTTGTTATAAAGCCTGTGGCAAATCTAGATCAAGCATTTAAAGTAGCCGACTTGGGGGGAGGTAGAAATTCGTACAGAAGAGGGGATATTCGTACATATTTGTAAAAAATCACGCGCGTGAATGCCAAAATCGCTGCCCCTCCTACCACTTGGTGTCATCCATTGTTCTTTGGCATTGCCCGATTTTGTCTTGTACTCATTTTACTTAATCAGTGCAGCTGTGAGGGTAAAACGCCAAAGCGTTGTTTGAACTTTTGGGAAAAATACTTTTCGTCTCGATAGCCTACCCTGTTGGCCAATTTTTTTATGGTCAGTTCTTTGGGTTGATTTTTGAGGATTTCCATTGCTTTCAATAGCCGTGTCTCATTGATGTACCCACTAGGGGTTAAACCCAAAATTCGCCCCATTTCATTGTACAGCAACGTACGGGAGATCAGAACGGCTTTGGCCAAATCATTGACCGTAAAATCTGGATCGTGTAAATGTTCCAAAACAATTTTCTCCACCAGTTCCAACCATACTTTTTCTTCCGGAGTGAGCGTACCTGGTATTTGCAGGTGGTTTTCCTTATTTTCGGTTTGTATTGCTACTTCATCCTCTGGCGCAGCTTGGTGCCCTTTGATTTTTTGATGGCGGTATCGAACATAAGTGGCAATTCCTGCTACCATGAAAGTTGAAATCAGCACCAGAAACCACCAACGCAGGTAAAAAGGAAGAGGTACTTCGATTGGAATAGTCAATTGTTGGCTGGACAACAATCCATTTTCAAGCTTGGCCCTTACACTTAGGGTAAAATGTCCGTAAGGTAATCCAGCCAATTGCAACACATCACCTTGACAAGGTGTCCAGGTTTTTTCCAAACCATCAATCCGGTATTCATAACGTCTTGTAGCTGCATTTTGATAATCCAATAAAGCAAAACGCAAGGTTAAGTACAGCTGACCTGGGCCAAAAGTAAATTTCTGGTGCTGGCGGTAATAAGGTTTCATGTTTTCCAAATCGTTGATCCGCTTGGAAAACATCTGCGCGGAGGCCAACAACAGCGGGATATTTTGTGCTTGCCTAAAGTCCTGGTGGAAATCTCGGGGATGAAATGCGGTTACCCCATTTAAACTTCCAAAATAGAGTGTCCCATCTTTGTCTTGATAGTGAGAAATCCGATTGAACTCTTCATGGGAAATTCCATCTTGGGGTGAAAAAAATCGGCTTTTGCCTGATTTTTTTTGAAACTGAATGATCCCTCGGTCACAACTCATCCACAGATATCCGTATGCATCTGGGTAAACCGCGTAGATATTTTGATCCAGAAAACCTTGTTTTTTATTAAACATTTGCCACTCACCCGTATGCGGATACCAGTGTAAAAGGCCGTCCATGCTGGCGATCCACCAGGTTCCATTCGTGTCGACATATGCATGGCGCAGGTTGTCTACCGGCAAATGGTATTTCCCCTTTCCTCCTGTCCAATACCGGGCTATCATCCCCTTTTGAGGATCATAATGGAATAGGCCTTGTTCGGTCAAGAGCCATAGTTTTCCATTGTTGTCTTCGCTAATGGAATGAATAACGGCATGGTATAAAACGGGAAAATCTTTCTTGTGGTTGATGAAATGGATTTGTTGATCGTGCAAATCATAATACAACAAACCGTTTCCAGCACCCAACCAAATCCGATCTTTTTGGGGCAAGATCGACCATATGATGTTATTGGGTACGATCGGAATATTCAAAACAGAACCATTCTCCGGGGTATACAAGCGTAGTTGTGAATCTCCAACCCAAATTCGGCCTTGCTCGTCAATATTTGAACTATAAAAATCCATGTCGCTGCTCAATGCCTTAATTGCCTGACCCCGATTTATGGCCCAAAGATGTTGACCACCATTGATGTAAAGTATTCCTTTGGCTTCATCCTTTACAATTGAGCGAGTAGGAAAGGAAGCCTGGTCCGTTTTCAGCTTTGAGTTTTGCCAAAGCAGGCGTTGAAAGCGCACAGGCTTAATGGTTAGTTTGAATAAACCACCTACTGCAGCCAACCAAATTACGCCTTGTCGGTCAACAAAAATGGAATAAACTTGCATGGGAAGTTCTTTGTTTCCCCAATTGGCCCAGGTGTATTTTTGGCCCGTATCGAGATTAAAAAAGCTCAATCCATTTTGATTCTTTACCCAGTAATTTCCAGACTTTTCGTCCCTAGCCATGGGTAAGGCTTTGTCTTTCTCTTGGCTTGAATCATAATTGTCAATGTATGCTGTGAAATCTTTCTGCCAGATCTTGCCTTTGACATCAATTGCTCCAAAGTTTTTCAAGGTATAATAATGCAGCGCCCCTTGCTGGTCTACAAATTCGCCTTGGGAATTCGGAACAGCATGCCTTACTATTTCATTTCCGCTAAAATCAATGAGGAGATAAGTGGATACCCGCTTGGTTATGGCTAGCCAAATCAAGTTGCAGACCGTATCTACATGTGTAATCGTGAATGTTTCGTTGCGTTTTGCATTGTAAATCAGTCTGCTTTTTTTCCCTGGGGTATAGTGTAAAAGTTCACCTTTTGTGGTGGCAAGCCATATGGTTTTTTTGTTTCCGGAGTTGGCATCCCTTGTGTGTTTAGGAAAGGAACTGCCATACTTTTCTTCGGGTGAGTGAATTTTACCTGAAATAGAATTGATCAATATAAAGCTAGTATTCTTGCCTGGGTTTTCTGTTTTCACCCAAATGTCACCCTCTTTATCCTCAAAGCAAATTTTGTTGTTGGTATAGTGTATGTTTAATCCCTTATCCAGTACTTTCTGAAATTTTTTCCCATCAAAATGATTCAACGTATTGCTGACCAACATCCACATCAAACCGCGATGATCTTGAAAATACTGGTATACGTGGTTGTTCGGAAGCCCATTTTCCATGGTGTATTTCCGTATATCTATAGTGAGTCCAGACTGGGCTGAAACAGGTAAGCTTATCCCCAAAAAGAAAAAAGGTACAATCCAGAAAAATAAAAAATATTTTAATCTAATTTGCATTCACAAAATTAGGCACAAAATAAAAAAATCAATTTAAAAGAATGTCTTTTGCGGATTCAACTACATGAAATTTAAAAAAATAAACATTTTTTATTCTTGAGCTACCTTTTTTATTGAGCTCGTAAAAATACAATATCCATTGCGAATTCAAAGAAACCTAGTAACGCAGAGTCCGTGAATTCACCAACCAAACTCCTTATGCTGCTAAAGGAATTTGTCTACCCGTCCATGTCCTCAACCTTCCATTTCAGCAATAGTTCTGTATCTTTGTACCAAAAGTAGAATTCAATACCGATGAGCAAAAAACTTCCACTGGGGCTACAGGATTTTAGAAAAATCATCGAGAATGATTTCAAGTA
>Ga0247838_1004158_pt1 | contig 15690 bp, 13 predicted proteins | sample LaCruzMarch2015__5_FD_189097 | JGI IMG/M metagenome (GOLD analysis project Ga0247838, IMG submission 189097) | Freshwater microbial communities from meromictic Lake La Cruz, Castile-La Mancha, Spain - LaCruzMarch2015_15m | ecosystem: Environmental > Aquatic > Freshwater > Lake | place: Spain... | reverse complement strand
ATGATTCGTCAAAAAACAACTCACCTAATTACATTCTTAAGAAATATCAGGCTTGGCACCTTTATTGATGCGGTCAAATATTCGAAATTTATAATTGATATTGCGCTCCTTAATTGCTTCAATAATAGCGGCAACAAATCTATACAATATGATGATGTTTTTATCCTGTCGTCTTGTATCAATCAGCGAGACGCTAATTTTTTTAATTTCAACAACAAGCAAACTGAATTCGAGCGGTTTAGTGAGGTATGTACCTCAGTAGAATCAGTCCGTAGTGTATATCCGATGAGTAAAATTGTATATCTGGATAATAGTAAGTTGAATCCAGATTATGAAGAGTATTTGAAAAAAATTGTAGATGATTATCAGAATTATTCAGATCATGGTCTAATGGTTCAGGCAAGGGGAATAAAAAATAAAGGCATTCCTTGGTCATTGACCAATCTTTTATACTTGCTGGGAGATAACAAATTCTTAAATGCCAAAAATGTTCATCTAATGAATGGACGTTATTTGATTACTGAAAAAACTTTAATGAACGCCTTAAATAGTACGGCCGATAATTATTTATACATTAAATTTAAAAATCTAAATGTATCTGTTATATATTTATTATTCAGAAATGTGGCCAACAAGGTAATCGCTTTTGAATTTAAAATTGCATGTATTATGTCGGTAACGGGTTTTTCTGTTGAAGATGTGTTTGGCTTATTTAGGTTGAAGACTAAATATATTCAAAAATTAGGGTTGCATGGCAAGATAAATGGAGAGCAGCAAAATGCCGAATAATTAATGTCGCAGATTCCAGGTTTTGTGTTTTAAACGAATATTCAAATGAAGCTGAGTGAGTCCAAGTTTAAAAATAAAAATCAAATTAAATTTAAAAAATTAACTTAAATAGACGCGCACGAAAAAAATAAAGTGTGACGGCGTGCCATTGTACTACATAAAAAATGACGTTAACAATTTGCTCGTGAGTTACAACTTAGCATGATTCATGTGTAATCATTGCCTTAGTTATTATTTTTAATGGCTAGCAAAATTGACTACCTGTTATGGATTCCATGGTGAAATTTATGTGTTGTTCCCACTTTATGCTGGACACTGCAAATTACGCGACTAGTTAGATCATCAGATAAGATGTATTTAAATGAATTTAATCCCAAAACCGAAGCTAACGATCCTGACCGATCCAATCCCGTATGGGACTTGGCTATTTCCTCAAATCGCCAGAATTTTGGCGAGGACAATCCGTAATTGGATCAGGCCACCCAAAAACAACCATGGAAATTACAGGGGGCATTCAGCGGTAACACGTAGCCTGATAGAAGGGCTGAAAAAAATTGGGGTGCCGCACAACTATAATCCTTACTCGGTATGTGAACTCGCCGATACGGTTGTGGTACTTGCAGGTGTGCGGACCCTTCGCCAGGCAATAGAACTCAAGAAAAGAGGCCAAATCAAAAAACTGTTTGCAGGGCCTAACATAGTAGTATTTTCTTCTGATGCCGAATCGATCGTTGCTTCGTCCGAAGTAGACGTAGTGATTACACCTTGTGAATGGGTTATTGATGTGTATCTGGAAGATAACCCATCACTACAGGGACGCTGTATCGCATGGCCAGCAGGGGTTGACACCGACTTCTGGGCGCCTAACGCATCAATTAAACGTGATCGTATCTTGGTTCTTGACAAACGACTTGAACAAGACGACCCAGATCGAGTAAAACCTTACGTTGAGTATTTACAAAGCCAGGGCTGGCAGGTGGATGTGCTGGTTCGCTGCGGTGCGCAAGGTTATATGCAAGATGAGTATCGTAACTTTTTGCGGAAAAGTTGTCTGATGCTGGGCTTTACCGTGGGCAGTGAAAGCCAGGACATCGCTTGGGCTGAGGCTTGGTCAATGGATGTTCCGACGCTAATTTTGCGACAGACGGAAAATTATAATAGTGGTCGAAAATACAAATGTTCGACTGCGCCGTATCTTCAATCTGAAAACGGATTGTTCTTTGACGATCTGGAAAACTTTAAAGCTGTATTTACTTCCTGGCAGAGTAATCGCCAAAAGTTTTCCGCTCGTGCCTGGACACTGGCCAATATGTCGGATGAGATTTGTGCCGAAAAACTTTATCGACACCTGCTTTTGGAGGCGTCCTAATTTATGGTACCCAATAGAATTCTAAATATAGATTATACGCCTACATCCAGCTCTTCAAGCTTGATGCTACCCAGCTACTTCAGAATTCGGTCAATCATGTTGCTGGCGCTATTGGTTTACGTTAATACGAGCATTTCATTTAATGAGATGGGTTCGACTGCTCAGTTGATGGCGGGAATTCCACTAATTTTCTGGTGGTTTGTCGTTGTGGGTATCCGTATCGATGCTGCAATTTTTGCTGCTGTTGCGCTGACACCATCAACGTTACTCTTGGGATTTGGCTATTTTAAGTTGCCCAGCATTGCTTTAACTTTGTCAGACATATTTACATTAGTTGCTATGTGCATTTTTTTGGTTAGTCCACAGCGGCTACAACGAAAAAAATTCAATAAACTTATTTGGCTTTTACTTGCGACCTGCACTGTCTCTATTTTTTTTGCAGCAAACCCTATCGCTCATTTTGGTCAATTGATTAGGCTCGGGTTTTCAGTTGGCTTAATAAGTATTGTTTTATCAAGTCGCACTGATAATAATAATAAAGGAGTATTTTTCGGCATGATGCTTTGGCCGATAATTGTCATGGCGCATCTTGCCGGTGTTGAAGGTTTGTGGCGGTTTATTAGTTTTGACAATATGGCTGCATTAAATAGTGCTGATACGGGTGAGGTGCTTTTAGGGAGTCACATGGTAGTTCAAAACTTATTTTTCTTAATACCGTTGCTGTTATTTCTAAAGTTAAAAAAAGTCAGCATAATTATTATTTTACTTTGGCTGACTGTTTTAATAGTTTTTAGCAATTCACGCTCGTTGGTTATAGGTGTGGGGGCCACATTGACGGCTTATTTTCTGTTTGGAAATACAGATAAAAAAAATTTAGGAAAATTACTTTTATTAGCTTTTTTGACAGCTGGTCTGATTATTGGGGTTGGAAGCAAAAACTTTTTTAATTTCTCGACTGAAGATGGGGCCAAGGTTGAATCGACATTTATTCGCGCATCCAAGATGCTTAGAGTTTGGGACACTTTTACTTCTAACCCAGTGCTTGGGATAGGCTATGGTGCTTCGGGCGCTATTGATATAAAAAAGGTTTCAGCCGCTATCAGTGAAATAGATATTGACTTTTTAGATGTTATTATTGATGTTAAGGCATCTGCAGAATTCACCCCACTGCAGATTCTTGCGGAAACTGGGTTAGCAGGCGGTGCAATCTGTCTATTGTTGTTGATTTATTCAGCCCGACATTCGCTAGCACTCTTAAAAAATCCGAACAGACCGTATGTATTAAAAATTACATTATTGTGTGTTAATGTCTTATTTATAACTTCTTTTTTGGGGAGTAACGGTTTTGCCGGGTTGGTTTTTTGGTTGGCAATGCCGTTGATTCTGGATGGTATTTCTTCGCAAACTTTTAAAACGAGTAGGCTTAGAGAAATACAACGTAGGTAGCCTTTGTAATGTTAGAGCAATCAAAAATCATCTCGCGCATTTTCGGCGGCATAGGTAATCAGCTATTCTGTTACGCTGCAGCACGCCGGCTAGCGCTGATAAACAGTGCTGAAATGGTGCTCGACGACGTGAGCGGTTTTGTCCGAGACCACGATTACCAACGCTGCTACCAGCTCGACCACTTCAACATACCCTGCCCTAAGGCCACGCCAGCAGATCGGCTGGAGCCATTGTCCCGAGTACGCCGTTACCTCAAGCGTGCGATCAATCGCCATCGGTTGTTTGCTGAGCGCAGCTACATTGAGCAAGAAGTGATTGATTTCGATCCTCGATTACTCACCGTAAAGCCGCGCGGAATTGTGTATCTGGATGGTTATTGGCAGAGCGAACAGTACTTCAAGGACGTTGAGTCAACGATTCGGGAGGATTTGCGCATTATTCCGCCCAATGACGCGATCAATCGAGCCATGGCCGTGCGTATTCGTGGTTGCCTGGCCGTGGCGGTGCATGTACGTTTTTTCGATGCGCCGCAGGATCAGGGAGTGAATAACGCTCCCGGTGATTACTATGCACGGGCTATTGCCAGAGTTGAAAGTCTAGCACCTGATGCGCACTACTTCGTTTTTTCCGACCAGCCCGCTGAAGCCCGCGCCCGCATTCCCTTACCAGACACAAGAGTCACGTTGGTAGCCCACAATCAGGGCGACGCCAACGCCTATGCGGACTTGTGGTTAATGACACAGTGCCAGCACTTCATCATCGCCAACAGCACCTTTAGCTGGTGGGGGGCATGGTTGGCTCACCATTCAGGCAAGCAGGTGGTTGCACCAGGTTTTGAAATGCGTAAGGGAAAAATGTGGTGGGGTTTTGACGGGTTGTTGCCGGTTGAATGGATAAAGATATAAAAATGTGTGGCATAAACGGAATTGTTAGTTTTCAACGTCTGATTAGCGTTGATGAAGTTACCTTGCAGAGAGATCGACTTGCCCACCGTGGGCCTGATGGCTCTGGTGTATGGGTGTCCGATTGCGGTCGTATCGGGTTAGGTCATCGCCGGCTGTCCGTCATTGATCTTTCAGAAGCATCTCAACAGCCGATGCAAAGCCAAGATGGTCGCTTCACTATCGTATTTAACGGTGAATTATACAATTTCTTAGAAATTCGACTTGAATTGGAATCTCTGGGACATCATTTTGTATCAAATGGTGATACTGAAATTTTGCTTTTATCTTATGCTGTTTGGGGTCAGGAATGCTTATCTCGCTTCAACGGCATGTTTGCCTTTGCAATTCATGACAAGGGCACATCGACATTGCCAGCCTCCCTCTTTTTTGCCAGAGACCGCGCAGGAGAAAAACCCTTTTACTTTTCGCATTCACCCAATAAATTTTGTTTTGCATCTGAAATGAAGGCGTTGGCACATGGTGGCAATATCAATCTGCAGGCGTTAAATCACTATTTATCCCTCGGTTATGTGCCAAATGGCCTTTGCTTGTTTGAAGGCATTCAAAAATTACCCCCTGCGCACTGGGGTCGGTTGGATTTGCGAACCGGGGAATTGAAGACGCATAGGTATTGGGTTTTGCCCAAGAATCAGCCAAACGCAAAGGTCGATGGTGAAGTGCTGGCAGACGAGGCCGGTGCCTTACTTGAAGACGCTGTGGGCTTGCGGTTGGTGGCCGATGTGCCGGTAGGCGTTTTATTGTCAGGTGGCTTGGATTCCAGTTTGGTTGTCGCGGCAGCTGCGCGTGTCAGTTCTACCCCTGTAGAAACTTTTACGATTGCATTACCCGGGTCGTCATTAGATGAAGCGCATCATGCCGCAAAGGTCGCCAGCTATTTTGGTACCCGGCACCATGTACTTCCGCTGGAGAAAACCAGCCTTAACCTGCTTGACGGCCTTGCGCCGTTCATCGACGAGCCTATTGCAGACTCTTCTATCCTACCTGCTTGGTTGGTGTTTGGGATGGCGCGCAAGCATGTCACTGTTGCGCTGGGTGGCGATGGGGGAGATGAGCTGTTTGGTGGATATTCAGATTACACAACTAGCATTGCTGACGATCAGCGTTGTGGGGTAGTTCCATTGCCAGTAATGCGTGCAATGGCAGGCGCTGCGTCTTTATTGCCCGCTGGAGTACGCGGGCGCAATCGCATCGCTTCTTTGCGAGGTGGTGCTTATCAGCAAATCATTTGGGGACGACCATATTTTGATAGCCAACTCAGGAGCAGGCTTTTAACGGCTGACGCTAAAGCTGAGCTAGGTGCTGGCTTAGAAGATCCTGAGCACTTTTTACTTAATCTGTTTCACCAGGGCACAGATCCACTTGACAGCATGACGCGTACCCACTTTGGTAGTATTCTTCCTGATGATTTTCTGGTCAAGGTGGACCGTGCAAGCATGATGCACAGTCTCGAGGTACGTGCGCCTTTTTTGGATCATCGTCTGATTGAGTTTGCTTTTGGACAAGTGCCATCACATTGGAAGGTGCTTGGTGGCGAATCCCGTCGACTTGAGAGGCTGCTTGCGAAGCAATGGCTCCCCGCGGATCTAGATATAAGCCGCAAACAGGGATTCTCAATACCTATTAACGAGTGGTTGCGAAGTGAAGGCGAACAGGGGTTAATGGACCGAATGGTCGGCCTGCCAGATGTGATCAACCTTGACGAAGTGCGTAGCCTTGTACGTGGCCATATTGCAGGCCGCGCCAATGGGGGGCGGCTATTTGCACTCATCATGCTGGCTATTGCTATGAGAAATCTAGATAAATGAATTCACGCCCAATACTTACAGTTTGCATACCGGCATACAACCGCGCTGGTTTGCTTAAGCCCTTACTCGACTCAATTTTGAGTCAAAATTTCGATGATTTCGATATATTGATTTGTGAAGATGGGTCGCCCGAACGTGCCGCAATTGCAGGCGTGGTGCATGGGTTTCAGCAGCGACATCCTGAGCGCATTCAGTATGAAGAGAACACTTCCAATCTAGGTTATGACGGCAATATTCGCCGTTTGGTGGAGCGTGCCAAGGGCCAATATTGCGTATTCATGGGCAATGACGACCTGATGTGCGCCGGTGCGTTGGACGCCATTGCCGCAGCGATACAACGTCAGCCAGATTGTGGTGTGGTAGTGCGTAGCTACGCTACTTTTGATGTGAACCCAGAGCAGTTCAACCAGGTCTATCGCTATTTCCCTGATGAACACGTATTGCCGGCGGGTGCACAAGCTATCTTTACCGCCTATCGCCGTTCAGTCGTCATCCCTGGCATGGTGATAAACCGTGAGGCAGCCCTATCGGTTGCAACTGATCGCTTTGACGGGACCTTGCTTTACCAGCTTTATCTGGTGGGCATGATCTTGGCTAAGCGCAGTGTGATCTTTGTGCCGCAGATCATTGCCTTGCGTCGGGACGGTACGCGGCCAGACTTTGGTAATAGCGCGGCGGAGCAGGGGAGGTTCGTGCCTCATGACCAAACGCCTGACTCGTCCATTTACTTTATGCAAGGCATGCTTTCGATTGCAAAGTATGTTGAGGAAACCACTCAACTCAATGTATTTGAGTCAATTCGATCGGACATTGGCAACTATTCGTATCCCATTTTGTCAATCCAAGGCAAACGCCCGCTGGGTGTGTTTATGAAATATGGTGTGGCGCTAGCTAAGTTGGGGCTTTGGCGCTATCCATTGTTCCATTTGTATTTCATCACCCTGCTGGTGCTTGGGCCTGACCGATCGGATAGCATTATAAAAATGATTAAAAAACGCTTGGGACATACTCCGCGCTTTGGTGCAGCGAGTATGAGTAAGTCATGAGGGTTCTTGTTGCGGGGGATTGGCATTCAGATTTGCATGAACAGGAGGTGTTGCGGTCGCTGACACGTCTTGGTCATGAAGTGGGCGAGTTCAAATGGCATCACTATTTTTCATTTAAACCCGATGCCAGTACCAGTCTAGTTGCCCTTTTTAAACGGGCACAAAACAAGTATGTGATCGGTCCAGCAGTTGCTAAAATTAACCAAGATTTTGTCTCAATGGCGCTAGCATTTCGTCCCGATGTCGTATTTGTCTACCGAGGGACCCATATTAATGCTGATGCATTGCAGGCAATTAAGACAGCAATACCGCAGTGTTTTTTGATCGGCTATAACAATGACGACCCATTTGCACCATCGCAGCCTAAGTATTTATGGCGGCACTTTATGGCGGCAATTCCGCACTATGACCTGATGCTGGCTTATCGCCATGCTAATGTAGAGGCGCTGCGGCGTGCAGGTGCAAATCGTGTAGAACTTATGCGGTCATGGTATGTGGCTGATAGAAATTACCCTGTTGAACTCACCCAAGCCGATCAGTCGAAATTCGCAACCGATGTTGTCTTCGTGGGTCACTTTGAGCCGGACCAACGCTTGGATCTCCTTGAGGAAATTGTTCGCCAAGGATTTAGCCTTCGTATTTTTGGGCCAACGAAATACTGGGCGAAACCCCTAGCGGAATCGACTGTACTGCGACACCTCGCTCCAACCCAAATGGTATGGGGTGCCGACTACAACCGCGCCTTGTGTGGCGCTAAGGTTGCCTTGTGTTTTTTGTCAAAACTTAATCGTGATACCTATACACGACGTTGCTTTGAAATCCCGGCAACAAAGACTTTGATGTTGTCTGAGTATTCTGATGATCTAACTTTGCTTTATTCAGAGGGCCTCGAGGCAGATTATTTTAGAGATAAAAATGAATTGATTGCAAAAATCAAACACTATGTTGACTCTGCTGCAGATCGAAGCCGCATTGCCCAAGGTGGGTTTAACAAGGTTCGCAGCGCAGGTCATGACATCGATTCAAGAATGAAAATCATGCTTGATCGAGTTGAAAATATAAGAACTTCGAAGGCGGATAAATGAAAATCAACCCGGAATCCACGCCGATGGCCTGGTTGCGTAAACATGGCTTTGAGTCGATCGCGTGGGCGCTTCGGCGTTTCCATACACCTGTTGCCCCGAGCGCATTGGTGCTTGAAGTAGGGGCTGGTGGTAACCCGTACCCACGTGCCAATGTTTTGTTAGACGCTTACGAAGCAACACGTGAGCGCCATTGGGCACCTTTGACATCGGATCGCCCCACAGTGCTTGGATTCGTTGAAAATTTGCCTTTTAAGGATCACGCATTTGATTTTGTGATTGCTGCACACGTACTTGAGCATTCTGCTGACCCGGCGCGTTTTATCGCCGAGTTGCAACGCGTTGCAAAGGCGGGTTATATCGAGGTGCCAGATGCATTTATGGAGCGTATCAATCCGTACATGGATCATCGGTTAGAAATCACATGCCGAGATAATAAACTTGTCATCCGAAAAAAGGAATCGTGGCAGCATGACGCGGAAGTGATTGACCTGTATGAAGACAGAGTCAAACCTGTATTAACGGGTGACTTGATACCTCGGCATCCCTTTGAGTTTCATGTGCGCTATTACTGGGAAAACGAAATTTCTTATGTGATTGTTAACCTCGATACAGACGCCGGGTGGACCGCACCGGTTGTCGCGCGAGCTGCACCGGCCATGACTATGGTTGGGCGTATTCGTCAGATAACGCGTGATTTTCTGCGTGGTCTGCTGTCGCAGCGCCAGCGTAATGCAACGTTGGATTTACTACCATTGCTACGGTGCACTACTTGTCACGCTACCAGTCTTTCACGTACAGCAGACGCAGTGCACTGCGTGAAGTGTGGAACAAGTTTTCCAGTCCGGAAAAGTGTTGTGGCAATGAACGAAGGCCAAAAGGTTGCGCTCTGACATGCTTGAAAAAGCTGGCCTTCATCTGGGCATTGATGCCACCAACATCCGACAGGGCGGGGGTATCACGCATTTGTCACAGTTGTTGCAGGCTGGCGACCCTGTCGCTGCAGGGATAGGTCGTGTAACCGTGCTAGCCAATCAAGCAACCGCAGCGACCTTGCCTGTGCGCCCTTGGTTGTCCAAAGTGAGTTCACCATGGATGGATGCGTCGCTCCCCAGGCGCATGCTGGGACAGCAATTTCAATTGCCGCACGCAATAAAGGCGGCTGGGTGTGATGTTTTTTTTTCACCCGGCGGGACTTTACCTGCTTGGTCACCCGTGCCAGCAGTCACCATGTCACAAAACATGCTGCCCTTTGAACCTGTGGAAGCTGCACGCTTTGGGCGTTGGAGTTTGATACGTTTGAAAATGCGGCTATTGCGGTATTCTCAAAGCCGTTCCTTTCGGCGTGCTGCTGGCTTGATATTTCTGACAGAGTATGCCCATACATCCGTTACAAATGCGCTGGGTAGCGTGGATTGCTTTAAGGCGTTGATCCCCCATGGTATTGAGCAGCGTTTTTTGCAGAAACCGCGTTTGCAGCGGCTATTGGCTGATTGCACCGCAGCCAATCCATTTAGGGTTTTGTATGTGTCAATTTTGATGCCCTATAAACACCATGTAGAAGTGGCGCGAGCAGCACGCCTGCTGCGTGATGAAGGCGTACCGATAGAGATGCGTTTTGTCGGCGCGTCTTGGGGTGACTATGGTCGCCAGTTCAGGGCTTTGCTTGACGAGTTAGACCCAAGAAATGAGTTCTTGCTGTGGTCGGGGGCTGAGCCTTTTGAGGCTTTACATTGTTTTTACCAAAATGCCGATGCGTTTGTTTTTGGATCAAGTTGTGAAAATTTGCCAAATATTTTGATTGAGGCTATGGCCGCGGGCTTGCCTATTGCCAGTTCAGATCGTGGCCCCATGCCGGAAGTTTTAGGCGATGCAGGCGTCTATTTTGACCCCGAAGTACCTTCTTCTATCGCGGAGGCGTTGCGTCGACTTGCTAACGATGATTTATTACGTTCGAGGCTAGCTGAGTTGGCCTGGAATAAAGCACAAGCCTATTCATGGGAGCGATGCGCGCGTGACACTTTTGAATTTATTGCCCAAGTGGCGCAAAAGAAAAGGAATTTGAATGTTTAACGATAAAGTGCTCTTAATTACTGGCGGCACGGGCTCCTTTGGCAACGCTGTTTTACGGCGTTTTTTGGATTCTGATTTACGCGAAATAAGAATTTTTAGTCGCGACGAGAAAAAGCAGGATGACATGCGTAAGCGCTTTCACCACGCCAAGCTTAAGTTTTATATTGGTGATGTGCGTGATGTTGACAGTGTGCGCACTGCTATGCGCGGGGTTGACTATGTGTTTCATGCTGCAGCGCTGAAGCAGGTTCCATCTTGCGAGTTTTACCCTTTGCAGGCTGTCAAGACCAATGTGCTGGGCACCGAGAACGTGCTTGAGGCTGCGATTGCGCATGGCATAAAGCGAGTCATTTGCCTGAGTACCGACAAGGCGGTGTACCCAATCAACGCTATGGGTATTAGCAAAGCAATGATGGAAAAGGTGGCGGTTGCCAAATCGCGCGAAGGTGGCCATACTACGATTTGCGTAACTCGCTACGGCAATGTGATGGCGTCGCGTGGTTCTGTCATACCGTTGTTTGTGGAGCAAATTCGGGCAGGGCTGGCACTCACCATTACCGACCCCGCCATGACACGGTTCATGATGTCGCTGGATGACGCGGTGGACTTGGTTCTCTACGCATTTGAGCACGGTAACCCTGGTGACATTTTTGTTCAAAAGGCACCAGCAGCTACCATTGGTATTTTGACCGAGGCACTCAAGGCGTTGATGAATGCGCCTACGCATCAGGTCAACACCATTGGCACACGCCATGGTGAGAAGCTCTATGAGGCACTTCTAAGCCGCGAAGAAATGGTTGCCGCGGAAGACTTGGGCAACTATTACCGTGTGCCGCCAGATTTGCGTGACCTGAACTATGGCAAATTTGTAGAGCAAGGCGTGCAAAAAATTTCTCAAGCTGAAGATTACAACTCTCACAATACGACTCGGTTGGATGTGGAAGGCATGAAGTCCTTACTATTGAAACTGCGGTTTATGCAGGCCATTGAGCGCGGTGAGCAGGCTGTGGCAGAGGAATAGTCATCATGAAAGTGCTAATTACTGGTGCGAATGGCTTTGTTGGAAAAAACCTTCAGTTGCACCTGGCTGAGCGCAAAGATATTCAGGTAGCGTGCTTTAACCGTGAGGATGAGATAGCTCAATTGCCCGCTTTACTTGAAGGGGTTGATTTTGTGTTTCATCTGGCAGGAGTTAATCGGCCGCAAGATCCTGCTGATTTTGTTGTGGGCAATGTCGATTTGACGCGTGTGCTGTGCAAGGCAGTCAGCACTGTGGCTGCGACAACTGGCAAAAAGATACCGGTTGTCTACACCTCATCCACTCAGGCAGACAGCGACAGCGCCTATGGCGCCAGTAAATTGGGTGCTGAAAATGCCTTGTTTGAATTGCAACGTGAACATGGCGGACCGGTACATGTCTTTCGGCTGCCCAATGTTTTTGGTAAGTGGTGCAAGCCAAATTACAACTCGGTAGTGGCCACGTTTTGCCATAACATTGCACGCGACTTGCCCATCCAAGTGAACGACCCTGCAGCGCCAGTTACGCTGGTGTATATAGACAATGTGATCGGACGTTTTGTCCAGTTGATGGACGGTGCAGATGCGGCAGTAGATACCAAAGGCTTTGCAGTCGTAGCCCCGCAATACACCACCACGGTGGGTGAGCTAGCCCAGCAAGTTCAGGCGTTCAAAGACAGCCGCAATACGCTGATGTCCGAGCGAGTAGGTACTGGGTTGGTGCGAGCATTGTATTCAACCTACCTAAGCTATCTGCCTCCTAAGTTGTTCGCATACAGCGTGCCCCAATATGGTGACCCACGCGGTGTGTTTGCAGAAATGCTGAAAACGCCTGATTGTGGACAGTTTTCTTACTTCACTGCGCATCCAGGAATTACCCGTGGTGGGCATTACCACCATAGTAAAACTGAAAAGTTTTTAGTCATCAAAGGCTATGCCCTTTTTAAGTTTAGGCACATGCAAACTGGCGAGACACATGAGTTGTTGACGAATGGTGAGAAGGCAGCGGTGGTAGAAACAGTACCTGGTTGGACTCACGACATAACTAACATCGGTACGGATGAGCTGATTGTGATGCTTTGGGCCAATGAGGTCTTTGACCGATCTAACCCCGATACATTTGCGTGTGCGTTGTAAATATGAAAAAACTCAAAGTCTTAACAGTAGTAGGTACCCGACCAGAAATCATTCGTTTATCACGCGTATTGACGCGACTGGATGAGCATTGTGATCATGTGCTGGTTCATACAGGGCAAAACTACGATTACGAACTAAACCAGGTTTTTTTTGATGACCTTGGAGTGCGTAAACCCGACTACTTTTTGAACAGTGCAGAAGGCAGCACTGGCGCCGCCCACACCATTGGCAACCTGATCATCGCGGTGGACAAGGTGCTGGGCGAAGTGCAGCCTGAAGCCATGCTGGTACTGGGTGACACTAACAGTTGCCTGTCTGTCATACCGGCCAAGCGCCGCAAGATCCCAATATTTCACATGGAAGCCGGTAACCGCTGCTTTGACCAGCGTGTGCCCGAGGAAATCAACCGCCGCATCGTGGACCATACGGCAGATATCAATTTGACTTACAGCACTATTGCGCGTGACTACCTGCTGCGCGAGGGCTTGCCGCCAGATTTAGTCATTAAAACCGGTAGCCCCATGTTTGAAGTGTTGACGCATTACCGGCCATGCATTGATGCGTCTGAGGTGCTGACGCGTTTTGATTTGAAAGCAGGAGGCTATTTTGTGGTGAGTGCGCACCGTGAGCAAAATATTGAGCCGGAGCAGTCTTTTACCAAACTTGTTGCTGTGCTGAACGCGGTGGCTAAAGACTATGGTCTGCCAGTCATTGTGTCAACTCACCCACGTACTCAAAAACGCATTGATGCCACGGGCTCAGTGTTTCACCCATTGGTACGGTTGTTAAAGCCGCTGGGCTTCCATGACTATAACAAGCTGCAACTCTCGGCACGCGCTTCGCTTTCAGACAGCGGCACGATAAACGAAGAGTCGTCCATCCTGAACTTTCCGGCCCTCAACTTACGCGAGGAGCATGAGCGCCCTGAAGGAATGGAAGAAGCGGCAGTGATGATGGTGGGCCTGGAGGTGGAGCGGGTGCGCCAGGGCTTGTCTATTCTGGCAACGCAGCCACGCGGTGATGACCGCAGTGACCCTCATGGGATTCGCCCTGTCTATGATTACAGCATGCCCAATGTGTCTGATAAGGTCGTGCGCATCATCCACAGCTACACCGATTTCGTGAACAGGGTGATTTGGAAGAAGTACTGAACCGATGCGTATTGCATTAATTGCTGACACTTTCCCGCCACTTCGCTCATCAGGTGCGGTTCAGTTGCGGGATTTGTCTCGCGGGTTTGTCCGGCAAGGGCATGCGCTAACGGTGATGCTGCCTACTGCGGGTTTAAAGACACACTGGTTGCTGGAAGACTTTGACGGTGTGCAAGTGCTGCGCTTGCGTGCGCCCAAGACAAAAGACATTGACTACGTGAGCCGTACCATCAACGAGTTTTTGATGCCGTTTGCCATGCTGCGCAATTTACGAAAAAGTCCGCTAGCACAAGAGCGCTGGGATGGCGTGGTTTGGTACGCCCCGTCAATTTTCCATGGGCCACTGGCCAATTCGTTAAAAAAAGCCAGCGGATGCAAGGGTTATCTGATTATTCGTGACATTTTTCCCGAGTGGGCTGCTGACATGGGGCTGATGGGTAAGGGTTTACCCTACAAGTTTTTCAAGGTAGTGGCCAACTATCAATATTCGGTGGCAGATGTCATTGGCATCCAGACGCAAGGCAATCAGATCTACTTTGTCGACCGACCAAACAGCCGGATTGAAGTGCTGCAAAATTGGCTGGATAAGCCGATGCAGGCCCGCTGCCACCTACGTGTCAACAAAATGTCTTTAGCCGGCAGAAAAATGTTCGTTTACGCAGGCAACATGGGTATCGCTCAAGGCATGGATATCTTGCTCGACCTGGCAGAGCAGTGTTGCGGCCGAACGGATGTTGGGTTCTTGTTTGTTGGGCGTGGCAGTGACGCGGCCCGGCTAAAGAGTGCAGCCAAAGATCGAAAACTGGACAACGTCCTGTTTTATGACGAAATCCATCCGGACCAAATTCCAGACCTCTACGCCCAGTGCAGCGCAGGCATCGTGGCGTTGGACCCACGGCATAAGTCGCACAACATCCCTGGTAAGTTTTTGACCTACATGCAGAGCGGCTTGCCTGTGCTCGCCAATATCAACGCAGGTAATGATCTGGCCCAGGTGATTCGCGAAGAGCAGGTGGGCCAGGTCTGCGAAAGCAACCGGGTAAGCGATCTGGTGCAGTGTGCTAACCAGTTGCTGGATCAGATTGAATCAGATGCTCAAATGCCGTCTCGTTGCCGCAGCCTATTTGAGCGCGAGTTTGCTGTTGAGAAGACGGTTCGTCAAATCGTCGCCGCGCTATCGGCCTGAAGCGAGTCTGGTGACCCAATGAAAATTTTTGACGCCCAGTATCTCGATGGTTTGACTGTCCAGGCCAAAGTCAGCCCGAGGCTTCGTCAGCACCGTAACGTCCACCAAAGTTACCAAGAGGCAAGCCAGCGTTTATTCAACGCCATTGAGCCTGGCAGCTACATTCGTCCTCATCGGCATGCCTCTGATCCGAGGGATGAGTTGCTGGTTGCGGTTCGTGGGGTGATGGCGATGGTGACTTTTGATGACCAAGGTGCTGTGACTAACGTGCTGCTCTTTGGCACCGAAAGGCATGGAGATGAGATGGCCGTAGGTGCTGAGGTGTCATCCAGTATGTGGCATACGGTAATTGCATTGGAGCCTGACTGCGTGTTGTTGGAGGTGAAAGCTGGACCTTTCGATCCGACTCAGCCAAAAGATCTTGCGCCGTGGGCACCGGAAGAGGGCTGCGATGCAGCGAGTGTTTACTTGGCACGCTTGCTTGAAAGGGTTAACAAATGACCTTCCCCTTGTTTTTCACCTTCAATCAGCTTAGGTTTCATGCTACCAGCTTTTCTTTGCCTTTGGCTAACCAATCCTTTAAATATTGCATGGGGGATTGGTAGCCTAGGCTTGAGTGCAGGC
>Ga0247838_1004157_pt1 | contig 15690 bp, 14 predicted proteins | sample LaCruzMarch2015__5_FD_189097 | JGI IMG/M metagenome (GOLD analysis project Ga0247838, IMG submission 189097) | Freshwater microbial communities from meromictic Lake La Cruz, Castile-La Mancha, Spain - LaCruzMarch2015_15m | ecosystem: Environmental > Aquatic > Freshwater > Lake | place: Spain... | reverse complement strand
ACCTGGTCGACCATCCGCCGACCGCCAAGGCCAACCTCAAACTGTTCGGCACCCTGAATGACGCCTCCAACCCGGCCCAGGGTCGCTACTACCGCACCGCCGCCAACGAGCCCTGGGCGCTCGACGTGCCGGAGACCTGGCGCCACCCCACGGAGTGGAACAATGTCGCCTGGACCTATCCGAACTTCGGCACCTGGGCGGCCAGCGGCGGTAACGTTGCTGTTGACTGGTATGTCAGCAAGCTGGTGGAGGCGCTGGCCTTCCCGCAGTAAGGGGAGCATCGGGAACGGGGCGTCTGCTTGGGGGCCGGGTCCTCGTATGCCGGGTTGTAGGAGACCCGGACGGTCAGGTCGGCCGCGGCCTGTACCCGGTCTCCTGCCGGCTCGCCGTATCCCAGAGTCGCACCGTGCCACCGCGCGCCGTGCCGACGCCGGCCAAGGTCTTACCGTCCGGGCTGATGGCCCAGGGCAGTGCGCAGCAGGCTTCCAGCCTCAGGGTCGCGATCGGTTGATCGGTCTGCGGGTCCCAGCGTTGCACCGTGCCGTCCCGCGCGACCCTGGCGAGGCTGCGGCCATTCGGGCCGAAGGCGAGCAAGTCGGACCCGTCGGCAGTGACTGGCGTGGGCCACGTTTCACTGTTTCAGCCAAGAGCGGCTTATCAGCTTCTTGAACAAAGCCGTCATCGAATTTTCTCGCCCAGTGTCGCTGGACTCCGATCTATTTCAGATGGCGTCCGAATGTTCCGGACGAGGAGATGTCCACGATCGTGCTTGCCGATGCCGAGACCCGGTTTCGCCCTCTTCCCGCGCACTATGGCCGCTAATGCTATTTATGTAAAGTGAGGGGCGCGGACATAGGCACGGTGCGACATAACTTGGCGCACGCCGTCCCTCGGGCGACACAACAGCCTCCCTCGCAGTGACCCGGCGCGTCGCCCCGGGTCCGCCCGATGGCGAATGCCCCGACACGCTGCCGTCGTCGGGGTCTGACAATCATCTGAAGTCTGTATCGTGCCCACCGGCCCATCCCGCGGCCCATCATCGCCGCGCTGACCACGGCGGCGCAGGCGGCGCCGACGATCGTTGCTGATGCCAGCTGCAAAGTGCCGTTCTACCGTGCCGTCGAGCGCCTGGGCTGGCGCTGGGTCGGGCCGCGTGCGAGGGCACGACTACATCCGCTTGACCTCTCGCTGGGCGAGCTGCAAGTCTGTCTTCCGCGATGCGCTGATTCCAAGCCGCGCCGGGCTTTCTGCCCGGCGCGAAGCGCTAAGCGGTTCAGCGCGTTCTTCAGAACCGATAGCCGATGCGCAAGATTCCACCATTGGAACTGTAATCGTCTCCAAACTCGCCGTCGTACTGGAGCTTGGCTTCCCAGCGCTTTTCTGAACCATCCTTACGCAGCAGGTCCACGCCCAGGCTCACGCGCGCCAGGATGTCCGGGATCGGTGTGGCGAAGGTCATGTCCGGGCTATTTGTGTTGTCTTGGCCCTGCAACCGCGCCTCGGTCGCCCAGGTGTCGTCGGAGAGCAGCGAGAGACCGAGGGTCAGGTAGGGTCGCGCAATCAAATGCTCGTTCACCTCGAAGCGCCCGCCGACCTCAATCGCCGGTGTGGCGGCGAAGAACACCTTGCTTTGATCCTCGATCATGAGATTGAGGGCGCCCGCGCCAGACTCGCTGTAGTCGGCCTGATGCACACGGATCACATCCAGGTCCAGGATCGGGCGCAGATACCAGCGCTGCATCGGGATCTCATCGGAGGCGCGCAGCCGGCCCGCCTGGAAATCGCTCCTGGGTGACGCGCTGGCCACCGCGGACCAACGCGGCAAAACAACCTGCCGGGTACTGTCCCCCCAGCCATAGCCGAAGCCCAACGCGGCGGACAACAGCCACGGTCCCTGCTGGCGCTTGAGCGCCACACCGGCCATGAAGCTGTTGCCGTCGCTGCGCTCGCGCCCGTTGCTGCTCTCCACCCAGCCCTGCTCCAGTCCGATGGCACCGCCGAGGAACCAGCCGTCAGCCAAGCGCTTCTGCCCGCCGCCCTGAATGGCGACGGTGTCGCCGCGATAGCCAGCATCCTCACTGTTTGGGGAACGGTCATGGATGCTGCCGGACACCCGGCCCCAGGCGCACTCGCCCTCGGCCAGCAGGGTGCCGTCGCCAACGAAGCCCGGGCAGCTCTGCGTGGTGCCGATGAAGCTGGTCGCCATTGCGGGCGAGGCCGCCGCGGAGACTCCGACGATCTCGGACGCGATGGTATCGAGCACGCCGGTATAGCCCTGCGCAACCTGATCATAGAGCCCGGTAAAGATGTTCATCAATTGCACGTCATTGGCCGCGCCGGACTCAAACCGATCCCACAGGCCCTGAAGCCCTTTGGCGGCTTGACTTTGACGCGTGTTGAGGACGACCTCGGAGGGTGCGAAGTTGGCCTTGGCGGTGACGCCGAAGTCTGCGCCATCGCCCGTCAAGAGACGCTCCACTGTATAGGAGAAAAGCAATGACCTGTCCTCGATCTCGATCGGCATGGCCGCGTTATAGGTGGTGTCCGCCGAATGATGCATGAACCTGAGCGTCGCCTTGGGCACCAGCGCATCCGTCCGGAGCACGATGCGCAAGGGCCTCGGATTCGCCTCGAGGGAACTCCAGCTACTGCCCTCCAGCCGCAGCGTGTCGGACCGGCCGTGCCGGAAGTCCGCATCGACGATCATCCGCGCTTCAGGACCATAGCGGTAGTTGACGCCGCTCATCAGCACGTCCGCAAAGGCCCCCGGCTGGGTGCCGAGGTGGGTCGTGCCGTGGTCGTTCATGTCCACACCGCGGATCTCCCGCCCCGCGAAATACGGGTACAGCCGACATACGTGCAAAAATAGGACTTAGCTCGGGTTTGCCTTGGCCGGCATCTCCGTTGGTCGTCAGGCGCGGACTTTCGCGCTGGCCGGCGTGGCAGTCCGGTACCCAAGGAGGACAGGAGATGTCTCCGGTGAGATATCCGGTCCGCGCCGATCAGGGTCCGTTACTGACCTGCATCGTGCGGAACGGCGATTTTCTGGGGGGCGAAGAAACATCGGAAGGCGGGCGCCGGCCGCATGGAGCGCGCCGGAGGCAGGGTGACTTAGGCCGCGATGGCAGCGGCTGGCGGCGTCCGATTGGGCGTCGCTACGAGAGGAGCAACGGCAACCCAAGTACGCAAGAAAATTAAGGATTGGCACGGCGATGACGTGCCCGGCATCTGCCACTTATTGGTCAGATCGGCAACGACGGATCGATCGGCTCGGGGACGGCATCCGCATCGACGATGTAGTCGCCGAAGCGCTTGATATGACCGGTGGGATAGGGACTCAATGTCGCCACATCGGCCCGATTGATCGCAAACCCCTCGTGCTTGAGCTCCCGCAGAATGCGGGTCTGATCCACCACATTGTGAAAGATCACCGCATTCGCCACCAAATCATTGTACTTGATCAGTTTCTCCTGCTCCTCTGGGTCGTTGTCGGCGATCACGCCTTCGCCACCAAAGAACAGCCATTTGGCGAACCCGTTGTAAGCCTCCACCTTATTGGTCGTCGCCGTGATCCGATCGCGCAGTTCCAAGTCCGAAAGATAGGTCAGCAGGAACGCCGTTCGCACGACGCGGCCTAACTCGCGAAACGCCTTATAGAGGCGATTCTTGCGGCTGTCGTGACCCAGCTTGCGCAAGAGCGTCACGGATGAAATCTTGCCGGCCTTGATGGATAACACCACCTGTAGCAGATCCTTCACGTGGGGCTCGATGAAGCCCCACTCGATGACATCGGTAAACAAGGCATCGAGGTGCTGGTACACGCAATCCTTGTGCGGGCGGAAGAACGCGAGATCATGCCAATTGCGGATGCGCGGCATCAGCTTGATGCCCAACAGGTACGCCAGCGCGAAGACGGGGGTCGACTGGCCCTGGGTATCGGCATGAACGGTATCCGGTTGGATGTCCGAGGTGTTCTTGAGTAGCCCCTCGAGGATGTAGACGGCCTCCCAGACACCGCACGGAATGAAGTGACTGAACAGGGCCACATAGCTGTCGGCGACATGGTGATAGGCGATGCCGCCATAGCCCCCGTAGCGGATATGGTACTCCGCAAATAAGTTCTGGTCGTACATATCGTACTTGGTCCCATCGGCCGCGGCCGTGGTGCCCTCACCCCATAGCTTGGGTAAGTCGAAGGCCTGGTAGGCATTGATGATGTCGCGCAGTGCCGCGTTCAACTTGGTGGCGTCGACATGTCGCCGGTTGATGAAGGACAACATATGAGCCGTGGCCGCCCCGCGCAGATGGCGCGACGCTTGCGCGGGTCCCAGATTGCAGCCATAGGTGAAGGTGGTGAGAATATAGCGCGCGCCCGGGTTGTCGATCTTGGGATCGGCGCCTGACAGGGGGCCGAAATGTCGGTTCCAGCCGGTCCAATGCGCGACATTACAGAGCACATCAATGATATTGCGCTCGGGGAGTCGCTGCAAGAGGGCCGCTTCGAGTGCGCGGGCGGCGGCGCTGGGTTCGCGCGCCGGGCTGCGTTTGAGCACCGGTAGCCCCGCGCCGTCCAATGCCAACGCGCGGTTGTCGGGAACGCCCGCGTCCACCTCGGCCGCCAGGCGGGTGAGGGGTCTGACAATCATTGGAACGAAAACTTACGCTAAGGAATCTGGTGGCGCTGCGTCGGCGCAACGCGCGTCGTCGCCGAGTCAGTCGCCCCCTGCCCGGGCGCGTAGCGCCGTGCGCAGGAAGGCCAGTTGTTTGCGGTACTGGTGACAGCCGCCGCACATCAGGTTGTGCAGGCGCAGGGCCAGACGCTCGCGCCAGTTCAGTGGGCGGTCGAGCTCCTGCGACATCAGTTGGGTGGCCTGTTGGCAGTTCATCATGGACGTGCTCTCCGTCAGCTCAGCGGGCGAACCAGGTTTCATCGAGGCAGCGCCGCAGACCCATCCGGGCGCGGTGCAGGATCACCCAACAGTTCGACGTAGCAATCGCGAGTTCCTGACAAATCTCGGTAACCTCAAGCCCCAGGAGTTCGCGCATCATGAAGACCCGCGACGTGCGCGCGGGCAGATGATCGAGACAGGCCTCGAAGACCTGCCAGAACTGCTGCTGTTGCAGTGAATCTTCGGGGTTGGCCCAGCGGTGCGGCCGATGCTCGGTCGCCCAGAACCCCCGGTGGTCGAAGAGCCCTTCAAAGTTGTCGTCGTCCTCGTCGGCCGCGCCCAACTGGGAGAGGGGTACCTCCCGGCGGCGGGTGCGCAAGGCGTCGATGATCTTGCGTTTCAGGATGGAATAGACCCAGGTTTTGACGCTGGAGCGGCTGCCAAACTCCACGGCACCCTGCATGGCGGCGATCAGCGTCTCCTGCACCACGTCCTCGGCCAAGGCCGGATCGCGCAACTGGAGCGCGGCGAAACGCACGAGGTCGGGGCGCCGTGCGCCGACAAACTCCTGGATCTGGTCGTCAATGGACACGGGGTCTCCACGGGGGCGGTGCTCAAGGCGCAATGATCGCATGTCACAGGATCGCAAACTTCGTTACCGCCCGACTGTAAGGAATCGCCGCCGCCCCCGACTACCACCCTGAGACCCTGGCCGCGTGACCCGCGGCTGGCCCCTCGCTGATGACCAGCTGTCCTCAATCAATCTCAGACCGGAGTCGATCCATGAACCAGAAAGCCACCGCCGCCGCCCTTGCCATCGCCCTCGGGACCGCCATGACCATCGCCGCTGCGCCCGCGAGCGCCGCCGATACCGGCGCCCAGGAGAAGTGCTTCGGCGTTGCCCTCAAGGGCAAGAACGACTGCAAGGCGGGGCCGGGGACCTCCTGTGCCGGCAGCTCCACCAAGGACTACCAGGGCAATGCCTGGAAATCCGTACCCGCCGGCAGTTGCGAACAGACGGCCTCACCCAAGTCCCCGACCGGCCACGGCCAGCTCGCGGCCTTCAAGGAAAAGGCGTAAGGACGCTCCGGGAGTGCCAGCCGTGAGTTCAGCGCGCGAACAAGCGATCAGGACGCCGGCTGGCGCGCCCGGACCCGGGCCCCACCCCGGCCTGCCCCCCCGGGCCGGGGTGGGCCTCAAGCCCGCCCATGTCCAGGCCATCCTGGAGGGCGCGCCCGACCTCGGATTCTTCGAGGTCCATGCCGAGAATTATCTGGTGGCGGGCGGGCCCATGCATACCGACCTGACCCGCATCGCCGAGCGCTATCCGCTCTCCATCCATGGCGTGGGGCTGTCGATCGGCGGAGAAGACCCGCTCGATCCTGACCACCTGCGCGCCCTGCGCGGATTGCTCGACCGCTACCAACCGGCGCTGTTCTCCGAACACCTGGCCTGGTCCACCCATGGTGGCGTGTTCTGGAACGATCTGCTGCCGGTACCCTATGACCAGGCCACCCTGAACCGGGTCTGCGCCCATCTGGATCAGGCTCAGGACACCTTGGGGCGGCGCATCCTGCTGGAGAACCCGGCCACCTATGTCGAATTTGCCGACTCCACCCTGAGCGAGGCCGAATTCGTTTCCGCGCTCGTGGCGCGCACCGGCTGCGGCCTGCTGCTCGATGTCAACAATGCCTATGTCTCCTGTACCAACCACGGGCGCGATGTCCTTGGCTATCTCGCCGCGCTGCCGCTCGCTCAAGTCGGCGAAATCCACCTGGCCGGCTTCCATCGGGAGACCGACAGTGCGGGTGACTCGCTGCTGATCGACAGTCACGGCAGCGCCGTGGACGCTGCGGTCTGGGATCTCTATGCCTGGACCCTCGCCCGCCTTGGCCCCCAGCCGACCCTGATCGAGTGGGATAACGACATCCCCGCCTTCGACCGGCTCCAGGCCGAGGCACGGCGGGCCGACCGGCTCCTGGCGGGGCTTGGGACGGCTGGGGGCACCGCCGGGGGGATCGCCGCATGAGCGGACACGCCGCCTGGTGCACCGCGTTGCTGGACCCGGACCGCGATCTCCCCCCGGGCCTCACCACCTGGAACGGTTCGGACCCCGCACAACGCTTCGCCGTCTACCGCAACAACGTGACCGTGTCGCTTATGGAGGCCCTCGCCGACACCTTCCCGGTGTGCCAGGCCAGCGTCGGCGAGCCGCGCTTCCGCGACCTCGCGCGCGACTTCGTGCGCGCCCATCCGCCACGCTCGCCGGTGCTGGCGCGCTACGGGCAGGGGTTCGCGGAATTCGCTGCCGCGAGCACGCTGGCGGCGCCGTGGCCTTACCTGCCCGACCTGGCGCGGCTGGAGCTGGCCTGCTTGGACGCGCTCCACGCGGCCGATGCCCCGCCCCTCGATCCAGACACCCTGACCGCAGCCCTGGCACGGCCGGAGACACTACCGGCACTCAGGTTGGGGCTTCACCCGAGCCTCAAGACCCTGGATTCACCGTTTGCGGTGGTGTCCCGGTGGGCGGCCCAGCAGGGCGATGGAGCCCCCCCGGCCATCGACCCGGGCAGGCCCGAATCCGCCTGGGTCCTGCGCCGGGGGCGCGCGGTGTTGGTCTTACCGATGTCCGCCGGCGACGGCCGCTTCGCGCGCGCCCTGCAAGCGGGCGCAACCCTCGGCGAGGCCGCCGCGACGGCTGCCGCCGACGAATCCGGCGGGGACCCGGACGCGGCCGGGGGGTTCGACCTGACCCGCTGTCTGGCCGTCCTGCTGCGTGAGCACGTCCTGACCGGCATCACCTGAACGACCTTGACTTGAGGATCTGTCCATGACCACCGACTCTGCCGTGCGACCGGGCGCATTCCCCGGCCGACTTGCCACCGGCATCGCCGCCGCGATCCCGGTGCTGGAGCGCATCCCCCACAGCCTGATCGCCCTGCTCGGTCGCTGCTCGATCGCCGCCGTGTTCTGGAACTCCGGTCAGACCAAGGTCGAGGGGTTCGCCGTCGACCCCCTGGGCGGCACCCTCGAACTGGGCTGGCCGCGGCTCGCGGACTCCGCGGTGGCACTCTTTCGCGACGAGTACCAACTCCCCCTGGTGTCGCCTGAGTTGGCAGCCTACGGGGCCGCCGTTGCCGAGCACCTGTTTCCGGTGTTGCTGCTGATCGGTCTGGGCACCCGGTTTTCCGCCCTGGCCTTATTGGGTATGACGGCGGTCATTCAGTTCCTGGTTTACCCGGATGCCTGGCCGGTGCATGGCACCTGGGCGACCATCCTGCTTTATCTGGCGGCAACCGGGCCCGGGCGGCTCTCGATCGACTACTGGGTCAAAGGATGGGCCACCGGACGGGGACCTCGCGGCGGTCGGGGGTAAGGACTGGACCGGTTGGATGGCGCCGATCGCCAACCTGGTCTGTCGCCGCCGTCGCGAACCTGAACCCGCGGCTTGGAAGCGCCACCGGGCGCGGGCCCAATCATCCACCATCACCGGAGAACATCCATGAGAACGCTCATCGCCGCGCTGTTGTTGCTCGTCGCGCCACTCGCCACTCAGGCCGCCGATACTGGCATGCAAGTCCGCCCCAGCCCCTATCCGGTGGCCGACACCGTCGATCGCCTGGAGACGGTCCTCAAGGCCAAGGGCGTCAAGGTCTTCGCGCGCATCGACCACGGCGCCGAGGCCCAGGCCGCCGGGCTCAGTCTGGCGCCGACCCAGTTGCTGATCTTCGGCAACCCCAAGGCGGGTACGCCGCTGATGCAGGCCGCGCCGACCATCGGCCTGGACCTGCCCATGAAGATCTTGGTCTGGCAAGACGCCCAAGGACAGGTGCAGGTTGCCTGGAACAGCCCGGACTACCTGATCGAGCGGCATGGGCTGGAGTCCACCGCCACCGCGGCGCTGTGGCCGATCGGCGGTTTGGTTGACGCGGCCCTGAAATAAACCCCAGGGCGCCAGTTCCCGCGGTGGCCAAGCCGTTCGCGCGCATCCCCACCCCAGGCCCCCCGCAGGACGGATCGGGGACCGAACGCTTACGCCGATGGCTCCGGTCCCGCCGCGACGGCCAGATAGCGGTAGAACGTCGCCCGCGAGATTGCCAGCGTCTTGCAGATCTGCTTCACGGTCAGGGCCCGGCCGGCGTGCATCCGCTGCGCCGTCTTCACCCGCGGGGCCTCGCCGGTCGTCGGCCTGCGCCCGCCCTTGCGCCCGCGGGCACGAGCCGCCGTGAGCCCCGCCTTGGTCCGCTCCTGAATCAGTCGGCGCTCGAACTGGGCGAGCGCCGAGAAAATGTGAAAGATCAGCTCGCCTGAGGCACTGGTGGTGTCGATCGCGCCATCGCACAGGGACCGGAAAGCAATCCCCTTGCCCAGCAGTTCCTGGATCAGGGCCACCAAGTGCGGCATGGAGCGGCCCAGCCGGTCGAGCCGCCACACGACGAGCGTGTCACCAGCTTCCAGCGCGCCCAGGCAGGCGTCCAGCCCAGGGCGTCGGGTGCGGGCCCCGGAGACCTTGTCGAAGAAGATCCACTCGGGGCGGCAACCCGCCGCCTGCAGGGCATCGCGCTGCAGCGCGAGCTCCTGGTCCTCGGTACTGACCCGTGCATAGCCGACCAACTTTGCCATCGTCGCTCCCCCGCGAGCCTGACCTTTGTCTTGCTTTCCTATGATACAGATGGCTAACTGAGACTTTGATTCATGAGACGGACAGATGCGACAAAAACGGGCCTGTTTCGCTGCGCGCACAAGGCATTTTCGGCCGTCTCATCAAACGGTCGTTTGTTGAGACGCCCCGGTGCCGGTCGATTTTCTGACCGAGGCCCAGCAGCGCCGCTACGGTCGGTACCCGGAGGTGGTCTCCGCCGCCCAGTTGGCGCGCTTCTTTCACCTTGATGACACCGACCGTGACCTGATCGGCCAGCACCGCGGCGACGCCAATCGGCTCGGCTTCGCCCTGCAACTGCTGACGGTGCGGTTTCTCGGCAGCTTCCTGCCGAACCCCGTCGCGGTCCCACCCCCCGTGGTCGAGCATGTGGCCCGACAACTGGGTATCGCCGAGGTCGCCTGTCTGTCCCGTTACTTGGAGCGCGAGCCGACGCGCCACGCGCACCGCGCCGAGATCCGGGCGCACTACGGGTACAGCCGACATACGTGCAAAAATAGGACTTAGCTCGGGTTTGCCTTGGCCGGCATCTCCGTTGGTCGTCAGGCGCGGACTTTCGCGCTGGCCGGCGTGGCAGTCCGGTACCCAAGGAGGACAGGAGATGTCTCCGGTGAGATATCCGGTCCGCGCCGATCAGGGTCCGTTACTGACCTGCATCGTGCGGAACGGCGATTTTCTGGGGGGCGAAGAAACATCGGAAGGCGGGCGCCGGCCGCATGGAGCGCGCCGGAGGCAGGGTGACTTAGGCCGCGATGGCAGCGGCTGGCGGCGTCCGATTGGGCGTCGCTACGAGAGGAGCAACGGCAACCCAAGTACGCAAGAAAATTAAGGATTGGCACGGCGATGACGTGCCCGGCATCTGCCACTTATTGGTCAGATCGGCAACGACGGATCGATCGGCTCGGGGACGGCATCCGCATCGACGATGTAGTCGCCGAAGCGCTTGATATGACCGGTGGGATAGGGACTCAATGTCGCCACATCGGCCCGATTGATCGCAAACCCCTCGTGCTTGAGCTCCCGCAGAATGCGGGTCTGATCCACCACATTGTGAAAGATCACCGCATTCGCCACCAAATCATTGTACTTGATCAGTTTCTCCTGCTCCTCTGGGTCGTTGTCGGCGATCACGCCTTCGCCACCAAAGAACAGCCATTTGGCGAACCCGTTGTAAGCCTCCACCTTATTGGTCGTCGCCGTGATCCGATCGCGCAGTTCCAAGTCCGAAAGATAGGTCAGCAGGAACGCCGTTCGCACGACGCGGCCTAACTCGCGAAACGCCTTATAGAGGCGATTCTTGCGGCTGTCGTGACCCAGCTTGCGCAAGAGCGTCACGGATGAAATCTTGCCGGCCTTGATGGATAACACCACCTGTAGCAGATCCTTCACGTGGGGCTCGATGAAGCCCCACTCGATGACATCGGTAAACAAGGCATCGAGGTGCTGGTACACGCAATCCTTGTGCGGGCGGAAGAACGCGAGATCATGCCAATTGCGGATGCGCGGCATCAGCTTGATGCCCAACAGGTACGCCAGCGCGAAGACGGGGGTCGACTGGCCCTGGGTATCGGCATGAACGGTATCCGGTTGGATGTCCGAGGTGTTCTTGAGTAGCCCCTCGAGGATGTAGACGGCCTCCCAGACACCGCACGGAATGAAGTGACTGAACAGGGCCACATAGCTGTCGGCGACATGGTGATAGGCGATGCCGCCATAGCCCCCGTAGCGGATATGGTACTCCGCAAATAAGTTCTGGTCGTACATATCGTACTTGGTCCCATCGGCCGCGGCCGTGGTGCCCTCACCCCATAGCTTGGGTAAGTCGAAGGCCTGGTAGGCATTGATGATGTCGCGCAGTGCCGCGTTCAACTTGGTGGCGTCGACATGTCGCCGGTTGATGAAGGACAACATATGAGCCGTGGCCGCCCCGCGCAGATGGCGCGACGCTTGCGCGGGTCCCAGATTGCAGCCATAGGTGAAGGTGGTGAGAATATAGCGCGCGCCCGGGTTGTCGATCTTGGGATCGGCGCCTGACAGGGGGCCGAAATGTCGGTTCCAGCCGGTCCAATGCGCGACATTACAGAGCACATCAATGATATTGCGCTCGGGGAGTCGCTGCAAGAGGGCCGCTTCGAGTGCGCGGGCGGCGGCGCTGGGTTCGCGCGCCGGGCTGCGTTTGAGCACCGGTAGCCCCGCGCCGTCCAATGCCAACGCGCGGTTGTCGGGAACGCCCGCGTCCACCTCGGCCGCCAGGCGGGTGAGCCAGTCGCGCAGGTGTTGGACAAACGCCGGGGCTTCGTCGGGGAAGCCCAGTTGCTGGCAGTAGTCGGCCACGAGGGGCGCACACTCACTCCACGGCAGCAGTTGGTCGCGGTAATCGGCATAGGCTTCCGAGCCCGTAATCGCCACGTCGCCGGACTTCAGGTCGGCCGCCAGCGCCGAAAACACGCAGACTTCAAAGTGTCGACGGTGGAGGCGCTCGCCGTCGTCGGCTTTTACGCGCACGGTCCGTTGCCAGCGGGCATTCGTGAATGACCAATCGACCGTCTCCTCAATCCAGGCGCCCTTGCGATGTTCGTACTGCCGCAGGAACGCCAGCGCCTGCATCAATGACTGGTCCTCGCTGGTCGAGGTCAGCGTCAGCGCCTGCAGCAGGCGAAATAGCGTTGGGCGATGACTACGGTAGAACCGCCAGAGTAGCGGGAAATAGTTATCGCCGCGCAACGCGTTGATCGCCGTACAATCATCTTGCAGGGCTTGTGGCCCGCCCCGCTCGAGCAACAACGAACGAATCAGGCGGCCAGCCTCCGCGTCGCGCGGTTGGTTCTCCAGCACCGCAATCACATCGGCCAAGGTCGCGACCAACTGCTCGGTCTTTTCGCGGAATTGGAGGCGCAAGCGCTCCAACTCATCTTTGCCGCGCTGGTGAATACGATTCATCCGCTTGATGAACATATCGGCCAAGTCGTCACGAATCCGCAGGCGGGCGCGCAGCAGCAGGCTCAAGATCAGGACGTAACGTTTCGCTGGGGTGAACGCCTTCAGCTCTGCCGCATCCAGGGCTTTGGCTTCGGCGGCGAAATGCTTGATCTTCGAACTCGGGATCGCCGCGAGATAGTGATCCGCGTCGAGTGTTGCGGACAGCGTCGCGAGCTGATCGAGCAACGCTTGCAGATGGGTCAAAGAGGAGCGCTTGGGTAACTGTTTGAGGGCAAAGAACGCACTTTTCTGCTGCGGGTTATCGCCGATTTCCAATAAGGCGTCGAGGGTGGCGCACTCGGTCGCGGAGAGTCGATTCGTCACCGCGGCGAACAAGCGGCGATTGACCAGCGTGCGCAAGCGTCGTGCCAGGCGGTCGAGGGTACTGAACGCTGGCAGTTCGATGCACTGACGGACCAGATCTTCGATCGCGACATTGATCAAGTCGGCCGGATTGTCCATGACCTCGGCGGCGTGCGTGATCGCCTGGATGGCGGCTTGCCGCCCGGGGGCTCCCCATCCCGAGACGCCGAGTCGTTCGCGGATCGCCCGATGATGGCGATAGAGGGTGCGCCCCTCACCATAGACTGGGCACACGTCAGCGCCCACGCCACTGACCATGCGCACATGCTGTACAATGGCGGCCGGGATGTCTGCCACCACGGGGAAGTAGCCCAGTCGTTGAAATGACTTCAGCAAGAGCAGCAGCCCGAGCCGGGGCTGCACCTTGCGTGCCACCGCCTGCGCAAACTGCAATTCGTCCGCGGTTGGCGTATAGATCGCAGCGAGCTCGTGCGCCGTGGGGTGGCGTTTAAAGCGAGGATAAGCCGTGCGTTCGATGGAGGCCATGCGGCGAGTCAGTGCCGCGTGGCGGCATGGCGCTGGATCGGCCGCGCGTTGCGGCCGCGCCGCGCGGGCGTGGTCTCACCCATCCCGCGACCGTCCCCGAGTTCACCGATGGCCAGCGGCCACCTCCGCATCACCGGTGGTTTGCGCATGCCGTCGATCATCCTCGGCATGCAGGTAAATGGCCGTCGTCTCCAGCGAGGCATGGCGCAGGTTCTTTTGAATGTAACGCAGGTCCGTGCCGGCGTCGGCCTGGTGGGTTGCCGCGGTATGGCGCAGCCAATGGGGGGAGGCGCGACGCAGCGTGGCGGCGCCCAGCGGGTCGCTCGCCTCCAGGGCTTGCGCGGCCTGTCGGAACACGTCTTTGACCACCCCATAGAGGGCCGTCGGCGTTAGCGACAGCGCGCTGTTTCCGGTCACGGACAGGACCAGCGGGCACGACTCCTGGGCGCTCGGCAAGGCCGGTCGACCATGAAACTGTCGGTAACGTGCCAGCTCCGCCATCAGCGCTTCACTGATGGGTACGTCGCCGGGTACGCCCCCTTTGCCCACGACGTGGAGCCACCACTTGCCGCGCCGCTGCAGCAGATCGCCCATCGTCGCCTGGGCGGCCTCGGAGACCCGCAGGGCGGCCCCATACAGCAAGCGAAAGAGCCAGCGCACCCGCTCGTAGTGCTGCTGCTCGCGCCGGGTGGTCTGGGGCAGGGTCTCGATGAACGCGAGTATCCAGAGCCACAGGGCCTGATCGAGGTAACGCTCGACGCCCGCCCGCCGCGCCGCGGTGGCACCGCGGCGCGGCCGCCGCAACGCGAGCGGATTGCCGGCCAGATAGCCCGCGGCCACCAGGTAATCGAACAGGCCCGAGAGGATACCCAGCGTCTGTCGGACGCTGTTGGGCGCGAGCGGCCCCGCGAACAAACGCCGCTCCCGGCCGCGCCGTGGGCGGGCGGGATCGGTCCAATCCGTCGCCGGATTGGCCAGAAACGCCTCATAAGCGAGCAGATCCTCGCGGTTGAGACTCGACAGCGGTAGCCCCCGGACCCGGGTCGACCACAGCCACAGCCGCACGACTTCCTTGCGATAACTGCGCAGGGTATGCGGTGAGTCGGTGTATTCGCCCAGCCACAGTCGCAGTGCGTCCAGGTCGTTGTCCGCGGCGGTCTGACGGACCCCGTCGCGGGCGCGGTTCGTGCCCTGATGGCCATCCAGCGACAGCGCGACGACGTCAGTCGGCGGATGTTCGAGCAACGGACCCAGGTCGGTCATGAGGCAAGGGGTCTCGGCAGCGGTGGCGGCGCGCTTTGGCAGGATACACCACAACTATTTGCGATGATGGGTGTTATCGTAAATTTCTGCAAGATATCATTATGCATATCATGTTATACGATCATATACTAATCGTAACGAGTCCCGCTTGCGGCGGCTCGACCGCGTTTCACTCCGGAGATCCTGATGAGCCGCATAAGCGACACCCGCGTGCGTACCCGAGAAGCCGCGACGCACCTGGTGGCGGCCGGACGGCGCCCCCACGCGCTCACCGTCGACCTGATCTATGCCGAGATCAAGCAGGGCAGCCGCACCACCATCAACGACGAGTTAAAGCGCTGGAAAGATGAGCAGGCGAAAGTCGATGCCCTCAACGCCGCACTGCCGCCGGTGGTGGCCAACGCCATGCTGGCGGTCTGGGCGGTGGCCGTGGAGCAGGGGGAGAATGCGTTCACACAGCGCCGGGAAGAAGTCGAAGGTGAGTTGACCCAGGCACTGGAATGCGTTCAGGGTCTTGAAACCCGCCTGGCAGCGGCGCACGAGGACGCTGCCACACTGCGCACCCAGCTGGAAGCCCGCCAGGCGAACATTGACGCCTTGCGCGCCGATGCCGCCATGGTGCGGACCGCGGCCGACACCGCGCAGGCGCGCGCCCAGGCATTGGAAGAGCAGTTGGAATTCGTGCGGCGCGAGGCCGAACACCGCCTGGCGGAGACCAAGGCCGAGCAGCAGCAACGGGTCGCGGCGCTTCAGGCCGCCATGACGGCCCAAGAACAGGCGTTCCGTGACGAACTGGAGAAGGCCACCACGCGCCTGGAAGGCGTGCAGCAGCATGTGCTGCGGCAAGTCACCGAGGCCCGCGAGGCCACCGCGCGCGCCGAAGCGCGGCTGGCCAAGGCCCAGCAAACCACCGACGAACGCGCCACCGAGGTGCAGCTGTCGATGGCTGCGAAAACCTGCGGATAGCTGGCGGATAGCGCGGGCAGTCGCCAACGAGGGTGGTGAAGACCGGTCGGGTCGCTGGGGGACGTAGGGGGTTGGGAGTCAGGG
>Ga0247838_1004156_pt1 | contig 15696 bp, 13 predicted proteins | sample LaCruzMarch2015__5_FD_189097 | JGI IMG/M metagenome (GOLD analysis project Ga0247838, IMG submission 189097) | Freshwater microbial communities from meromictic Lake La Cruz, Castile-La Mancha, Spain - LaCruzMarch2015_15m | ecosystem: Environmental > Aquatic > Freshwater > Lake | place: Spain... | reverse complement strand
AGGTTAGGTCCTTTTTCATAAAATCGGCGAGCATCGGCGGAAATCTGCGGTCCTCGGCATGAACTTCTCGGAAGAACCTAGCATTCTCGGTCACACTTCTGTTTCGGGGAAGGCTGCGCTAGAAACTCGCTGTAAGCCCCCCTTATTCCAGAGGGTTCCAAACTTCCTCGAACCCAACTCCTACAAAATCCCGCGTGTTGGCGGTGGCAAAACGCGTCACGCCGTGGGCCAGCAATGTTTGGGCAAGCCGCAGATCAAAGATCCTGCGCCGGGCAAAGCGGGGCCTTGATGCCTGCTCCCATACCGCAGGCATCACATGCGCATTCTCGACCAAATGCCAACGCGGATGGCGGCGAAAAAGTTGGCACTCATCGACGGCTGCCGCCGGGCTGAGAGCCGGGTCCATGATCGCCGGATTGCGAAGCGCCACATACAACTCCACCAAAACCAACTCGGCGATGACGACATCGGTGCTCTGGCTCCACTCCTCCAAGAATGAGAGTGCCTTCTCATGAAATGGATTCCCCTCCAGTCGGGCGTAAATGAGGAGATTGGTATCCAACCCAATCATGGAGAGCATTCCTGATCTGCACGCAGAAGCGCTTTCAATTTCGCCGGATCACTAACTTTCAAACGGGACCGGATGGGAGCGGGAAAACGAAACCCCTCTCCCGGCACCAGCTTCTCCGAAGGATAATGGCGAACCACGTTTTCGGCTCCGCGCCGAATCACTTCGGCGATACTCCAGTCCTGCTGCTTCGCAATCCTCTTGATTTCTCGGTAAAGAGGATCCGGAAGCTGTATCTGCGTACGAACCATAGCGAAAGGGTAAGCGCGTAAAGATTGATGTCAATGCGAAGGGCTCCAACCATCTCCATCCGTTTCCACTGCACTGGCCGTCGGTTTTCCATGAGGGCTGCGAATTGCGGGTGGCGGGTGGCGCCCAGCCTCGGTAAAGTCCTGGGCGGCGGGGACTCTCGCCTTCTTCCACTACTCGCCCTGCAAGACAATGCTCCCGTCGAAAAAAGCGAGGTCGTTGTAGTAGTCGGCCACTGCAAGATAGTACTCCATCGCGGCGAAATAGTACCTGAGGACATCCCCCACATAACCCGTCCCGAACTCCTCGGCTTCCTGATAGCTGAATGCGGTCACCAGCGCGGCCCAGAAGCAGCTCGTAGAATACCCCAAGTAAATCAAAGACAATCCGTACTCTGGGTATCCCGCAGCATAATTGTACTCCCCTGAACCAATGAGGAAGGCGGCGACGTCGTCGTTGTTAAGGTATTCAATTCGGAGGGTTCCTTCGTCAATCTGATCTCCGAAAACGAACTGATCGGTAACCGGGTAATTCTGACTCCTAACGAAAGACTGTTCCGTCAGCCCGATGTACTCCCGTGCTCGCGTGAGCAAGATGGTCAGTTCGGCTTCCGGCTGGCCAGAAGGGGAACCGCCGTAGGTCACTCTCTCGACCGCCACTTCCGTCAGCGTCGATGACGCATCGAACAGGGTCCCGAGAAGGTAAAGGTATCCGTTGTACGTTTGATAAATCTGGGCAATCGGCCCATTGGGGTCCTCGACCTCTGCGGCGATCGGCCAGTACACGTACTGATTTTCCGACCAGTACGTGAAAGCACCCGTTTCCTGATTGCTAAAGTAGGCGCCTCCATGGCTCCTCGTCGTCGTTGAAATAAGGAGCAACAAGAGACCCGCAAACAGTCGAGTGACAGGGGATCTCATAACACCTTTACTTAATCGCATTGCGGTTCTGGACTCAAGTCCAAAGTGCCTCAGTTCAAGCTACCATGAAGGGCATGAAGAGCACGAAGATGAATGGGGTACATGTTTTGACCATGCTTGATCTCGTTCACCGAACGGGTGCACGCGTGCATGCATCTTTTAAGCCTTTTTTGGAGCCATATCCTTCATGCTCTTCATGCCCTTCATGGTGAAATCCGCTGCGGGATTAGCAGACGCCTGCTGCCAGGCGCTCGTGGAACTCGCGATAAATCACCGGCGAAATCTCGCTCGGCTTAATCTCGCTCCGTCCACCCCAGAACACGTTGGTATAGGCGACAGGAATGCCACACGCCTCAAGGTGCGCATCGATCGCCGCCTTATGCTCGAGAAGTCGGTCCTTATCCGTTCCGTGCGCCACCGCCATGATGTTCACGTTGTTAAAATCCGGCCCTCCCTCGCGCCAGTAGCAGTGGGTGAGAATGTGATGACGCCCCACCTCGCCGCCAGCCTCGATCTCGCGCCCCGCCGGGACCGCCCAATGGAACAGCCCGTTGAACCGCGTCACGCGCACGCCGGTGGTGGAGGGCTTCACGTGCTCCAGGAAGGTGCTGAATCGACCGATGAGCTTGCGACGTGTGAGATCTTCCGCGACGGCGCAGAAGGTCTCGAAATCCACACCCGCTTCGACCGCACGAGCGGCCCAGGGATTGTCCGAAATCTCGCCGGGTTCGAATTCGCGCTTGAGCGTCAGCAGGACCTGCCACTCAAAGTCGGAGAGGGTGGCGACGGCAACATCGAGGATGCGCGCAGGTTCTTCTGCCCGATCGCCGGGTTCCATCGTCTTTCGCCGAACATGGCCCACCCCGAGTGAAAAAATCCCCCGGGCGGGCATCAACCGGAAGGCGTCCGCTCCCACCCGAACCCGCACCGTTTCGCAGTGCTCCGCCAAAGACTGCCCGGCGGGTACCTTGACGGTCGTCCAGAGTCGGAACGCTCCCCCGGGAATCTGCGCGTCGGTGGAACGCACGACGACATGGCCGGAAAAGGGGTCCTCGCGAAACATGAAGTCAAATGCCGCATCGAGGCTCTCCGCAGGCACGCGCCACGCCACGAGTGCGCCGTGCGCGAGGTTGGTGGCAAGCAGCGTTTGGCGGACGCGGCGGATCGTTCCCGCCTCCAGCATTGCACGAATGCGCTCGTGGACGATCTCAGGGGACAGACCACTCCGCTCCGCGATCGTTTGGAAAGGCTCCCGATGAAATCCCTGAATCTGGTCCTCGGAGACCGCAAGGAGCCGCGCGTTGATGGGATCGGTATGCTCGGTCGGAATCATGGAAAGGGGGATCATACGGAGGACGTTCCTCCCGCGCAATGGGATGCGCGCATCAAGCGGACGGGATGTTTTTCCCCAGCACTTCGACGACGCGGTCCATTTCCTCCACGGTGTTGTAAAAGTGCGGGCTGAAGCGCAGAAACGCCTGAGCCTGGCGGTCGTGGCGCAGGGATGCGGTGATGTGGGCCTCCTCAAGCGCGCGCATCAGATGCGATGCGTTTGCCCCCGGGTGGCGAACCGTCAACGTGCCGGAAGCCGCGGTGGGATCGGCAGGAGAGGCACTTTCAAATCCCAGCGGCAGGAGTCCGTTCAATAAGCGCGCGCGCAGCGTGAGCAACTGCTCGGCGATGTTTTCGATTCCCGCCGCGAGCAAGAGCTTCAATGCCGCACGCATGCCGCACACGCCCGCCACGTTGAGCACCCCCGGTTCGTACTGCTGCGCGCTACTGACAAAATCAATCCCGTCCTGCGTGACGTAATTGGGAGAGCGAACGTTCCAGGCGCCCAGTAAGGTCGGCCGACAGGTCTGGAAATGGCGCCGAGACACATACACGATGCCGATCGCCATGGGGCCGAGCATCCACTTGTGGGCATCTGCGCTAAGGAAATCCACGTGGCGAACGGAGGTCGGGAATGCTCCCAGGGTCTGAATGGCATCGAGCGAAAAAAGGATGCCGCGCTCATGCAGCATCCGGCCCATCGCATCGACATCGATTCGGTAGCCGGTGAGAAAGTGGCACGACGCCAGCGCGACGAGCCGCGTGCGCGGAGTAAGGGCGCGGGCGACGTCGGACGGGGTGATGGCGCCGGGGCGTTCGGTCTCGATGTAGACGAGTTTGACCCCGCGCCGCTGCAGGTTCATCCACGGATAGACATTGGAAGGGTAGTCGTCCTGATAGCAAACGACCTCGTCTCCCGGATTCCAGTCGATCCCATTGGCGAACAAACTTAGTCCGAGCGAAGTGGGTCCCAGCAGAGCCACTTCGTCGGCTTCGGCGTCAATGAGCTTCGCCGCAAGCGCGCGGGTTTCGGCGATGGTCTTCAGCACGTCTCCAAATTCCTGATGATTGACGCAGCTTTCCGTGACGTGGGAGATCATGGCATCGGCCACCGCACGCGGGAGGATGGTCACGCCGGCGTGCGCGAGAAAAAGCTGGCTGTTCAGCACTGGGAACGCTTCACGCCGCGCCGCGTCGTTTTCGAAGAAGGTCATTTCCGATCTAAGCGCAGAACCCCTTTAGCACACCAGCCTTCTCGGTTGAACGGAGAACGGACTTTCCAGTCCGTTTTTCTTCCCTCCAATAACACGGGTTGGAAAACCCGTGCTCCTATACTTTCTCCGTCTGAGCCGATCCAAACAAGCCCGCAGGGCGGATTAGCAGGATCAGCACCAGCGCGCCGAAGGCAATGGCATCGCGGTAGCTGGAAAGAACCGATCCCCCTGCAAACGACTCGATCAAACCCAGGATCAATCCGCCAATAGCCGCCCCGTGCAGGCTTCCGATCCCTCCGAGGACTGCGGCGATGAACGCCTTGATGCCGGGGAGGGTCCCCATGAGCGGTTCGACGGAATGGATGTTCATCGCGTACAACACTCCCGCCGCCCCGGCGAGCGCGCTGCCGATCGCGAAGGTGAAGGAGATGGTCCCATTGAGATGCACCCCCATCAGCGCCGCGGCGGTCGGGTTTTGAGACAATGCCCGGATCGCCAAACCGTAGCGCGTCCGATGGACCACAAGCGTCAGTAGCAGCAAGAGCAACAACGCCACGCCGAGAACGACGAGGTGCGAACTGGAAACAACCACGCCAGCGGCGAGCGGGAGGTTTTTCTCCGGAAGGAGGTCGGGGAATGGACGCTGATTCGCGCCGAACACGATTTGACCTCCGTTCGCCAGGAGGAGCGATACACCGATCGATGTGATCAGTACGGTCAGTCGGGCCTGACGTCGGAGCGGGCGGTAGGCCAGGAATTCAATGAGAACGCCCAAGGCCGCGCACACGAGCATGGCTCCCGCAGTGACCAACACGAAGCCTCCAACGGAATGGGTGCCGCCGGGCATGTGTCTAAGGGGTCCGTGAAGGAATACCGCCGCATATGCCCCGATCATGAGGACGTCCCCATGGGCGAAGTTCACGAAACGGAGTACCCCGTACACGAGGGTATAGCCGAGGGCGATCAGGGCATAGATGGAACCCAGAGCGAGACCGTTGACGGTCTGTTGCAGAAACTCAGCCACCCTGCGATCCCCCGGGAATGCTCATCGCCTCGTGCGGTTGCCAACCGTCAGGGCGTCACGGTTTCCAAGTAGCGGAACTTGCCGCCCTCAACGCGGATGATCACGGCGGACTTCGTCGGATTCCGGTTCTCATCCATCGTGATGTTGCCGGTCACGGCCGGGAACTCCTTGGTGCCCGCAAGCGCTTCGAGGAGCGGGATGGGGTCCGTTGAGCCCGCCCGCGTGATCGCGTCTGCCAGCACACCGACGGCATCGTATCCCAGTGCGGCGATCGCATCGGGGTCGGTCTGGTATTTATCCCGGTAGGCTTTGACGAACTGTTGGACGGCGGCCTTCTCGGACTCCGGCGCGAAGTGATTGGAAAAAAAGCTGCCCTCCATGGCATCGCCGCCGAGGGTGACGAGTTCCGTGGAGTCCCAGCCGTCCCCGCCAACGAACGGAACGTCGATTCCGAGTTGCCGGGCTTGTCGGACCACCAGCGGGGCCTCTGTGTAATAGTTTGGCAGGAGAACGGCCTCCGGGTTTTGCGCCTTGATGGCGGTGAGTTGGGAGCGGAAGTCCTTGTCGCCGCTTGAGTAGCTTTGCTCGCTGACGATCTGTCCGCCGGATTCGGTGAACGCCTTGCGGAAGTTTTCGGAGAGGCCGACGCTGTAATCCTGCGCATTGTCGACCAGGATCGCGACTTTTTTGACCCCGAGCGACGAGAGGAACTTGGACAGGACGCGGCCCTGGAATCCGTCCGTAAAGCAAATCCGGAAAATGCAGTTGCCGGTGAGCGTGACGCGTTCGTTGGTCGAGGCTGGGGAGATCATGGGAATACCGGAGTCCTGTGCGATGGGGGCCGCCTCCAGCGAACGGCGGCTGGCGATCTCGCCGATGAGGGCGACCACTTTTTCGCGAGAGATCAGGTCGCGGACGATGATCGACGTCTCGCCGGCCTTGGATTGGTTGTCGCGGGTGACGAGCTCCAGCGGGCGCCCGAGGACCCCGCCCTTCGCGTTGATTTCTTCGACTGCCAAGGTTGATCCCTTGTGCGTGCTCTGACCGAAGCTCGCGTTCACTCCCGTGAGAGAGGTGAATTCTCCGATCCGGATGGGTGCGGGGCCTGCCGGTGCCTTAGAGCCTTTCGAGGACGGTGCGGATGCGTCAGTGGAGTCTGTGGACGCGGGGGTGGGGGACTTTTTGCAGGAAGTCAGGGTGGCCGTGGCTAGGAGCGCTGCGAGGACCCCGGTGAAGATGCGGTCAGGCGTTGGAAGCTTCATGTCAATACGGAACGAATGCCTTTCATTCGAATGCCCCTGTACTGCGGCACGGGGCGGGAAGCGTCAAGACTGGAAGCACGTGTTTGACGGAGATGACACGGACTTGGGCTTGCAAGCGCGAATGGAATCGAAGAGCGCTGGAGTCTCACCCAACCAACTCATGGACAGCCGCTTCGATCTGCAGGTCAACAAGAAGGCCCTTCAAATCAATCTCGACCCTCGAATCTACGGCACGTTTGCGGAGATCGGGGCCGGGCAGGAGGTGGCCCGGCGGTTTTTCCATGTTGGTGGGGCCGCCGGCACCATTGCTAAAACGATGTCCGCGTACGACATGACGTTCAGCGATTCGATTTATGGTTCCTCCGGCCGCTACGTGAGTCGGGAACGTCTCTCGAAGATGCTCGAGCACGAGTACAGCCTCCTCGAAGAACGTCTCGCTGCGAAAGTAGGGGACCAGCGCACGTTCTTTGTCCTAGCGAACACCGTCGCGGCACGCAGTTTCCGCCGACACGACGAATCCCACGGTTGGATGGGGATCCGGTTCCAGACCTCTCCGCGAGCCCCGGCAAGTGACATCATCATCCACGTCCGGATGCTAGATGCGCTCAATATCCAGCAACAGGAGGCGCTCGGAATCATCGGGGTCAACCTCATCTATGCCGCGTTTCATCACTCGAACCGCCCGGAAACGCTGATCGCCTCCCTTCTGGACGACCTTTCCAGCGCGCGAATGGAAGTGGACATGATCCGATTTTCCGGTCCGGATTTCCTGGCGGTTGATAATCGCCTGATGTCCCTGCAACTCGTTGCGCAGGGATTAACCAAGGCGGCGATGTTCCGCGCGGATGGAGATGTGGTTCAGGCCGCCGAAGCGTTCTACAAAAAATCGATCCTCGTCGAACGCGGGAGCTTTCGTCCCGTGACGCATGTGACGAACGACATGCTGGACTGTGCCCGCTCCATGTTCGCGGCGCAGGATCACGTGGAGGAGTCGAATCTCGAAGTTCTCATGGAAATCACCATGCAGAATCTCCTCAGCGGAGGACGGCTCGATTTGCATGACTTCCTCGACCGCATCGACCTGCTCGCCGCTCTCGGAAGAACGGTGCTCATTTCCAACTACGGCGAGTATCACCGTCTCGTCCAATTCCTGACCCGCTACACCGACCTCAGCGTCAGCCTGGCCCTCGGAGCGCCGAGCCTCGATGAGATTTTTGACGAGCAGTACTACAGCAACCTCGAGGGAGGAATATTGGAGGGGCTGGGTCGGCTCTTCAAAGCAGGCGTCCGGCTTTACGTATATCCGCGGCTGGAGAGCGATGGGTCCGTGACCACGGCGGAGACGTTCCAAGTCGCCCCGCATCTTCGCCACCTCTACCGCCATCTCCTCGAAAATGGCCATGTGGTCGGGATGGACGGTTACAACCCGAGCTATCTTTCGATCAAGTCCGCCGACGTCCTTGCGAAGATCCGGCAAAAATCGGACGGCTGGCAGGAAATGGTTCCTCCGGAAGTGGCGACCATCATTCGCGATCGTCGGTTGTTTGCGATCAACTAACGCACGCAAGATCTTCCTGCTTTTCCACAGCGAAACTTTCCGTATCGTCGTGTGAATGTCGAAGCTGCGAGTCACCGTTTGGAACGAGTTTGTTCACGAAACGTCCAACGAGGTCGTCCGGGAATTGTATCCGAACGGGATCCATGAGGCTATCGCGGAGGGGTTGCGCGGGGAGCCAGACCTCGAAGTTCGCACCGCCACGCTGCAACAGCCGGAGCATGGATTGGACGAGGAAGTGCTCGGGACGACGGATGTGTTGCTTTGGTGGGGACACTGTGCGCATGCCAAGGTGTCGGATGATGTCGTGAAGCGCGTGCAAACTCGCGTGCTGGAGGGAATGGGCCTGATTGTCCTTCATTCGGGCCATTACGCGAAGATCTTCAAGGCGCTGATGGGTACCACCTGTTCGCTGACTTGGCGGGAGGCCGGGGAAAAGGAGCGCGTGTGGGTTTGCAACCCCGGTCATCCGATCGCGCAGGGGCTCGGAGCGTATTTTGAGATTGAGCACGAGGAGATGTATGGGGAGCCATTTGGGATTCCGACTCCGGATGAGCAGATTTTTATCTCTTGGTTTGAGGGTGGGGAAGTGTTCCGTTCCGGGGCGACGTGGAAGCGCGGCAACGGCAAGATTTTCTATTTTCGTCCCGGGCATGAGACCTATCCGACGTATTTCCTCCCGGACGTGCGCAGGGTGATATGCAACGCTGTTCGTTGGGCCGCCCCCGAGGGGGCTCCATGGGTCGACTCGTGCCCGAACATCCCGGTTGACAAAGCTCCGGAGAGAATCCAGTCTGTTGGCCAAACTTTGCACCGCGAAGGCGAGGCAGGTTTTCGCTGAGACATCTTGAGCCGGGTGCAACCGGTGTCGGTGTTGTCCAAATGGTGGCCGTAGCTCAGTTGGTAGAGCTCCAGATTGTGGTTCTGGCTGTCGCGGGTTCGAGCCCCGTCGGTCACCCCATTTTTCACTTCGCGGTTGGTGGTTCCTTCCCTTGCGCGGCGAAAAGCTGTTCCAGGAAATAGATGTCGCCCCGATCCTTCTCCCGTCCAGCGCGTTTCTTCATGCGATAGAGCAACTCTGGGCTGGCAAATGGGATTTCGACCCCGTCGATTCTGTGTATGACCATGCTCTCCGCCGCCGCCGCGTAGTCGAAACCCGATGCGCTTGCCATCAAGTCCACCACAATCTCATCGGCCACCCTCACGACAGTAAATTTCGCCACGTCGCCCGACTCCAGTTGGCGCACACAACGGTCTGGAAGGGTGGCGAGTGCGTCGAAGACTCTTGCCTCGTTTGCGAGCGAGGAATCCACAAGGATGTCCAAGTCACCGGTTGTTCTCGGTAGTCCCGATTGGATGATCGCAAACCCCCCGATGATCATGAAAAGGCAATCCCTCGCCCGAAGTTCGCGGCATAGGTTCACCAAATCCCTTTTTTCGGGAGGCCGCGGAATCAGTTCGCCGGTTTCCGGGTCAAACGGTCCATCAGCCATCGGTCAGCTTCCTCATGCGAATGGAAGCGGTACACGCCTTTTGGAATTCTCGGCGGATTCCATGCGCCCAACGTCCTCTGTAATCCGCTGACGTAGGAGAGCGGATCCGGAATGCTCGTCTTGCGTCCCACTGTCTTTCGAACGGATTCTTCGCTATTTATAAATCCGGCCATGCGCAGAGCCTACTCGACGGCTTCGATTGAAGCAAGCGACGGCTCAGGAGTGTCCTCTTTCGCGAATTGACTCGAATGAAATGACACCGGAGGAGTCATGCCGAGAGTGGCAGTATTGATAAGTTGCCTCACATCTGATGGGACCGGAGGGGGGGTAAAAGTTCTTCTGTAATTTGACTTTCGCTCTGAGCACCCGATCCGGGGCCGTCGGGGGGAAGGCGAGCGGAGCGAGCCGAACGCAGAAGGCCCCGGATCGGGTGCTGGGCGAGGTTCGCCGGAGGCTGGCCAGTGTGGTTTCCTGTTGGGGTGTAGCGGCTCCTCGACGTTCTGAGTGGGCAGGAAAGGCTTGTTTGCTGGGGCCGTTGCGCCCCGAAGGCTTGCCCCGGCAGGCGTTTGAAGGGAAGTATCCCAAGGCTTTGCTCGAATCGCGCCGCTCCAGGGCCGAAGGCCCGGCATTCCTTAGCCCAGCTCGTAAGGGCTGGGTCTTTTGCAGTGGCGGAAGCTGCGGGCTGAAAGTCCGCGACGAGGCAAGAGCAGGGCTGCACGCCACGCCTCCACCCATCCCGTCCCTTCAGGCCGGAGTCACCCTTTGTTTTCCACCCAGCCCTGACGGGCTGGGCTAACGAATCGCACACCGGTGGTGCGCGGAACGCCGTTCGCCGCACGAACCGCAACACTCAGCGCCAGCAAAAGCCTCAACTCTGAAGCTCCGCAACCTGCTGCTTTCACCCACTCAATTCAGCGAGGAGCCGGATTTTCCGAAAGACGCCGTTTCCATTCGAATTCCTTATCGGGTTTGAAGGATGCGTGAAGATTGTGGGGCAACCCATGGCAAGCCCGCTTACGATCGGGGCTTGGAAGCCCCGGCTCCTTTCCGCTGAAACATTGCCGAAGGCATTGACAGAAGCCGAGAGCACGGACACAGTGCGCCCCGCCTACCGCCAACATGGATCATATCCGCAACATCGCCATCATCGCTCACGTCGACCACGGGAAAACCACCCTCGTCGACCAGCTCCTCCGTCAATCCGGCACCTTCCGTGCCAATCAAAAGGTGGAGGAACGGGTCATGGACTCCATGGACCTCGAGCGCGAAAAAGGAATCACCATCCGCGCAAAGAACGCCGCTTTCCGCTATAAAGATTACCACGTCAACATCGTGGACACCCCCGGCCACGCGGATTTCGGCGGGGAAGTCGAACGCATCATGAAGATGGTCGACGGCGTGCTTCTCGTCGTCGACGCCCACGACGGCCCGCAGGCACAGACCAAATTTGTCCTTCGTAAAGCCCTCGAAAACGGGGCCAAACCCATCGTGGTGATCAACAAGATCGACCGCGAAAACTCCCGACCCCATGCCGTTCTCGACATGGTGTTCGAGCTTTTCCTCGAACTCAACGCGACCGACGAGCAACTCGACTTCCCGCACATTTACGCGAGCGCCAAGCAGGGCTTCGCCCGCAACGAGATCGATCAAACGACCGACACCCTCGAACCGCTCTACGAGGCGATCATCAAGCACATCCCGCCACCAAAGAAAGCCGACCAGGATTTCTTCCAGATGATCGTGTCGAACCTCGACTACAGCGATTACCTGGGGCGCATTTCCTACGGGCGGATTGTCAGCGGCAAGGTGAAGGTTGGAGACAGCATCGTATGCCTGCACAAGGATGGCCGACCCGAACGCGCGAACGTGACCGCCATCTTCGGTCACGCCGGCCTCGCGAAGGTCGAAATCAAGGAAGCCGCGGAAGGCGACATCATCGGTCTCACCGGTTTTGAAGAGATCAACATCGGCGAAACCCTCACGGATTCGGAGGAGCGCGAGCCCCTCCCTTTTGTCGATATCGACCCTCCAACGATCAACATGCGAATCGTGGTCAACGATTCCCCGCTCGCTGGAAAAGAAGGCAAATTCCTGACGGCGCGTCACCTCCGCGATCGCATGATCCGCGAGACGCGCACGAACGTCTCGTTGCAGGTGTCCGACACTGACCTCGCCGGTCATTTCGAGGTGAAGGCCCGTGGCGAAATGCAGATTGCCGTGCTCGTTGAGCAAATGCGGCGGGAGGGCTTCGAGCTTTTGGTGTCGAGACCCGAGGTCATCATGAAGCGGGATGAGAACGGGGCGGTCCTTGAGCCCTACGAGACACTCTACGTTGACGTGCCGCCGGAAAATCTGGGCGACATCCTGCAATCGCTAGCTGGGCGGCGGGGGGAAATCGTCAACATGAAGCACAACCCGCATAGCGTGCTGGTGGAGGCAGTAGTCCCCACCCGCGGATTGATTGGATTCGAAACAGATCTGACCAACCTCACGAAGGGCCATGGCATCATGAGCCACATCTTCAAAGAATACGGTCCGCACAAGGGCGATATCACAAGCCGAAACAACGGGGCGCTCGTCTCGATGGAAGGCGGCCTTTCGACCGCGTACGCCCTCAACAACGTTCAGGAACGGGGACGTTTGTTTGTGGCACCCGGTGAAGAAATCTACATCGGCATGGTGGTTGGCGAAAGCGCCCGCCCGGGCGACATTGAGGTCAATCCCTGCAAGGAAAAGCACCTCACGAACATGCGCAGTCAGGGCGATGGAAAGGGCATTCAGCTCGAACCCCCGCTCCGCATGAGCCTTGAGCGCGCGCTGGAGTACATTGCCGCGGACGAGTACGTGGAGGCGACCCCGAAGAGCTTGCGTCTGCGGAAGAAGATCCTCGACGCGAACACGCGCCGCCGGACTTCGAAGAGCAATTCGTAAAAGAGGAGAAGGGAAACCTCAATCCTCGGGGACCGGATAGAAGTCTTTTCGCGCCTTCGCGTGGACTCCCTGACGGCTCAGCGCAGGACCTGATTCGACGGCCAATTATTGCGGTCGACGGTCTTTACATCCTGACCCCGGCGGATGATGACAAACGTGTTGTTATCCCCGTACTTTGCCCAAGGTCCATTGGGAACCTCCCGAAATTCCACGAATTTCCAGTCGCAGACATCTTTGCCGCGCAAGCCAAGGTAATCCCGGACCGCCGGAGACACATCCAGACCGGCCGCTTGGTTCAGATTCGGCCTCGGCCGATCGTTTCCGAAGACATATTGGTAATGGTCGGTACGGAACGGACCACAGTCCTCCCACTGCGCGTACGCAATTTTGTTCCCATGTCGGATGGCGAGCCAGCGGCCCTTAACGACGGACTTCCCGGGTCGTTCGAACGTTTGCCGAAACCAGGGAATCACTTTCGGAGCCTCCGGTTTGGTGGTTCCGCGGGTGACGTCGTTGTAAGGCAGGGCGACGTAAAAAGGGTTCTGCCGCGGCGTGAACGCCATCGGGATAAATCCGCGGCGTCGCGTGGGATCGGGGTCGTCATATCCCCCGAAATTGCGCGCCCAGAGCGGATCCCAGGAACTCTTGTGATTGGGAACCGGATTGTTTTGGGTGGGTGTCTCTCCGACCCAAAACACCGTGGTCACGATGTTCCGCTTCCAAGGGTAGCGCGAGAAGCCGAACTTGGCAGCGGAGGGAGTGAAAACTTGGGGTTCGATTTTGAGCAATTCGCTTTCTCTGAGGCGCATTGCGTACTGCTGGAAATCGTCCGACGTTTTCAGGGGGGACTGCGCGCAGAGGAGGTTGCTGCAAAGCAGACTCACCCCGATCGCAATGGTAGCACAGGTTCTCGTCATGGAGTTCGAGGTTGAAAGCGTAAGATAACGCCAAAGCGTCGGGACGAAAACTATATATTCTGGCCGAGGAATGTGTGGATACCGCACTCAGATTTATCGAAACCGATCCAACGTCCGGCCCTCTCTGCCTCGCCATCCGCCACAGAGCGGGTGCAGGGAACGCATCCGATGCTGCGATAGCCGAGCGCGGAAAGCGGATTCGTGGGAATTTGATGCTCTGCAAGATACGCCTGAACGTTTTCGCGCGACCAGGTGGCCATCGGGTTCAACTTCAGGATATGTCGGTCGCGGAGGACGTCGAACTTGTACAACTCGAGAATCCCCGTTTTCTCCCGGTGGTCAGATTGTTGCCGCCGAAGCCCGGTGATCCAGACGTCGAGTTCCGATAACTTCTTTTGCAGAGGCACCACCTTTCTCAGGACGCAGCAGGAGTCCGGATTTCGCTTCCAGAGCTCCGGTCCCATGTCGGCTGCCTGTTCATCGACCGTTTGCTCCGGGTGCAGCGATTCGATCTCGATTCCCATTTTCCTCTCAACATCTGCCTTGAGTTGCAGCGTTTCGGGGAAAAGGAGGCCGGTATCGATGGTAAACGCGGGAAATTTTAATCCCTCCCGGCTGGCGGTGTGGAGCACGACGAGACCTGCGCCCTGAAAGCTGGTGCCCACGGCGGCGCGAGTTCCGAAACGATCCCAGCACCAATGCAGGATCTCGGCCAGCGGTTTGGCCTCAAACTCTGCGGATAACTGATGGATCTCTTCCGGATCGAAACGCTGCAACGACATCCGCCAGACTACAACGAACGCGCGGCCTGCACCACTGTTTCCGCAGTCATGCCAAGCGCCTTCATCACTTCGCCACCGGGGGCACTGATGCCGAAACGATCGATGGCAACCGTCTTGCCGTCCAAGCCGACGAAGCGGAACCAGGGATCGGAGATTCCCGCCTCGATCGAGACCCGCTTGCGGCAGGACTTAGGCAGGACTTCCTCCTTGTACTCGTCGGACTGGGCTTCGAAGCGCTCGAAGCACGGCATGGAAACCACCCGCGCGCCGCCGCCGAGTTCGTCGGCTGCCTTCAGCGCATGCTGCAGTTCGCTACCCGAGCCCATTAGAATCCATTCGAGCGGCGCAGTTTCCTTTCGAGCGATATACCCGCCCAGGAAGGCCCCCTTGCGCCGGGTTTCCACGGGAATCTCATTGAGCGTGGGCAGATTCTGTCGGCTCAGCGAAAGAAGCGTGGGGCCGTTGGTCTTCTGAAATGCCGCCGCGAAGGCGCCAGCCGTTTCCTCGGGATCCGCGGGACGGATGACGTCGAGATTCGGAATGGCGCGCAGGGCTGCCACGGTTTCCACCGGCTGGTGTGTTGGACCATCTTCGCCAACTCCGACCGAGTCGTGCGTGAAAATGTACACGCAAGGGAGGTGAGAAAGCGCGGCGACGCGGATCGATGGGCGACCGTAGTCGGAGAACGTCAGGAACGTCGCGCCGCTGGGCCGGAAAATGCCGTCGTAGGCGATTCCATTCATCATGCCGCACATGGCATGCTCCCGGATGCCGAAACGAAGGTTCCGACCCCCATGGTTCTTGCGGTCGAAATCGCCGCCGTCGACGATGTAATTGAGCGTCGATCCGAACAAATCCGCGCTGCCGCCGATCACGAGCGGCATCGCCTGGGCAATCGGCTGCAGCACCACGCTGCCGGCCTTGCGGGTGGCAATGTTCGACGTGGGATCAAAAGGCGGAATCACTGCGAGCAGATCCGGCGTTTTGCCGGAAACCGCGTCGTCGAGCTCCTTGGCGAGATCCGCATTTGCCGCACTCCATGCCGCATAAACCTCCGTCCAGCGAGCGTACTCGGACTTGAGGGTCTCCTTGTGACCCGCGAAATACGCACGCGTCTCCGGGGCGACGAAAAATTTCTCCTCAGGCAAGCCCAACGCGGAACGCGAGGCATCGATAAACTTCACACCGGCTTCCCCGTGCGCTTTGTTGGTTCCGGCAACTTCCGGAATTCCCCGTCCGATCTCCGTCCGGGCCACAATGAACTGCGGCTTCCCGCTCGTGGCGGCCTTTGCCTTCTCGAAGGCTTCATGAACTTGATGGAGGTCCTGACCATCGATCGTCTGCACGTCCCAGCCGTAGGCCTCGTAGCGCTTGGCGGTGTCCTCACTCTGCGAAAACAACGCCATCGCATCCAGCGTCACATCGTTGGAATCGTAGAACAAAATCAGG
>Ga0247838_1004130_pt1 | contig 15733 bp, 13 predicted proteins | sample LaCruzMarch2015__5_FD_189097 | JGI IMG/M metagenome (GOLD analysis project Ga0247838, IMG submission 189097) | Freshwater microbial communities from meromictic Lake La Cruz, Castile-La Mancha, Spain - LaCruzMarch2015_15m | ecosystem: Environmental > Aquatic > Freshwater > Lake | place: Spain... | reverse complement strand
TTTTTCACATCTCAAAGAAAAAATCAGAATCCACCGAGGAATGAGCAAAAATCGTAAGAAAAAAGCAGCTAAATTTATTCTTAAAAACTCTTAATCAGCCCTACATTTTTTCCATTATGCCGCAATTCTCAATTTTACCGCATGAGCAAGAAGTGCGTGCTATTGAACAGGCTTGTGGATTGGATATTGCATCGCATTTTCAACCTTCTTCGGAAATCGGCGGTGATTTTTGGGGCATTAAAAGCCTATTTCCGCATCAAACTGCTTTATGGACGGTGGATTTCTCAGGACACGGAGTAGCCTCGGCTCTTAATACTTTTCGGCTGCAAGCCTATTTAAAGGATAAATCCGATATTGATGCAAGACCTGGTGAATATCTTTCCTATCTCAACGATAAATTATTACATTTGCTGAGCAGCGGAACATTTGCAACAATGTTTTATGCTATAGTTGATAGTCAAAGCGATAGATTATTTTATGCAGCAGCATGCAATCCACCGCCGATTATTTTTTACAAAGATAGCGGTGAAGCTGAATTTCTCGACGGTAGCGGTCGTCCGCTCGGAATAGGTATGAATTTTTATCAAACCAGGCAGGCAAGTTTTGCCAGCGGTGATAAATTATTGCTTTACAGCGATGCCCTGACCGAAAGTATCTATGCTAACGGTAATTATATCGGAGAACAAAAGATACTTGAAATATTTAAGGATTGCAAAGAAATGTCGGCAAGTGCGACTATAGATCGCTTGGTTGAGTATCTTAAATCTGTACACGCAGTCATTAGCGATGATCTTACAATTTGTGTATGTAGAAAAAAATAGGCTTGTCGTAACTATTTTACGACAAGCCCAAGGTGAGGTTTATTTTATTTCGCTAGGTTCAAACCATTGGTCGGCAGAGAAGCGGTATTTACCGTTTACATTGCGTACCAAGGCTTTTTGCAAGATGTAATTCTTATGCTCTTTGTCGGTTTTTGAAGTTTTTATGTAATCAACATAAATCCGATCAAAATATTCCGAAGCATAAAGTTCTTGGTTGTTGCTATTTAACAAACGTAGATCGAAAGATGGATTAACTTGCATTTCTGCACCGAGTCTTTTGTCTTTACGGGCATTGCTTTGCTCCATAAATTGTTTTTTCTCGGCATCGCTTAGCTTATGCAGTTCGATGTAATTATTGCCTTTTTCATCTTTCTTGATGAATCCTCCAAAGGTTGCAGCCAAGTCTTTATATCCGTTTTCGCTGCTACCGTTATGGTCACTGAAGAAGTCATTGCCGTCTATAATGCCGTTTTGCACAAGTCCGTCACCTAATCTATCTACCATTAACCAGGCTTCGTTATCATTAAGGCTGCCCGAAGTGGTTACGGTTGATTTAGTTCCGTTATTATTCATGCTAAATGTCATCGGACGATCCGAATTAAGTTTTGCATCACCTCCGTTAAGATTGACTTTTAGCGGAGAAATCACGTTATGTTCCATTATTCTAAAAAATGAAGCCGGACATTGAGTAATTGCTGCATTACTTGAATTAACCGAACGATATTTTGTTATTATCGTATCTGTCGATTCATATAAATACTTCAAGCTACTATCGTTGTTAATCCAACCAGAGGCACCGTTTCCACTATTGGCACATTGAGGTAGTGAGAATGAAGAGTAGTCAATCGGATTGAGATAATCTCTGTAATGTTGGGTTCCGTCGGTACAGTCAACTGCGTCCCAGACTATATAACCGACATCTTGATTTGGGTTAATAGCATCTTTTGAGAAGCCTGATAATCCAAGTCTTGTTCTCACCCAGAAATCGATCACCATAGTTTGGCAATTATGGCATTGGCTTGTATCGGAGTCAATCCAACCTTGACCTACCGGAGTTCCGTTCGGATCTGGACATGTATAATGTTGGATTTGCTTTTTGTTGCCGTATTGATTGCCGCCGCAAGGTATGGTTCTTGTTTCGTCATAAGGCTTACAGGTAGGCAAAGGAATACATTTACCCGTATCTTTCCAACTGCCCCAAACCGGAGTTCCGTAAGGATCTGGGCAGGTTGAGGTTCTTGAACTTTTTACTTCGTTTGGATTACTAAATCCGCTGCCGCAAAGTGTATTCTCACTGCCTGGAACACAGGTTGCAGGATCAGGTTTGCACACACCTTGTATAATTGTGGGGTTTGGCAAACTAGGATCGTTAGGATTGGTAAGTGCTAGAAAAGCAGGTTTGTAAGGATCCACAGGATCACAAACATAATAAGTAGTACTCTTAGTTGGGGTTCCGGTCGTATTTGCCGGGCAAGGAGTCAAATCTACTATTTCGTAAGGTTTGCATTTTTGTAGAGCAGTGCAATCTTTAACGGTACTACAAGTGAAATTTCCGCTGGAATCGCATGTGCAATTTTTATCTATTCCGTTTCCGATCTGTCCAGTCGGACAATCAGTATGTATAGTTTTAGCGGTACAGAATGTTTTTTTGCAATTAGGTGATTCACCGCCGTTGGTTCCGTCACAAGTCCATGTGGTATAATATTTTGTGCTATCTGTGATAATTTGGAAATTATTTGGGGTTCCGCTTTTACAAGCGCCTGAAATTTTATCGGTAGGTACGGCACAATTGCCTTGTATTGCTTCACAATTATCGTTTGTGCCTAGATTTTTTCCGACACAGTCCCAGCGATGTGTATAATCTGGAAATGCGGCGTCTGAAGTGAAACTATAAGTTCCTACAACGCAAGAATTTATTTTGGAGATTTTTTTATATTCACCGCACACCGCATTCCAGACTACGTTTGAAGCTTCTGTATTTATTTTAACGGTAATTGTTTTGCTGATAAGATCATCTTTGTGTTCTGGATCGAAACCGCCCCTTTTAACCGTTTGTCGCACCAAAACCGTGTCGAGTTTTGTATTGGCTTTAATAGAAACATCACCGTTTGGAAAACTAACCGTAGGGTAAGTAGTATTGCCGCTATAAGCCCCCATATAATCGGTGATTAAATTGGCTTGATAATATTTATTTACCTGTTCAGTTATGCATGCACGCATGGTAGAGGTGTCGGTTCTTGCGGTTGTATCGTCTTTGCAAAAATTATTTGCCGAACGCTCTGCGGCATCTACCGCATGTTGTTGATTGAGTTTGACGAGTTCAATCCTTGCCGTATCCACTGCTACGCCTACCGCAGTTACCAACAAAATTGCCACAAATGCAACTATTATCAGTACATTGCCGCTTTCAGAGTTAAGAAATTCTTTGAAGTGTTTGCGAAATATATTGAACATAAAAAACTCAATTTTAATTATAATTTTAATTACACGGGCGGTGAACAGGTAGAAAACTGAAATAGCAGTATTATATTTATCCCTTAATCGGCAAACCCTTGCAGATACTTGTCTAGAGGCTAGCTCTTCTACAGATTTTTGCAAAAAATTCAACCAAAATATAATAAATATATCTAAATATTTTATACTACCGAAATTATAAGAAATATATTGGATTATTGTGAATTTTTTATGACAATAATTTTGTGTGTGAAGGTTCGGGTAATTTTTGATTTTTTATGGTTTTGTCGGCACATATTATCGCACAAATCATGATGATATAAACCGAATCTTTGCGTCCGAACGAATTTGCCGTAGATGCGATGATTAAATAGGAATATATGGCTATTTTTAAAGCTATATTCTTATTCTTAAGCAGTGACTTAATAAAATTTAACATCGCTGCAAACCAAAATAAGAACATTACACCGCCTAGTTCCATAAACATCAATAACCAAGGATTTTCTATATCGGCAAGCGGATAAATCAAATTGATTCTATAGGCTATTTCCATAATTCTTGCCGCAGATATTCCGATAAATATTTCTTCAATAGTCATATAATCCAGGGTTTTAAATGCCAATATTCTTGTATTTGCACTTGCGTCCCAGGTTAAATGACTAAATATACGTTCGCCGAATCCTTGAGAAATTGCGTAATATAATAGAAATATTATAGCGAGCGTTGCACTTAGATATAAGGCTAAAGAAAGAAGCATTTTGTCTAAAGATAATTTTTGTGATCTTATTTTTTCTTTTGCATTGATAATTATAAGAAAAATTGAGCCGGAAATTGCAAATAATAAAGCTGCCCTGCCGCCGAAAGCCAATAAAGAAATTATGAATATTACGCCAAAAAATGTTTTTAAAATATTATTATAATTACTTACAAGCATGACAAATAATGCGACGCATGTAAAAATAGCATTATTTAAAGGGTGTCCGAGAAAAGCAGAAGAGCGGAAATTTTCTTCTTTTAAAACAAGCCAATCAGCAGGAAATTCAAATATTCGCACCTGATATATCGCCTCGAAAATAGCAATTATACTGTTTGTAACCGCAAGGAGTGTAAATAGATTAAGTGCTTTGCGACAATATTTTTGCCCCGAATATTTTTTTTGAGCATCTTGTAATATTATTGCACAAATAACACCGCATATATGGGTATCTATAATGAATGCAAGTCCTGCAAATCCGCTTCGCAGCCCCATATAAAAAAACGCAATCGTGCAGATAAATAATAATTTTATAGCTGCTTTGTTGGTGCGGGATATCGTTATTATTTTATCTATAGGTGAGCTTGAGATAAATAAAAATATAAAGAATGCAATAATTATAAGAATACTTCCAGGGTGTAATTTCTCATAAAATTTACCTTCTTCACCAGAATAGTTAAAACCGAGTGAATTAAGTAGAGGGTCAGATAAAATGATGTGCAAAATAAAACCAAATAGGCATAATAAAGCAGCAATAGGAGATTCTCTATGTTTTTTCATCTAAGATTATGCTTTGTTTTTCTGATATTTATTTTCTCTATAGCACAAAATTCTTACGCAGAAAGTAAAGAAATAGAGTCGATAACCGTACTTGCCGATTCTAAATTGGCAATTCCATTGGCAAAGCTTGCCGCAAGATTTGCAGGGCGAAATATGATAAGCGTTACCGATATATTTGGTGATTCTCTTGCTCAAAAGAAGAAGATTGAAGACGGTGATTCCGGTGATCTATTGGTAACTTTTAATAAAACCGTTATAGAAGATCTAAAATTAAAGGGTTTGGTCGATGTTTATTCAATCAGCGAAATAAAAATTTCCGGCGAAATGAATTTCTATGCCGTTGTTTTGGCAAGTGAAAATATGCCTCCGGCAAGGGAGTTTCTTGAATATATGAAATCTGCGGAAGCTCAAAATATTATTTTGCAAAGTTATCATTGAACCGAATTATTTTAGATCTGTCATAAAAATTTCATAAAAAACAAATTCTTCTTATAAAATAATAGTGTATTATGTGTTTAGGTGCGACAATTAAGAGAATGAAATGGAATTAAATGCAGCTATAAATAAAGATTATTCGGCTATTTATAGGAAGCTTCCTTTGTTGTTGCTTATATTCATTTTGCTGCCTTTTCCTGTGTTTGCAGGCAATATTTCCGATGTAATTTGCAATCTAATTATACCTTTTACCGGTTTAACCGGCAAGGCAGTGGCAAGCGTTGCTGTAATTGCTATCGGTGTAGGGGCACTCTATAATAAAATTTCTTGGAGTATGGCATTTACGATTGCCTTCGGAATAGCGATTATGTTTGGTGCGGCGAGCATTGCATCTTCGCTAGGGGGGCCTGGAATGTCATGCAAGGCAACATCGACTGCATTTGCATGCAACGGTAAAGTTCCAAATAGAAACTTGTTTTCGGTGGTCGATACTAGCGGATTGTCAAATCTGCAGGCTCAGGATCCTAATAATCCTTCTGCAATAGACGTGTCAGGAGGCTCCTGTGCGGTTGCAGGACTTGGTTTTATGGCACGTACTATGTGTATATTTAAAAGTACGATCGGCAGCATTATGTCGGTAATGTATTGTAGTTTTGCCGATTATATGCGAAGCAGCCTCGTTGTCTTATTTACCTTACTTGTTACTATATTCGGCATCATGGTGATGACCGGAACTTCAAAGGCAACAATCAAAGAATTTAGCACCGTATTATTTAAGATTGCTTTGGTCTGGGCGTTTGCAATGAATGCTGATTGGGGTATCGGAATCGGATATAAGTTTTTTATGAGTATGGCGGAAGAGGGGGCGGATATAGTTATGACCGCTTTCCCCGGGAATGGAACGGCAACATTAACTGCTCCCGATACGGTACTGCTTAATCTCGCAGGCTTTGCTACCGAGTCGGGAAAAGTTGCCTCTACTTGGCCTGATATACCGGGTGATTGTAAAGTTTACCTTATAGCTTTCGGGGTGTTACTTGTATTTTTCTTACCTATGGTGCTTATGTTATTGCTTACGGTAATTATGCAATATGTGGGGTTGGTATTCAAAGTAATGTTGAATTATCTCACTTCATTGGTGCTTGTGAGCTTGTTGTTTATTTTGGCACCTTTGTTTATAAGCTTCTCACTGTTTAAAATTACCCAAAAATTATTTGAGAAATGGATTCAATATCTAATATCTTTTTCTTTGCAGATGGTTGTTATGTTTGGATTTTTGGCAATGTCCTCGTTGATTCCGATTGCCGATTTTTTTGTTAAAATAATAAGTTTACTCAAAAGTTACGATGTAACCGTAGGTGTTTATGCTTTGATATCACCGATAGAAGGTTGTGGTATTTGCCAGTACACAATATCAGGTAATGACATATCATGTGTAGCACGTGCAGGTGCGACCATGAAACAAGCAGCTGATGCTGGATATATTTTAAGTGAGGACGGTAAATATTACGTCAGTTCGCTATGGCAATTGCCGTTTGATGTAAAATTTGTCGCATTCTTTGTTGCACAGGCGGTTGCTATTTATATTATTTGTAAAATAGTAGATGATTTTCAAAAACATGCAGGAGAAATAGCCAAAAGTCTCGGAGGTTTGGATTCTGCAGCAGCACTCGGCGGAGATAGTTGGGACACTAAAGGTGCCTCCGTCAATTATATGGGGCTTGAAGCTTTCTCTGGAGCTTATCACGGATTCTTAACGGCTACCAGAAATAATACGAATAATCCTTTTGCCAATTCTTATAATGCCTTTAGAGAAAGTGAGGGTAGCTTGCTAACCCGTATCGGTGCCGGCAGTAAGGCAGGCTTTAGAACCGGTATGGATTCTATCACCGGTGTTAATTTTGCCAGAACTCTAAGGAGCGGAATAATCGGTGAAGAGCGAAAAGTTTATAATCTTGACGGTAGTGTTTCAACAAAACTCGAGGGCGGCTTTTTTGGTGGCTTGATGCATGGGTCGGTTATTGAAGAAGATTCTTTATTCGGACGTTCGGGATCCAACCAAACCTATAATAAAAAACGTAAAAAACAGGAAATATTGATTGATGAGGCAGTTGAAGAATATAACAGATCTAGGGAATTGACGCTACAAAATCGCAAAGATATGGAGTTAGCAAGAGCTGAATTTACAAGGATAATCGGTAGTGCCGGAGGAGATGCTGCAAAAATTACGGCTGCAGAACAAGCTTTTAACGAAGCTAAAAAGAATTATAAAAAGTCAATGAAAAATGAAATCAAAAGACGGGATAAAGTTGCTCAGACAAAAAGAGAGTGGCACAGACTTAAGAATCAGCAGGAATCTAATTATCGTCGTGGTTTGTTTGACAGTGACAATCACCAAGGTGCATTGCGTGATTTTGTTAATCCTTACGGCACCAATGATAATACATATAAGCGATTTGCCGAGTTGCAAAGAAGGCAAAAAGAGCAAGCTCAATATGGTCGGGTTTACGATTTAGAGGCACAAAACCCAGATAATTATTATTACTTCCTGCAAATGCCCAAAGACGTAAGTGCCAACGATATGTTAGTTGTTGAGAATGTTAGCGATATGAAAGAAGATGCCGAATCTGCTTTGAAATGGAGTAAATGGCAATTTGAAAATGCAGAGTTAACCGAAGAACAAAAAGCAGAAATAGGCAAACTCATTGAAACGGCAGAGCAAACATTACCCGATGCAAAACATTCAAATGATTTTTCAAAAATAACCAAGAGCCTCAAAAAGGCAGATGGCAAAATAGATAAAATAGAGAAAGACAAGCAAAAAAATAGAGAATAAGAAGTCAAAATAAAGAATCTAAAAATATTTTATAAAAACACTTGCAAAGTTTGCTTAAGTAAATATATTGACCGCCGCTCCCTGGTTAGGGGTTAGCGGGCGTAGCTCAGCGGTAGAGCGTTACCTTGCCAAGGTAAAAGTCGTGAGTTCGATCCTCATCGCCCGCTCCATTTTTGATGATATAAATAAAATGGTTGCATGTGATAATTTTCTTGGTCACTTGCTAAACATAAAAAACAAATTCCAAAATATACAAATATCTTGAAGTTTTAGAATTAAGATTGCTTAACCGCTTTTTTATGTTTAAAATACTGCTACATATTACAATCTAAAAGGTGATTTTATGCCGAATCCGTTTATTATTCTTTTGTCAGATATTATAAGTCTTTATAATATGATGCTATTTGCTTATATGATATTGAGTTGGTTAATTTCTTTTGGAATAGTTAATCGCAATCAACCTGCCGTACAGAAAGTTAATTACGCACTTTTTAGACTAACCGATCCGCTTTTACGTCCAATCCGTAAATATATGCCTGATTTGGGTGGAATCGACATTTCTCCGGTCCCGTTGTTGTTAATTATGAATTTTGTACAAAATACACTGCGTTACTATATGTAATTTATGCGGATTCTCGTAGTCGAAGACGATAAAAGTAATGCCGAATATGTCCGTGACGGTTTGATTGAATCAGGGCATAATGTTGATGTTGCAAGTGATGGTGTCGAAGGTCTTTATTTGGCTAGCGAACAAAAATATGATGTTTTGATCGTCGATCGCATGTTACCCAAGCTTGACGGGCTTGCTTTAATCCAGGCTTTGCGTTCATCTGGCAATAAAACTCCGGTGTTGGTTTTGAGTTCTTTGGCAAAAGTTGAGGAGCGAGTTAAGGGATTACGCTCGGGCGGTGATGATTATATGGTCAAGCCGTTTGCTTTTTCAGAACTTCTGGCACGTATTGAAACCCTAACTCGAAGAAGTTGGGATAATGATTCGGAAAATAATATTTTGCAAATCGGTGATTTAGTGATGAATTTGCCGGCGAGAACTTTAACCCGTGCCGGTAAAAATATCCCGTTGCAAAATCGTGAGTTTAAATTGCTTGAATATATGATGCGTCGTCCCGATCAAGTAATTACCAGAACGATGTTGCTCGAAGGTGTGTGGGATTTTTATTTTAATCCGCAAACCAATTTAATCGATGCACAGGTGAGTAAGCTTCGTCAGAAAATCGATAAAGGCTTTGAAAAATCACTCATTCATACCGTGCGTGGGGCAGGGTATAAAATCAGCGTAAATCCCTGACAATTTCTCCGACTTTATAAATATCTTCGCATTTATGTAGGCTTGAGAATGCAAACCGTAAACGTGAAGTTCCGGGCGGTACGGTCGGCGGGCGGATTGCACTAACTGCATATCCGTGCGACTCTAACACTGCCGATGCTGCGATTGCCTTTTCTTCATCACCGAGAATAATCGGAACAATCGGCGACTCCGCCGGCGGTAATCCGACTGCGGAAGTAAAAATACGGGCATTTTCAATCGGTTTTTGCAATAAGGCAGGATCTTTAGTAATAATATCGAGTGCGGCGATTGATGCTGCGATGCTTGCAGGCGGAAGTCCGGTTGAGAACATAAAACTCCGACTAGAACTTATCAAATAGTCGATTATCACTTTTTTGCCGCAAACAAATCCGCCGTAACTTGCAAATGCTTTGGAAAGCGTGCCGACGTAAATATCGACTTGTGAGGGCAGGGGGGAAAGACTATGTGCGGCATCTGCCATTAGCCAAGCATCATGTTGTTTGGCGATTGTTGAAAGCTCACCAAGCGGTGCAAGGTCACCGTCCATGCTAAAAACTTCGTCGGTTATTATCAGACAATGCCGAAATTTATGTCGGTTTGCCGATAATATATGTTGTAAATCTTGCAAATCATTATGCTTAAAGCGAACAAATTTTGCTCCCGATAATTTTGCCCCGTCGATTAAACAGGCATGAACTAATTTATCGGCAATTATCAAATCATTTTTATCAACCAAAGCAGGAATTACACCGATATTAGCAAGATAGCCGCTGCCGAACACCAAAGCACTCTCTGTACCTTTAAATTTCGCGAGTTTAGCTTCAAGTTCGCTATATAAAGGGTGATTTCCCGTAACCAACCGTGATGCACCACAACCGCTGCCGTATTTTTCGACTGCTGCAATTGCTGCCTGTTTTAATTGTGGACTATGCGACAAACCGAGATAATCATTACAGCTAAACGATAAAAGTTTTTTAGCGTTTTTTATAATATAAGAATCTTCTATCCGCTCGCACTCGACTAATTTTCTTTGGCGATGTTGCTCGGCAAGTAATTGTAATTTTGCACAAAAAACATCTTCAATATTAGGCATGTATTATACACTGTTAGTTAATTATATTTAAAACCTATTTTGGTGCTTTTGGGCTGCAAATCGTGTAATAATTTTTGAAATAGGGTGGCTATTACTGCAAATTATTATACGTTTTTCGCCTAAAAATCCCTCAAAATCCAAATATAAAATAATTAACTAACAGTGTCTATAATTCTTTGCATTTTTCTTTGAGCCAAGCCTGACCTTTTTCATCTAATTTATCGGCAAATTCGCTAAATACCCGAGCGTGATAATTATTGAGCCAAGTTTTTTCTTGTTTGGTTAATAATTCAACTTCGATCAAATTATTGTCGATAGGAGCAAGGGTTAAGGTCTCAAAAGCAAGAAAATCGTCGGAAAAATCTTCGTCATCGCCGGTTTTGTCATAAAGAGTTTTAACCAGCATAAGATTTTCTATGCGGATACCGTATTCACCTTCTTTATAATATCCCGGTTCGTTAGAAACTATAACATGTGGCGGCATATGGGAATCCGCATTTTCTTTTGCTATACGATGCACACCTTCATGAACCGATAAATAGCAGCCGACTCCGTGACCGGTACCGTGTTTATAGTCGAGCTTTTCTTGCCAGAGGAATTGTCTGGCGAGGGCATCTAAATGCACACCTCTTGTGTAAACCGGGAAAATTGCACTTGCCAGTGCGATATGTCCTTTAAGGGCGAGGGTAAAAATATGCCGCATTTCGTCGCTCGGCGTGCCGATTGCAATCGTGCGTGTTACGTCGGTAGTTCCGTCGTCATATTGTCCGCCCGAATCGATCAACAACAAAGTATCATATTCGATTTTTTTATTGGTTTCTAGGCTCGGTTGATAATGGATTATCGCACCGTTTGAGCCTGAACCGACGATTGAAGCAAAGCTCGGGCCGTTATAAAGTGCACCGCTTGCTTCTTTTCTGCATTCTTCAAGTTTGGCGACTATATCGAGTTCGGATAAATCTGCTTTTGCGGAGATTTGTTCGTCGATCCAAAATAGGCAACGAGTGAGTGCAAGTCCGTCTCGTAAGTGAGCAGCTTTGGTGCCTGCGATTTCGACCTTGTTTTTTTGGACAACCATTGTGCTATGTTTGTCCCAATTGATGCTTTCTGCACCGATTGCTTTGAGCTTATTATATAGATATAAAGAAGTTGTATCAAAATCACATAATACTCTTTTCCCGGCAAATCTCTCCAGGCTCGGGACAAAATTTTCAGGTTTTTCGATTAAAGTTCTTCCGCCGAAATATTTAATAATTTTTTTGTGCAACCGCTCTTCTTCGATATATAAAGTGACGATCCAGTTAGGTTCTAATGTTGCATAACAATTTACCAATGGGGTGTAATCAACGTCTTTACCGCGAATATTCATCAGCCAGCATATTGTTGAAGGCTCGGTAATTAAAACTGCATCGCCTCCATCGGCAAGCATTGCTTCAAGAAGATTGTTGATTTTTACAACCGAAGGTGTTCCGCTATATTTACGAACATGCATGCGGACGTTGCTTTTTATCTTTTCCGGGCGATCTTGCCATAATTCGTCGATTGGATTTTTGCTTACAGAAACCAGCTTTATGTTCGGTGCATTGAGTTGTATCAGGCTTAAAGTTTCGATATTGTGTAAAGTTGGGTCAACTCCGATTACTGCTCCTTTTTTTGTATTTTTATTGAGCCAGCTTTCCGGAGATTTAAGATTGCTTTGATTGTAGATCTTGAACTCAGGAGATTGATTTTTTGCCTGCAATAAATATCTGCCGTCGGTGAATAATGCAGTAGTTTCTTTGTTTTCGCCTTCGCCTGCATTATCGCTTAGGACTATTGCGGTTCCGTTTGAGCCTAAAAAGCCGGTTAACCATTTAAGACGTTTTTCCGATTCCGGCGTATATTCGCTGAAGAACTCGTCGTTTGAGGGGACTATAAAACCGTCGAGATTATATTTTTCTAAAGTTGATTTTAGTAATTGCAGATTTGTTGTCATAATAATAAAACATCTCTTTGTATATTTACTTGAATTATATCCTTAATATAACAATGCGTAAGAAAATTAAAGAAAAAACTGTATCGAGCGGAAAAATTTGTGCAATCGAAGGTTGTGAGGGCGAGGGGGACTATAAAGCCCCTAAATCTCGTCTTAATACCGACGAATATCAGCATTTGTGCCTTGAGCATGTCAAAGAATTTAACCGATTATGGGATTATTTTGACGGCTGGAGCCGCAAAGATATTGAAAATTTTATGGATTCCGCCAATTACGGACATCGTCCGACTTGGAAGCCGGGTATGCAGCCTTTTTTCACTCAAGAAAAATTGCAAGAGAGTTTTTTTGCAATGTTGGGCGAGAAAGTGGTCGTCCAATCCAATCAATATACGCCAAAAATAACCAAAGAACAAAAAGATGCTTTGGCAACTTTGAACATGCCGATTGAATCTACGCTTGCACAAATTAAGGCTCAATATAAGAAATTGGTTAAGAAACATCACCCCGACGTTAATAAAGGCGATAAAATATCCGAAGATATTTTTAAGAATATAACCGTTGCCTATAAATTGTTGATTGATAGTTGGAAGTAAGAGTTTATAGTCGCAAGCATTATTTGTAAGAATTTAAGGATATATATGACCCGTCACGATTATACGCAGGAAGAAGTTGTTGCATTATTCAACTTGCCGTTTGCCGATCTTATTTTTAAAGCACAATCGATTCACCGTGATAATTTTAATCCTAATGAAGTGCAGATCAGCACCTTGCTAAGCATAAAAACCGGCGGTTGTGCCGAGGATTGCGGCTATTGTTCGCAAAGCTCGAGTGCAAATTCAGGCGTTAAAGCCGAAAAATTGATGGAAGTCGAAGCGGTAATTGCCGAAGCTCGCAAAGCAAAAGCAGCCGGGGCATCGCGTTTTTGTATGGGGGCGGCATGGCGTTCACCAAAAGAGCGTGATATTGCAAAAGTTTCGATGATGATCGAAGGCGTAAAAGCTCTCGGTATGGAGACTTGTGCAACTCTGGGTATGCTAACACCGCAGCAAGCCCAAGAATTAAAAACTGCAGGACTTGATTATTATAATCATAATATTGATACTTCCGAAGAATTTTACGACAAAATTATCACCACAAGAAATTTCTCCGACCGTTTGGATACTTTGCAAAATGTGCGTGAAGCCGGAATCAATGTTTGTTGCGGCGGTATCGTCGGAATGGGCGAAAGCGTCGCCGATCGTGCTTCTATGTTGCTCACGCTTGCCAATCTTGAAACCCACCCCGAAAGCGTGCCGATAAACATGTTGGTGCAGGTCAAAGGCACGGCTTTAGAAGGTATTTCACAAGTGCCGCCTTTGGACTTTGTTCGCACCATTGCAGTTGCCAGGATATTGATGCCGAAATCTTTTGTCAGGTTGTCTGCCGGGCGTGAGGCGATGAGTGAAGAGATGCAGGCACTTTGCTTCCTAAGCGGTGCAAATTCAATCTTCTACGGTGAAAAACTCCTAACTGCCGCTAACCCTGACACCGATAGCGATATGCAGCTATTTTCTAAACTCGGGATTAAACCGATGCATTTGGAAGAGCATGCTTGTTAGGTTCTGGTGAGATTTTGCTATAGCTTGCTGCAAACGCCGATTTTCTCCGCTTCGCTACTCACGTACTTAAGTGTACGCTGCGGTGCGATGCTCGAAAATACGACGTTTTCGCTTACGCTCTAACAAAATCTTACCGGAACCTAAAGATTCCATGTTGTCTAATAAAATACACCTTAACCTAAAATTATTGTTGCAAATATAATAATTTTTGTGCATATCAACTCGGTGTGTTCGCCGCTTTAGCTCAGTGGTAGAGCAACCGCCTTGTAAGCGGTTGGTCGTCAGTTCGAATCCGACAAGCGGCACCACATATTGGTATATAACCATTTTATAAAATAAACCTGCCGTGGCGTTCACAGTCACACAATCTTCACATTACAATAATAGAACCCGACAATAATTTATGTTACAATAGGATTGTCAATTGGAGTTAATGGGATTTTTAGCAATAAAATATCTTTTTAATTCTATGGTAAGGGAACCCCTTATTAGGAAGACATCTGAGTTGTAGTTCTAAACTATGATTCTGTTTGATGAATGGAAAAACTTGGTAAATAGGAAGTGATGAGCCTGTTTATCTTACCATAAATTCTTTTGCCTATAAAAAGGCAAGGAGTTACCATCATGAAATTAAAAAACACCATTTTGGCTATTGCTTTATTGGCTGGATTCGGCACTGCACATGCTGACTTTACCGTATCTGGGGCGAGCATAACCTTCCCTGATCGGAATATTTCTGCGACTAAGTCTTTCTTGCCGTTTCTAACGGTTTACAAAAAAGCGTTGGCTGCTTGCAAAACATCGCAAGCTTACGAGTGCGATGCAATTTTCGCAACACTTGCGGCAACGTTGTACAAAGACATAACCGGCTTGATTGCTCCGGTAGTTTCAACAGGTGTGAAAACCACACCTCAAACAGCCGGAGAACTGGCAATTATTGCCGGTTTGATCGACAACTTCATAGGCAGCGATGCCTATACGGTTGCAATCCGCAACGCTTTGTCGGCAGAAGCTAATAGCTTTCTGTTGAATAAACGGGCAGTGCTTAACATTCCGTCCAAAGCAACTACCGATGCACTGGCTGCTTTTGCCACAATAATCGAGCCAAAAACAGGCTGGTTAAAAGCTTCGCCTGAGTTGGATTTGTTAACCAAATTATTGCCGGTCACTTTGCAAGTGATTACCCGTCAATAAGCAAAAATAGTAAAGTCTCTTCGGAGACTTTGCTAGTCTAACCTAGGGTGGGTAAGGTTTCTTCGGAAACTTTACCTGCTCTTTTTTTTGCCTTTATAATTAAACCTTTTATCGACTCTTTCGTCATCGCCCGAATTGCAAAGCAATTATAGGGAGAACTCACGAGATTACCCTATAATTTTCTACGGAAATTCGGGTAATGACGAGCTGAAGTACATCAATAAAAAGGAGAAATACTATAACTCTTCACTTCCGTGAACAGCTCTCGTTTGTCACCCCTGCGGAAGAAGGGGTATAAGGCTAATTCGCAAAAGATTACTGCTTTCGCAGGAATGACAAAGAGAGGCATAATGGACAAAGTGTGTGGGTGGATTTAGCTGTAAGTTGATGATAAATATTCTTAAAAAGGATATTTATATGATTAACAAAAAATTTGTTCAAAATGCGGAAGAAAATCTTTTTACAAAGAAGGCAAATTTCGTAATCG
>Ga0247838_1004126_pt1 | contig 15757 bp, 34 predicted proteins | sample LaCruzMarch2015__5_FD_189097 | JGI IMG/M metagenome (GOLD analysis project Ga0247838, IMG submission 189097) | Freshwater microbial communities from meromictic Lake La Cruz, Castile-La Mancha, Spain - LaCruzMarch2015_15m | ecosystem: Environmental > Aquatic > Freshwater > Lake | place: Spain... | reverse complement strand
TTTATTAAAGTTTGTTTTAGGTCTTACTTTAGGAGCAATTTTATTCTTTACAACAATGGGTATTTTATATGCCCTCGTTTTTGTTGAGCAACCATTAAACGGTCAATCCGAAAACGACAAAATGTTTTTTAATGTTCTTGGTAGCGTAGCAACATTTATTACTGGAACACTTGCAGGTATTTTAATTGGTCAATCTGGTGCAAAAGATATTATGGATGCACAGTTGTCTAACAAGGAAATAGATTCTAAAAATACGTTAGCAGATAAAAAACTTGAATCAGAAATTGATGAAGCAAAAGCACGGAGACTAAACAAGCCTGATGGCGCAATGCCAGAGGAACAACCTGTTGATGCAAACTGGGATAAATAATGGCGGAGCAAGGTACAGCAGCACGTCTTATTGAAGTTGCTACTGCAGAAATAGGAACTGTTGAAGGTCCTAAAGATAACGAAACCAAATATGGTAAGTTTACTAAAGCAGATTTTCAACCATGGTGTGGATCATTTGTTAATTGGTGTGGCAATGAGGCTGGAGTAAAGATTCCAAATACCGTTTACACTCCTGGTGGTGCACAAGCATTTAAAAAAGCAAACGCATGGATTGATGGTGATTTAGCAGATCCAGAACCAGGCGACATTGCATACTTTGATTTCCCATCTGACGGGGTAGACAGAATTAGCCACGTAGCAATAGTGGTAGCAGACAATGGAGATGGAACAGTCTGGTGTGTTGAAGGAAATACTTCAGGAGATCCTAAAGGTAGTCAACGTAATGGTGGAGAGGTTTGTAAAAAACTTCGTGCCTTTAAGAAAAATAAAAAAGGTATTATGGTTTCAATTGTAGGGTTTGGTAGACCCAAGTTTGGTGCTGCCCCTGCAGTAAAAAAATCACAAAATAAAGTAAAAACATGCTCAGAATGTGGTCAAAATATTAAATAAGGGTGTTTGACTAAGCAATAACGCTTTGATATAATTAAAGTTATACTCTGAGGGGACTGTCATGACCGTACTTGCTGTTGTGCGTGATCAATTAACTAATAAAATATATATGGCTGGTGATCGTGGTGCCTCAGATGATAATACAATTCTTCCATTAACATCTCCGAAGGTTTGGAAACTTGGTCCATATTTGCTTGGATATGCAGGAGCATTAGATGGAGAACGTATTAGATATAATTTTAATCCATATGTTCCAGATATAAAAGATTTAGATAAATTTATGCAAACTAAGTTTATCAAACAACTTAGAAATTTTTATGAAGACTGGTGGGTAGATACGACTAAAGAAGGCGATTTAGGTCTTATTATTTGTATTAAAGGTCAAATATATGAACACAATGCTATTGACATGTCTCTGTCAAAATATAATTTAGATTATTTAGCAATGGGTTCAGGAGCAGAATACGCTTACGGTTATTTATCGGCTACAGAAAAATCTAAAAACCCTCGTAATCGTGTTGTGGGGGCGATAAATTCAGCAATAAAATTTAGCCCTACTTGCATGGGTCCAGTTGATGTTGTAAGTATATGATAATTAATCAAAACAATAACCTTGTAGTACCAGAAAAAACTATTGCATTTTTCCCAATTATTGCAGAAAATGAAGAAAATCAATTTGATTTAAACAATATTGAATTATTTTTAAAACCACTTAACACAACACATAAAAGAGAATGGTTTAATTCACATTTTTATAAATGCCTGCCTTTGTCAATTGGAAACATGCAAGGTTTTGTTTTTAGTTTGCCATATACAATAAGTGTTTTATGGAACGGTGGAAAAAATATTGAAGATGTTTTAATACAGTTTGATAATGATTTTAAAATTAATAATTTTATAACCCCCACTTCAGAGTTTGGCAATGGAATATTAACTATTCACTATCCACTAACATTTAAGACACCTCCAGGAGTTAACTTAATGACAATTGCACCGCCAAACTTTCCACTACTTGGGCTAAGCCCAATGACTGGCGTAATAGAGTCTGATAATGTTAGATTTACTTTTTCATTAAATATAAAAATAGATCTAATAGATACAAAAATAATAATAAAAGCAAATACACCATTAATTGGAATGATACCAATTCCAAGGTATTATTGTGATTCTTTTGAATTAAAAAGTGCATATGATATTTTTGATAAAGAAGTTGTTGAAGAAGAAAGAAAAGTTATTCAAAAACATTTTCAAATAAGAAAAAAAAATAATGATGAAATTAAAATTGATAAAACAAAAAAATATAATGCTGATAAAATTTATTATTTAGGAAAAGACGCAGATAATAATATTTTTAAAGATCATCAGTTGCCCAAAAAAAACAAAGGTTGACTTATATCCTTGATTGTTATATACTTTATATATGGCAAACTTTGACGATATTTTAAAAGATTTACAAGACGAATCATCAAACCTTGATGAGTTTGAAATTTGGTTAGCAAATGGAATTGAGCGGGGATGGATTACAGAACCATTTTGTAATACTCATGAAGGAGATCCTTATATGAGTGAAGAAGAAGCACAGGAGTGGGAAGAAGGCGGAGACCCATGCCAAGTAGTAGTTAAAATAAAAAATAATTAATTAAAAGGATAATATGAAAAAAATAATTTCAGTCTTAATAATAAGTGGTTTGTTTTTTATTCAACAAGATATTCCAGCAAATGCTTACGCAAAGACTGGAACCAAATGCACAAAAATAGGTATTAAATCAGTAGTAGGAAATAAAACCTACACCTGCACTAAATCAGGCAAGAAGTTGGTTTGGAATAAAGGAGTTGTTAGATTAACTACACCTTCAGCCATACCGACTGCTGCCCCTGTAGAAATTCCAGTTTCTATAGATAACTTGGATTTAAAGTTAGTTCCAGTCAAGGCTTTTGAAAATATAAGAAATGAAATTAAGTCAAGACCAAGAGCAAATATTTCACCGACAATAATTTCCAGTCCTTTAGTAAATAAAGAAAGAATAGAACAAGAGGTTTATGGTTTAAATAGAACCATAGATTTATGGGCGCCATATTACCAACCTGATAAATTTCAAGTTGTTTATGTTGTAGGTGGTGATGAGGATTGGCTAGAAACTAAATCATCTGAACTAGGTTTAAACTCCATGGTTCCGCCAGGCCAAACTTGGAGCATGCGTATGAAAATGTATTCTCCTTGTGCATTTGCAAATGCTGGATCTGGAAATAACGTTCCAACTTTTGTTCAATGTTTGGGCAGGCCATACTCAGGTGGAAATAGACAAACAGGACCCCATGAGTACACACATTTATTTCAACTAAATTATGGTGGATCAAATGGATTTAGAATTCCTTGGTACCTAGAAGGATCAGCAAGTTACTTTGGATGGACTTTAGGATTTTATGCCTATAACCCTGACTATACAGAAAGACAAAATTGGTTAAAATCAATATATTTTAATATGAATAATGAAACAAAAGATGATTTTAAATCAAAAGATATTCAAAAATTTAAAAATAGAATGAAAACTCTTACTCCTTCATCAGATCATTCAGTTGCAAATACTTCTTATTGGGTTGGTGGATTGGCGACTGAGGTGTTGATAGCACTTTATGGATTTGATAAGTTTGTTGAATTTACAAAAAATATCCAGACAAATCCTGATATGTCATCTTTGCTAAAGCAAACTTATGGATTTGACGAAAATTATTTTTATGAAAAACTTGCGCCGTACGTGTGGGCAAACATGTCTAATTAAAATAAAATAATTTTTTATTAGGTCCCCATCGTCTAGTGGCCTAGGACGTCGCCCTTTCACGGCGTTAACACGGGTTCAAATCCCGTTGGGGACGCAAAAGTTTGATATAATAGAGTTGTATCTGCCTATAGGGGATACATTAACTTATTCGCTTGAAAGGGGAATAAAAATGGTAACACAGTTTGCAATGGATCTATTTAATGATCCTTTTTTTATTGGCTTTAACAGAGAGTTAGGCCGTTTAAACACAGCACATAAAACAAATTCACAGTCATACCCTCCATATGATCTTCTTAAACTAGATGAAGATACATATAGACTATCTATTGCAGTGGCAGGGTTTACAAAAGATAACATTGATGTTTCAGTAGATAATGGAACACTCATTATTAAGGGTGAAATTGTTGAAGTAACTGATGCTGAAATTGTTCACAAAGGAATTGCAGGTCGTAAATTTACACGATCATTTGCTCTTGGCGAATACATGGAGGTTACTGGTGCTGACCTAAAGGACGGAATGCTTAATATTAGTATTGATCGCATTGTTCCTGAAGACAAAAAGCCAAAATCTATTGATATTAAAGTTGCTAAAAAATAGTAATTAGTATATAATAGAATAAGAGACCTGGACATGTCTTTGAATAAACTGTCCTTTTATTAGGAGGAAAACTTGGAATCAACTAAAAGAACTTTACTTAAAACATTAAGTTGGGAAACATTTCATCTTGTTGGAGTTGCTGGAGTTATATATATTTTCACTGGAGAGTGGGAATATGCAAGTCTTGGCGCTTTAATTTATATTGGTTGGGAAGCATTTGGATATTTTCTTCATGAAAGAGTTTGGGCTAAGTTTGGAAAGAAAATAAAGTAAATGCCATTGTATGAATATGACTGTATGTCTTGTGCAAAAAGATTTGTTAAAGAAAGATCTATAAAGGACATAGATCCAGGATATAATTGTGAAATTTGTAATAAAAAAATGGTTCGTGTATTTTCAAATTCAGGTGCAATTTTTAGCGGAAGCGGATTTTATTCCACAGACAACAGAAAGTAGCGGTATAATATGAATACAATGATTAAAGATCAAGTTGTAAAAAAAGAATGGATTCTTAGTGCAATTGATCGATGTGATTCTTGTGCAGCAGAAGCACTTGTTAAAATAACTGGATTGCCTGGGGATTTAATGTTTTGTGGACATCATTACAATAAAATTATAGATGACAAAAAAGGTTATGAAAAAATAATGTCATTTATGATTAATATTGTCGATGAACGTGATAAATTAGTTGAAGATAAATCAAAAAGAAAAAATTATTAATGGTTATAACTGATTATAGTAATCCAGAATATCCAAATGCTAGAGTTATAGATAATTTTTTAACTCCAGAAGAAAATAAAAGAATTATTAATAAAATTAAACTACTTAAAGAATCAATATGGGAAAAACAAAATAAAAATAATGAAAAAATGGATGATTATAATAAAATGATTTGGAATGATATGTCCATTGCGTATTCGCAACACTACAATACTCCTGATATGAAAATGATTTCTAATAGACTTGTAAAAGTTTTAGGTGAAAAATTTAAATCAGAAATTCAGTTAGCAGATACAAAAATAACTCGTTGGAGAAAAGGAAGAAGCCAAATACCACATATTGATTTTTTTCACGAAGAAGATGATCATGATTATCAAGATATGCAAAACTATGGATATACTAAAGAAAGGTCTGTAGAATTTGGAAAACTTTTTGATAAATATCATTTTTCTTCTATTTTATATTTAAATGGTCATGACGAATTTGAAGGTGGAGATTTATATTTTCCACAATTTAATAATTTTACTATAGAGCCAAAACCAGGTAGACTTGCAATGTTTGTTGGTGATACTAAACATTTTCATGGAGTAACAGAGGTTACTGATGGAATTAGATATACCGTTGCTTCATTTTATAAAGATGTTAATAGAAAAAATAATAAAGTATAATCATTATTACAACACTTTAGGGAGAAAAATATGTATGAATACTTTGTAAGAGAAGTAAAAAATGTTGTCGATGGAGACACCATTGATGTTATTATTGATTTAGGTTTTGATATTATGTTTGCATCACGAGTTAGACTGGCTGGTATTGATACTCCAGAATCACGCACAACTGATAAGGCTGAAAAAGTTCTTGGTGTTGAGGCTAAAGAATATTTAAAGAAACAACTTAAAGATGCAAAGTCTGTGGTTATTCGTACAGAAAAAATGGATTCATCTGAAAAATATGGTCGTATTCTTGGTTGGGTATATGTCAATGGAGAATCTGAATCATTGAATAATAAAATGATCAATGATGGATATGCATGGGGCTATCTTGGTAATACTAAAATTAAAGACTTTGAGGCATTAAAAAAGGCTAGAGCAAAGTCTGGAAAATGAAACACATATTTTATTTTACAGCAGACTGGTGCGGTCCTTGTAAAAAAGTTCGTCCTATTGTCGAGGAACTAATTAAAGATGGAAATTCATTTCAAATTATAGATGTTGATCTTGAAAAAGAACTTGCTAAAAATTTTGAAATTTCTTCAGTACCAACATTTATATTATTTAAAAATGAAAAATCTATTAAAAGAATTTCTGGAGCACAAACAAAAAATCAACTAGAAAGTTTTATTAATAATGAGTAGAGAAGATGATGAATTGATAGAAACTCTAATACTTAATGGAGGTATTGAGGCAGTTGCGGTTGACGAAGAAAACGGAGAGTTGCTTTATTCCTTTACCCCAAAAATACAAAAATTAATGCCAGATTTATACAAAGAACATATAAACGAGGTAAACTCAAACGTGATGGCTTTATGGGAAAAAGACTTCATAAATGTAGATTTTTTTGCTAAAGATCCCGTTATCACCTTAACAGAAAAGGGTATAAATAAAGAAAATATTGATGAATTATCTAAAGAAGATCGTTGGAATTTGCTTGAAATAATTAGGCTTCTCAAGCGCTAAATAATGATATAATCATTGTATAACCTAGGAGGTTTTATGTCAGTCAACGAAGATAAAGATGTGCCAATCTCAAAATCAATGGTAGCAGAGGGTGACTTTGTTATGTTTGTTCATGAAGATGATGGCATTATGGCTGGTCGTATTGAATATGTTATGACTAATCCTGGTTTACTTGGTCTTCCTGGTTCTGAATACTCAATGGAGTATGCCGAAGATGATAAACCAGTTATTGTTCGTGCTTATAAAGAAGAAGATGGCGCATGGGAAGAACAGGCATATGTTTTTTATCATCGAATGTCAGAAGTTGTAAAGATTGAATCACTATCTGTTTCAGTTGACATGGTTGTAGAAGTGGGATCAAATGGAACTGGAATTCCAACAATGCCATCGCAATCCGATATGGAAAACATGTATGCTGTTCAGGTAAGCAAGTCCTACAATTCAGATAATGAAGATGAAGATAAATGGGACAACATGGAAAAAAGGTGTTGGGTTGGATATGAACAACGTGGTATGAAAGATAAGGGTGGACGCATGGTTCCTAACTGTGTTCCCGTTGGTAAACTAGAGAATATGGAAGATGAAATGCAAAAAGCAAAGAAGCCAAATTACAGTGAAATTATTAAACCAAGAAGCGGTGGAAGCACTCCTTCAAATCCAAAATTATATGCAACAGTTGTACAAGCAGCAAAAGATAAGTTTGATGTATATCCATCTGCAGTTGCTAACTCTTGGGTAGTTCAAGAATATAAACGACGTGGTGGAACCTATAAATCAGAAAAACAAATTACTAAAGGAATTTGGAATGGTGGCATTTTTGATCCAAGGGATTTAATAAAATAATGTCTAAAAAATCTTCAGGATCTTATTTTAAAAATCACGGGTTTAATCCAATGCAAATTAAAGACGGCAGAATTGTTCGTTTAAGAAAAGACGGTAGCGTAAAAGCAGACTTAGGTCCATATAAAACAAAACAAAAAAGGGTGGTAAGTAATGGCTAATAAAGAACAAAAGGGTAATGCTAATACAAAAAAAGAACCAAAAATGACATTAAAAGAAAAGCGTGTTGCTAAACAACAAAAGCGGGACAAGAAGAATGGCTGATACATATACTCCTACTTCTGGCATGAAGGCTGCTGCTAGACGTGCATTAAAGTGGAAAGAAGATGGCAAAGCAACAGGTGCTGGAACTCCAGTAGGTTGGGGTAGAGCAACTGATATTGTAAATGGATCAGCAATGTCTCTTAGTACTGTTAAAAGAATGTTCTCTTTTTTTTCCCGTCACGAAGTAGATAAAAAAGGAAAAGGTTTTTACGATGGTCCAGAGTTCCCATCTAATGGAAGAATTATGTGGGATGCTTGGGGTGGAGATGCAGGATTTTCGTGGAGTCGTGCAATTGTAGAAAGAGAAAAAAAGCAGGTTGAAAAGGTTTGGGCAGGCAGTCCATTTAGTTTAAAAAAGGGGTAAATAGTGCAGGAGTTAATAATATTAGTATTTACATTGACTTTTGCTTGGTTTATATTTAAAATAAATAAAAAAAATAAAAAAAATTCTTATTCTAAATTAATATATAGGCAAAGTGATATGCACCAAATATTAAAATTATTTTTTTCTGCAAGCCCAATAGATAATCCAAAACCTCTCTCACAGTTGACAAAACGGAAAGAAAAGGATACAATTAAAGTTATTGTTTTAGAAAACAATGCATATTGGGTATCTGATAATATTTTTTATATTGCAGAAGCAGTAAATGGTGAAATACAGCATCATACTGCTAAACCAATAGATACAAATGTTTTATCAGAAAAAGATTTAAAAAAAATGCTTTTTATATTAGACAAACTAAAGGATGAAAAAAATGATAGTGGCAGTTCAGGGAGACAGCAGTTTTAATGACTATGGAGTTTTTATTCGCTCTATGGGTGTTGCTATGTCAGTTATGAATAAAGATGATAAAGAGTTTATAGTTTATTCATCTGGACCTACTAAAGTAAATTCTTTTGTTTCTGAATTTTGTAATTTATCAGAAAGAGGAATGAAATCAAGAGGTAAAAAAATTAAATTTTATAAAGTTGCTCCAACATGGATGAAAGAAAATTTAGATAAAATTAATTATTTTGCTTTTTTGGGAAGTCCTAATGAAAAAAATTCAAGATTATTTTCAGAAGCAGAGTTAAAAAATATAGAAGTTGGCATATTCAGATACTAGGGAGACACATGTTAATTAAAAGTTTAAACACAATGGAAAAAATTGTTGCTAAAAATAAAAATTTAATTTGGAATGGTTGGGATATTTTTGATTTAAAAGAATCTGATATTGCAAAAACATCTCCAGTTGGAATTAGAATAAAAGACAAATGGTACTTACATAAAGTTTATTCGCCAAACCGTAATGGATGGAATATTCCAAATAAGTATAAAGATTAAAAGATGAAGCAACATTTATGGAAAGATGAGGCTTCTTGTTTAAGTCTTGAAAATAATCTTTATTTTGATAAATATGAAGACAATGTAAGTCTTCGTAATGGTGTAGACAAGATATGTATGCAGTGCCCAGTTAGAAAGGTTTGTTTTGCTAACGGAATATCTGGAAAAGAGTGGGGTGTTTGGGGTGGAGTATACTTAGAGGATGGAAAAATTTCACGAGAGTTTAATAATCATAGATCTAAAGAAGACTGGTCAATGACTTGGCAATCTTTAACAATGGAGAAATAAAATGATTATACAAATTATTGGTTTACCTGGTTCTGGCAAGACGGAACTAGCAAAAGCGCTTAAAGATCGTATTAATGCTATTCATCTTAATGCAGATGAAGTTCGTGCAACAGTTAATTCTGACTTAGGGTTTACCCCTGAAGATAGAATTGAGCAGGCCCGCCGTATGGGTGAGATGGCAAGACTAATTGCTAAACAAGGTGTAGCGCCAGTAATTGTTGACTTTGTATGCCCAACAGACTTGACTCGTGTAGCATTTGGTAAGCCAGATATCTTGGTATTTGTTGATACTATTGCAGAGGGTCGCTTTGAGGACACAAATAAGATGTTTGAGCGTCCAACAGATTTTGATGTGGCATTTATTAGTCACAACCTTGATGCAAACGCAAAAGCATCTCATATCATTCAGAAGTTTAACCTTCACGATTGGTCTGCACCTACAACCCTTATGCTGGGTAGATATCAGCCTTGGCACGAAGGCCACCATGCCCTTTACAAAGAAGCGGGCAAGAGAACAGACCAAGTTTTATTGGGAGTACGTAATACCTATAACACAAGCGAGAAAGATCCACTTACCTTTGACCAAGTAAAGGAGTACATTGCTAAAGATGAATTTATGTATGGCTCAATGGTATTGAGACTGCCCAACATTACCAACATTGTTTATGGTCGTGATGTTGGATATAAGATTGAACAAGTAGATTTGGGGGCAGATATTCATTCTATCTCTGCCACGCAAAAACGTAAGGAGATGGGTATATGAATATTTTAGAAATAATTTCTTTATTTATATTTGGATCATTTCTTTTTTATTTTGTATATAAATATGGTGGATATGGTGACGGTAAATGACAGTAACAAGAGCAAGATCGTTTACTAAGGCATTAAGTTACCGTATTTGGGGAACACTTTCTTCTGTTGCAGTTGCTTATGTTATAACAAAGAACGCTTCACTTTCTGTAACAATTGCGTTTTGGGAAACGGTAGTTAAAATATTTATCTACTACGCACACGAACGTGGGTGGAACTATATTCAATGGGGTAGAAAATAATGTATACAAACGAAATGCGTAGGGCTGTGCATTCAATTACACCGCCTAAAGGATTTGGTATAGAGATTATTGACAATAAACACTTCCTTACTGTAAAATTAGATGAACATAAATTTTTAAAAATGTTACATGATGAAAAAATAGAAGCACTAAAGTATGTTGTTCAAATAAAAAAGGCTTTGGAAATAAATGGAGCAATTGTGTTAGTTACAAGAGAGGCAGTAAAATGATAAAGCAGATTGGTCTGTTTTTTATTTGTAAAATTAAATCACATAATCTTGTTGACGCTGGCTCTTGTCCATTTACTGGTAAAAGTTATTTAGCCTGTTTAAGATGTGGAGGAACAATAACAAAATGAAAAAGAAAACAAAAATAACAATACTAATAGTTTTATCTTTTTTAACTGCCGTATCACTTTGGACAGCAGCAAATTTTAAAAAAATCTCTGACTTAGATATTTTTGATATAGAAAATGATTAGGTCAAGGATATACGCAAACCCCGCAACAAGGGCTATAAAGGCTAATTACAGGCTTGTTTGGAGCATGTTTTGGGGTAGCGTAAAGGCCCAGAGTAGAGTACAATAGATACTATGGAGACGATGTTTTTAATATTTTTTGCTACCCTGTTGCTTTCTTTTGGCATAGCCTATTGGTCAGTTTTTGACAAATTAAAAAAGTCTAATCTTTTGGCAGCAGAATTATTTATAAAAAACAGGGCACTTGAAGAGATAGCATTACAAATAAATACTAGTACAAGCCTTTCAGATGAAGTAGTACATAAAGAAAATTTTATTAAATTCTTGTCAGACTCAAGAGATTGGGCATTTGAATATATTGAAGCATCTCAAAAAACAATTAAAGAGGTTTCAGAAGAGTTAAAGGATAAAGGTTTAAATGATTACTCAGAAAAACTTATGCAACTACTTCCAGAAAATATAACAAAGGATTAAACAATGAAAGAAATATTATTTTCTATAATAACAGGTTTTGGATGCTGTGTTGTGTTTGCAGCATTCAAATTGCCAGTTCCAGCACCACCAGTTTTTGCGGGAGTCGCAGGAATTATTGGTTTATGGATTGGCTTTACAACAATAACACAAATTATATCCTAGGAGGAATAATGAATAACATACTAAACGATAAATCAAAGGCAATGCTAGCATCATACGGACGATCTGTACTTGGTTCAGTAATTGCACTTTACATGGCTGGCGTAACAGATCCAAAGGATCTTTGGGCTGCATTAGTTGCTGCTCTTGCACCAGTTGCATTAAGAGCACTCAATCCTAATGACAAGGCGTTTGGCGTACTGCCAGACACTGGTGCTGTTTCAGATGCACTTAGCAAGATTGTACCTGCTAAAAAGGCTACAGCAAAAAAGAAAAAGGCTGCTGATAAAAAGTAATTTATATTACATCAGATTGCCAGTCTAGAAATAGGCTGGCTTTTCTGTTTATTCATTTATAATTTTTAACCATTTATCTTTTAACAAATCAACAGAAAAATTATCAAATCCTATCTTGATGGCATTTTTTTTATGTTCATTTATGTTTTGATTATTAAAATAATTGTCAATAGATTTTGCCAACTTTTCTTGATTTGCTTCATAAATATCTACCATTGATTTAGTCTTAAACTCTCCAATTTTATTTGATTCTATTAACCATTCTTTAGGAAGTATTTGATTGTTGGGTGATATGTCGGTCATAAAAACTGGTAAGCCAGATATTAAAGCCTCGTTCATAGGTAAACAAAGACCAGCATAACGTCTAGGAAGAACCATAGCGTCATAGCCATTATATAGGTCTTCTCTGTTTCTAACGTTATCTTTGTTTATTTTTAAACGGCTATCCTTATTTATAAAGTCTAAAGGGGTTTGTGTTGCTACCACAAGTTCATAATTTGCACTAGAATGTTTAAGCATTTCTACTACAGTATTGGTTCCATTTCTATCTTTGGCTGCTTTTTTACCAGCAACATGAAGTATTCGTTTATGGGTTTTTGATAGGTTATTTTCTCTTACAGCATTAAATAATGATGTATCTGTTGGTGGTGGTAGGTGATACACCTTGCACTTTGATTCAAACTTTTCTTTAACAACATCTATATTCCAACTACTTGGTGATAATAATACATCTGGGAGCAACCATTCTGGATGAACTAAATTTCCAAATAGTTCATAGTTATACTGTAATATTGTTTTTATATTTCTCTTTCTTGCCATATTAATAAAATCTAAATGATAAAATGTTTCACAACTTATAACAACATCAATGCCATCTAAAAAAGAAAGAACCTCGTTTGTTCTAGGCATACCTTTTACTGTTTTTATTACGTTATATCCGTCATACCATTGCGGGTATTGTTTATTGTTATTAAAAGAATATGAATCAATAAGTAAAATCTTATCAGGATTTAACATTTTTACTAACTCTTTAGTCTGATTACCAAGACCAGTATTGTCACATCTTGCTATGATTCCTGGTCTCATTCTTTATATCCCCAAACATCATCATCGGAAGTGTACTTTCTTCCGCCTTTGCGACCATCTAAGTGATAAGAGCGTTTAATATTTCCTTCTGGATGATAAATCCAAAGTTTATGTGTTTCCCAATTTCCTTGATCAAACACGTCATATGGAGATATGTCATCTTGAATTGCTCCATGAAATGTATCTTCTATAAAAAATTTATCCCTACATTTTGGAAGTACAATATCTTTATAGTATTTTTTTCTACTTAGATGTGGTCGTTGACTCCATTGTGTAGTTTTCATAAAGCCATCTTCTAAGCCAAACATAAGATGTTCATGTTCTTTTGGTATATGTGCTTCAAAATGAAAACGAATGGTATTTGCTTTATTGTATTCAAACATATCTAAACATTTATCCCAGTCTATTGGTGTATCTGGAGTTAAAGGAGCATCACCTTCAACATAAAGTAATAGCGGTGTTTTAATTTCATTAATTGTTTGACGCATCATGTTGGTTTGATGGCTGTGTTCTTTAAATATAAATGGTAGTATGTTTTTATCTTTATGTAAACATTTCCACAAAATGCGATTTTTATATTCATCGTAATCTTTTTTACGGTCTTGCTGCTCTTCTCTAAGACCATCTATTTGCATGATAATTTCATTATCTGGAAAGTGAACACGAATATCACTAATAGTTTGTTCTATCATTGTTGTACTTGGATGATCTAGAATTACAGATGTAGCCATAACAATTGTTATATCTCTTTTATTCATTTACTTGCCTCATTAATTCAATAAATAAGTCTCTTTTATATTTAATCCACCAACAAACAATTTGATGCATTTCAGATGTATAGTTATTTAATAATTCAGGCAACAAATCAGGCAGGTATCGCCAATTTTCAAAAGTTTTTATTTTATGATTATCTTCAAATACAAAATTAAAAAAATCTGTATTTTGCATTTTTGGGTCTAACTTGTCTCCTATTGGCAAGCAAAGCATTTCAATTGCTTCATAAAATCTAAATGAATCAATAACCATCGCCCCGCTAGGGCAAGGAACAATCTTTGATAAAGACATTTTGTCATAGTATTGTTTTGGCTTTAGTCCTTCTCCAAACCCAGTAGTTGGGTTATAAAAAGAATTTGGTATGTCAGGCATAACAGTTGCAAGTTCTTGTCTTCTTTGATGGGTTATTTGTCCTGAAAAAAATACATCATACAGTTTATCTTGATACTGTGGTAAGTTTTTTGATAAATGTTGTGGAACACCCAATGCTAATTTATTATATTGTGAATGTTTTCTTTGCGGGTATTGAATCCAAATTTCAATATTGTCATGCTTTATCTTATCAACTTTAAATGTAGCACTTTCATCTCCAGTAATAAATAAAACTACTCTGCCTATTTTATTTAACTCTTCAGATATTTGATCTTCAAAGTCTACGTTTTGTGGTCCAGGAATAACAACAAAGGCTCTATCTACATTAGGCAAAGTTGTTACCCTGTCTGGTTTAATATTATTTTTATTAAAAAATTGTTTTAATAAACCATAATCCCATTTATCAGCAGCACAATCTTCTTGTTTAACTGAATAAAGATATGCTTTAGGCTGGTTCATAATACAAGTGCACTTCATGTTGATAATCAAGCAAGGTTTCTTTATACCCAATACCCTTGATAAATTGTCTTAGATCATGTAAATATTCTTTCCAATACATCATCATAAACTCTGGGTGTCCAGATAGCCAAATCTTAGGTCTATGCTCTCTAAGGACCCTCTCAGCCCCTCCTAAGACCCTCCACTCACTACCCTCAACATCAAGAGATATCGCTGTAGGTGGTTTCATTCTTTTTTCATAAACAAGAGTATCAATTTTTGTTTGACCATACTTGTCTGCTTCATACTGCAATTCTTTAAATCCGTGTGCTTTTTCAATTGGTGAATCAGCCTCTGGTGGAAATTCATTGTAATAAATACGTGCAAGTTTATTATCTTTATCTGATGCAAAACCAGGAATACATGCTAATGGCATATCTAAATTGTTAGCACTCCAAAGTAGTGGAAAGTGTGACCAAACCTTTGGATTAGGTTCAAATAAAACTACTTCTGCTCCCCACATTTGACACAAGGCAGGCATCTCTCCCTCTTCTGCACCAACATAGTAAACAACATCTCCGCTACCAATATTTTCAGACATTGATTTAAGTCTTAATTTCTCCCAGCCATGAGGCTGATACCATTCAGGTCTGTCTGCACGATGTTTTGGCAACATAATTTCAAATTCTCCGTTAACTGTTGCCTTAATCATTTCTGTCATTTATTTAACCATTCTATTAGTGATACTTTTGGATTCCATCCAGTTAAATCTTTAAACTTTTGATTAGATGCAAGAGTTTCTTGTACCTCGCCAATTCTTGACGGTATAAACTTAACATCATTTGATATTATATTAGCAATCTCAAGTATAGAGTAATTACTTCCATACCCAATGTTATATACTTTACCAAATCCATTTTCAACCTCAGATGCAAGAATGTTTGCTTCTATTACGTCTGATATGTGAGTAAAGTCTCTGCGCTGAGATCCATCTCCAACTACCGTTAATGGCTTTGACTCATGATATTGCTTTAAAAATAGTCCTATCACTGGTGCGTATTGACCTTTTAATGGCTGTCTATCTCCATAGACATTAAAATATCTAAGAGATATTGTTTTTAGTCCGTAAAGATTATAATAAACTCTTGCAAGGTTTTCACCAAAAACTTTAGCAGCAGAGTATGGAGTTAGTGGATCAGG